>TARA_B110001454_G_scaffold219179_1_pt1 | contig 184253 bp, 172 predicted proteins | sample TARA_B110001454 | Tara Oceans TARA_B110001454 (sample SAMEA4397004) | marine metagenome | biome: Polar Biome; feature: [MES] marine water layer (ENVO:01000295) within the mesopelagic zone...; material: water (ENVO:00002006), including particulate matter (ENVO:01000060) such... | reverse complement strand
TTGGCGATATTTTACCTGGCCTTAGCCGCAGGCTAAGGGGCCAGTTCAAATAATTAGGCTGCCCCTGGCAGCCTTTTTTTATTTTTTTAGTATTAAAATAACTTTTGAAAACAGCTCTAGAGTGTCTTTAAAAGGGGCTAAATCGAGGCCGCGGAAACTAGCGTCCCCGAACGAAGAGTTAGCCCGTTTTAAAGGCACTCGGTTGCGCTTAGTATGGGGGGCCGAATGTTAGGGCTAATATAATCGTTATAGCCAATGGGATGGCGGCATAAAACAGAAACGGGATCATTTCTTTGAATGTCTGTTCCGGGTTTTTAGCTTTAATTTCTGATGGAGGTAGTTTTTCCATGTGCTTTCTCCTAAATATGTCTCCCTTAAATTAATTTTTAAACGCGTTAAAGACAACTGGAAATTTACATCGCCTTTCATCAATTTTAAAAAGATTTTGAAACTCCCCAATCGAGTCTATATGTTGAGCTAAGGAGGCTGGAAATGAAGCAATACCTAGACCTTTTAAGTCATGTTCTAGAGCACGGAGAAAAGAAATCAGATCGCACGGGAACGGGCACATTAAGCGTGTTCGGTCATCAAGCGCGCTACAACTTGGAAAACGGATTTCCTCTAGTTACGACAAAAAAACTACATACACGATCTATCTTTCACGAACTGCTATGGTTTGTTAAAGGCGACACAAATATCAAATACCTGCGTGATAACAAAGTTAGCATTTGGGATGAATGGGCGGATGAAAATGGCGATCTTGGCCCCGTTTACGGCGAACAATGGCGCAGATGGAAAACAGCCGATGGCCAAACCATCGATCAGCTTCAGCAAGTGATCGATTCGATCAAAAAAGACCCTAATTCACGTCGTCATCTTGTGATCGCGTTCAATCCTGGTGAAGTCAGCAAAATGGCACTTCCACCTTGTCATGCCTTCTTTCAATTTTATGTAAGCAATGGAAAGCTATCTTGTCAGTTATACCAACGTAGTGCTGATATCTTTTTAGGTGTTCCCTTCAATATTGCTAGTTATGCATTGTTAGTGCATATGGTGGCGCAAGTTTGCGGACTAGGTGTGGGTGAATTTGTTCATACATTGGGTGACGCCCATTTATATTTAAATCATGTCGAGCAAGCAAAACTGCAATTAACACGCTCGCCTTTGCCTCTACCAAAACTGGTTTTAAATCCTGACGTTAAAAACATCGATGATTTCAAATACGAAGATATTCAAGTTATCGGATACGAATCACATCCTACGATCAAAGCAGAAATCAGCGTATGATTTTGTCTCTTGTAGCCGCGATGGCAAAAAATCGCACGATTGGAAACAATAACAAATTGATCTGGCACCTGCCGGAAGATCTAGAGTTTTTCAAAACATATACGAAAAACAAAGTTATGATTATGGGTCGAAAAACATTCGACTCGCTTCCTAAAGTGCTGCCGAACCGATTTCATATTGTTATTTCGCGATCGGCTCCGTCGCAGGCACAGGACCGAGTTCAGTTTGTATCCAGCGTCGATCAATCCACAGCCAAAGCACAAGAGCTGATCAAAGCCGGCTGGCCCGATGAGGTCTGTGTCATTGGCGGTGCTGAAATTTATAAGTTGTTTATCCCACTAGCAAACAAGATCGTTCTCACAGAACTCAGCAAAAACTATGACGGCGATACGTTCTTTCCTGAATTTGACAAGACCCAATTCCGCGAAGAAGTTCTAAAACGTTCTTTCGACGGCAATGTCGGCATGGATTTTAAAGTTTATCATCGCAAATAAAAACGTCCCACTAAGTCTCGATTTGATACAACTCAAACAGACGTTTATGGTAAGAGACTCTCGAATTTAGACGCAGATCTGTTTCAAATGACATAATTTCCTATAGAAAAGAAATCTAGAAACGGCCTTCATATAGAACCGAAAAAGTACGATATACTTAATATGTCGAGGGGACGTATGCAAGAAGTTGCGAGAAGATTCACTACCAATGAAATGGCAAACATAGAGGTTTTTGGCCGGATGGAGACCATGAAAGGTACGATGAAAAACCTTTCAACGTCAGGTTGCTTTTTGGAATTAACAAAAGGTGATTACGTTCCACAAGAAGGAGACTGCATTCGAATTATCCTACCTCTTAAATCTTTAAACAAAACCCGCAACCTTTTTGGCCAAGTTGTTTGGAAAAAAGGCGTTGGTTTTGGAATCACTTTTATCAAAAAAGACGAAATTTCTAAGAAAATGCTTTCACGGTTTCAATAGCTCGAAAAGCCCGAAAGTGTCACTTTCCTTAAAACACATTTTAAAAGCGTTTTAATGCTCGCTACACCGTCATCTTTGTTTACAATCATTTTCTACGTGAAATTTGAGACTTTTTCCCAATTTCGTGCTATACTCCGGTTGCTGTGAATATGAAAAACATAATTTTGTTCATACTACTACCTCTACTTTCTCTGGCAGCCAATCCTCGCGATAACTATCGCATGTGTTTAAGCGCATCCAATAAACTGGAATCACCGGCAGATCGTGACGCAGAGAAAATCAATTGCTTCAATCAAGGCCGTGCTAAAAAATCTGTCGACCTATGCCTTAATTTAGCTCGTGTTCTAGAACATACAACATCATCGGATTCACTGATTGCTGGCTGCATCAATGATAATATTTTTAAAATGAAAATGGACGAATGCATAGGAACTGCAAAAAAACTTTACTACTCTGAAAATCGCGATCGCGCGCTATGGACGTGCATTGAAAACATCAATGTTAAACGTTCTCGTTGCAAAAGCATCACAGATGAAATGACATTTCCTCATAACAGAAATGTCGCTCTTAATTACTGCTTATCTAAAAACTAGTTCTTCTCTAAACTCGCGACTCTTCGTTTGATACGCGCCATATCTGACAATGCCGTCAGATATGATTTTTCTGGAATCAATAACCAAGTCCCATGTGGAACCGGATCTGATTTAGAAATCAATTTGCGACTTAAATGGGGGTTATAAATTTGCAATTTCAACAAATCATTATCAAACCAACGAGTCAGCATTTCAAACGGCAAAGGATGCTTCATTTTTAAAGGCTCACCAGGAATGCGTTTCGACCATTTGATATTTTTGAAATACTTAGGCGCATTACTTTCGACTTCTAAGATCGCAAGAAAACTAGCATAGAAATTTCTAGAGGCAAAACCAAAACTTTTCCTTGAATTAACATTTTCAATCAGTTCCGCTAAATCGCGCGTTTTATACTTCTTCGTCATTTTCATAACACCCGTAGGACCGTGATTGTAGCCGGTTACGGCCAGAGGCCAGTCTTCCAGCATGCCATAATTATTTTTTAAAAGCTTCGCTGCCAACTTGGTCGCTTCGATTGGATGGTTTCGTTTATCTACCAGTGGTCCCATCATGCGATAAGGACGCGCATTGGATGGCATAATTTGCCACAATCCACTGGCACCTACTTTCGAGCGCGCTAACACGTTAAATGAGCTTTCCACAAATACAAGCCGAGTGAGTTGTATTGGTAATTGATTCTGGCGGAAAATATCTTCGAAATCCTCGATGTAGCGACCGGATAGGAAAATAGCTGTTTCTACGCGATCCTTCTGCCCTAACTGAAAACGAAGGTCATCCATTTTCAGACTTGGCTTCTCTAATAAAATAATTTTCTTTAAATTATCAACACGCTTCTGCTTTTCTTTTTCAATTTGATAACGAGTTAGGTCTTTATTGCTAACGATATCGGCAAAGTCGACTTTTTTATAAATCTCGCCGATGTTTTCGGTGTTATGAATAACTCCCTGCTCTGACGTATACTCAGTGTAGACTTTTTTCCAGAACTCTACCCGTTCTTCCATTCCTTTAGGGACCTTAAATGCATTTTTACTGGCACCAATATAGTTACCTTGCGATTCAAAATCAGGGTTGCGCCACTCACGGGCTCCAAAAGGATTCGAGGCACCTAAAATTTCATCATGAGTAACAGGAGTATCCTCAGAATTTGCAGACGCGGAAACAGTAATTCCAGCGCTCAAAAAAAACAGATATAAAAACAAATATTTCATTTGTTTAGTCTATCAAGGTATTCAGTATTTTATCAAAAAAGTTTCTAATTCTGGCCTCGTCTGCACTGCCATTAAATATAAAAGTGAACTGATAAACACGACCATCGGCACGTCCGGCATAGCCAGCTAGACTTACAACGCCGGTCAAAAATCCTGTTTTCGCGCGAACCCAACGTTCCGCGGCTTCGCCCTTCATACGTTTTTTCAAAGTTCCATCTACACCCGCGATTGGTAAGGAAACCAACAACTCAGGGAAAACTTTAAAATCTTTGTGAATAGTTTCCAGTAAATGAGTCATCGCTTTTGCACTCATTTTATTTTCACGAGTTAAACCCGAAGGGTTCACCATATAATATTGATCTTTAGGTAATTTAATACGAGCCAGATAATCGTTAATTTTAACCATGCCCTTTTTCAAAGTTCCAATGTCGGCCTCGCCAGAAATACTAAGATTCTTGGTTAACATTTCAGCCACGTAGTTATTTGAGAACTTGTTCATGTCGGCAAGGACAGCTTCAATTGGTTTGCTTTCATATTCAGAAACAATCTTCATCGATTTTGGCATTACCCCAGGCTTCACCTCACCATCGACCAAGATACCACGTTGTTTTAAGAATAACTTTAGATTTCGTCCACTCCAGTCAGCTGGATCTTCTACATTTTTATATGCTACGAACTCTTTGCTCTTTTTGCCAATAGTGCCGCTGACGATAACTTGGGTTCCTTTACGTTCCACATAAATTTCTGCTTTATCGCCCTCATTTTGCGTGGCTTTGTTTTCTACCGTGAACATACCAACATCAGGATCTAAAAATACTTTTGGTCTTTTGCCGCTGGTATCTGGACGCACAAAAATGTTGATCGAATTCCAGTTGAACGACATAGCGCCCACTGGTGCATCATAAGCTCGATCTACACGGTTTTCCTGGCGGCTTTCATCAAAACGAACACTATCAAAAAGTAAATCATCTACGATAATTGAGCCTTTGATTTTTTTAATTTGGCTACGTTCAAACTGATTCACTAAAAACCACATGTTCTCGGAAACAAATGAAGGATCACCGCCACCTTTTAGATATAGATCGCCAGAATAAGTATCGCCCGAAATTTTATCAGGATCCAATCCTAAAACAGTTTTGAATTTGTATCCAGGAGGAAACTGATCTAACACGGCCGCCGCTGTTGTCAGTTTACTAATCGATGCGGGAATTTTTTTCTCGGAAGAATTTAATTCGTAGATAACTTCACTTTTCTGATTGTTGATATAAGAAATCATCAGACTTAAATCCCCTTTAGGAACTTTGCTTTGATTAACGACTTTTTCTACATTTTTTTTAATTTCATTTGCGTTCTCACTTGCCATCGCGAAATTCGCAACTGTAAAGCATAACACGCCGGTCACGACTAAGGTCTTAGATATTTTATTTATTGTCATTCAATAATTGTAGACCTCCCTCTAGTCTTTAAGCAAAAAGTTTATCTTTATTTACTGATTTTTTTTTTGAATTCATACTGACGTTTATGAAACGAATCGAATGGGTGATTGTACTTTTTCCTCTTGTTGTATGTTGGGTTTTGGATCGCTTTACAAAACTGTGGGCCAATGGTTTAGAAGGCGTACATTCGTATGGCTACTTGAATTTTGTTTTACATCACAATCATGGCGCAATGCTGGGATTATTTTCCGAGCTGCCGCAAGTATTGCGTATCGTATCCTTATCAACGGGCGGCGCATTTTTATTATGTATTTATGTCATCATCCAGTACTTACTTCCCATAAAATCATTGGTTCTCAGAACAGGTCTATCCATTTTGATTGGTGGCATTTTAGGAAATGTTGCGGACCGAATTATTTGGGGTTATGTCGTCGACTTTATCGTTTTAGGTACCCCTTCACTTTCAAGTCCGGCATTCAACATTGCTGATGCCGTTCAATGGGTTGGCTATGCGATGATTGTTTCCGCCATTATTAAAGAGGGTGAAATCCTATGGCCAGAACACAATTCGCGCCGAAAATACTGGGTGAACCCGTCGTTCCAATTAAAATATTGTTTCGTCCTGTTGGGTGTCGGTATAGGTCTAACGGTTATCAGTTTAGTGTTCTCTTACACATACTTACGCGTATCAATTTCTGAACTTGTTGGCGGCAATCAATTTCTGATTAACAAATTTATATCGCCATTCGTAATCACATTCTTGATAATTTCGGTTGGGTTTTGCGCGATTTTATTTGCGGTGGGAAAAACGATCTCGCATCGAATAGCTGGGCCCCTGTATGCGTTCGAACGTTTCCTAGATGATACGTTAGCGGGCCGGCCCGCTCACCTGAAATTGCGCGCTGGAGACGAATTTAAGCATTTAGAAGAACTAGCAGATCAAGTGAAAGTTCAACTACAAGAAATCCAAACGAAAACGATGGAAAAAATCGCTTCGATGGAAGACAACAAAATCACAAAAGAATAATTAGACATTTTTAATGTACGGACAAAACCCAGGTCGAGGCCCAATACTTGGAAACTGCCGACACACATCAGGTCGCAGATGATAGTTCGTACAACGACGAGTGCGCGAATCCAAAAACACACAATCCCGATTCGCCTTCTGAGTTAACATAAACAGCCCAGTCCCTTCACGATAGGTAGAAACCCATTTCTCTCGAATCAGTTTTTTTGCGATTTTGCGAATCCCCATATTCTGAACTTCATCCTCAGAAACTAAATTCAATCGAATCAAATCCGACAAAGTCACTTCCACCGGCATAGTACAACAACTAGCCACACAGCTATGACAAACTTCATCTGAACTAAACTTCTTCCAAGTAGAAGGACGATCAACATCCACGGCAAAACTCCAAAACATTTTCCAAATGTAGATAGCGAATGTCACAAAAATAGACAACTAAATTTATTGTTCCAGTGAAACAATTCTTCTTAATATTCGATATGAAAAGCTAGACCTTATAGGGTACCCGTTTGACGGACTTTATGCTGGCTTGCTAGCCTTAGGCTCTATGAACAATACTACGCCAGAACACGAAAAGTTATTTGATGAGATTTGCAATAAATTGAATGAACTATCACACCGTGATGACATTTCACTTCCGCAAACTAACAAGTTTGAAAAAATGCAGACACAGATTAAAAAATTCCATAGTGATCTGCTGGATACTCAAGACGAATTCAGAAATAAAATCGCTTCACTTGAAAATTTGCAAGTATCTAAGTCTGAACACAATAGCCAATTGCGCATGATTACGGAACAGCTACAAGCGGAACGTAACATCAATACCAAGCTGAATGCTGATCTAGTTAAATCAAATGAAATCGCACTTCATTTACAACTTGAAATGCAAGGCCTTAAAACTCGTGCTCAACAAATTCAAAATGAAGAACGTAAATACAATTTACAACTTCAAGAAAAAATCAAAAGCAGCCTAAAAGACCTTGAACTGAATGATGCTTTAAAAGAAGAGCTTAGCCTCGAATTAGCTAAGACAAAAAATCAGTACCAAATGGATCGTGATTCATGGTTTTCCGAAAAAGAACAGATCAGCGCCACGATTGAAGAACTAAACCAAAAAATGCTAGATAAAGACCGTCAAATCACGGCTTTAAATGTTCAAATCGAAGAAATGCAAAATGCATTGAACGAAATCGAAGAAGCTAGTCATAAGCAAAACGAAAATATGAAAAATTTAATGACGGTGGCCGAAAACAAAATCGTAGAACTGAAAATGGGCTACGATAAAAAACACTTGGAATCACAAGATTATTACAATCACTTGCAACAAGGTATGACTCAGATCAATCTTCTAAAACAAGAAAACACAAGTCTGAAAGAATACGTGGCAAAGGTAAACCAGTACTTGCAACAGCAACAACAATTGCAGGCAAGCCAACATACGGCTCAACAAGTAGCTCAAACGACTCAAGCCAGCTCTAAACCAAATTAAAGGATAGACCATGATTCTAACCACTATCGAAGCAGTGCCAGAAAAGAAGATTATTGCTCATTTCGGTATCGTTACGGGTTCCACAGTCAGATCTAAACATTTCGGCCGAGATTTATTCGCTGGTCTTAAAAATATCATTGGCGGCGAACTAAAAGGCTATACTGAATTGATGGAAGAAACTCGCGATGAAGCGACTGAAAGAATGGTAGCCCAAGCAACAAAATTGGGTGCCAATGCCATAATCGGAATTCGTTATGCTACCAGCGATGTGGCGCCCGGCGCTGCGGAAGTATTTGCCTACGGAACAGCCGTAAAGGTTGAATAGTGGAAGCATTATTTCAATTAGGTATATTCGTTATTTTATTGGTTGTCGGATTCTTTTTCGGTAGCAACCGCGAAAAAAAACACTATAAAAGTATTTTAGAACGTCAGAAACAGTATTCACGAATTGCAACTCGATCCGAAAAGATTCGTGATTTGTCGCTGTACTCCGATGCTACCCTTGTTACCGGTAGCGTTGTCATCGCCAGCGATTATTTCAAAAATTTCATAGCTTCCATTAAAAATCTCTTCGGTGGTCGCCTAAACAGCTACGAATCATTGATGGATCGCGGTCGTCGCGAATCTATACTGCGTATGAAAGAAAGTGCTAGTCGTTGGGGCGCTGATGAAATTCTGGAAGTTCGTTTAGAATCGTCTGCATTAGACGCCATCGGTATCGAAGTTTTCGCCTACGGAACAGCCGTTAAAAAACACAAAACTAGTGACGTACTAGCTTAATGAAATATATTCCGTCTGAAGAGTCCGAAGAAATAAACTATAAAACTGAAAGACACCCTTGGTTAAATGCCTTAATTTTGGTAGTAGGATTTTTTGGATTGTACTTCTTGCTACTGGTTGCCTTGGGTATAGCCGGTGAAACAGCGGCGACATCTATTCCGGCAAAATACGAAACTAAACTCTTTTCTTTTCTAGATATGAAAATGGGCCAAAAACCATGGCCGTTTGGGCAATCCTTGGCCGATGATATTTTCAAGCGTAACTCAATTGATCCCGTCTATAAACCTGAGGTCTTTTTGTCTTGCGATCCAACCGTCAATGCGATTGCGCTGCCAGGGAAAAAAATCATTGTATTCAAAGGTCTTCTAAACGAAACGCTGACATTGAACTCACTTTACTTCATCTTGGGACATGAAATTGGTCACATACTTAATCGAGACCATTTAAAAAGTATGGGCCGGGCCATTGCCATTTCGTTAGGGTTGTTCTTCATCAATGTGGGTGCAGATTCGAATTCGTTCTTTTCTATCAACCAAGCAGTTATAGATAGACGATTTAGCCAAGGCCAAGAATCTGCATCCGACGACCGAGCAATTGATTACACAATCAAGCGATTTAAAGGTTTGTACACGTCCAACGATTTCTTCGATATGATCCAGAAAATCAATCCCGACGCCTCTAAATTAGCTAGCTTTCTAAATACTCACCCTCTGACTCAGGATCGCATTGATAAGATTAAGAATCACCCGTCGTATAATCCAACGACAACAGACGTAGAAAAAATTAATCCTGCTACCGTTGACTGCACCGGTAACTAGTTCGTTACTTGTGACATAAACATTTTCAAATAAAAACCCTCTGGAAAACTGCACAAATGAGGATGATCAGGTGCATGTCCACCTTGTGCGACGATTTTAGAGGTACGGAATGCCTTAATCTGTGCGCGATTCACTGAATCTTTAAGGTCTTCTAAGGCAATAGCTCCCGAACACGAACAAGAAACGACATAACCGTATTTCTTAATGCCTTTGTATGCTTTCAAATTTAATTTCTGGTAGGCTGATTTTGCCGCCGGAATATGTTCCTTGCTTTTTGCAAACGCCGGCGGATCGACAATGATTAAATCAAATGTCTTTTCATCAATCGTAAACACATCATCCATCACATCAACTGCTTGGACTTGAGCCTGGATACCGTATCCGTCCATTGTTGCCTTGGCATTCGTTAAAGCATCTTTAGATATATCCACCAAAACAAATTCAGCGTCGACGCCCATTTGTTTTAATACAAGCCCTAGATACGCCGTCCACTGGCCCAAATGACAACAGATGTCCATGATGCGAACTTTGGAAGGCTTAAAGAATTTTACGTACTCAGTGAAAACTTCAGCGACTCGAAATAAATTGTAATTTTGATCCAGAAAGAAACCTGTCTTTTGCCCGCCCATCAAGTCCGACTGAATTTTCATTTCTGACTTCAAAAACCAGTGATCAATAGAAACAGGCATCACTGAAAGGTCTAATTGAGCCAGGTTATTCAGAATTTGCGCCGGACCAAACGGCAATCCTTCTTTTTCACGGATTTTGATGTCATTGCGAAGAACTAAAATCGATTGCTCCCAAGGAATTAAAATTAGCTTTTCCTGATTCAGTTTTTCAACTAAAGACTTAAATAATTTAAGAGGATCTGAAAGATAGCTATTCATTCCCGCCGTAGTTACTTGAACAACAAATACTTGATACTGCTTCCCATTTTTCTCGGACAGGAATCGGTCAATAACTAGCCCTGGTAAAAAATCATTTTCGCTAAAACACAAACGAAAACTTTTCTGATATCCCAATGATAATCTTTGAATAAAAAGCTCATACAATCGTGAACTTAAAAACCCAAATTTATCCTCTAACTTTTCGCGCGAATCAAACGTCAAAGCACGATAATAGAAAAGTGACAGCGAATTCGCATAGCCTCTGGAAACAAACTGATTTTGAGCATCACGCACTTCAACAATTTCATTCGGATTAACAGACTCGCTAGGCTTGTCAAACAAGGCTTTCGTCATCCACGGATGACGAAGTAAAACCTTAGGATCGATATTTTTCTTTACGTTTAACGTAATCATTTAACCTCAAGCTCAAAAAAACTAAACACAGTTTTCTCGAATTTATTAAAGTTGTCATCACTGACCATGATCAAATACTTCTTACCGTCAGACTCATAGATGACCAAACCTTCATAGTTTTGATTTAGATCATCACTATCGCCATCGGGATTTAAAATATATTTACCTTTTACTTCCCACGGATCATTTTCAGATTTGCGCTTAATCAACCAAACGATATTTGTATACTGCAGGCTTAGTGCGGCTTGTACCGATCGCGACAACAAAAGAAACGTGTTATCGGCGACTTTTACAAAATCACTGGCGCCATTATATACAAAGTTAGGGCCGATTAATTCCGTAAAATCCAATCTTGATTTTTTTTGAAAAACAAATTTCCCGCCGTTTTCAGCGAATTCCAAAATGTAAAAAACCTGATCGCCATCTTTGTTCTGAACAAGGCCACTTTCCGACACCAGGTAGAGTCGCTTTTTAGGCTCGTCGAAATAAAGGCCTTCAAAAGCTTTATTGTTATAGAAGCCGGCAATCTGTTTTCCTTCAAATTTAGGAAGAAATTCGCTAGGCAATTCTAATTTATTTTGAATCACTTTGTTTTTTACGAACATTATTTCGGGCGCGATCTTAGGTTTAGCGTTCAGGTCACCCTCCGAACTGACCAGCCAACCACCGCCATATCCAGACACTGCTTCTAGATCATAAACCGGCAGTTTCTTGGTCTTTTTGATTAAAGAAATTTTCTCCTGCAGTTTCAACTCGAATAGTGCAGACTTTGTCTTCGTTTCTGAAATATCAAAACGATAAAGGCGTGGTTCACCAAATCGACCGCGATCATCCGTCACTGCAAATAGTTGATTGCCTTTCAGATACAATCCGGAAAAACCGCCTAATTTAGTATTTTGAAATTTTTTAGACGTATCGATAACGATGGACTGAGTAGGCCTTAAAACCAATGATGTTAATGGATCGCCAAAGGATATGGTCGATTGACCTAAACCCAGCACCACACTCATAGCAATAGTGAACTTATTGAACATCTAAATAAACCTATCGCATTCTCATTTTTGCTAACTGAATTGTATTTTCCAAAAGACAAGCGATCGTCATTGGCCCAACACCGCCCGGCACGGGGGTTATCGCTTTTACAATCTTCGACACTTCGTCAAATTTTACATCGCCGCCTAATTTGCCATTCTCGTCTTTGTGAATACCGACATCAACAACGACTTGATTTTTATTGAAATATTCAGCTCCGAAGAAACCCATCTTTCCAGCTGCGACAACAACGATTTCAGACTCTTGAATGACTTGCTTCAAATTTTCCGTATGACTGTGGGCAATGGTTACCGTCGCATTTTTCTTTAATAACAGTGCCGCCATGGGTTTACCTACAATCTGACTACGACCTATAACGACGGCTCGTTTACCTTTGATCGGAATCTTGTAATAGTCCAAAATTTTTATGACTCCACTCGGAGTGCATGGCTGAACATGTTCGAAATCCGACCACAAATAGCCGGCTGATAAGAACGTCAGGCCATCCGCATCTTTCAAAGGGTCGATAGTTTTCAAAACAGAAGTTAAATCAATGTGCTTAGGCACCGGTAACTGAACCAGAATACCGTCGACATTAGGATCTGTGTTTAATTTTTGAATCTCGTTTTCAAGATTGGCCTGGCTAACTGAGGCGTCTAAGTTAACGATCTCAGATAGCATTCCTACTTTTTGGCAGGCGACATGCTTACTTTTAACGTAAACGTGGCTGGCGGGGTCATTGCCAACTATAATCACTTTTAGACAGGGCTTGCGGTTATATTTTTTGGCGAATTCGCTTACGTCTAAGGTCAGTTTAGCTCGCAGGTCGTCGGCAACTTTACGTCCATCTAAAAGAATCATGCTCTCTCCTGTCCTTGAATAGTGTTGTTTTACCCTATACTGTTGAATTATTTAAATTATTTATTGACCCTCTATACAGAATTGATTAGTTTTCAGGTCATCGGCTACCGCTTTATGTCAAATTAAGAGGATGCCACAGAATCGAACACATCGAAAAAACAAGGTGGAACTATGTCTGAAAAAGTAAAACTATCTAAAGACGGCAGCAGCATCGATTTCGTTCAATCTGAAAATGTCCCTACATCACTAAAAAAATTCCGCCAAAGTCCTGAAATCGAAGGCTTTTATCGTTTTATTTTTGAAAATGATTTACAAAAAGAAGGCTACGAAATTTTGGATAAAATCATCACTCAACGTAAATTAAAAAAACAGGCCGACAAAAAACAAGCGGTTGAAGATAAAAAAGACGCTAAAAAGAAAAAATAGTCCGAACCTCGTTCGCCTTTTATTTCTAAATTCTAATACACTCTAGTTCTTAAATTGCCTGCTTCCCTGCGCGGAGGCAGCATGAAAACCACATTTAAACAGCGAAAAAATTACCTCAATAGACATTCCAATGGGCAAGGATTAGTCGAGTACCTGATCATTGTTTCTATTGTCGCCGTCGGCGCCATCGGCATCGTCAAAGTGATCAGTCAAAACATGCGATTTCATTTTACGCAAGTGGCAGAATCTTTAGGTTCCCATGCACCCGAACGCCCACAAAAGGGTGAAATCAGAAAATCTCATTTCGAGTCTAAAGATTTTAATAATTTCTGGGAAGGATCAAAGTGAAGGAATTTTTGATTACTATGACCTCTCTTTTTTCTGGCCTCTATTTCATTTTTTGGACCAGCTATCTTGGATGCAACTACGCCCTGGCCGGATTCTATTTAAACGATTTTTCGTTTTGTGAACTAAACTCAAACCGTCGTGAATGCTGGATTCAACTTAAACGTAAGGTCGACTCACTCAAATTTGTGAAAGTAAATCAACTATATACTGAAAACTCACTTCGTGAGAAAACGGTGCATTTGAATTTCGACTATAGCTTGCCGATCATTGGGCTTAGCCACGGTATCAAAGATATTAAACTTTCGTCATCCCTGCAGCCAGGAAAATGGCAATGACACTGAACAACTCTAAAGGATATGCCCTGATCGCAACGTCTCTGCTGCTGCCTCTTGTATTGATTAGTCTTGGCCTTGTTACATTTAGTTTGCTGAAAACTCGACATATTCACAAAATGAAGACCGTCTGCCAAACTGAATATCATTTCTATTTCTCTGGACTTAAAAATGAAATGAACACGATCCAAATGTTTGGGGCAGCCGCAACGGCGCTTTATCAAGCACAAATGATTTTGCTTCCCATGATATGGCTTCCACCGATAGCAAAAGCCTATCGAACACTTCTAGACCTACGTGAAAAAATGGAACGTCTACAAAATAGGATCATTGATGTATTCAATACCATGAATCGTCTTCGATCTGTTCAAACGTTCGGATCGATTCAACGATCGCTCTATTCCGAAAATAAAAAAATTAAAAGCGTCTTAACTCACCAAAGTTTAGCCAGTTATAAGGTTGATCCCAAACTGCAACTTACAAAACGAATGAATATTATATTCCCGCCCTACGATCCGCATCCGAAGATTGAAACACGACAACGGTTTGCAATTTCCATTAAAAGCAGCATCCAACCCAAAAGTTGGATTCAAACACTGGCTATAGATCGTCTTTCAGAGGACTTTAGCTGTTCAGCCACATTAGTAAAAACATCAGAGAATGATCTGATCATTAGCTATGATTTATGAGTGTCGATCGAATGAAGAATAGTGACTTCCTTTTTGAATCTTTGGTTGTACTGATTTTTGCAATGATTTTGGCATTCTTGGCCTTTATAGCCACAGGTCGATCGGGGGGATTATGAATTTCAAAAGTAAAATAGCAAAACTACTAAACAGTTTAGATCAGAAAAACAGACTTATTCTGTTTTTCCTAGTCGGTTTTATGGTGGTGGGTTTTTCCAAACTAAGCGCCCACAATGCCGAAGCAAATGACAATAAATTTCAAATAGACACAATTATTCCGTCTGGTTATGTCCTGATCCCGATAAAGTTATTAAATGCAGATTCGATTTCCGCCGTTATTGGATCCTATGGCGTTGCCGATATTTACGCCACGATTCAAGGCGAGAAAACAAAATTACTGTTTTCACGTGCTAAAATAATCAAATCCACGGCAGATGAAACTACCTTTGCTGTTTTAGTAAAAGAAACCAAAGCTCATTTACTTTCCGGAAACGACGATCCCTTTTTTGCGGCTGTTCAAAATCCGAAAGCTAAAGCGATCGAATCAGAACATAGTTCTAAACCGGGAATCCGGATTATTTACCAAAATTAGGAGTCGATCATGATAGGTATTTATATTTCTATCCTTCTGCTGTCAGTATGTTCGTTTTCTGCGCCGAATATTTGGATTAATCAAGGCAACGATCAAAACGATTTTCAATCAAATGTTTACAGCGAGGACGGCATTTCAATCGCGGACTACTACCTAAATTTATTTGAAGATCGTAGTGTCGATCAAACCTATCTTTTATCTAAGTCTGAGTTTTGGTCCAAGCAACAGACATCAGAAAAAATATTAGACAATGAAGTTAAAGACCTTCAAAAAGGATATGTTTTTAGTTCTAGCAACCGGTTGCTACTATTTGAATTTTTTAAGCAAAATGCTACCGGTGCCAAGTCTATGTGTCACCTTTACGCCAACGACGACTATTTAAAAACGTCCGAACCTTTTTTTGATGGAAACTGCAGTTTATCAAGAGTTTCGTTAAAAGAAATAAATTCAGATTTGTTGAAATACGACTACGTTTTGGTTGATGGCAATAAGATTGATATTAGGCAATCTCCTTACTTCTTTTCATCAGGACAGGCTCATCAGTTTATTTTTATTTCCAATCAATTTGCCACAAAAGAAATAACCGCGACGACACAAACACTTAAGAAAACACCTTTAAAACTGGAACCATGGATCGAAGGCAGCTGCGATAACATCACCAAAGACAATACTGGGTTATCAGACCCCATCAAAATTTACTTTTCAAAGGATTGCGTCCAGAATGCCAAGCAACCGGGTTCGGCCACACTAGCTTTCATTGGCCGAAACAAGTACTATATTATTTCAGGTATTTTGATTTCGTTGGCTGCTTTGTACGCTAGTTCGAAGTATGATCTTGTGGTAACTCTACCTTGATTGGTCTGTAGGAATCGAAAAAGGTTTTGGTCTGTGCCCATTGGCCCGTAGCGTTCGGGTAGGTGTAAAAATCAAAGAACGGTGCATTGAGTTCATCTACACCAGCGGTCTTTGAGTCTTCTAACGCTGCGTAAGTAAGTTCAACGTCGGCTTCTTCGATTGGTGAATCTGATCCAAAACTAATTGGGACTTTGGCGCGCCGTAAAGCTTCCCACGCAAATAAATTTTTCAATGTTTTTGGACTTAGTTTATCTTTAAGAAATTTTTTATCGCTTAGCCAGTGAGATGGCTGCATATGGCAACGAACAAAAAGTGATTTCATTTTCACGATCGTTTCAGGATCAACCAATTGCACATGTTCCAAATTTAAATAACCGCGGATTTTTTGTGAATACAAGCTACGGGCGATGTCCACAATATTGTCCACGGCTTTGTCACCCAACGTATGTGCGCTAAATTCCAAATTGTTTTGCCAGCATTGTTTCATGACTTCAGATATATCTTCATTAGGCCACAGATTATAGCCGTTCTTATTAGACCCGTTATAGTTTTCAATCAACCACGCCGTATTGGAACCTAACGAACCATCAGAGAAAATCTTAATTCCTTTGATTTTTAGATTAGGATAGCTGCCCTTCACCTCACTTAAAATAAAAGGCAGAATGGTTTGCAAGGCATGTCCCCGCGTTTCGGCATTAAAATTAATTTCGGCGAAAAGTTTTAGTTCACCTGACTTTTGCATTTCTTTCAGAACCTGCCACTGAGCCAAGGAACAGGTCATGTCACGAATATGTGTGAATCCCTTTTTTAAAAAATAATCTTGAGCTTCTAGCAAACAACGTCGTATTTCAGAATCCGAAAGTGGAGGGAGGTGGGAATAGATAGAATAAAATGCGCTCTCTTTCAAAATTCCCGTGGGTTTAAAATTTTCGTCACGTTCGATAAAAGGCGCCAGTGCCGGTATATTTTCAATCAAAGGTAATATAATTTTAAGCGCAGTAGAATTAAGCAAACAACTATGGGCATCTTTTTTAATAAAACAAATGGGAGATACAGAATTCAGGCGATCTAATTCCAAAGAAGGAATTGAATTTGTTATTTGCGAGTCATCCCAGCCAAAGCCAAATATCCAATCGCCACGAAAATTCTTCGGTTCAAAAGAATTAACAGGAATAGCCGATAACGTTTTAAAATTTTGAACGTCAAAATAACTCTTCTTTTCCCCGGTCATTAGCCAGTGAACATGACTATCGTATAAAGCTGTTACCGAAGTGATATTGTCGTTCATAAGTTCAGCGAGTGACGATTTTAGGCGTACTCTTGACGTCCCCTTTTTCACGTTTAGAAATGATACATTTCATGTATCACACTTAGAAGAATTATCAAATTGAAACTCTTTTCTGGCCGTTCAGTGGCGCCAATATTGAACTATAGGATTGTAACAAACGAGGTATTTATGAAAACCATAACTTTTATCTGCGTGCTAGTTATCAGCGTTTCTGTTTACGCTAAAACTGAAGGCGGTTTAAATATGGAAGGTTTTGGTAAAAAGAATTCCCAACAACGTAATTTAGCAGCAGAAACAATTGATGATATGAATATAGTTTTGGCTCAGCTCAACAGAGTTAACAGTAAACCACAGGCTAGATCGATTACTGCAGACAGCACTGGATTTTCAGGAAACAACGGCGCGTTAACCAAGGCCAAAAAAAAATCAGCAGTCTCTGCAACTGCTGATTCTAATGGTACAAAATAATTAATGTTAATTTTATCGGGTAGGTAATGGTGGCGGAGATGCTATCGATCCCACGCCGCCTGGCAAACCACCAAGGCCGCCACTTACGCCGCCACCTAAAGAATAGCTTCCACCAAGATAACTAGATCCACCACCTGAATTAATTCCGTACTGAACAGATTGAATTCTTTGAATCACACCCATTAGCTCAGCTTGAAGACCTGAAACCGCACGTTGCTTTTGCATCGCATTTTCATAGTAACGCATTTGTTGTTGCATCACTTGCTGTTGCTGTTGCAGTTGCATTTGCATCATTTGCTGCTGCATTTGTAGACCACCAACACCAAGTCCGCCCAGTCCGCCGTCTAAGCCGCCAAGGCCGCCTAAACCACCGAGACCTCCCAGTCCTCCCAGACCGCCTAAGCCTCCTGCGCCTAAACCGCCCAGTCCACCTAAACCGGCTAAACCACCCAGTCCTCCAAGTCCACCTAGGCCACCGCCTAAACCACCCAAGCCACCAAGTCCCATGACTCCTGGAATTCCAGCGCCACCGACCAAACCATAAGGCATTCCGCCAAGTGCTGCGTAGGGATTCATTAATCCTTGTCCACCTAAACCACCCATTCCACCAAGTGCTCCTAGACCGCCTAAGCCGCCAAGGCCACCTTGACCTAACATCGCAAGTGCCATTGGATCAATTCCACCCATGGCTCCCGACATTCCTGGAAGTCCGAAACCTAAACCACCGGCTGCCATCAACTGAGGATACATACCTAAACCAGCTGAATTCAATCCCCATGGACCATTCAATCCCCATGGAGCCGCGCCGGCATTGTACATACCGCCGCCCAGTGCGCCACCCAGTGCCCACGCTGGTAAACCGAATGCGCCGCCAATTTGTCCCATACCACCCAGAGCTGCGTATGGTCCCATAACTCCGCCCATACCACCGATTCCGCCGGCCATGCCCGCGCAACCGAATGAGCCTTGCCCAAGTCCCGCACCCAATGCGCCCATAATACCAGGAAGTGCTGCCATAAATGGTGAACCCATTGGCATTTGAGTTGGGAAACCCAATTGAGCATTTCTATCTTGCATGTTTCCGTAGAAACTTTTTGTCGATGAATAAGCCATCAATGCTACTAGTGAGTTACCGATCACGCCGCCCCAGTTAGGTTCGCGACCTTCGATTTGTCCACCAGCACCACCGCTGACTGAACCTAAACACTCGACGCAAATTCCACCTTCGCGGATTTCTTCGATACGTGCACGGCGAGCTTCCATGATTTCTTCACGCATTGATTTTTGCATTTCAGGAATTTGAGCTTTTGCGGCTTTGATTGCTTCTTTTTTAGCTTCGATATCTTTTTTAAGATTCTCTACAGTACGGAAAGATTTTGGATAATTTAAAACAGAAGCTTGGCAATCAGCTAAGTTGAATTTCGATCCGCCTGTTAAATATTTTCTTTGGCAGATAGATGCAGCTAAACGACCTTTCGGATTGTTTGCTTTATCGCAAACTGCGCCCCATTCTTTGTTCAACTGTTCTGGCTCAACCACCAATTCGGCTGTCTCTTCGTCATCATCTTTGCTGGACGCTGGCATACGAGATCTTTCCATAATAACCATCATAGTAGATTTTGGCCCTACTGTTTTAGATGGCGTGCCTGGTTTTTCAACCGTTTCGGTCGGAGGCGCTGCACAACATGCATCTTTTCCCACAGTTCCGGTCTGTGCGCCTTGAACATCAACCTTAGCATCTGTCTTAACCGGAGCCACGTGACCCTTGTAATCCAAACAACGATTTTGGCCGTCAAAGTGAGCTTTAATAAATGAATAGGCTTCTGGTTGGAAATTACTTCTTAATGAAGCATCATATTTGCGAAGATTCGTTTGTTCTTTCGACAATTCACGCTTGCTTGCCGAAAGCTCTTTATTCCACTCCGCAATTTGTTTTTTCAATTCAGCTATCTCATCTTTATAACTGCTGGCTTCATCACCTTGAGAAACATCATAGCCGCAACCTTGCAATCCGCCATAAAGCCCATAACCGTGAAATTGCGCCTGGGCATGCATCGTAGTTAAGATTGCACCAACAATCAGTAGTATCGAGAATCTCATAGTTTCTCCTTAATTTCTTGTATCACCTTCAGGATATCGTCCTAATAAGAAGAAAACTTGACTCATTTTTATTCGCTGGACTTAATTCTTGAAAAACTAGACTTAAGAAATATTACGAATTCAGGTAGCATTTTAAAGAATGGCGCTGACTAGCACACAAACAAAACCCACCATCCTCTGTGTCGACGATGAAAACGACAATTTAGAGGCTTTAGAACGTATATTTCGCAAGAAATACAATATATTAAAGGCGGCTTCAGGCAAACAAGCGCTTGAGGTTATTCAGCAGCATGGCAACGAAATAAGTCTGATATTAACTGACCAAAGAATGCCCGAAATGACGGGAATTGAAGTCTTAGAGAAAGTTATTGGTCAGTATCCCGAAATGATACGTATTCTGATAACAGGTTTTACAGATTTAGAGTCTGTTATCCAAGCTATCAACAAGGGTCAAATCTATCAATATATCACTAAACCTTGGGACCCAGTGGAATTATCAAACACCGTCGACCGCGCTGTCGAACGTTTCACTGTAGGCCGGGAACTAGCTATCAGAACCAAACAATTGGAAGTGGCCTACAATGAATTGAAAACATTGGACGATGCAAAATCTAAATTCATGATTCTAATTAACCATGAACTTAAGACTCCGCTGACTTCAATTATCAATTTTTTGTCTTTGTTGAATGAGAGTCCCTTATCTGAAGAACAAAAACTGTATGTTGATCGCACGATTAAAAGTTCCAATAAATTAAAACAAATTATCGAAGATGTGTTGATTTTGGTTCGCGCTGAATTAAATCAGCTGCACCTGGACCCACAAGCTATCATATTAAACTCAATAGAAAACTTAGTGAATGCCGATAATCAAGCGCTTAAAACTAAAAAAAATCTTGTGCTGGCAGAAACGATCGATCCTTTAGAATTTAAAGCTGACAAACGACTATTTGAACAAATTCTAAACAGAATATTAAATAACGCTTTTAAATTTTCTACAGAAAGTGCGACGGTTGAAGTTAAAGGTTCCAAAATTGGTAATTTCTATGAATTTAAAATTATTAATCGTGGTGAAAATATTCCGGAAGCCGCTTTGAAAAAAATTTTTCAACCTTTTTTCATGGATGAAAATATAATGAATCATTCGGTCGGATTGGGTCTTGGCCTAAGCATTTGCGACAAGCTGCTAAAAATGCATGGCACGTCACTAAATATTCGCAATGTTGAAAATGGCGTTCAAGTGGCATTCTATTTCCCATTAATGCACAACTAATCCGATTTATGGAAATCAATTCGGTCTATTAAACATAGGCTGATTTTCCTTTTTTGCATCGGCGCTGGCCATGATAAAATTCTTTTTACTCAGCGTTCTTTTTGTCCTGCCCGGTCTATGCAAAGACCTGATCATTCCCCTTGGGGACAGCACTCAAATACCCATTCAAGGCAACCAAGTCTGGATCGAAAAAAAAAGCATCATTCGAGTTAGCGCCATTGGCAATCAACTCAAGGTTACAGCAATTGAAACAGGCACTAGTTACTTGAAAAATAAAAACTCTCTTTATCTTGTTCAAGTGATAAAGCCTAACGAAATGGACCTCTATAATAAACTATCGGGAATTTTAAAAAATCGCTTAGGTTTAAAGCTGAACGTAAATCAATCGCGAGTTGAAATTGCCGGACATCTGTTTCGCTTAAAAGACTGGCTCTACATAGCGGACCATATGGGGAATAACGATGAATACGTTTTCAAAGCGAAAATTGCACCGGAATTAATTCCAGAAGTTAAAGCCTATTTTATCTCACAATTTAGAAATCGCGGGCTCGCAGATCAACGAATTAATTTTGAAAGCGAACCGGAACTTAAACTGAATCCAAAAGATCCGCATATCCAAACTTACCGAACACTTTTAAAAAAATTCGGCATACCTGTTTCTAAAGACACTACATCATTGATTTTAGAACCCATCATCAAAGTCCAAATCACCGTAGCTGAAATAGATCGCGCATTTATTCAGCGATACGGAATAGAATTAGGCTCGCCACTTAAATCGGAAATACTGCCTACCAATCAAATTAAATCATTTGAAGCAGAACTGCATATGATGGAAACGGCGGGTAAAGGCCGCCTGCTAGCCAGTCCAAATATTCTCTGCAAAAGTGGCAAAGAAGCCGACTTCTGGGCTGGTGGAGAAATCCCTATTAAAACTGTATCTAGATACTCAAGTGATATCGTTTGGAAAAAATATGGAGTCTACCTAAAAGTTAAGCCTAAAGCGGATTATCTGGGCCGAATCAGTGTTTCACTACAAACGGAAGTTTCTTCAATTGATTCCAGTTTAAGCGTTGATGGCGTTCCTGGTATTACGACAAATAAGGTTTCTAGTTTTTTTGACTTACCAGAAACCAAGATCATTGCATTATCAGGACTTCTTAAGGAAGTTGATGGCAACAGCTATTCAGGGCTGCCATTGCTGTCCCAACTACCGATACTGGGACCACTTTTTTCCAGTCGCGATTTCAAAGAAAAGCGCACCGAACTGGTCATCTTCGTAAAACCCGAAGTCATGACCCGCGAAACAGATATAAATTTGATTACCAAACCTCGCCATATACAGAGGTTATAAATGGCAATTTTAGAAAAGAAAATTTATGCTGTTGTAGAATCGATAAAAAGTCAGTCTTTGAAAGAGTTTAATTTCGAGGGACTACCATCAGAATTTCGGCCAGATTCAGATCTATCAGCCTGGATAGAACCGCATTTGGTGGACCTATCGCCAAAAGATCAAGCTCGGCTAAAAAACGAATTTCTTGGTTTTGGGCCAATCGATCCTCTCCTTACCGACGATACAATAACAGAAATCATGATTAACAGTCGGAAAGATATCTGGATAGAGAAAAGCGGGTGCTTATCACGCGTTGACGACCGGTTCTATTGTGATTTCACCTACCAACTATTTCTAAGCAAGCTTCTATTGCAGATCGATGGTGTCATCGACAAGGAGTCACCGGTACTGGATCGCACTATGTCGCAATTCCGAATTTGTATGGTCGATGAATGCCTGACTCATAAAAATTCTATCATCAGTATCCGTCGTCATCCCGATTACCAATGGACATTGGAAAAACTACGAAGCGAAGGTTGGTGTACAGATAGCGATATTGTTTTACTAAAACGCCTGATTGAACAGCGAAAGCGATTTTTAATAATTGGCCCTACAGGGTGTGGCAAAACTTCAGTAATCAACGCCTTATTGGATCTAACCGATCCAAATTGTCGATCGATAGTGATTGAAGATACTCCGGAAATCACCTCGGTAAATTCATGCAGTATCAAGCTGCTGACTCGCACGCATAGGTCACAGCTGATTGACATAACACAGACGGACCTGGTGAAGTCATCCCTTCGACTTAGGCCAGATAGAATTATTATGGGCGAGATCAGGGGATCAGAGGCAAAAGATTTTCTAATGGCATTGTCAACAGGGCATGACGGATCGTTTGGCTCTTTACACGCCAGTGATCCTCAGCAAGCGCTGATCCGATTGGAAATGCTGATACAAATGGGTGCACCACAATGGAGCCTTGAAGCCATTCGCAAGCTTATATTTTTGAGTTTAGATGGAATATTGGTGCTATCCAAAGAAACCAATGGAAAACGATTATTCAAAGGTGCGTATCAAATTACATCCCTTGAAACATCCGGCTTTCTTTTAGATCGATGGATAGCTTAAGAGGCCGCGACTTCCGTTGCATCAATAGATTTAGTCATCGCCTGTTCACTTCCTGGAGCCTCTTTATCGGCTATCGATTTCAGGTCCGCAAATTTTCGACTGACGTCTTCAGCTATTTTCACTTTTTGCATTTCGCCCTTACGAGTGTATCCCGCAAGTTTTGCTTCAGGGCCCTCATCTTCAGCGCCAATGCTGCTGATGCTGACTCTATCTTCTGGAGTAATTACAGAAAATTTTTCGGCGAATGACAAATCCGGCACTGATGCTTTGGCTGCCACTGGTCCCGGTTCCATATCATCAAATACTACTTTTTGAGTTACTTTACCCGCTGGGCGACCTAATAGCGGAGCTCCGGGGCGTGCCGGTTGCGCTCTAGAATTATCAACGTTTTGAGTGCGTGGGCTTTTTGGTAGGATCGAACTTAACTTTTCCATATTTCACCTCCTGTGAAATTTACCTTTAATCACTTTCGTGAAATGTCTCATCCTGAAACACTTGGCATTTCTTAGTTCGGTCAGAGGTCGAAAAAGCTAAAGGCTTGGGCAGAATTACTAGACTTTGATCGTGAGTAGGAAAAAAAAAGCCCCTCCTCGATTTCGAGGAAGGGCTTAGGAGTTGTATCCAATTAATTTTGTTTCTTAGCGTCTTCGATAAACTTCTCAGCTTGCGGAGATAAGCGGACGCCCACTTCGTTTAACTGATCACGATTTACTGGTGTTGGTGCTTCTGACATCAAGTCAGTGGCTTTCGCAGTTTTAGGGAATGCAATAACGTCACGGATAGCATCAGTGCCACACAATAACATGATCAGACGATCCATACCCCAGGCAATACCACCATGCGGAGGCGTTCCGTATTTCAAAGCATCCAAAAAGTAGCCAAATTTAGTTTTCGTATCTTCTTCTGACATACCTAATACGCGGAACATAGCTTGCTGAATTTCGTTACGATAGATACGGATGCTACCACCACCTAATTCGTAACCATTACAAACTAAGTCGTAAGCTTTCGCTAACATTTTCCCGAAGTTTTTCTCGTTGTTGTTGATCAAGTCATCATACGATTCATCTTTAGGTGAAGTGAATGGATGGTGACGGGCTACCCAGCGTTTTTCATCTGGAGAGTACTCAAGCAGAGGGAAATCTACAACCCATAGGAAGTGATATTTCGAACGGTCCAGTAAATTCAATTCGCGACCAAGATGCAAACGTAAAGTACTCAATGTCGCACACGCTGGATCATAATCATCCGCCACGATCAAACACGCATCACCTTTTTGTGAACCCGTCGCTTTGAAAATACCTTCTAGAATTTCTTTAGATAAGAATTTTGAAATTGGCGTTGAAAGTTCGCCACTTTCTTCAGATTTAATCCACACAAGACCCTTAGCACCCGCGCGCTTTGCGATCTCTGTCAATTTATCAAATTGACCGCGAGTATAACTGCCGCCTTTTGGAACCGAGATACCGCGAACAATACCGCCGCGGGCAATCACTTCGTCGAAGACTTTGAAGCCAGAAGTAGTACCCACAACCTTTGAAAGATCTTTAATTTCCATACCGAAACTGATGTCTGGCTTGTCTGAACCGTAACGATCCATAGCTTCTTGGAAACTCATACGAGGGATTTTTGGAATATCGATCCCTTTGATTTCTTTCCAAATGTATTGAACCATTCTTTCATTCATATCGATAATATCTTCCACGTCGATGAATGACATCTCGATATCGATTTGTGAAAATTCTGGCTGACGATCCGCACGCAGATCTTCATCGCGGAAACAACGAGCTAGTTGGAAATAGCGATCAAATCCTGAAATCATTAATAATTGCTTCAATGTTTGTGGCGACTGAGGAAGCGCATAGAAATGACCCAAATTCACACGTGACGGAACTAAATAGTCACGTGCGCCTTCTGGTGTTGATTTATACAAAATCGGAGTTTCAACTTCGATAAAACCATTATCTGAAAGATAGCGACGTACTAGCTGCGCGACTTTATGGCGAGTGAACAAATTATTCTGTAACGTTGGTGAACGTAAATCCAAGTACCTGTACTTTAGTCGTAACATTTCATTCACATTCGTATCATCGATTTGAAATGGAGGAACCGCTGCTTCATTTAATATTTCACAATTCAACGCTTCGATTTCGATTTCACCTGTTTTTAATTTTGAATTGCGCATACCTTCAGGACGCACTTTCACGATGCCTTCAACAGCTAAAACATATTCGCCACGAAGATCTTTCGCTTGCGCTGTTTCTGCTTTTTTAGGATCAAGTACGACTTGCACTAAACCTTCGCGGTCACGAAGATCAATAAATACTAGGCTGCCGTGGTCGCGTCGGTTCGAAACCCAACCCATGACGGTTACCTTTTTCCCATCAAGGCTTTTATTTAATAAGCCACAATAATGAGTTCGTTTTTTCTCTAATACAAATTTTGATGATTTTTCCATGAAGGTTCCTTGATTATGAAACGAAACTAAATACTGACACAGGTCAGTGCTGAGGTCAAAACGTTGTTCTTTTTCCCAGCTTTATTCTAGTATCGAAGTCGTACCCTTATTTGGAAAAGGAGATTCGTAATGCCAAAAATATCCATCGACTACCCTACTAGCCACGGCGTGACAGATACCTACTCTAAGCTAAAAGACTTTTTCGAAAAGACAGATGAAATCAAAAAATACGATCCTAAAGTAGAGTGCAAGTTCAATGATCCGGCTTATTCCTGCGACCTAAAGGGTTCTCAGTTTAAAGGCGACTTCAAAGTTAAAGAAGCCGGTACTGGTAGTCAGATTACAATTAACATAGATCTGCCGTTTTTGTTGACTCCCCTTAAAGGGACGATTCAAGATAGCCTCCAAAAAATGTTAAAGAAGCACATAGGCTAGACCATTATGACAGACACAAAGAAACCGGCCAAAAAAAAGGTGGTTTCTAAGGCGACTACTTCTGCGAAAGGGTCGGCTCAGAAACCGACTAAGAAAGTGGTCACGCCCAAAATTAAATCAAAAGCTGTCACAGCAGAAATCGTCGACGACAGTAAACTCAAATTCAAAGACGTTTCTAAAAAATCGGCACCTGTCGAAATTGTTACGGAGTCTGACGAAGAATTGTCTCCTTTAGATATCGCCGCCGAAAAAGCCGAAGCTGCGTATCATGAATCACACGATGACGATTTCGAATTTGATACCGAAGAGCCTCAAGCCGATGAACCCGTAGTTAATGTATCGGAAAAAGCGGTGGCCATCGCCTCTAGCCATCTGCCGAAAACATCAGATCCGTTAGTTCTGTATTTAAATGAAATCAGAAAATACCCGCTTCTGACGCGTGAAAAAGAAAAAGAAATTTCAGAAAAGTATTTTGAAACAAAAGATCCCGAAGCCGCTCAATTATTGGTGCGTAGTAATCTGCGTTTCGTAGTTAAGATCGCAGCCGAGTATTCAAAGTTCGGCGCCAAGCTGATTGATTTAATCCAGGAAGGCAACGTGGGTTTAATGCACGCCGTACGCGAGTACAATCCCTACAAAGGCGCACGCTTGATCACTTATGCGGTTTGGTGGATTCGTGGTTACATCCAAGAATATTTGATGCGCCAGTATTCCATGGTTAGGATCGGAACGACTCAAAACCAAAGAAAACTTTTCTATCAGTTACAAAAAGAAAAAAATAATCTAGAAGCGTTGTCGAACGAGCAAAACCTGCACGAACTATCAGAACGTTTAGGTATTCCAGAAGACGAAATCAAAATCATGGCTCAACGTTTAAGCGGCCGCGACGTCAGCTTGGATCGCCCAGTCGGCGACGAAGATTCGCCATCACTAGGCGCCTTTCAGCAATCCTCGACCGAATCGATGGAAGACAGCTTCGCTCGCGAAGAAATGATCAAACTATTGCAAAGCAAAGTATCCGAACTAGAGCCCGGCCTATCAGAGCGCGAGAAAATCATTCTTCACGAACGTTTACTAAACGAAGAACCACTCACTCTGCAAGAAATCGGCGAAAAATACGGAATCACCCGCGAAGCCGTCCGCCAAATGGAAGCTCGCCTAATCAAAAAAATAAAAGACAAATTCGGCGACTTCTAACCGGTGCCAGGCTACTTTTACGTAAGCAGCGCGTCCGGAAAAGTAGCCTGGCACTTCTTAGTCCTCGGCGTCTCGCTGCAAGATTTTATCGATGTTTTCTTTCAAGGTATCCGACTGGATGCTTTCGCGCGGAACGCTTCGTTTATCTAATGTGAAAATGATCTCATTCACGAATGTAGGATGAAATTCTTTGGCGATTTTTTTGATCATGTTTTTCTTTAGGAAATACATGTGGTGCATGACGCTTGAATTTTTTACAAAAATGTAGAGCTTTTTCTGGTGATATCCCACTGGTTCTGAGTTTTCTGCGATACCGTCGCCCATCAACTCTTTCCATCGTGACCATAATTTCCAACGTAAGAAATGCTCTGACAATGGGCTCTTGCCATTCTCAAACAAGCTCTGTAGAACCTGGCTACTGACTTTAAATTTGGTCTTATAGTCTATTTCGTCCATTTCCCGCGAGGTTATAAAGAATTTATGACGGCTTCAAGTAAAAAAGAAATTTATGTTGTAGGTGGCGGTTTAGCCGGGTCTGAGTGTGCATTACAGCTGGCATCACGTGGGTATTTTGTACATCTTTACGAAATGAAGCCTAAACATTTTTCGGAAGCACATAAATCACCGAATTTAGCAGAAATTGTATGTTCAAACTCATTCGGTTCACAGTCTGAAGGAAGTGCGCCTCACCAATTAAAATGGGAAGCGGAAAAATTAAATTCGTTCGTTTTAAAAACTGCAAAATCTAACGCCGTTCCCGCTGGCCAAGCATTAAGCGTCGATCGCGAACGTTTTTCTGCGAACATGGATCAATTAGTAAAATCAAATCCGAATATCAAAGTGTACGACGAGATGATCAACAGCCTTGATCAGTTACCTCGTCCACTGGTGATCGCTACGGGTCCCTTAACAGCACCTTCATTGGCAGCATCTATGCAAGAGCACTTCGGCGGAAACTTCTTGTACTTCTTCGATGCAATCGCGCCGATCATAGATGTTGATTCCATCAACATGGATATCTGTTGGAAAGCCGATCGCTATGATAAAGGCACTCCCGATTACATCAACTGCCCGTTCAATAAAGAACAGTATTGGAATTTCGTCCGTGAAATCGAAGCAGCAAAAAAAGTGGAACCGAAAGAATTCGAGAAAACCAGTTACTTCGAAGGGTGTATGCCGATCGAAACCATGGTTGAACGCGGACTACAAACACCTCGATTTGGCCCGATGAAACCAGTCGGCTTAGCAAATCCAAAAACAGGCCGCGACGAATATGCAATTGTTCAGCTAAGACAGGATAATAAAGAAGGTACGGCGTTTAACATGGTCGGTTTTCAAACGCGCATGACTTACGGTGAACAAGTCCGTATTTTCCGAACAATTCCAGGTCTTGAAAATGCTGAGTTCTTAAAACTAGGCAGTATTCATCGCAATCTGTTCATCAATACGCCGTCATTATTGAACAAGGATCTTTCTAGTCGCAAAGACCCTTGGTTGTTCTTCGCTGGTCAAATCACGGGCGTTGAAGGCTATTTTGAATCAACGTGCACGGGCGCTCTGGTTGCCAAGTTCTTGGATGATAAAATTAATGGCCGGGAAGTTTCGTATCCTCCGCGAGCCTCCGCCATGGGTTCTATTTTAGAAGCTATCACGGATGAAACTCGCGCTAAACACTTTCAACCGACCAACATCAATTTTGGCTTGCTTCCTCCGATCGAAGGCATGGTGGGTAAAAAGGCAGATAAGAAGGCAAAAAAGGATCTACAAATCCAAAATGCCCGCGTTGCTTTCGCGCAGTGGTTGAATCTTCCGGTCGATGAGACCCTTGGTATCAACGCATCAGCCACGTTGAATTCCGAAAATGTGACTCAAAAAGAGTCACTTCCTTCGTAAATTTAAAGATTTCATGAGTCACTAAACCCAATCTTCGTGTGACTCTTTAATCACAGCGAATTTTCATCAGAAACCCGTAATGCTTTACCAAAGTCTACCGATAGTATGGGCATGCGAATTCAGAAGTTCACCCTCATCAGCTTTGTCTTCTTCATCTGCTCGCACCTAGCACTGATTCCAGTGCTGTCCTACTTTGGCGTAAACATTTGCCCGATCATGCAGGAACATGGCTTTCTATTTGGATGCCGCGTGGCTACTCAGTTTGCGGTCACGGTTGTTCTGATTCAGACGCTGACTTTGTTTGGATTCTTCTACGCGATTAAAAAATGGCCGAAAACGTTCTTGTCGAAATCGTTGACGGTGAACCTTCTTCCTGTCGCCTTCCTTGCCATCCATTTTGCCAACTTCTATTTAAATTCTTCTATATACGACAAACATCTTTCCGACATCAGTCCTAATGCGGATTCTATTAAAATGTTTCTGTGGATATGCATGTCAATGATTTTGGTTACCACATGGCAATGGATTGAAACGGAACTATTATTTATTACTCGTAAGCGCGTATTTAGAGAATCTGTTGCTTCTAATCAAACCCTTTTCCATCTTTGGGTCATTGAACAAAAAAACAAAATTATTCCTGTGATTGGTATTGTCTTGTTCTTTGGCAGCTACTTCTCGTTGATGTTCATCCGCCAAACTGGCTGGGAAAACCCAGAGCAAATCATGGCTGAACAAAAAGAAAAATTCTTCTATTTAACGGGCGTGGTGATTGTTTGGCAGATGATTATCTTCTATTTCGACTTTTATAAAAATTTGATTCTATCACGTGAAGTTGAATGCCACTTGCAATCGATCCAATCGCAAAATTTCATGTTTCGCTCAAATACGATGAATTCAGGATTTTTCTCGGTCGTATTTAATTTAATGAATCGCCTATCTGATACTCTAGTAAAAAAAGGTCGCCTATTAAAAGGTTTCTCTTCCTTTGTTTCTGACTCTGTCGCGCAAGATATATTAGATAAAGATGAACCAGCGTATGCTTATTCTGGCGATTCCAAAAAAGTCGCTATTATGATGGCTGACATCAGAAACTTCACAACATTATCTTCGCAGCTAAAACCTCAAGACGTTGTAGATATGCTTAACATCTATTTCTCTGACATGATCGAAGTCTTTGTTGAAAACGGTATCGTAGTCGATAAATTCATCGGTGATGGGATCTTGGCGTATGCGATTGAAGAAGGCTCACCAAAGGTATACGAAAACATGCTGAAAGCCGCTTTCGACATGCACATCAAATTGAATCAAACGAATATCAAACTTAGAAAGAAGAACCTTCCTAAAATTCAATTAGGCATTGGTCTTCACGAAGGGACCGTAATCTTAGGATCTATTGGCTCTAAAGATAAGCTTCAGTATACCATCATCGGCGATCCGGTGAATGTTACGTCTCGATTAGAAGGGTTATGTAAAGACAATCAAGTAGGGCTGGTGGTCAGTTCGCACTTCCTAAACAAAGTGAACTCAAAACACAGATCTAAATTTACAAATCTAGGCCTACAAAAAATCCGAGGCCTAGATTTACCAATCGAAGTCCATGGAGCTATCGCCCAAGAATCTTCATCACGCAAACAATCCGCTGCTTAAACACATTTTTCAACGCGCCGGGTACCAGAATGTTAGGAGGTACCCCTATTTAAGAACTACTTTGCGTGTCGAAGAAAGCATCATTGGAGCTTCTTGAGTTACAAAGTTAGTTGGGTCTTCAGTAACTTGATCAGCGTTCATTCCAACTAATAATTTGTAGCTGAATTTTTCGCTAGTTAAAATTCCTTTTAAGAATTCGTATGGTCGTTGACCACGAACTAACATTCTTAAAGGATTAACTACGGCCGAATGCATATCTGTCACAGCGCTGTTTCCATCTACACGTTGATGATTCAACAAGAAGAAGTATTCAGTACGTTGACCTTTTAACGCGTTCTTAGAGCATAAGTATTTTGCTTTAGGCATTGCTCCAGCTTTAGTACTCGCGACATAGTTTTGGTTAGCAACAACAAGTAAACACTTAGTTGTCGTTAGATCCAAAGTAACCGCGATTGGCTGCGAAGAAACCGCCTCAGTAGAAGAGATACTAACAGCTTTCGTGCCTTTTTCAGATTTCTCTAATGCTTTAGCTGTGTATGCTTTGCCACCTAAACCAAGTTTAACACCGATACCAACGTCCGTTTTAACCGGAGCTTTAGGAACAGGGATCAGTGCACCGATACCAGCTGTTGCACCAGCATCGATATTTCCACCGATATTAGCATCCAGATTGTAACCAGATGTTTTTGAGGAACCTTGAGCTAATTCAAACGCAGCGCTGATTTTTAAATTTTCAGTTCTACCGAAAGAAATGTTTGAAGGTTTACCATCCACCGAATTCGCAAATTCGCGAATTTCCGCATTCAACACGCGATTTGGACTGTTTAAGCAATCTTTGTACGCTTTTTCATTACCTTGCATTTTACCCAAAAAGAAAGCCGCACAAACTGCTTTTTCTTCCACGTCAGTTAATTGTTGGTTCTCGCCCAAGTTTTCAACCACTTTAGCTAAATCAACAGTCGATTCCGTTGGTTTCGAAAAGAAACCTTTGCTGGAAGAAAATTTAACAGCCGCACTTGAAACTGCTTCGAAACCTTCAGATTCAAGAACTTGTTTAGCAGTTAAGTTACGAACTGGCTTCTGCGCTTTTTCAGCTTCGTATTTTTCTAACAAATCACGAGCGCTATTTTCATTTGGAATCAAAGAGATATCCAAGTTGTCATTGGCTGAAATACCGTTAACGATACCATCATAGCTTTGATCAGCAAACAAAGCTGGCGTATCTAAAGATGTGATCGTTAATAAAACGTTCATACGGCTTGATAACGCTGCAATGTTGCTAAACTTAACGCTGATAGGAACTTCAATTAAACCTGCATCGCCCCGTGGACGAGCCGACCATTGAACCGCAGCTACTACATCAGATGCTGATGGTTTATCAACTTTAGCCATATCTTTTAAGAACACTAAGTTGAACATAAAGTTACCACGTTTGATTTTCTCAGCCGTGATATTTCCAAGATCTTGACGGATTAGGTCCATCGCTAAGCTTGTCTTATATGTATATGGGAAAGTTAAATTCATTTTTGAATCAACTTCGATGTTTGTGTAATCGATATTACGGAAATCTAAACGCAAAGATGTGATCTCTGCTTGACGACGAATTGGGCTTAACAAGCTGTTCACGTCTTCATTGATTTTAACGTAGATGTCATAGTCATAACCAGCTAACGAGCTAGTTTTAACATCACGACTTAATTTGTAGCTAATTGGAGCTGATTGCATAGCCGCTCCAGCAGTACCATGACGATTAAATTCAAACGTATCTTTATGTGGATTAACCCAGAAAACTAGTTTTTCAGTTCCTGAATGGGATTCCGTTGCTTTTACGTCACGAGACATGAAGATGTTTTTAACTTCTGCATCTGGATCAAAATCCACTAATTCGTACCAAACTAGGCAACCACGGTAGTCAGAAACTTTCGTCGCAGCGGCTTCACCAGCAACGATATCAAATTTCAAGTTACTAACTGAATTAGTTTGCGCGTTGTCTTTTAAACACGCTTCAAACGAAATCAATTTTTTGCTTTGTTTACCTTGAGCATTTGGCTCACCAACAGTAGCAAACTTCGCTGTTAAAGCATCTACGTAGAACGTAGAATTGTTTGCACCTTTGACTTGCGGTTCATTGTTCTCACTACAAGAGATTAACAAACCTGCGCTTAAGAAAACACCTAATAGGCTTTTCACCTTATTTCTAGAAAAGATCATAGTTAACCTCCACCCCAATATTATAAATTTCTCTATCTGATAAAAACGGACTATCCACAATTTCTTCTGCCTTAGTGTAGTTACCGAAGAAAATGACCTTCTGCTTAACTAACTCTAGGCTTAGACCAGCCACTTGACCTTTACGATTGTTATATCGATTAGACAAGATTGTGTACCCTGCTGGAGTTGTATCTGCTTGCACTTCGAAAACAGTTACCGATGGTTTTAAAGCGATATTGCCAAAAACCATTCTTAAATCGAAACGACCCATACGGCCCGTATTCGCTTCAGTAATACGATCATTTTTGATCGCCACAGCTTTAGCCGTTGTTTTTACTTTTGAAGTCCAATCCGTTTCAAGAACCGCAGCTACTTCAGTACCAGCGAAACTGATTACGTATTGCATTTCATCGCCCACGCCAGCTACTGCGTTTACCGAGTTACCCGCAGTTAATGAACTTGCTGCTTGGCTTTTTGGTAAGTTACCGAATCTGAACTGTGTGCCCGCTAATTTTAATTTAGTCCCGATTGGTTTCACATTCACTTCGCCGATAACTGAACCAGCTAAGAAGAATGGATTTTTATCGTCTTCAACTAAACCTTTAGAAACACCCACTGAAGGAACGGCTTCGTTACCTTGTAGAGTGAATTTAAAAGTTTCTGATGGAGTCGCTAATTCAAATTTTTGTTCAGCACCCAAACTAGTCCCTGGAGACATAGTTGTGTAAAGTGGATTGATTTGGTAACCGATCACACCTGCTTTTAAATTGATTTGTTGAATTGGCTTAATGTTAACACCAGCATAATCTAATAACAGAGCGCTTGAACCGCCGCCTTCATCAGAAAGATAGTTTTGTCCCGCGCCTTCACCGAATACGCCGACAACACCGATATTGAATGCCAACCAGTCTGTATACTCAGTATCAACACCCGCTTCTACGAATGTCCACCCAACTCTTGATTTCAAGTTCTTATCTTGAATCCCGCGACCTAATGTTGTGACCTTAACTGAACCACTTAATTTTTTGTCTTTCTCTTCAGGCTTTGTCGCTAAAGTAGTAGACGTAGTTCCGTTAGAGGGCAAAGTTGTCGACGACGTTGCAGGCGCTTGCGCCCAAAGTGACTGAGATGAAAAAATAAGAGCTATTGTTAAATTCTTAGTAGAACTAGCCAAACCCCTTAATATTGCTCTATTTGCCATGTAAGCTCCCCATAGGGATAGTGTGATAACTCAAATCCTCTGTTTTTTCCATGAAAATAAATGACGGGAATGAAATCACTTGTCTAGCGATTTTGAATTTGTAGATTTTATTGAAAACGAAAAGAAAACGTACAGTAAATATTTCAAGCCATCTTAGCTCTTATCCTTACCATAAGCATGTCTAGCAACCGTGTAAATCCTTCAATCAAGGGAAGGATAACAATAAAATATATCTCTAGCCGTAGCGAAGACGTTTGAAAAAACGCTTCGAACTCAGCAAAAACCGAGCAAACAACGATGTGCGTGAGAAACGCAAGCCCCAGTTTTTTACTCATATACAAATGTGAAGGCCATTGTAAAACCGGGTAATTTATAAATATTTTTTGAACAAACGAAGCCGTAGAAACTCGAAATAAAAACATAATAGGTAACATGTGAATCCAAAAATTCAAATTAGACTGACCGAACACGTAGCAATAGAATCCAAGGCTCAATGGCGGATGACTATAAGCTCCCCAATTCCAAAAACAAAAAGCCAGAACAGGCACCCATAACACCAGCTCACGGATCTGAACAAATGGTCGTCGAGCCGTGATGTCACCAAAAAGATACATCACCCAAGAAAGACCGATCCAAGGAAACAGGTGCCATCCACCTCGACCGTCCTGCAAGCAAATGCCTGTAAAAATTCTCTGGATAGGTATAGAAAAATTAAAATCAGCGGCGTAGTTTTTCCAAGGCAAAAGGAACAACGAAATTCCAACAAGACCTAATATCCATTTTAATTTTGGCTTCCAACTGATCAAGTAAATACAAAACGCATTGATCAAAAGATAATGATAAATATCCCATTCATTACCTAAAGATTCCCACTTCAATCCACCTTCCCAAAAACTGACTGCGATGACTCCTACAAACAACAAAACGAGTAAGTTAAAAAACTGAACTTTGCCCTTTTTATAACCGGCCAAAAATGCAAATGCGGCTAACACCACAAAACCCGCGAACGAAAAGCTAGCAAAAAAGTTATACGACCAATCCCACGTAAAGGCTTTACCGAAGGGCCACTGAACTTCCCCTGGCCAGACCGCCGCGTAGGCATCATATAAAAAAATTAGACTCAAAAAAATAAGACGAACCCAATCCAACAAATAAAGTCTAGGAGGACTAGTTTCTTGAATACTGGTCATGGCATCACCGCTATCGGTCCGCCTCGCCACGCCATGCGATCGGGAATTATGCCAAATATATGGCTGAATTCTTTAAATACACCTCTAGTTTTCTCTTCAAAAAACTGAGGATTGGTTTCGATGAGTGCGAATTCATATTCGCCATTTTGTTCATCTAAAAGAACGGGGTATTTTATATCCAGCAAAGGATGAATAGTTGTAGCTTTGCGCCTATCTGTCGTTTTCATAAAATAGATCTTTTTTCCAGTTTCCAGATTCGACAAGTACAACGATAGAAACGAGAATCCACTTGGCAATGAAGCGCTAGCAGACGACGCAGGTAAGGATTTTTCGACTACAAACACGGACAGTTTCGAATCTAAAATATTCCATTTCAAATGGTAATACAAACCCGCTTGTAATTTAATCCTCTTCTTACCTTCAATTTTCTCGAACTGTTTTGCGATGGACGCATTAACTAAACAGTAATAGTCTAGGTTTTGAGTTTTTGTCGTATCGAGTCCCAATTTAATTTGAAACAAAGTTACTTTTACATCGCTATTTAAATCTAAACCAAAATGAGTATATTGCTTACGACACGATTCAAATAATTCTGCATGACCGTTTGAAGGCCATTTTAATTTGCGCCTAAAATAATCGAAAATATTTGTCGAATTAATTTGATAGTAGGCGACATTTCCTTTCTTAAAGAACTCGTGTACCGGTACCGAATAGGAACAGGATATGAAGAAAAGGATCAAAATAAAAATCTTCATCGGAACACCATTGGCTTATATATACTGTTGATAGGTCCATCTTTTTTCACGTGGTCCAAATCAAACTCGTTAGCTGGGATCAAATTCATTAACGTTCTTGCTGAAACGTCTTTTTTAATTTCCTCATAGTCAAACTCTAGCGCTTGGTCCTTTTTGTTTGCGAAAAGAAATGGATTCAACGGGCCAAACAAAAGCATATTTTTAAATCCCGATTGATAGACAGTACGTGAAATTGCCATTTGAGGAGCATCCGCAGCTTCTGTTCGATATTTCAAAGGCAAATCCAAAGCAATAAAACCATCTTCGACTAATAGTCTTTCCACTTGTTGATAGAACTCTTTACTATATAAACGGCTTAATTCAAAATTAACTGGAAAAGGGAAATCTATAAAAACGGCGTCATACTTTTTTTTACTCAGTTTTATGTATTTGTAAGCATCATCGATTATAACCGAAACTCTGGGGTCAGATAACGAATAATGGTTTAAATCCGTAAACCTTGAATCTGAATTAGCTAAGTTGAGCATAACCTCATCAAGCTCCACCAGTTCTATAGTCCTCACGAAATTAAACTTAAGTAATTCACGCGCCACCAATCCATCCCCACCACCCAGAATAAGAATACTAGCAGGTTTTGTTTTATTCAAATTCACCGCGCCAAACACCATAGTTTCGTGATACAAAGACGACGAATCCTTTGTAAATTGTGGTTGATGATCCAAGTACAGCGACCATTCACTATTTAGATACTCTGCAAATCGAGTCTGTGCCGGCAAAATATCGATAATTTGATAAGGAGTGTATATCCGCTGCACGTTCTGTAGATCCTGAGAAAATTTTAAATGCTGTTCGAAATCAAATAATGAAAAACTCTCTAACTTAAAATCGTAATAGAACGCCTTAAGAAACATCTGCTCTAGAAGCAGATTACTATGAAGTGCCAAAGAAGAAAACGGCACTAGCGCAGCAAATGTGACAACAGATAGAATACGATGTCGCCAAGCTTTAAATTCGGTGAAGACCATTAATACACCTACGCAGATATTAATCAAAGCAATGAATATCAAAGCTGCCGACGGAGAGAAAAGACGACTAAAAACAAAACTCGTTGTAAATGCGCTTATCACGGCACCTAGATAATTAAACGCCAGTAAAAAATTAAAACTTACATCCACACTTTTACTTTTGGCCGAATAAAACAAATAGGGCGTTTCCAATCCTGTTAAGAAACCTAACAGCACCGTGAAGAATTGAAACACGAGTGTCTTACCCAAAGGCCCAAATCCCGATCGCTCACTAACGTAAAGTTGAATTGTAAGTTGAAGCGCATAAACCATAAAACTCATAAACAGCGCCACTAAACTGATACAAATTTCAACTTTTACTAAGCGGCCGAAGAGTCCTCCTGATTTGTATAAATTGGGTGCTACATAACTACCTAGCCCCATAGCCAAAAGAAAAAATCCCAAAGTAACAGATTGGCAAAGAACTTCGTTTTGCACGAACGGAACAATCATTTTCACCATCAAAAATTGATAGCTCAAGCTACAAAACGATAACAACAAGGCGATGAAACCAAAATAAATTTTCATACAACCGCCTTAAGCAGCCACACCGTTAGTATCTGCAAACATAAAACTACGGCGTATGAACCAAATAATCCTAAATTTTCAATAAACAGCAATGGGAATGCAAGGCAGGCCACAAACATACCACCATAATCGAAAGCTAATATCTGTGATTTTCTATCGTCAGCTTGTCCGTGAAAAAGATAAGGAATTTCAAAACCAGTAACAAGAGCTATGACAATTAGAGGAACATGATAAAGATACTGGAATACCGCATAGGAAAATGTATCTCTGTTTAATAGCCACTCAAGGAAGCAAAAGTAGAATGGCAAAACGAAAAGGCCACAAATAAATCCTATATTAATTTTGAATAAATAAGAAATCGATTTGAATTTTTCAGGAAAGTAGTCAAAACCTAGGGAAGACACCCCTAAACAAAGTGTAAATAAGCCTACCGTAATAAAATACCTGAACAAAGTCCCACCTAAGGCGGCACTCAGATTCTGTGACAACATAAGTTCATACATCATTCCGTTGAAAGAGAATAAGAAAGAAAGTAGGAAGCGCCTCTTTGTCATTTAGCTGGAACAGCTTTTAGCGACCTAATTGTATCTTGCAAATCTTGAACTAGTGCGGGGTTAGCTATCGTATTGCCTTGGCTTACAATCATATAGCTGCCCTTACCATCGATGCGGTTCGCTCTAAAAATATACAATTGTAAATCTTTGTGTCGCAAAACCATCCACATACCTTCTTTCAAATTTGAATCTTTCTCTGTCGGCATCGGAGACCTGATGACTTGCGAGCTCACCATTTCTGGCGAAATTTCTGGAAATTGTTTCGACAACTCCGGTAAAAACTCTCTGATTTCTTTTTCAGATGTTTCTCCCCGACGAGCAACAATAGCGACAAACTCTTTAGGTGTACCGGCTCTTCCCACAATACCGGCCATTCCATCATCTAAATCTTTAGGTAGAAAATTATATTTCGAACTAGTGGTATATTGAAGAAACGCCTCTTCTCCAAAGCTCTTTTTAATGGCTATGTTTTTATCCTCTACCTGTTTTTTTAGCTGTTCGTTAGCAGATGCTTTTTGCTGAATAGCTTGCATTTGAGCCGCTCGTTGAACCGGCTCAATAGCTTTAGCAACCACTGGTGTTTCATTCGATGAATTGACTTTATCTGGTTTCTGAATAGTAGGTACATTCCCGTTAGGAATTTCAATTTGAGACGGTTTATTACGGGAAATAAAAATGACAACAACGACAATAATCAAACCCGCAAAAAGATAATAATTCTTTCGGTCGCTCATATATCTATCAACTATACAAAACCATTTTTCTAAGTCAAACTAGAACTCAGATATGAAACGAAATGAGAAAGGCTTTACTTTGGTTGAAATAATTATTGCCATTGGACTGGTGTCCTTTATTACACTCATTGCTTCATCTATGTTAACTGGCTTCATTAATTTACGTCGGCTCACAGAGGCCGAAGTCGGGGCCTCTGATTACGTTTCTGCCCTTAGCACTTGGCTGCGAAGTTCAAAGACTTTTAATATCGCAGGATTCAACGCCAACTATAACCCTGCCAGTTCGTGCACACGAACGTTTTATGGAGTAGATCTTCCGGAAGAGGCTACCGCAGGCGTTTGGAATGGAGTCAATATTTCAATTCCCGTAAATACTGATGGTACGGATTGGAAATACGCAGGACCAGGAACATTCAATGTTTCCGGTTCAAACAGTTTACAAAATGGAGTACAACTTTCACGTGATTTAAGAATCGCTCCCGCTGATGGTCTTCAGGCTCGCCTTCGCAAATTAACATCAGTTTCACAAGGCGATCAGTTTTTAAAACTCGATGCTAGTCAAACAGTTCGAAGGGCTTTGCAAATCAGATTGAAACTGGATGTGCAAGCAGCGAATGTCAATGGCACGTTCACCTATCGCCCAACTCGTGAAGTTTTTTTTGAAACATTAGTAGAAACCGTGGGAAGCCGAATCTATGGCTGCATACCGGAAATTTCTTTACGCGAATCCTGTCGCATTCAAGGTGGCCACTTCGACGAAGCGTTAGGAACCTGCACTCCCGTAGGCTTTTGCGAAAATTCAGGTTATTTTATTCAGTATACGTGTTCGGGGTCGATGGGTTCTGCGCCTTGCAATAAATTTATCTTGCAAGGTGATATAGCCAAAGCCATCAACCCTGTTACTGGTGCTCAATCCTGCCCACCAGGTGTGATACCAACTAAAGTTTCTGAAGCCGATATTCAAGATGGCTACACAGAAGAATATTACAGCTGCATGAGGTGCTATTGAATAATAAAGGTATGACATTAGTTGAAACTTTAATTGCAATCGGTATCGCTGCGGTGGTCGCTATCGGTATCGGCTACGTTTCTATGGTTGCCAAATCCAGTACCATCGCTCAAAAGGCCGGTACAGAAAGTATTGAAGTAGTATCTTCGCTATCTGATTGGATTTACACCCAAGCTGCTTGCAAATCATCTTTTGTAACGAAACCTCTTACGGCCGCTCAAACCGACTTGGAATTAAATGGCTACCAAGGCTTTGGCATTTTTTCGTCGACACCCATCAAGGTTGGACTCGTTATAAATAATAATCTTCGTATCGAGAAACTAACGATGGGAACCAAGCCTGGTTCCCCAGCCACGAGTTATAATTACAACGCACAAGCCCTAACAAAAAAAATCGCGCAAATAGAAATCGAAACTGAAGTCACCGTACCTAATAATAGTGATCGCGCTCAACGTAAGCGGGTTTTAGAACTTCCCGTGCTTGTCGATGGCGGCAATATTATCCGTTACTGCTTGTCAGAACTTACAGGTGAACAAGCGTGTACGTTAAATGGCAGCCAATACGATGCCGGAACGGGAAAATGTCTGACCAATGTGAACTGTATTATTGGAGGCAGCTATCAAGTGGCTCGTGCTGAGCCCATGGGTCACGGGTTTTTCTATAGTGACGTTCCCAACCAGGTCACGGGTGCTACGACCTGCCCTGCTGGCTCAACGACACAAAAAGTAGGCGAATCACCACATCGCTGGTTTCGCAACTATAGTTGCGGAAAAAAATGTGAAGCCCCTATTTATGATTGGATAGATTACTATGTCTGTATTCGCTGTAACTAATAATCGCGGATCCGCCTTAGCGATAGCTCTTACGCTGTCGGCAGTTTTCGCAATGCTGTCGTTTAGTATAATCGACATATTACAAGTAGGGAACAAACTAAAGGCGCAAAGTACCTCAGAATTAAGTATGCGCCTTTTAGTAAAATCACTACGGCAAGCGATGAATGATCCAGCAATCTGCCCGACTATTTTAGGTCAGGGGCAAAACACTGTAACGACAGCGATCAATAGCGTTTCAAATGTGAATTTGAGTTATATCCTTGCAGGTGGCTCTAGTGGTGTGATCACAAGTGGTTACGTTTTTGACAATAAGATTGCAATAACCAGAGTCGAATTGAAAATATTGAATGTTCCTAGCAGCTTTAAAAATGGAAGTTTAGTGAGCCGTGCGCCCGAAGGAGCCAATCCCCATGTGCCTGTTCGGATCGCTTCATCGGCCGCATGGCCAACACCTTGGACAGTTGACCCGGAGTACGTCACTTTAAATAAATACTTGGCAGAAATTAAGCTCATTCATAACAGTTCTAGTTCAATGAATTTTTTATGGAACCCAGAAAACCAAAAAAACAAAATCCGCGTTTTCATTAAAACCACGGCGGCTGGAAAAATTATGGCCTGCCATGGTGAAACATCTGAAGCTGAGGCCTGCGAATCGCGTGGTTACGCGTATGATGGATTGTTCTCGTCGGTTGATCACCGCTGCAATCCTGATTTTTACTGCCGGACCGATAATCAAGGTTACAAGTTTAACCCGACCTGCACAGCCCCTTATAAAAAGACACAGGTCTACTACAACACGTTAGATAACAGAATCTACTCCGTTTGTGATTGGTGCAACCCTTAGAGTTAAGGGTTGGCTTCAGTCATTTGCTCAGACTTATCTTCATGACGTGAATCTACTCGTGGAACAAAGTGCTCACGGCAACGAGCTTCGTAAGATTCCGTTGCACCCACTTCGATCTGCGAATTTCCACCAGCGATTTTTTGAGTACGACTTGCTGGAGCTCCACAACGCATGCAAACAGCGTGTTGCTTGGTCACATTCTCTGCAATGGCCATCAGTGTAGGCATTGGTTCAAATGGTTGACCTTTCCAGTCTGTGTCAAGTCCCGCGATAATCACACGCAGACCGCGATCGGCAAGATCTTGAACAATATTTACAATCTCGGCGCTAAAGAACTGACCTTCATCAATTCCGACGACGCGAGTTTTTGGATTCAAATGATCCCAGATTTCTTCGATGTTATTCAAAGGCATTGCATCGACGGTGTTTTGATTATGAGACGTAACTTCTTTGGCTCGGTAACGATTGTCGATGACCGGCTTGAAAACTTGAACCTGAAGTTTGGCAAATTGAGCTCGGCGCACACGACGAATAAGTTCTTCAGTTTTACCGCTATACATGGATCCGACAACGACTTCGATCCATCCCCTTGTTTGAAAATATGAAAACTCTGACATTTTTTCCCCTCGAAAACAGGAAGAGAGTATTGAAAAAATGTTACGATATCATGTAATTTTTTTTGACGCGCACGTTAAGCCTGTCTTTATTTGGAGCTGGTGAAACAAATAACGTCATCTGACTTGAACCCTTAGAGTCTCTGGATTAACAAGCGACCCTATGCCTTTTTTTCGGACACTCTTGGTTCTACCTCTGCTTTGCTTAATTCATTGTGAAGGTCCAAGATATTATTCAGATCGACAAGCTCTTAAGCTGCAGGAATTACCTGCGCTTAAAGTTCTTATTTTAAGGCATCCCCTTTCTTATTCTTCTAAAACCAAACAAATCAGCCAAGGTATCGACCACGATCTGATCTCCGACTTTGCTAAATCTTATGGCAAAAAAGTAGAATTCAAAGCCTACCGCAATGAAGACGATTTGATTGCCGCTTACAAACGCGGCGAAGGCCATATTGCTGCTGGCCGCTTCCCACGCGCTTTTGCGGAAAGCCATTCGGAAGTGATCGGTCCGGATTATGAATCGGCATCCTTATCTGTATTCTGTCGCAAACGCGTAGAGGCTCAGTCAGAAACAGACTTAAATGGCCTTGATATCATTTCCTTCGATCGCAATAAGAACGTTGTATCCCACCAGGAGCTTGTGAAGAGCGTTCCGAATGCACGCATTCAAGTTTGGCTAAATGGTTCAACCGCGCGCGCTTTTTCGGAAATTGCTGAAAGCCACGCCGATTGCCTGATCACAAATAGTAACGAAGGTGTTTTCCATTTAAAAGACTTCAGCAGTTTGGAATTTAAATTCAAATTAAAAGACAATTTTTCTTTGAACTGGATGATTGCAGAAGACCAAGATTTCCTAAATCCGTTGATGCGCAGCTGGTTTCAAAAAGCTTCACGCGAAGGGCGCGTTCAAAAAATTTACGAACAATATCGAATTTACTCTGAGGAGTTAACTCAATCTGATATTGAAATCTTCAAACTACGTACTAAATCTAGATTGCCCGAGTACATCACGTATTTTAAGCGCGCTGGCATCAAATACGGATTGCCATGGCAATTAATTGCGGCGGTTTGCTATCAGGAATCGCACTGGGACCCAACGGCGCGTAGTTTTACGGGCGTTAAAGGCTTAATGCAGATCACACAATCCACGGCCGAATATTTAGGAATTGAAGACATCCATGATCCTGAGGAAAATATTTTAGGTGGCGCTCGTTATTTAAAAAAACTGATTCAATTTTTTCCAAAAGAAATTTCTTATAATGATCGCGTGATCTTGGCGCTGGCGGCCTACAATATCGGAATTGGGCACCTACAAGATGCGTTTGTTTTATCTGAATCGTTCGGAAAAAATCCGTATCACTGGAACCAGCTTAAGACAATTCTTCCTAAGCTGGCTGAAAATGAATATTATAAAAATACAAAATGGGGACACGCTCGTGGCAACGAAACCGTTGAGTATGTAGAAAAAACGAAAGCTTACTTTCACTACCTAGCTACGAACTAAATATTCTTATTCCACTGTCACCGATTTAGCCAGATTACGTGGTTGATCCACGTCGTAGCCCAGCGCTGAAGACAAATGGTAGGCCATCAATTGCAACGGCACTACGAATAGGATTGGATTAGTTAACCAGTCGGAAACTGGGATGGGTAGATATTGATTACTGATACGCTTTAACGCCTGATCATCACCAGAACCTAAAGATATAATGTGGCCACCACGAGCTTTGACTTCTTCGATATTACTGACCGTTTTTTCAAAATAATTATCTCGAGGCGCCACCATTACGATCGCCATACGCTCATCAATAAGTGCGATAGGACCGTGTTTCATTTCGCCCGCAGCATAACCTTCCGCATGGAAATAGGCTAGCTCTTTAAGCTTTAGCGCGCCTTCCATTGCGATTGGATAGCTTGTACCACGACCCATGAATAAGAAGCCTTTGAAGTCTTTTAAAGTGTTTGCCGATGCATGGAAGTATTTGTCGTAGGACAATACAACTTCCATTTTACTTGGCAGAGCGCGAAGGCTAGCCACCAATTCTTGCTCTTCATTTACCGGTAATGTGTTTCTAATTTTACCGAAACCCAACGCAAATACGTTTAGGATCGCTAACGTTGCTGTAAACGCTTTCGTACTGGCAACACCGATCTCTGGCCCCGCATTCATGTATAAGTGACCATCAGCCACGCGATCGATTGACGAGTTTTTCACGTTACATAGAGATAGCGTCAAAGCACCTTTTTCTTTCGCTAAACGAATCGCTGCTAAAGTATCTGCAGTTTCACCACTTTGAGAAATTGTCATCACTAACGTATTTTTGGGAATTACAGGATCGCGATAACGGAATTCACTCGCGATATCGATTTCAACTGGAATCTGTGCAATTTTCTCTAAGAAATATTTCGCTACGTTACCTGCGTAGAAACTAGTTCCACAGGCGATAATAAAAACACGCTCAACGCCTTGAAGAACCCTTTGTGTATTCTGCCAGTCTTTCTCGACATCAAGAGTTTCCCGATTTTCAAAGTAGTTAGCATCTTTAAAACCAATGCGGTTGAGGCGTACCGAATTTTCAACCAGATGATTGTTAACTGCAGCCGCCACGGTTCTAGGTTGTTCATGAATTTCTTTAAGCATGAAGTGCGCAAAACCTTGTTTTTCTGTAAGCTCGGCATTCCAATTTAATGTGACCGATTTACGATCGATAGCTACACCATGAGACGAAAACAACTGAACTTTATTCGGCTGAAGTTTTACGATTTCACGATCATTTAAATAAATAAATTCGTTTGTGTATTTGATTAATGCTTGAACGTCACTGGCAACAAAGTTTTCACCTTTGCCAAGGCCAACCACTAACGGTGGACCATCTTTAAATGCGATCAATTCATTAGGACTTTGTTCGCAAAGAACCACAATCGAGAAAGCACCTTTCAACTGAGGCAACACACGTTCCACCGCTGATTTTAAATCTTTTACCTTTTCAAACTCTTCGGCAATTAAGTGCGCCACCAATTCTGAATCAGTGTCCGATGCGATTTGTGCGCCTCGAGCCAGAAGTTGTTCTTTGATTTCATGATAATTTTCAATAATACCGTTATGAACCAAAGTAATACCACGCGCTTTGTGAGGATGCGCATTACGCTCTGACGGAACACCATGGGTCGCCCAGCGAGTGTGGCCAATGCCCACATTTCCAGTCCAAGTTTCATTTTTAATTTTATCATCCAAAGCCTGCAATTTACCCATAGCTCTGATGAGCTTAGTATGACCATCCTGAATGATAGCTAAACCGGCGCTGTCGTATCCACGATACTCTAACTTTTTCAAACCCTGCATAATCACGTCTTTAGGATTCAAAGGGCCTAAATACCCAACTATTCCACACATAACTCCTACCTTTCTCTACGGTTTTGGCCTGTAATTTTCTTTTATGATTTGCGGAGCCCGCGTCACAGCCAGTGCATTAGCGGGCACATTCTTGGTAATTACGGAACCGGCACCCACTGTGGCTCCTGAGCCAACTTCAAGAGGAGCAATTAATTGGACATCGCTACCGATGAAACAATTGTCGCCCACTTTTGTTTTATGTTTTGATTTATTTGGTAAATAATTTACGAAAATGGTTCCGCAGCCGATGTTGGTGTGTTCACCTATCTCGGCATCACCAATATAGGCTAAATGCGCGGCTTTTGTTCCTTTACCAAGTTTAGATTTTTTAACTTCTACAAAATTGCCAATATGAACTTCTTCTAACAATTCGCTATCGGGACGAACCCGAGCGTAGGGCCCGATATTACATTTCGAACGGATAATAGACGATTCTAAATAACTACCAGCACGAACCTGTACACTGTCCTCGATCGTAGTATCTACAATGAATGTGTTGGTTTCAATCATGCAGAACTTTCCGATTTTTGTTTTCCCCTTTAAGTAACTACCAGGATAAATAATTGTTCCCGGCCCGATCTCTACCGTTTCTTCGATGTATGTATTTCTTGGGTCGATGATCATCACGCCGCTTTCTAGCAGCTTTTTCATATGTGATTTGAAAACCAGTTTCGTTGCTTTTGCTAACTCAATTTGATTGTTCACACCCATTGAAACATTTTTAGCACCCGAAATCGTTTTGATTTTCTTACGTTCTTCGATGCCTAGTGAAATGATATCTGTTAAATAAAATTCTTTTTTCTGATTTTCATTTTTAACTTCAGGTAACAGCAAATTTAAAATTGCTGCGCGAGTTAAATAAATACCCGTATTCACTTCTTTGATTTTTTTAGCTTCTGCCGATGCGTCTTTTGCTTCCACGATCGCGTATAATTCCCCGCCATTTCTAACAACACGGCCGAAATCACCCGGTTCTTTTAAAATAGTAGTTACCAAGCCAATATCTAATTTTTGATCTTTGAAATCACGAATGAAACCTTCAATATCTTGCGGCTCGATCATAGGGTGATCGCCGTTCAAGATAATGATATTGCCTTCGATCGTTTCAGGCTGCGCCGAGCGAACGGCGTCAGCTGTTCCTAACTGATTTTTCTGTTCAAAGAAGGTAACACCTTCAGGCTCAAGAACGGTCTTCACCAATGAAGAACCATGGCCAACAACAACGCGAATATCGGTAATGCCTGCTTTTTTACATGAAGCTATCACTCTTGAAATCATTGGCTTTCCCGCGACCGGGTGCAAAACCTTTGGTAGAGCTGAATTCATCCTAGTTCCCTTACCTGCCGCTAAAATGATGGCCGTAAATGAGACTTCCTTGTTTTTTGAATCATCTTTTTCTGTCATGAACCTAAAATATCACTGTTTGCTCGATAATCCAGCGATATTTATCGCGCCTACCATTTCAGGCAAAATCACCTACTAGAAAAACATTGAGGACTAGCCACTTTTCATGAATAATACAATTGGAACTGTTGCCTTTTCTGCACAAAATAAAACTGGGATTTTTTAAATGAATTATAAGGCCATCGCCTTTGACCTAGACGACACTTTGATCGACACAACAAACGAGTTAATTCCATTTGCGTGTCGAAAAATCCACAGCTATTTGTTAACTGAAGGTTATAAAAATGCTTTTGAAGATTTTGATATTTCGCGAAAAGAATATGTGAAAACAAAGTCACACAAAGAGTTTTTTAAAAATCTTGTTACAACATTTCCCCTCAGGGTGCCTTCAGAAGCGTCACTAGTAGTGGCTAACTTGAATCGTCTGTTTTACGAGCCCGACCTTCCCCCCAATCTAGCACTGATGCCTGGAGCGGAAGATAACCTAAAGACCTTAGGCGCAAAATATGAAGTTTTCGTAGTTACAGCTGGTGTCGTTAGCGCACAACACAAGAAACTGGCTCAGCTAAAAATCGAACGTTTTATAAAGAAAGAAAATATTTTGGTTGTTGCCGAGGGTGCCTACCCAACAAAACGCGCGGCTTTTGAAAAAATTGTGGAGGACTCCGGGATTCTGCCCGAGCAGCTTTTGTCTATTGGCAACCGTCTTTCTCAAGAAATCCGGATGGCTAAGCAAATCGGTGCTAAAACCTGTTACTACCAGCACGGTGAGCATGCGGAAGACGTGGCTCAAGATCATTTTGAAATTCCAGACTATACGATTCACACCCACAAGGAGCTGATCTCGGCATGTCAGCTATAATTCACAAATTTTTGCTGGTTGGTCCCTGGCCAAAGCACCTGAGTGAAATTGGGGCTGTGATCGTAAATGATTTGTACGAAGCTAATTACCAGTTTGATCGGTCGCTAATTGACGTCCTCGGAATTAATTTAACGGCCGTATTGGAAAAACGTTTCTTTGATTTGTATACAAAATGGAAGCAAAACAACCCGCATTTACAAATTGTAGCCGTCGTCCCTGCCGATTTTTCGAAAAAGTCACTTCTAGATTTGCAGTGGAAGTATTCTTTTAGCAAAATCTTCACTTCGTACAACGACAAAAACATTGAACAATTTTTAAACCTATCACTAGAAAAATCGTATCAAGAAAAGCAGTTCGAAAGCTACAAAGCACTTTTCGAAGAACAGAATCAAAAATTAGTTAAACTGCGTGCCAGTCTAGATGAGAAAATTGAAAAGCGTACCAAGTTCCTAGTCGAATCTCGTCGAAAATTGTTCTTCACGAATCTGCGTATCGAATCCTTCCGTAAGGCATTGACTACAGTCTACCAATCGCAAAACTTGGAAGAGCTCGAAAAGAATCTAAACGAAGAACTTCTTAGAACTTTTGAAATCCAGTGGATTAAAATTTGTTTTTCTCCGACGGACGATTTGTTCGTTAAAGAACTTGAATCACAGCTGCAATACCAGTACTTGCGATTCCGCGTTCACAAACAAAATAGCGAAATTGGATCTGTATTTTTCATGCGCTCTTTGCAGAAGCCATTCACTAAGGAAGAGTCCGAATTCTTAGCACGCGTGACGGAAGCCGTAAGTTTAGCAACCGAACGATTTGAGAACAGAAACAAACTTGAGAAAATTCACAATTACTGGAAAACCTTATTCAACGCGATTAAGGATGCGATCATCTTGGTTGATGCTGAATATAATATCGTACAAACAAATTTAGATAATTTCCAAGCACCACAAAAGTGCCACCAGTTTTTATTTGGTCGCGCAATTCCGTGTGAAGGCTGTCAAATGGGTTCTAAATTTGAGATAACTCAGAACAAAGAACACTTTGAAGTTGCTGGCCAGTCCGTTGGTTTAGATGGCAAGAAATATGCAATTCACTACTATCGCAACATCACTCAGAAAATGCAGTTAGAACAAGAATTATTAGAATTAGCACCTAAAGCAGAGTTAGGGATACTTTCTAGCAGTATTGCTCATGAAATTAATAATCCGTTGGGGGGATTGTTGTCCTATACTCAGCTATTGATTATGGACACGCAAAGTTCTGATCCAATGTATGCGGATTTAAAGTCGATAGAAGCGGCGATCAAAAAATGCGCTGAAATTGTAAACAATTTATTAGTTAATACACGCGGCTAAAACTGTGTCTTGGTCTAGATCGTCGGAAAGTTAACTGGTCCAAGGCCCGCTCGGAAACTCAACGCTAGTCAAGATTTTAGCGTTTTTTTAAAAAAACAGAGTTGATTTTTTGACAGTACTGTCAAATTTTAATAACATATAGTTATGTCACGACGTTCTCTTCCCATAGGGGACAGAAGCCAATGATTGGCGGAGCGACAAATACAACAACCTACCAGGAAGGAAGGTTAATGAAGAATCCAAAAGTTTTGATTCTAGAAGACGACTCGCAACTAAGAACCGTCTTATCAAGAGCGATCTCTAAAAGAAACTTAGATGTCGTTACCTCAGGAACTTTACAAGAAGCCAAAATGTTTACCCAAGGTGAAAATCAATTCGATTTAGCTATCGTCGATATGAGTTTACCTGACGGAAACGGTTTGGATTTCATGGATATCTTAAAGCGCATGAACCCGGCCATCGAAGTGATTATCCTTACAGGTTTTGCGACCATCGAAACCGCAATCTCGGCAACTCAGCGAGGGGCTTACCACTTTATGACGAAACCAGTAAATGTGGATGAGCTTCTGGGACTTGTGGATAAAGCGCTAGAGCACAAGAAGCTTCAAGTTGAAAACAAGCTACTTAAAACAGTAGTAAATAAAAAATACAAATTCGATCAAATCATCGGCCGCAGTGAAAGCATCCAAGGCGTACTCAGTCTGGTAGAAAAAGTAGCTGATTCAGAAGCCACGGTTCTAGTTACGGGCCAAAGCGGCACGGGTAAAGAATTGATTGCTAAAGCGATTCATTTCAATTCATCACGTGCTTCGGGTCCATTCATCGCAATTAACTGCGGCGCTATCCCGGCTGAATTATTAGAAAGCGAACTATTCGGTCATGTAAAAGGCGCCTTCACTGGTGCTATAAGTAATCGTTTAGGAAGATTCGAAATGGCTGACGGAGGAACACTGTTTTTAGACGAAATCGGAGACCTGGATCCAAGCCTACAAGTTAAGATCCTTCGCGCCCTTCAAGAAAAGTCGTTCGAGCCAGTGGGCGGAGTCAAAACTGTTAATGTAAACGTTCGCGTGATTGCAGCGACCAACATCAACTTAGAACAAGCCGTTGAAGAAGGTCAGTTCCGCGAGGACTTGTACTATCGCTTGAATGTGATCCCTGTGCAGCTACCGGCTTTGCAAGAGCGTAAGGCCGATATCCCATTGTTACTGACACACTTTTTAACTCAGTTTAACAAATTTAAAACGAAACGGATCACTGGTTTTAGCGAAGCGGCTTTAGATAGTCTAATTCAGTATCCATGGCCAGGAAACATCCGCGAACTAGAGAACTTGGTTGAACGCCTAACGATCTTGAAAACCGAAGGCACGATCGAAATGTCTGATTTGCCTGCGAAATATCAAGTTAAGGTCGAAAAGAAGGAAGAATTCCAATTTGAAGACATCCCAGATAACGGCTTGGATTTCAATTCGGCCGTTGATGCCTTTGAAAACAGCCTAATTCTGAAGGCATTAGAGAAAACGGGCTGGAATCGTAACCAAGCAGCCGCTCTATTGCGTTTAAACCGCACCACACTGGTAGAAAAGATCAAAAAGAAAGGCTTACGCCCTTACGGCGCCGGCCCGCAAATGGAAGTTTAGGTAGTACGACGGCTTAATATTGAATTTATCAAGGCACTAGGAGGAAGGCGTGCGCCTAGCACGTCGACGACGCAGTAACGCCGAAAAATTCAATATTAAGCCGTCGTGGTTGACAGGTTCCATCAGCGACTCATATTAAGGGTAAATAATTTTTATCCTTAAGGAGTCGCTGAACATGAAACAAACTCAAAGCTTTAACGCGGAAATCAAGAAACTTTTGGATCTAATGATCCACTCGTTATATTCACATAAAGAGATTTTCCTTAGAGAACTTGTCTCAAACGCATCGGATGCTTTAGATAAATTAAGATTCGAAGCTTTAACCAAGCCTGAACTAGCTAAAAACGATCACACCTATCAAATCCGTTTAGTTCCCAACAAAGAAAACAATACCCTTAAAATTCAAGATTCGGGTATTGGTATGTCTAAAGACGAGGTAGTCGAGTATATCGGAACCATTGCTCGTTCAGGCACTCAAACTTATCAAAAAATTTCTCAAGAATTAAAAGACCGCCCAGAATTAATCGGCCAATTTGGTGTTGGTTTCTATTCCTCATTCATGGTGGCTGAAAAAGTAACATTACACACTCAAAAGGCCGGCGAAAATAACGGTGTCGTTTGGGAATCTAGCGGTGATGGCACCTACACGATCGATGAAGTTCCTCGTCCAGAAGGCACAGGGACTACAATCACTCTTCACCTTAAAAAATTCGAAGCGGAAGATAACGTTAGTGATTTTACTGATGAGTGGACTTTACGTTCACTAGTTAAAAAATACTCTGATTTTATTTCTTACCCTATTCTAATGAAAACTAAGAATCAGGATAAAGAAGAAGATCAAACTTTGAATTCAATGAAAGCTTTATGGCTGCGTACACCAAGTGAAATCAAACCGGAAGAATACACTGAGTTCTATCACCATTTATCACACGACTGGAATGAACCTCTTAAAACAGTACACTACAAGGCCGAAGGTACGATGGAGTTTAACTCATTATTGTACATCCCAGCTAAGCGTCCAATGAATTTCCATTCGCGCGACACAGACTACGGTTTAAATTTGTACGTTAAACGCGTGTTTATCATGAACGATTGCAAAGACTTAATCCCTTCGCATTTACGTTTCGTTAAAGGTCTTGTGGACAGCGCCGACTTATCATTGAACGTATCTCGCGAAATCTTACAGCAAGATCGTCAGGTTCAGTTGATCAAGAAAAATGTCACGAACAAAATTTACGCCACATTAAAAGATTTACTAACTAACTCGCGCAAAGAATACGATAGTTTCTGGAAAGAATTCGGTTCGACGTTAAAAGAAGGCGTCGCGATGGACATGTCAGCCAAAGAAAAACTACAAGATTTAATCTTGTTCAATAGCTCGACTCAAGATTCATTCACTACACTGGATGAATACATTGCACGCATGAAGCCAGATCAAAAAGAAATTTTCTTCATTACAGGAGAAAGCTTATCACAAGTTAGAAATACGCCATATATGGAAAAACTAAACGAGAAAGGTTTAGAAGTTCTATTGTGCGTAGATCCAGTGGATGAATGGGTTATGTCAGCGCTACCAACATACAAAGATAAAAAACTTCAATCCATCACTCGCGATGATTTGAATTTGGATTCAGAAGAAGACAAAAAGAAAAAAGAAGAAGAAAACAAGTCGCTTAAAGAACGCTTTATGCCTTTGATCGAAACAATGAAAACTAGTCTTTCTGAAAACATCAAAGATATCGTAGTGTCTGATCGTCTAAGCACGTCGGCGGCGGTTCTGGTGAATTCGGCGAATGACCCTTCAGCAAACATGGAACGCATCATGAGCCGCATGGGTGGTGATATTCAAGCACCTAAGGTAAAGCGTATTTTAGAATTGAACTTGAAACACCCATTGTTTGAAACGATGCTTTCTAAACCTGTAGAAGATCAAAAAACTTGGTCAGAAATTCTGTACAACCAAGCATTGTTAAATGAAGGATCTGAATTACCTGATCCAGGAAAATTTACGAAACAAATCTCTGACCTGATGGCTAGAGTAAACTAACGGAGGCCCCATGGCTGACAATATTTTGAAACTAGATAAGACGAATTTTGAAAACACAATTAATGGAAACAAAATCGTCATGATCGATTTCTGGGCTCCTTGGTGTGGACCGTGCAAACAGTTTGCTCCAATTTTCGAAGAATTCGCGTCCAAAAACACGGATATGATTTTTGCTAAAGTGAATACGGATGAGGAACCAGAAATCGCGGCTTCATTTGGTATCCAAAGCATCCCTACGGTAGGAATTTTTAAAGAGCAAACTCTGGTATTCCTAGAGCCAGGTATGTTGCCAGAAGAGGGTCTTGCGGACATCACTACCCAAGTAAAAAAATTGGATATGGATGAAGTTAGAAAAGAAATCGAATCTCAAAAAGGTGAAGCTTAATCGCTTTATCTGATCTCTGAAGGAGCAAATATGGCTAATATTTCCAGCGATAGTTGCTCCTTTTATTTTGTGAAATTATCTCCTGGCGAAGATCTTCGCCAATCGCTGATCAGTTTTTGCAAGAACCATCAAATACACGCTGGTTCCATTGTTAGTGGTGTGGGCAGTTTAAGCACTACTAAATTGAGAAAAGCCAGTTCTGATTCCTTTTATGAATCAAATGAACCGCATGAAATTTTAACCCTCTCTGGATTGCTTTCCACCGAAGGCGTGCACATTCATATATCAATCGCTGATAAGGAGGCACGCGTTTACGGCGGCCACCTGAGCGATGGTAATCAGATCTTTACAACCGGTGAGGTCGTTGTCGCCAGCTATTCTGGCATTCGGTTTGATCGAGAATTTGATCCCGAGACCGGCTTTAAAGAACTTAAAATCAAACTTATCTGATGGCTTCCTAGGCAATAACCGGTTGCAGAATGCTAGCCCTTCCATAGTCGAGATTTTTCATTTTTCTTTGGTATAAAGAACCACATTGAATCTATGTAGTTCCATATCAAAAACAATTTGCGTGTCGGTATATCCCCACTCAAAATATATAAAACATTATAGCAAGGAGATTTTATGTCAGGCGCTCAAGAGACTAAAAAATTAAATCTACAACAAAAACGCTACATCCAACAACACAAAGAAAATGCAGACTTCATCAATTACCATACGAAAATTTCAGCTATCGCCGGAGGTACAGTTAATATTGAATTTGATTGGGCGACGGTAGAACAAGGACTTCTAACTGATAGTTTTGAAAACATGTTCCTGAATAACGGCAACAACATCAGGGAGTGGTTTTTACAAAATTTTGAAGAAGGCTTGAAAAAAGTTTGCACCGATCAAATGTCAAAAGATGCTTTCCGTGACAAAATCAAAAAAGTTAAATTTATTCACGATCGCGAAGGAAAATTAACTCTTGAGAACGATACTCTAGTTTTCGCGGCAAATTTACATGGCAACGGCTGTCCTGGTCCTGATTCCGTAAAAAGCTTCTTAGAAGAAAATCTATAGACTATAATAGGCTTTGGGGCACCCGAAGCCTTCTTAAAAATACACGTTTAAATGGATAAAAAAATGGTTGGTCGTCTTTTAAAGTAGGTCAACGTTTTTCCTGCGACCTATGCGATCCCACCCGGTTTGGAATCCATGCATTGTTTTTCATGCAGCCTACGATAGAGCAATTTTCACTGCTAGAAACACGATGATCAGAATATAAATTCTAAAATTCGAATGCCTCATTAACCAAAGCCTGCCAGTGGTCCAGCGCAATAGCAACTAAACTATTTTCCCATTGTGCTATTTCGACGGACATGTGTAGATTTACTTCTACTCAATTCACATATCAGGAGATCAAAAATGGAATCAAAATGTATGGCTGCTTTTGATAAAAGCGGAACTATTAAACCTCACACTATTGAACGACGCGAACCCGGCGCTAACGACGTCATGATTAAAATCGACTACTGCGGAATCTGCCATTCTGACATCCACACGGTACGATCAGAGTGGGGACCCGCTGCCTACCCGTGCGTACCTGGACATGAAATTGTCGGTCACGTAATTAAAGTTGGAAAAAAAGTTAAACGATTCAAAGTTGGCGAACCTGTTGGTGTGGGCTGCTTTGTGGATTCTTGTGGAAAGTGTAACCCATGTAAAAACAATGAAGAACAATTCTGCGAGAAAAAAACCGTATTCACATACAATAGCACTGAACTTGATGGCAAAACACCAACGTACGGTGGTTACGCATCTCACATCACAGTGAAAGACCAATATGTTTTAAAAGTGAAGAAAGGACTTCCGTTAGATAAAGTTGCGCCACTTCTTTGTGCAGGGATCACAACTTATTCTCCATTGAAGCGCTACAAAGCAGGCAAAGGTAAGAAAGTGGGAGTTGTAGGACTTGGTGGTTTAGGCCACATGGCCGTTAAATTAGCTAAAGCTATGGGCGCGGAAGTGACTGTGTTCAGCACCTCTCCGAACAAAGAATCTGACGCAAAACGACTTGGCGCTAAGCATTTCAAAGTGACGAAAGATCCTAAAGTTTTTGCTTCAATGGCGGGGACTTTGGATTTGATTATCGATACTGTTTCCGCACAGCATGATTTCACCCCATACTTAAACAGTCTGAAATTAGGTGCGACGATGGTCCTAGTGGGCGTGTCTCCGGATCCTAATAGCTTAAACGCTTTCGGATTAATTGGTGGACGCAAAGTTCTGACCGGTTCTCTGATTGGGGGCATCAAGGAAACTCAAGAGATGCTAGACTTTTGTGCGAAGAAAAAAGTCTTCTCAGACATCGAATTAATTTCGGCAGACAAGATCAATGAAGCTTACACCCGCACAGTCGCGTCGGACGTGAAGTACCGCTTCGTCGTAGATCTAAAAACGCTTTAAAATATAGACTTAGAATTTAGCGTAAACTATACTTTTTTTACTTATTTAAGGAGACCACAATGGCAACTACGAAAACTCCCGTGAGAGTAGCAGTAACCGGGGCTGCTGGACAAATCGGCTATAGCTTACTTTACAGAATCGCTTCGGGCGAAATGCTTGGTAAAGATCAACCGGTAATTTTACAACTTCTAGAAGTTACACCTGCTATGCAAGCGCTTAAAGGCGTGATGATGGAACTTGATGACTGCGCTTTCCCTTTATTGAAAGAAATCATTGGTTCTGATGATCCAAAAGTAGCGTTCAAAGATGCTGAGATCGCGTTACTTGTTGGCGCTCGTCCGCGTTCAAAAGGTATGGAGAGAAAAGATTTACTTGAAGCCAATGCACAAATCTTTACGGCACAAGGTAAAGCATTAAATGACGTTGCTAACAAAAATGTAAAAGTTCTTGTTGTGGGTAACCCAGCAAACACGAATGCCTACATTGCGATGAAGTCGGCTCCTAAATTAAATCCTAGAAACTTCACTGCGATGATGAGACTTGACCACAATCGTGCACTTTCTCAATTAGCAACTAAAACTAAAACAGCCGTTGGTGATATTCAAAAAATGGTTGTATGGGGTAACCACTCTCCGACCATGTATCCTGACTATCGTTTCGCAGAAGTTAACGGTAAAGCAATGAAAGCGGCTGTTAATGATGAAACTTGGTATAAAGAAACGTTCATCCCAACTGTGGGTAAACGTGGTGCTGCGATCATCGAAGCTCGTGGTTTGTCCTCGGCGGCGTCGGCAGCGAATGCGGCTATTGATCACATGCGTGACTGGTGTTTAGGAACAAACGGCAAATGGGCAACTATGGGCGTTCCATCGGACGGTTCATACGGTATCCCTGAAGGTATCGTTTACGGTTTCCCGTGCACATGTGAAAACGGCGACTACAAAATCGTTAAAGGTTTGGAAATCGACTCTTTCTCTAAAGAAAAAATGGAATTCACACTAAAAGAACTAACTGAAGAACGCGATGGCGTTAAGCACCTTTTAGGCTAATTTTTCTACCGGCCTTGGATACAACTATTCAAGGCCGAATTTACTTTTCAAAATAGCTATCCAGCTGTTCATAGATTCTAATAAACAGATCGAGATTTTTTCTGGAAGACGTTTCAACTATTTATATACGAATCAGTTACTGATCATGCCGTCGAAATGAACGACGAAATCCTTGACGGCTTTCTCTTGTTCAATGCTAGGAGACTTTAAACATTGCCCTATATAGTCTTTAAGAGAACTGTTCGTTTTCGCGTCTTCCAACAATACTTTATTTTTTGAAGCCACCGCAAGGACATCCAAGTTTTTCTTTTCGAATGCAATTAGCATATACAATTGGAAATACTCTTCTTGAATTGTCTTTGGTTGGGGTAGTTTTTGAGCCCAGTTCAGGGTATCGGAATTCAACAAATCTTTAGCATTTTCAATATCCCACTTCATTTTAGTTATGCGAGCATCCTGTTTAATGTCGATATCTTCATATACCGTCGTAGGTTCAGATTCCTTTATGTTCCCACTTAGATTTACATCCTCTGAGTCTGCGATTTTCTTGCTTAAGGATACTGGTTCGCCTCGTTTATGCAGCATTAACGACATGAATACACCGCCAATAACGATTCCAATCGCCAATCCAAAACTCAAAGATGTTTTGTGAACCTTGATACTCATAAGTTATCTCCTCGAACTCTATCCATTTCCGATGCAATGTCTTGAGTTTCTTGACCGAATAGATGCCCCCACCTATTTTTATGTGCATAATGACGGCCTGATGAGGGCCTTACCAAAGCGTTTTCGACGACAAGGCATCACTCACTCGTCAGATTTTAAACGACAGCGAATCAAGTTTACGTTTCAGAATGAGACACTTTTATTAAATGCTAGTTTAAGGGTGTGCGCCCATTTTTGTCTCATTTTGGTGAGTATGACAGGTTTTACAATTTCCACAGTTTTTCCATGATTACATTTTTGACACTTATTCAAGATACTTAGGTCGTTTTAGAGATTTAGGTCCTCGTATTGCTCTAATGACAGTCGTGAGGTTCAAATGAAAAAAATATTCTACTTCGGTTTTTTAAGTCTACTACTGTTAACTACAAGCTGTAATAAGAGCAACTCAAACAACAGTACAACCACGACGACTGGATACTACTGGAGCGGCAATCAATGTTATGCCTCTCCATCAAATACCGTGGTTGCTAGCACGTACTGTTCATCTACTTGTTCGGGAACATCAACCGGATATTACTGGAATGGAAACTACTGTTACTCTTCATCTACTGGACAAGCCGTAGCAACTACATACTGTTCGACAACAACAACGACTAATACTGGTTACTACTGGAGTGGATCAAACTGTATCCAATCGTCCACTGGACAAGCGGTAGCAACAACGTACTGTTCAACAAACACGACAGCATGTACGACAGGTACTAACGGTTACTATTTAAATGGAAACTTGTGCTACTCTTCTACAACAGGTCAACAAGTAGACTATTCGTTTTGCTCAAACTCTACGGGAGTTGTTTCGATGCAATGTAACGGTCAGTTCTACTACAACAATCAAGTCGTGACATGTGGTGCATACGGTTATAATTGCGCTGGATACACGTTGATTGAGGTATCCACTAGCAGACAAGTTCGCTGCTTATAAAAGATACCCCAGACAGGAAACTAGCGACAGATGCTAGTGTAAGTATAAATTTTTTCTGAATCCGTTTTCGCGCCAGTGAATCGAGCCAAAGATCGCTGGCCTTCCATCAAATCAGCCCACATATCGCGAGTTGTATTGCGATTGTAGTACTCAACTATACGATAACCCCAAACAGATTGATTTTCATAATGGCAGTATGGACGACCGTCGCCGTCCGCAGAACACACCCACACGGGAAGAGTATAAGTGCAACTTTCATTTCCACGTTGTGGAGCTGAATTCCAAACCGTCGTTTGCACTCTACCTTTGACATCAAATGATTGTTTTACTTGAGCCGCCGATAAAACGAAATCACCGTTGGCCGGGAATTCAAAATTTTTCGGACGAGAAAGAAAGATATTTTCTTTGTACGCATTAGCCTTCATCGCAATTTTGATTTCAGTTTTAGAACCAAAATCTACAACCGCTTCGTAAGAACCTGCAGGTACTTGAAGTTTTTTATTAGGATTACAAGACCCAAACGGATTCCAACCACATTTCTTGTTCACATTAGCCGAAAAATCTTGGCTAACAGTCAAAGTTCCGGAAATTTCCTTACAAGAAACTAAAACCATCATCATCGAACACAGTAACCACATAGTTTTCATAAAACCCCCAAAAGAAAAGTTATTAACGAAAACTACTTAAGTCCAGTGAAATGCTTTGTAACAATAATAGGCATTTCCGTGTCAATTCGATACGAATTCAAACTGTTTCAAGAAATCTTAACAACTTCGTGAAGTCGTAAAAAATTGCGACGATAGTATGTGTAAGGGGAACCAAATGAACTTTAGTCTTAGAGCAAAAATATCCGTTGCGTCAATTATTCCAGTTCTAGCTTACCTAGCAATGGTAAGCCTACAGCTAAATGAAAATTACAAAAGAATTAAGATTGCCAACAATATCTCAAATAACTCCAGTATTTTTTATGCGTCTTCTAAGTTGATTCATGAACTGCAAAAAGAGCGAGGAATTTCGGTAGGCTTTTTAAACAAAGGAATTTCTGCCGAAGTTTTATCTAAGCAAAAGGCAAAAACATCAGAAAAAATTTCAGAATTTGAAAAAGTAATTGGTTCCTTGAATCCCAAATCGGCGACTGTGGATATAATTAGCGAATTTCTTGGAAAACTGCCGTCTATCCGCACTCAGGTGGAATCGCAAACCACACTACCTGCCGATACATTTAAATTTTTTACGTCAGCGATCGCTGCCTGTATTTCGCTAGAAAAAGAACTTGTTAACATTGAAGACACTGATGGGCTTTTGTCCCGATCTCGATCTTTACTTGTTTTAGAGACATCCAAAGAAGAAGCCGGTCAGCTGCGTGCCACATTGACTGGAATCATAGCTAGCAACAAAAGTTTAACTGATAGCCAGGTTGAGAAAATCACTGACTATATTGGGGGTGTATCTGCCCATTTAAATTCTCCCTCGACGATATTCTTAGATATTACAAAAAAAGGAATCGCAGAATTTAATACATCGACAGAATGGCGTTCTGTGAAACAAACTGCTGTGTCGGTCATTAGGTTATCCAATCAAGGTAATTTTGGATTAAATACAACTGACTTTTTTAATACGATTACAAAGTCCATCGACGCCATTGCTGATTTGATTGCAAACGAAAATGATGCACTACTTGAAAAAGTACATCTAGTTTACACGCGAGCCTATTCCGAGGGTGTTGTTTTGGCTGCCATTAGTGCTGGTTTACTGCTGGGAATTTTTGTCCTAGTTAACTTCATCATCACCGGGATCACACGCCCAATTTACAAGACGATAAATTCTCTCAATCAAAGTGCCGAAGATGTTGGCTCTGCCTCTACGCAACTAAAAACTTCAAGCGACGTCATTGCGACCGCGTCCACTGAAGCAGCCGCCTCATTGGAAGAAACAGTGGCATCGCTAGAGGAACTTTCAAGCATGGTAAAAATAAATGCATCAAACTCGGCGTCGGCATCGCAACTCTCACTAGAAAGTCAGAAAAACGCAGAAAACGGGGAACAACAAATTATGCAATTAATTTCTGCTATTAACGAGATGGCTAGTAGTTCAGAAAAAATACAAGCTATTGTTTCGGTGATAGATGATGTCGCGTTTCAGACAAATTTATTAGCCCTAAATGCTGCCGTCGAGGCTGCCAGAGCAGGCGAACAAGGGCGTGGTTTCGCGGTAGTTGCCGAGGCCGTACGCTCACTTGCTCAACGAAGTTCTGAGCAAGCTAAAAATATATCCTCTTTGATTAACGAAAACACTGAAAAGGTAGTAAATAGTTCAGCCGCAGCAAAACGAAGCGAACAGGTTTTAGGAAATATTGTATCTTCAATTAAAAGGATGGCCGCACTCAATTCTGAAATTTCTGGGGCCAGCCAAGAACAATCGGTTGGACTAGGACAGATTACAGAAGCGATGAATCAGCTAGATCAAGCCACGCAAATGAACGCGGGTTCTGCCGAAGAATCGGCGGCGTCAGCACAGGCCTTAGCAAATGAGGCTTTGTCATTAAAAAATCAGGTTTTACAATTACAAAAAATAATTTCTGGTTCTTAAACACAGAAAATAAAAATGCCCCACGATGCTCTCTACTTCATCGCGGGGCTGGGTATTGATATAAAAAACTGGGTTTTTTATTTTATTAAGCTAATTCAGTGTTTATCTTTTCAACTGGATGATTTCGTTTAGTAATTCATCTGTTGTCGTGATTGTCTTCGCATTGGCTTGGAAACCACGTTGATTTTGAATCATGTTTACGAACTCTGTCGCTAAGTCGACCGTTGAGCGCTCTAACGATTTCGCGTAAATTTTACCGCGACCCGCTGCGCCTGGCGCACCCATTGATGGACCACCAGAATCTCTAGATTCTTTCAAACGATTGTTACCGACTTTGAATAACGCTTCCGGATTTTCGAATTTTGCTAAAGCAATCTGAGCTAAGTCAGCCGCTTGACCATTCGAATAAACCGCCGTCAACACACCTTCGTCATTGAACGATAAACCAGTGATTGTACCTGCGCCCGCACCGTCTTGGTGCCATGAGATTAGATCTGAACCTTTACCGTATTGTTTAGTTCCATCTAAACCTTTACCGCCACTTGCGATATCGTCACCGAAATTCATTTTAATTTTTTGATTTTGTAAAGCTCCACCCATGAAGTTGAATGATGAATCTGTTACTTCCTGTTTTTCTAATTTTCCATCTACTGTGAAGTCTAATGTACCCGCAACAACTTGAGCCATTTTTCCTTCTTCACCACCGGTAACTTCTTTACCATCACAAAGACCTTTATATTCCCACTTACGATCAGCCACTTTATTAAAGAAGAACTGAACTAAATGTTTGTTACCTTGTGAGTCGTACATCTCTACACCCGTTGAGTAGTGTGATGTTGAGTAAGGATCGTCAATGTTGAATTTTTTAGTAGGCTCAACACGTGAATCTAAATTCAGATCTAGCTTCAGTTCTGTCGATCCTTTTGCAGGGATCAATGCACGAGGGAATTTGATATCAGCCATTTTATTTAGGATGTTACCTTTTTCATCCGTCATGAAACCTTGAACTTTTTGATTATCGTTTGTAACTAGGTAACCTTCTCTATCAAAGTGGAATGAACCATCACGAGTGAATGATTCGCCATCGCTACCTTTTACTTTATAGTAACCGTCGCCAGAAATTGCTAAGTCAGTTACTTTTTCAGTCGCATCCACGTTACCTTGTACCAAGATTGGATTTACCGCGCCGATTTTAACCCCGCGACCGATCTGGTTACCACCTAAGATACCTTTTAAGTTCTTAGAAATGATATCTTGAAATTCTGCACGAGAGGCTTTGAAACCGATAGTGTTGGCGTTGGCGATGTTATCACCAATTACCCCTAACGCTTCACCTTGTGCTGTTAAACCGGATACGCCTGTGTAGAGAGACGATAGAATACCCATTATGACCTCCATGTCATGTTCGTATGACCCAAGCATCCTGCTTGGACCAAATTAATTTCCCTGAGCAAACGGCTCTGGGAGTTTTGGAGGGCCCCCTCAAAGAGGACCAGCCCTGTTTTTTACATCCCTAAATTCTATTCGAGAATTTAAGGTTTAGTACTTACTTTGTCCGAAGACCTACATCACAATCGTGCTGTCGATATTCGTGAACACATTTTCTTTCAGTGCGGTTTTATCCATCACTGTGACAACGGTTCTGTTTTTCACACTCACGATCAAAGCTGAATCATTCATCAAGATCAGTGAATCTTTGCTGCCTTTACTTGCGGCGCGATCTACGGCTTCATTTAATTTGGTCATATCGTCCGCCTTAAATGAAATTCCCCTAGACTGCATGCGCTCGATCGCGTGATTCGAGAACTTAATTCCCTTCTCGCCTAGACCGGCATCATTAGCCACTTTCTTCAAGTCAACAGTGGACAATCCATTCAACGTATCTTTGAACGAAGGTCCTGTAGACGGAACCTGAGTACCTTGAGAAATACCACCGGCAGGGAAGCCTGTCCCCTTTATTGCGGTGTCTAAAGTATTCATTTTCTTTACGTCCATACATTCATCATCACAGATTTGGAGACTGCTTTTCAAGTCCAGCAAGAATTATCTTTAAAATCTAGTCTAAAACTTAAAATAGGGCCAACTGGTGGCAAAATTTCACTGGCTTTAGGTGCAGTTTCTAAAGGTAATCCCCTACTTTTAGAAACTGCTAAGTATTTTTTCGTCGATTTCATATCAACAACTCATTGACCAGATTTCATAATTTCATTCATGTTCAAGTACGGCGCATCGTGCGGGGGCAATTTGAATTTGCCGACGAAATTTGATTGGTCTGCCACTTGCAAACTCTCCAAACCGAATGCGGTTCGGAGTCATTTCGAACCCAAATTATGGGGGAACCAATGAAAAAATCACTTATTTTATCCAGCTACCTAGTCGCTTTCAGCGCGATGGCGGCTGACGACTTTCTTGTTCAAAAAGGTACAGAACAAGTTTCAGCGGCTCGACAAGAGCTAACTCGTACCATTTCTGATTTAGGCCGCGGCGGAAGTGTCCAAGACATCACTCGCAAATTGCAGCAAATTAAAAGACGCCTGACAGCGGCAGAAAGAAACCTAAACGACTCTTTAAATGAAACCTACCCACCCAATGAGCCTAACTACCCACCACCTCCTGTAAATAACCGTGTGATTATGTCAGCAAAATGTGAAATCGATGACGACCCTGATTTTACACCAGGGCAAATGAGTGGTGGTACGCTGAAGGGCAGTTCAATTCGTGCCATTTTAGCGGATTGTGAGGCAATCGCCAAATCAAGTGGTTCGACTCAGTACTCGTTTGGAATTTCAAATGCCACGGTAATACAAAAACCAACTTACTTCGTAGAGGCGACGTGCGAAATTGACGATGACCCTGATTTCACGGCAGGACAAATTGCTGTTGGTCAAATCGCGACGTCTGACTTCTTAGAAGCGATGAACCAATGTAAACTAATCGCTACGGCGGCCTACAAAAACAACGGCTCTGCAGCAATTAAAAATCCAAAATTAGATGTAAATCAATACCCAGTCGTAGCTGATTGCCATTTAGATGACGATCCAGACTTCACTGTGGGACAAATAGTGTTTGGTAAAATCGGAGCCCAATCTATCGCGGCGGTCGCAGCTCAATGCGCGGGAATTGCTAAAGCAGTTTATGGCGCGAATGGTTCTTCAGGTTTAAGAAACATCGTTCAAAAATAATTCATTCGAAAGAGCTGGGTTTTTAGCCTAGCTCTTTTTCTTTCTTCTTTCCGGATAAATCAGCATATACGGCCGACGAATCACCGTCTTTCCTGTCCATCTTAATAATTTCATCACTGAACCACGTGACCCTTCAGACGCTGCCAGAGCCAGTGTTAAGGACAGTGAGAAGCTGACAATCAAATTACAAAAACCGATCAACACGAGCCCGCTTATTGCATTTGCAAATTCAAAAACAGAATATTCGGTTTGATCTAGCATAATGGGTAATGACGATGCAAAAGCGCCCGAGGCCAGAGTTACGTGACGGGCTTCTAGCGGTATGCTTAGAAACTTTAGCAATTGAGGAACTAAACCAAGTAATAAACCTAGAGAAATATTAGCCGCCAATGCGTTACTATTTTCTTTGATAAATTCAGAAAAATTCAACGCCGCTTTTTTTCCTATTAAAGCGGATAATTTACTGTTGTGACGAATACGTGTTGGCAAGCTAGTGACGATACAAAAATTTTCAAACCAGCCTGCAACTAGACTGGATAGGAACAGCAACACCCCGGTGAAGCAGGCAAATACAACTGTTGGCCCCAGCAAGTGGGTAGAAGCAAACACCGAACGAGCCTCTTCTAAACTCATCATGGGATGTCCCATTTTTTGGAATCCCAATGAAAGAAAAAAACAAATTGGAACCACAGCAGAAACATTACCGATAACGGCAACAATTTGAGCACGCAAAATATAAAATATAGAAAGGACACTTTCGCGAGTCGAGGTCTCTAACGTTTTGGCCAAGAACGCGGCCGTTGTCGAAGGCTGTTTAGTTGCTAACGTGAAACCCGCTAGTTGAATCGCCAAGAAACTGCAAGAATAGTTCACGGCATCCGCGGCGCCTTTTAAAAATCCGGTTAGGCCTATAAGCGAAAGTACATGTTTGATGAATACGGTCATTGAGGTAACCATACCTCCACCCAAAGCCGACAGAAACATAGCCCTGACATCATCCCAGGTTTTTGCGATATAGTGTTCACCCACGGCTGAGTTACCCTGCACTACACGTTTTGCTAGTAACTCTAGATTGGTAACCAGAAATCCTTTGATGCCGCGGCTTTCGTAGACATCCTTCACCAATTCAGAGAAAAATAGTCGACTAGCCAATGCCGTTGAAAGTTTTTCGTCTAAAAAGTTAGTTAATAATTTTAAACGCTTTATACGTTTAAGTTGTATTTGAAGTGTATAGACGACCTCAATCTCAACACCCATCTTACCCAAATTGCTCTGGATAATGTTGGTGACTTTTTCTAGTTCATTAATAGATTCACACAATTGAACAACATTTATCGATTCACCTGCGTTGGCAAAATCAAACAAAATACTTTTTGAAATACGTTCTGCATTTTCCCAATTTGAAAATCCGCGCTTAAACAACTTATTCGACAACAACAAAGAGCTATTGGCTAGTTGGATACTGGTTCGTATTAACGACTGAATCAAGGCTGACCTCATTAACTTGTGGTCTGACTTATCTCGAAATACTTCGACAATGAACTCACTAATAGTTTCCTCGTCGATGGCATCAATAATCACTATTTCATTCTCGGAATCAAAAGTATGCTTAAGTATGGACGCTAGGTCATTTTGGAAAAGTCCATCCGGAAGAATCTTGTCTTGAACACGATGAAAAAAATCTTGAAAAAAACTAGTTTCGTCCGGCAACCCTGCGCTAGACAATTGATGTGACGTCAGCAGATCAATCAAGACATGCCGTAAATTAGACTCGACATTATCCCGCCATTCAGGATTGGCTCTGAGCTGAACAATGATAAACTTTAAACGAGTGGTGTAGATCTTTTCCCAATTGATTTCCTTTTCATCAGAAGAACGCGAACGCTGGAACCAGAACAGCAAACGCGATAACCATTTGGCACGCCCTTGTGGCCCTAAATCACTTTTCTCAGATAAAATGGCACTCAGTAATTCCAAAGCAACTCCAACGCGATAAAAAGTAAATGATAGGAATAGTATAAAGGCAGACTATTGAACACTAAAAAAAATAATTATTTTATGAGAAATAACAGATTTCAGCTAACTTTCATATCTTTGTCTTGAACCGTTTTTCTTCCGTCAGCTTGAGCGTGTTTAATCGCCTGGTCGCAGAAATAACGGATTCGATGAGAAAGAATGTCCATTATCTCGTCAGAAACATTCATGTCGGCTTGCGATTTGATATAAGCTTTTACTTTAGAAACAACGACTAAGATTTCATTTTCGTCTTTCTTGGTGGCGGCGGTAGAGGACAATGGTGCTGATGAAGCAATAATTCGCCGTTGACCACCAACTGGGGCCACGGTCTCTTGTGACTTTTCAAATTCGGCCTGGGTAGGAGATTTTTTTTCTATGGCAGCGGCATCGCGATGTTTAGCGCCAGGAAGGTGACGTTCCCAGCATGGAACAGAACAAAAAACATATCCAGTTCGCGAACCCGTACATGTGGAAACACTGCACTCGTAATATTTCGTATTAAATCCGATTTCTTTCTTACAACTGCTACATGGTTTCCAGTGGTTCATTTAAATTCCTACATTGAAGTTTCTTTAGCTATCTTACCCATCATCTCACTCGATAAGCCTACTTGATCTAAAAGCTTGCTTCGTTGGGGTGCCGGCGGTGCGCCCTGAACTTCTTTTTTAGGTTGAGCGGCTTTGCTATTCGCCGATGCTTGAGTTGATCCTTTGCCGTCCGCTGGTGCTTGCGGTTGCGGTGGTACCGTGGAAGCCCCACCGGCGCCTACTGGCGGAGTCATAGATAAACCTGGCATTGCGGGAAGCCCCGGCATTCCTGGAGGAAGCTGAGGAGCACCCGGAACTGCGCCTGGTTGCGGAGCCGCTGGCATCGCTTGAAGTTCTGGATTTATTTCGTTAGCTTTACTTGGAGCATTCATCAGCTGAGGATCAACGATTTTCTTAACATCACGTAGACGGATCGCTTGATTTCCAATTAACAACACTGGTCCTTCCGGAGCATAGTTCACGCCGGTAATCTGACCTTCGAATTCTGTTTTGATGGCCATCTTCTGTCCTTGATCATTTTTCGCTTCGATGAAGAATTGATATTCACCAGCAGGTACCGCGTTTCCTTTTTCATCTTGGCCATTCCAAGGAAGACGATTCTCGCCTTCTTTCAACCCTGTTAATTTATATGTTTTCACAACTTCACCATCAGCATTACGAACGCGGATGTCCGCTTCTTTCGCTTTCATTGGTAAATTGAAAACAAATTCATGAGACTTATCACCAGGATTACGAAGAATTTTAGACGAATCCCCAGCAACGCCTTTACCCAATAAATTCAACACCTGAAACTGTTCAGTTGGCTTCTGACCATTCTTCAGATCAGTTAATGTTGTATTCATATTTTGCATTTGCTCGAGTGACGAGAAGCTGGCTAACTGTGCGGCCATCTCGTGTGACTTTAAAGGATTCGTCGGATCTTGATTCTTCATTTGCGCCAACATTAGTTTAAAGAACGCATCTTTATCTAATTTATCATTACCGACAGTACGCATTTTCTTAGAAGGATCGACCCAATTTGGATCCGCAACTTTATTTAGAACATCACCAACGTTGTCCCCGCCTAATTTTTTTAAATCAGCGTCCGTTAGTTGTGCCTGCGAAGCATTTGAAGAAGTTGCTTTGGTCTGAGTGGCACCAAATTGATTAACACCCAATTTCGTATTCATTACTGTCATAGGTACTCCTTTCTTTATTCTATCCCTGAATAGTTAAAAATGAGACTAGACCGATACATTTTCAGTCGTAAGTAGAGGCAAGAGAATTTTATTTCTCTTGCCTTCGAATTATGCGACTAAATTTAGACTTGAAGATTTTCCATTCGAACGACCAGCTGAACTAGTTTCCGTTGCCGGAGCTATTGTTTCTGATTTCTTCGCGGCATATCCTTTGACTTTTAATCCATCCATTAGGGATTCACGTCCAGGACGTCCACCACCGAATTGATCTTGAAACTGATTCCAGAACTGTCGCGTATCGCGGTTTTCCTGATTTTGATTCTGTCCAAATTGATTGCTGTTATTACTGTTCGCATGATTTTCTGTGTTCGTGCGTGCAACCGTATCAATTTTGACCGACTCTAAAGAAATCTTTTGTTGAGAAAGACTCTCTCTTAAATCTGAAAGACTGGATTCTAACATTTTCTTGGTCTCTTTATTTTCAGCAGCCATATGCAACTGAACCTTTCCATCTTTTAACTCAACACTGAGTTGAATTTCGCCAAGGCCTTCAGGAGTCATTCTTACCTTCATCTCGCCGCCGCCCGCTTTCACCAAGTATTGAGCTTGTTGCATAACGTTCTGGACATTGCGATCAGTGGCTTCTTGAGTCACCTGAGCGTTTGTTCCTGGCACCATGATTGGCGCAGAATTTAGCGATGACTCTTTCAAATCATTACCGGCTCCCACACCTAATGATGCCGCTAGCATGGTCTTCATGTCATCGCCGTCAGTTTTCTTTCCAGAAACCTGAGTGTTATGAGATTCAGAACCGCCGCCGCCTTTGCTGAAAAAGTCAGAGGATCCACTACCCGATGAATTCGACGAGTTAGCTAATTTAGCTAGCATCGCAGAAGAAACATCAGTCGGTGCACTACTTAGAGATTCAAGATTGGCTAGCTGATTTGGCTTAGGGTTCATTGGCATTGCAGCTTTTGATGCTTCCATACCATAACCCGGACCCATTGGGGACGTACCATCTAAATTACCGGCATCTGATTTCATTTTTGAAATTCCGAGAGCGGCTGCGACGCCCATCATCGCAGCGTCTTTGGCGCTGAATGACTGATCACCTTCATTATTAGAGGCCATCACATTGGGATCTATTTTATACATGTCGCCTGTGCGCGGATCATATATAAACTCACGATTCTGATCCATCGCTAATTCGCCTGGAGTCAGCCCCGCCATCACACTAGGCAACGTGTTTTCTGTAGAAATATCACGATAAGAATCTAAACCATTTCGCCCTTTCGAGGCCAATTGCGCTTTAGCAATTAGATCACCTTGAATTGGCGTCGTGATTTGTGGATTCACTTGTGGCTGCCAAAAACTTTGGTTCATTTGATCCAAAGATTTCTGCAAGGCTTCACGCTGATTTTTGACTTTGTCAAAACGCTCGCGAGTCAGCCCTAGCGCGGCCACACTTGGTGCCATTCCGAATTTAGATTCAGTCTGCTTGGTGTCGATAGTTTCTAGATCCTGAACCAGATCGCCATAAAGGTCTTTAACCTTGGCAGTTGATTCTTCATCTAGATTTAACTTACCAACAACACGGTCGATGGATTCATCAGCCGGTAGCGAAAGTTCTTCGGGGCTGAGCTCACTGAATGCCTCCACTATTCGAGTCGGAGGTATTTGAAATTCACTCTCTAACGAGTCCATGAATTTTTTAAGGCGTTCTTCTTTAGTATCCGCCTTTTTTGTCAGTTTGCCGTCACCGGATTCAGATTTATCGTCTGAATCTTTTTTTACTTTCTTTTCCACAACTCTTTTATCGGCTGTGTTTTGTTCTACCGAAGTGTCTTTAGCAACCACTTCTTTCTTTTCTGATTTCTCCCCTGGAGTCTTTAGCTGCCTATCGGAATTTTTATCCGCCGGCTTTTTGGTCCCTGGGGCATCCACTCTACGTTCAAGCTCTTTGCTGAATCCTTTTTCGTCGACACGGTTTTCTTGTGTATTCATGCTGCTCGGCGCTTTCGCGTCTGGCTTCGGCATGAACGAAACCGGTTGAACGTTCAATAGTCCTCCTTCCGTTAGGGTTTGGCTGTTTCAACAGGCGCCCCCTCTGGTTTAGTTTGATTGTTTGTATTTGTATCTTTAGCCGATGCTGGTTTTCTTGTGTAACCCGCAAATTTTTCAGACAAAACCTGCGCCTTATCTGCTTTCAGCAAGTTAAGAATATCAGCCGCGCTTTTCTTTTTCATTTTCGTTAAAATATCAACCGCTAAATCTTCGTCCAAGGCTTCGAATACTTTCGCAGCTTGAGAAGGCTTCATTTGGCTATACACCTGAACCAAAGTATCGATCTTCGCTTGATCGGCTTTTACTCGCTCTTCAAGCTGTGCTGAAATATCTTTTCTGATTTTTTGAATTTCAGCGATCTTAGTATCTAGCTCTGACTTCTGAGTTTGAATTTCCGCTTCCCAAGCTTTTAATTCTTCTTCTTTTTGATCTAAGGCTTTCTTTCTATCTTTGAAGTCTCTTACGAAATCAAAATCAATTCCTGAATTATCAGCGGACTTAGTTTCATTGGCAGGCGCAGCTTCGCCTTTGGCCTCCGTCGCAGTCTTTTCCGATTTGGCTTTATCGGCTACGGCTGGCTTTTCTGACACTTTGCCTTCGGCCATTGCTGATGTCGTGAACGTGATATTGACTGAATTCATCCATTTCTCAATAGATTCGATATTTTCGTAACCAAAATAGGCAACACCGATGCCCAACATTGTGAAAACAATAGCCGTAGGTGAAAAACTATTTTTTCTGCGAGTCACAGACGGTTTGAATTTTCTTTTCATTTGCGGAGCTGGCTGCTCTTTCAAAGGAAACTGCGCTTTCTTTCTGTTGAAGTTAAGCGAATCGCCTTCACCGGATTTTTTGAGCATCTGATCTAGATAACGTTCATGTACTCTCATTTTTTATTCCTGCTCGCAAATCGCAAAATCGAAATTTCATCATTTTCTTTTTGCTCTTTTTTGTTGTTTTCATCGATAAACTGCTGTTTCTTTTTATCTTTGAACTTCTCTATTATTTTATAATCTATCGCCTTCGATTTCAAAATTTCTCGTTTGGACTCGACTTCTTTTTCCCAAGCGGCAATGACTTCCTTTTGTTTTTCAATGCGTACGTCCTGAAGTTTTTGAAAACGAGAAGATTCTTCCAGAATCCCGTTCTGCAAGGCATTTGGAACAAGCGTACCCGTTTCTATTTCAAAACTTTTCACACGGGCTTTCTTTTTTTGATCAATCATGAATTGAAGTTTTTCGACTTCTTCATTCAACCGCATCAGCGCAGATTGAAAGTCAGTTTTAGCAAGATCCTCTTGAACCTTGCGGTGTTCAAGGACCTTCTGCATGCGGAAGTTAAATTTCATATACTTTTAGTTTATATTATTTTTTTGGAGAGTTGTGAAAAAAACCTAATTTATCTTTTTCTCTGTACTTTCTGCTGATCATTTTGAAAATGTCATCAGAGGAAAGTCCTACCGATACGCCATTTATGTCTTTATAAAGCGTCTTGTCCTCGACCAGACTAGACGAAAGATCAACAACTCCAGATCGAATCTGGGAAGGTCTTTCAGGACTAGTCATCACTGGCCGGGTTGAAGAATCATCTACCAGCGAAGCACTGGGATCTGAAGAAACACCAATAATACTCCATTTTTTTCCGTCGTAAAGTTTTCTACCCTTCAGAATTGCAGTAATTTTATTTTGCGCCGAAATCGATTTTTTATTCAGCATCGCGTACGCGAAATTTGTAAGTGATTTGTTGATTCCAGCTTTTAGCATTGCATCCTTAGAATACAATACGGACGTTGAATATTTTTTTCCTTCTAAATAGAAGTAATCATTTTTTGTGTTGTATTTTAATCCCTTGTACTGCGCCGTTGAATCCAACGATTTGTAGAGTGTATTAAAGCTTTCGATCGAAGGTTTATTACTTGAGTAAAGCACATTCGTATTTGTAGGCAGGCCATGCGTATCCGCGGCGAATGTTCCAAGATTTGATCCATCTAAAGGAAATGCAGAGGTATCTTCCATTGTTTGGTATGCTTGTGTTGCCGACTCTTGAAATACACTTTGCGATTCTAAGGCCTCGATACCCATAACCTGCAACGTATCCGAAGCAGTGCATATGTTGTTGTGATATTCGCTTAATGCCCCACGATCGCTACACCCCTTCGGATCCGATATACCGGCATCTTTTTGTTCTGTGATAACCTGCCCCTGCAAGTTTTCTGCTTCAGAATGCAAATCAAGTCCCACCTGCTGACTTTTACCAACTGACGAGAAATTCACTCCATGCGAAGATTGAGAATTATTAAATATACTATAGTCGGCGTTTGGGCCAGAACCCATTTGATTCTGCTCATTAACTTTATTCGCTTTTTCGTTTACGATTTGCTCCGGTGTATAGGCAACGTTACCCGGAAGAGTTTGAGCCTTTCCCAAAACAGGCAATAGAATTAAACAGACCAAAGCGGCATATTTTTTCATATGGCTTAGTTCCCGACAAATAGTTGTTGAAGCATTTTCTGCGTCTGAGAAAAGCTTGTTCCATCCTCTACCCTCTGCCTTAAGAAATCATTTATTCCATCAATTAATTTAACGGCTTTGTCGATTTTGGGATTTGCACCTGGTTTATAGGCACCGATATTAATTAGATCTTCGGCTTCTTTATAAATCGCTAAATTTTCACGAAGCTTCTGGGCTAACTTTTGGTGTTCAGGTTTTGATACTGCTTTCATCACCCGACTTGCTGATTGTAATACATCAATTGATGGGAAATGCCCACGCTGCGCCAATGCGCGTGACAGCACAATATGGCCATCCACAATCGAACGAACGGAATCTCCGATGGGATCATTCATATCGTCGCCTTCTACTAACGTGGTATACAACCCAGTGATGCTACCTTTATTTTCAAAATTCCCGGCGCGTTCTAATAACTTTGGCAGTTGTGCAAATACTGAAGGAGTATAACCACGCGAGGATGGTGGCTCACCCGCGCTTAATCCAATTTCACGCTGGGCCATAGCAAAACGAGTTACAGAATCCATCATCAAAAGTACATTTTGCCCCTTATTACAGAAATACTCCGCGATAGCGGTGGCAACATAAGCGCCGCGCATACGCAGCAAAGGACTTTGATCACTTGTCACGCATACGACAACAGATTTTTTCATGCCTTCGGGGCCTAAATCGTTTTCAATAAATTCACGAACCTCACGACCACGCTCACCAATAAGCGCTATGACGTTAACGTCCGCATTCGTGTTTCTGGCCATCATGCCCAGCAAGACTGATTTACCCACCCCTGAACCAGCCATAATAGCCACACGTTGCCCCAGGCCTACGGTTAAACAAGAATTAATTGCCCGCACACCCAAATCAATGGGTGAACGAATTGGTTCACGCTCGAGTGGGTTAACCACTTCAGCGTATAAAGGACGTTCTTCGAAGTCTTCGATATCAGGTTTGCCGTCAATTGGCTGACCTAAACCATTTACGACTCGTCCAATCAGCTCTTCACCGACTCGCACGGCCGCTGTCTGTTTTGCTAGAATAATTTTTGATCCTAAACCTACACCACGCATTTCATTCAGTGGCATCATCAATACATCTTTATCTTTAAAACCAACGATTTCGGCTAAAAACGATTTTTCTAGCCCATTAGGGAATACTTCTACCACGGCACCGACTGCGGCACCTGGTAGATAACCTTTAATCAATAGACCAACAACTTCCTTAACCTTGCCACTATCTTTTGATAAATGGATGTTAGAAATAATCTGGTTGTATTTCTCAATGTTGATCTTTGATCCCACGTCCATAGTTTACTCGTATTCTATAGGGGTTTTAACTTTAGGAAGTGCTTCACCGACATGTTCCCAAAGTTTTTGTAATCGTTGTTCAATCCGTGAATCCACTTCACCATAATTTGTTTCAACAATACAACCGCCTGGTTGGATATCGGGATTTCCTTCTAGTTTAACTTTTTTCAAAAATTCAAACTCTCTAGAATGCGAATTCTTTTTAATATCTTCAATGAATTCAAGCTGACGATCCGACACGTGAACCGTAATGTTTTCTTCATCCTGAGCCAAACTCATCGCTTGCTTCATAATATCGATCACGATTTTGTTATCCATTTCAATCTGTCGCATAGAAATACGCGAAGCCATGTGGTAGACAAGTTGAATCAGATGGCTTTCATTTTGTACTTCTAAATCCGTTTTTAACGTATTTACGTTTACTAACAAACGATCTAATTCCTGCAGCTTGGCTGTGATTTCTTTAGTTTTTTCCTGATACGCACGCTTAGTGCCTTCATCTAAACCTAAATCGTAACCTTCTTTATAAGCAGATGCCTGAATGTCTTTTAGTTTATGAATAGCTAACTCTTCAGCCTTAGAATCTAAGTCTTCGCGCTGAATTTCTTCAATACCCGTCTGTTCGCGGATCACGGGATTCATAACAAAGTCAGATCCCTTTTTGATTTCATCTAGGTAATCAAGAGCCTGAACTGGCGTGCCTAAATTGAATTGGGTCGGAGTGTATTCAACTACGACCTCGCGTGCTCTTTCTTCTTTTAAAATTGAACGACTATACCATGGCATCTTCTGAACCACCTCTAGCAATTAGGATCTTACCTTCAGCCTCTAGGCGACGAGCCACGTTGACGATTTCTTGTTGAGCACCTTCAACATCGGATAGACGTGATGGTCCCATGTTATTTAAATCTTCACGTAACATGTCGGCAGCACGGGCAGAAATATTTTTGAATACTTTTGCTTTGATATCTTCGTTCGCCGTTTTAAGAGCCAGAAGAAGTTTATCATTCGGTACTTCCTTAAGAAGTGACTGAATACCGCGATCATCGATTTTAATAATGTCATCAAATACGAACATCAACTTGCGGATCTCTTCGGCCAGCAATGGGTCTTTTTCTTCCAAACGGGACATGATCGAGGTTTCTGTGTTTTTGTCCATAACGTTGAGCATTTCGGCCACTGGCTGAACACCGCCCAATGTTGACTGCTCGACACTGGCAGTATTAGCCAATTGGTTTTTCAAAACTTTATCAATTTCAACAATTAGCTCAGGATCTACGTGCTCTAAGTTGGCCATACGCAGAACCACTTCAGCTTGCAAAGTATCAGGCAAACGCTTTAGAACCTCACCTTTTTTCTCTGGCTCTAAGTGCGCCAAGATAACGGCAACTGTTTGCGGATGCTCATTCACCAGGAAGTTCGCCAAGGACTTCGCATCGACCATCTCTAATGATTCTAATGAACGCGCGTTCGCTGAACCGATATTTAAACCACCCAGAATACCGCGGGCACGATCTTCACCGACCGCGTCGACAATGCTATCTTTACTAGAAATTTGATCCGAGAAGATATAGTCATCTGTCTCGCTGATCATTTCATAAAATTCTTCCAAAACTTTTTTAGTCACGTGAACAGGAACTACGCGAAACTTGTTCATCACGTTAATTAATTTACGGATATCCGCGTCTTCCATTCTGCCAAGAAGAATTTTAACCGCGTCCTTGCCTAAATAATTAAGCAGAATGGCGGCTTTATCAAACCCCTTAAGAATATCAAAGTCTATATTTTCCGCTTTAACTACTTTCACCGATTCTCATCCTTTCTAACTAGCCACATACCAAATGCATTGGCTGCTTTTTCTTGATCTTTCTGCATTAACGTCATGATGCGATCTTTAAGTAACTCAGATTCCGCTTTGTCTGGATCAATTGACTCTTGTAAGACCGGCAAGGCGCCTGACATACCCGGTAAAGTATTATCCACCGATTGCAATTCTTCCAGTTCCTCAATCGTGCGCGGTAGCATTTCATCTACTGAATCTTGGAATGAATCTGTAATCCACTGCATGAATGGTCTTACGATCAGAATGAATAGTAACGCTAACGAGAAAGCTAATAATGCCCATTTGAATAGAGCTTGTAGAAGTTTACGACGTTCTAAATTAGTTAATAATTTTTCAGCTTCTGAGAAATCCTCTGGTTGAAATTGAATGTTTTCAATTTTAACAGAGTCACCGCGGGCCGCATTGAATCCGACTGCGTTTTTAACGATATCTTCATACTTTTTCAATTCTTCGGCTGAACGGGGCATCCACTTAGTTTCTTCCACACCTTGATCATTCTTGACTGTTTGGAAAAGACCATCGACTACGACTGCTACTGAAATTTTCTCTAAATTGCCTGCGGCCTCTTTTACATTTCGAACCGTTTTAGGCACTTCAAAATTAGTAGTCTTAATTTCTTTTTTAACATCTTGCTTGAAACCAACCTGACCGGCGTCTTCAGCACCTGGTAAGTTACTACGCGAGCCGGGTACTCCGGCTGGGTTTGTACGGGCACCATCCAGTGATTCTTCTTCACTTTGCTGGGCACGAATCGCCGTTTTCTCTGGATCCACAATTTCTTCAACACTAGAAACAACTTTATTGTTTAATTGCGCTTCTACTTTCGCAACCACACGCGTCTGTCCTACTACTTTAGACAAGATACTCTCGATGCGGCCTTCATATTCACGCTCAATTTTATTTTTAAGATCTAAAATTTCTGATGAGCCCGCTGTTGTCCCATCGGTATGCTGAGTTAACATTTTACCGCGTTCATCAAGTACCGCTACGCTTTCTGGATCCATACCCTCGATGGCATTAGCTACCAAATAACGAACACCACGAATTTGCTCTGCTGACAATTCTTTTCCTTGATGTAATTCAACGACAACAGAAGCGGACGGTTTACCACCTTCTTCTAAAAATGTTTTCTTATTTGGCAAAGCCAGAATTACTTTAGATTGTTTTACGGCAGTTAATGTATTGATCGCACGGATCAACTCGCCTTGTAAGGCACGTTGATAATTAATTTTTTGTGCGTACGAATTCACTCCAAATTCCTGTTTATCAAAAATCTCAAGACCAATTGATCCCATTTTTGTAGAACCAATTTCTGACATCAAAGTCATTTGCGTCGAATGCAATAATTCTTTCGGAATGGAAATTGTCTTGCCTTCCTCTTTCAATTGAAACGGGATATTTTTCTGAGTTAATTTTTGAACGATCATCGGCATTTGATCCGACGGCACGTTCGTTAGCAACGGAACGTATTCATTTCCAGACAACATGAAAATGATGGACACAAACGACAAGGCAGCGATCAAACCAACGATCACTACAGAGAATCGTTTGGTTGGCCCCAAGTTCTTGAAGAACTCTCTAAATTGTATAATCAAACCAGCGAATAATTTACTCACTCTACGTCCCCTCTAATCCTTCAACCGTTAAACTAAACTTGCATTTTCATGATTTCGTTATAGGCATCGATAATTTTATTTCTTACTTGCACCATAACTCTCAATGCGACATCCGCTTTCTCTGCCGATAACATTACTTCTGCTACGTTATCTGTTCTACCTGTCGCTAAATCTTGCGCGGCTTTGTCACTTGATTTTTGTAACTCATTTACACCTTTGATGGCTTCGTTCAGTGTGGCTGCAAACGATTTCCCCGGTTCACTGGATTGAGTTGGGCCGATGGAGCCGATTGTTCCAGAGCCGTTCATTCCAGAAATTTTTTCGGAAGCTGGAGGGGTCACTTTCATTGACCGCTGATCAAGGTAATTCGAATTATTCAGAAACTGATTCGAATTCTTAATGTTAAATCCGTCCATGGTGTCTTTCTCCCAGGCTCAAATTCTTTAAGCCCTTAAAATTATTTTACCGTAACTTTAGCTAGGCACAAAGTACCTATTTTCAAACTAGTCTAAGACGTATGTCTTAACCTGAGACAGCTAAAACCCTGTCTAGCGGCCCAATTCAAGCGCACTCATGGCCATATCCTTTGAAGCCTGAAGTGCCGAAACGTTGGCTTCATAAGCCCGCGTCGCCTGTATCATGTTGGTCATTTCTTCCATCAAATTGATGTTTGGATAAGCAACATATCCTTCTGGATTTGCGTCTGGATGATCGGGATCATATTTCATCAATGGCGCCTTCAAATCCGAGACAACATCAGTCACTTGCACGCGTTGCATATTCGATTTTGGGTTCGATGAAGTCAAAATTTCCCCGAAGTTTCGCGCATCTGGCATGGCTTCAAAGACCACGTCCTTGCGACGATACGGGCCACCCTCAGGGGTTTGCGTCGTATTGATGTTGGCAATATTACTAGATATGGCATTTAGTCTAGCTCTTTGAGCCGTCATACCACTACTTGAAATTCTCATCCCGGAAATATAATCAGACATGTCTATCTACCTTCCGAAGCTGCATATTTCAGCGCGGCCATTTTTTTGTTAATTAGTTGTAGAGCCGTTTTGTACAAAATCGCATTCTCTGACAACGCCGACATTTCTTTCTCTAAATCCACCGAGTTACCATCGTTATTCACCGCACCCTCAGGGTTTGCATAGATATCAGGTCTGACAGAGGCCGTTTTTCCACCAACGGCATAATGATTTTCATCCGTTGTGCTCATGCCGCGGAGACCATCCAAGTCGATTGATCGTGCTAGTGCTTCTTCGAAATCTAGTTTCTGTGCTTTGTACCCCGGAGTTTCCGCATTGGCGATATTCGATGACGTGATATTGTGGCGCAACTGACGCATGTTTAATGACGTCTGCAACGCGGAGGTTGTTTTATCAAATAGACTCATATTAAGCCTGCCTCTCTATATTCGTTAATCTTATTTCTAAGAGTTCGGATGCTAATACCAAGAATATGAGCGGCTTTCGTGCGGTTGTTCTGTGTGTGCTCTAAAGTTTGCAGAATCAAACGACGCTCAACTTCGGATAACGACATACCCAAACTTAAATCTAATGAGTTGTACTTTTGGAACTCATCAAAACGGATATGCTTGTCACTGATAACTTCGCCTTCACACAACAACACGGCTCGCTCTACAACGTTTTCCAGCTCTAATATATTACCTACCCAGAAAAAGGACTCTAGTCGCACTAGAGCTTCGTTAGATAGACTCAACTGGGGGCGCTTATAGTTAATAGAAAAAACTCTCAAATAGTATTCAGCAAAAGTTCTAATGTCTTCTTTTACCTGCTTTAAATCAGGTAATCCGATAGTAAATACTGACAACTTATAATACAGATCCTGTCTTAGTAGGCCCTCACGAGCCAAATCACTCAAACTGCGTTTAGACGTTGTAATTACTACTGGTTTTACTTGCAGCGAACGAGTTTGGATATACTGAGCCAACACTGCTTGATTTTCTTTATGAAGATAGTCTACGTTTTCTAAAAGAATGTGTCTATGTTTAGACGACTCCAATTCCGCTTTAAACTTTTCTTCCTCGATTTCTTTTACATCAATTTTACAGTAAGCCTCTGCCAAACCCGACTTTTCCAAAATAACTTGGGCCCATGTTGATTTTCCGGTTCCTTGCGATCCATGAATATTGATATTAGATTCAATCGGCAAAATAGACTGAACTAGCTTTTGCAAGCTTAAGTAGGTTTCTGATTTGTATTTCATGCCAAAAAGATCAACTGTATTCATTATCATCTCCTTAATTCTTTTCCATAGCAGGTATGCGATCTAAATATTTTTTGTAGTCTGATTTCCATTCGTTTGAACTAACTTGCTCCTGAGCCATTTTCTTCCATGACTCGGATTCTTGGCCTTTAAACTGGCCCCAGACATCTTGTGCTTTTTGCAACTGACCACGGTCGAAATATAGTTTTCCTAAACGGAATCTAACTGAAGCTAACGGTGTCGTTGGTTCATATTGAGTTAACAATTTATCGTACCAAATAATCGCTTGGGCGAAGTCGTTTTCAGAATCATAAATTTTTGCAATTTGTTCTAAACTTTTCTTATGAAGATTTTTATCGACAAGACCAGTGTCAGTCATCAGTGTGTCTACACGCTTAAGTGATTCGATCGCTTCTTTCTTCATGCCTTTCTTTTGCTCGTACTGACTTAGAATAAAGTATGGTTCAGCGACATGTTCCGGTTGACCTTTCCAATATTTCAAAAGTTCAGTTAAGTATAGAATCGCACGATCGACATCACCCTTTCTATCATTTAAATCAGACGCAAGGACGATTCTTTCAATTTGCTCTTTTTCTGTTAATGTATCTGTCGCCTTGATCAACTTTAAGTAATCCAAAGCTTTAGAATAGTTCTTGTTTTGGCTTTCTGCATTTGCCAAACGTAAATACAATTCAGATTCCGAAGGCATGTCTTCTTTGATTAACAGAGCCTTGCCCGTTTCCGTGCCTTTAACAGCTAGGAATTTGTTTAACACTTCAGTGTAGTAGTTAATCGCCGGCTTATATACGCCGCCTTGCTCATAAGCTTTACCTATCTGGTACTTGATATCCAAACGATTCGAATTTTTTAACCACGTATCGTAATGCTCTGTGTATATTTTAAGCGCATCTAAGTAATTATTTTCCTTAACCTGTTTTGCGATTTTCGAATAGATGTTTGAAAAAATACGTTTCGTAAATAGTTCTCTATCGACCGTTGTAGGATTTTTGCGATAGTGATCAATTAACAGTTTTAAAGCTTCATCATAATCTTGACGATCGCCATAGCCTTCAGAAATTAAAACTTTCGAAAATGAATCAATACCCGGCAAATCTGATTTTTTAGCTAACTCAAGAATTTCATTTACGGTAGAAGCCACTTCTTTCGGCTTCATGCCTTTCATTTTAGAGGACAAAATTCTAAGTCTAGCTACAATCGCCGATGGATTGTCGCCATTACGGAAATAGGTTTCTAGATAAGCGCCTAACACTTTATTTTTGTCAGCGCCCATTATGTCAAGTAACTCACCAACGCGAGTCATTGCGAATGGAGTTAATTTATCCTGCGGAAACTTTTTAATAAATTCGCGATAGGCATCTAAACTGTCCCTGTATTTATCTTGCAGAAACAATGACTGGGCTTTGTTGTAATATGCATTTGGAAAATTGTTTTGGAATCCCGGAACCTTAGTTATTGCCTCAGTGTACATTTGAACGGCTTTATCATAATTGCGTTCGGCTAGCTTTACATCGCCCTTACGATACGCAGCTTCAGCCTTCATTTCTTCAAAAATAGAATTCTTTTGAAGTTCATCGTAAACTTTAACGGCCTCTTCAAACTGATTCATATTCTGAAAACTTAAAGCCATACCTAGCTGAGCTAAATCATTAGAAAACGAACCCTTTTTATTCCACAAAGCGTTTTTAGTGTGGTTCTGAAATGAACGAAGAGAATTAAAATAGTCTTTCTTTTCATAGGCTAAAACTCCAAGCATTAAAGAATACTTTTCAGCCATCGCATGTTCCGGAGTTTTCTGAACAACATCTTTCATTTTTTGCATGGCTAGATCATAATGATTCGTATTTTTTTCGTTCTGCCACAAACGTAAATGAACTTGGATGCTCATGTTCTGAACGATATCTTTATATTCAGACGCAGGATATTTTTCCATGAACCAATCATACGTTTTTAGGAAAACTTGATCGCGTTCATTTTTGAAAAGTGTTTGCAATAGACGTGCGTGTTTGTTGTCCTTTTCATCGTTCGGCATGATTTCAAATAATGTTTCTGCATTTTTGATACGTGCCCAGTCGGCCACTGGCAAAATATGATTAGGAAACGGGATATAGTAGTTTTCTTTACTTTTAATAATCGACGCATCTTTGATTTCATAATCTTTTAATGAAAAGCGATCATAGAACGGATCCGCTCCATCAAAAATTCCAGCCAATTTGTTTTCAAACGATTTCTTATCTGAAATTGACATCAACCCCGACTTTTCAATTTCTAAAAAATCAGCTGTTGCCGGATTTCGAGTTCCTGCTTTAGTTTCTTTAGCCGCTGCTTGTTTAGCTGGCTGTTTATCTTTGGCTTTCTCACCAGCAACTGGTTTTTCCGCATCTTTATTGTCTTTAGTCGATTTTGCTTTTTTAGAATTTGGAAACAAATCCACTACTAAACGTGACGGTGATTCCATCAGATAATCAAATACATCTAAATCAGTCGCTAAATCTAAAGTGATCTTAGTTTTACCATCTGGTCCATTCGCATCGATGATTACTTTTTTAACCCAGTCTGCTTTGAAGTTTTTGATATCGGCCAAACTCTTTTGGTCCAATGAATCCAAAGTGATTTCAACGGCGCTGCCACCCTTTTTTTCTTTCTTTTCTACGTTATAATCCCAGTCCTTACGTCCTGAGAATTCCAAATGGATCGTTTCGTCTTGGTAGGAAATACGCGAGTTTACGGGAGTTAAATTTTGATCTGAAAATGCAATACTTGAAAATAAAAAAGTAACAATAATATAAAACATTTTTTTATTTTTTCTCATTTACACTGCCCGCTTAGTTTTCTAGTTAAAATCTTAAAATGCACATTGAATGCCACTGGACTTCACATCAAAGGTATAGGAAAAAATATCCCATAAAGAATTAATCGAAATTGGTAATCCTGGACTGACAGATTACTGACGGTCGAGTTTTACTTTTTGACATTTAAAATTTAACTAGAGCTACCGAAAAGAACCCTGTATGAAAACCACCCACCGCATTTTTCTATTATTTCCTTTTATCTTTTTGCTTAATTCATGCATCACTATTGGGGTTTCCAAAGATCCTCAACCAGCTAAGAATCTTGAATTTAAAGCACCCTCTAGCCCGTTTTCAGATTTGAAATCTAAGACAGGTGACAAGGCGTGGATTTCTAGCAAAACAAACAACGTAATTTCATACATTTCTGATTGCTCTCCCAACCAAGATCCTTCACTCGATCAGTTGGAACAGGATGCATTGTCTGGTTTGGAAAAACTAGAAATAAAAAGTCGCGAGGAAGTTCCCTACAATCAGCGTACGGCTAGAATAACTATCGGCGAAGGTCTGATCGACGGAGTCAAAGTAAAATTGAACGTGGTTTCATTCAAAAAAAATGCATGCAGTTACAATCTAATCTACGGTGGAATGGCTGAACGTTTTGATAGCGAAAGCGCAGAATTCAAACGGTTCACTGAAAACTTTAGGGCACCATGATCCACGCATTAATCGCATCTACCCCATTATATCTGTTCATCATTGAAATTCTGAAATTTTTTGGCGGAATCGGCGTTCTTACTCTGCAACTTATACGTGATACGATTAAAGGGAAGATCTACTGGAAACTGGTAATGGAACAGGTTTTTCAAGTTGGCAACCGCTCGTTGCCATTGATCGTTGTGACCGCAATCAGTACTGGCATGGTTATGTCACTTCAGTTTGGTCTAGGACTAGAAAAATTTGGTGGCAAGATGTATGTGCCTAAGCTTGTATCACTTATCGTTCTACGCGAAATGGGTCCTGTGTTTACATCCTTGATGGTGGCTGCCCGCGTGGGCGCCGGCTTCGCTTCGGAAATTGGCAGTATGGTCGTTACTCAGCAAATCGATGCCATTCGCGCACTGGGAACGTCGCCATTAAAAACGATAGTTATCCCACGGGTCATTGCCACATTCATATCACTACCGCTGCTTGTGGCTATTGCGAATGTAGTCAGTAATTTTGGTGCCTTACTAGTTGGTTATTCTGAATTAAAATTAGATCCTAATTTCTATGTTTTAAAAATTATCCAAACAGTTACGCTGATGGATTATTTCTCTGGTTTCTTAAAAAGCTTCGTGTTTGCACTTTGTATCGCTATCCCTTCTTGCTACTTCGGTTTAACCGTTAAAAATGGAACAAAAGAAGTTGGCATGGCGACAACGAAAGCCGTTGTTGTATCGTCTATACTGGTACTTGTTGGAAACTTCTTTTTATCTAAATTGTTCTGGATCGTGGAAAGACTAACATGATCGAAGTTAAAAATTTTCGAAAATCGTTTGGTTCAAAAGAAGTCCACAAAGGCATTACCTTTTCTGTGAAGAAAGGCGAATGCATGGGCCTAATTGGCGGCTCGGGAGTTGGTAAGAGTGTTATCTTGCGCAGTCTAATCGGTTTAGAAAAACCTGACAGCGGTGAAATCTTGATCGATGGTGAAGAAATCACTCGTTACAAAGAAAATGACCTTGTCGAAATTCGCAAGAAGGTAGCCTATGTATTTCAGGGCGGCGCTCTTTTTGATTCGATGACGGTGTATGAAAACCTGGCCTACCCGCTACGTGAACATACAAATAAAACAGAAGCCGAGATAAAAAAAATGATTTCAGATCAACTGGGTGAATTCGGCTTGCCTAAAGCAGAAACTTTATACCCAGCCAACTTATCCGGAGGTATGCAAAAACGCGTAGGCCTAGCACGCGCGCTGATGATGCAACCAAAATGGATTCTTTATGACGAGCCGACGGCAGGATTAGATCCTTATAATACACGCAAAATTCAAGAGCATATTCTAAAACTGAAGGCCACTGGCATCACGTCTATCCTGGTTACACACGATATGCCGACGGCATTTGCGGTGTGTGATAAAATGTCATTCATATTAGATGGCAAAATCGCGTTTGAAGGTTCTCTGAATGAAATTCAACACGATAAAAGCGGAATTGTTAAAAAATTTATTGATGGAGAAGGCTAAAAATGGAAACCACTTTAAAAAACCAAATCAAAGTCGGCATTTTCCTGGTGTTGGGTATAGTTATAACAATGGCCAGTATCTTTATGTTGGGTGCAAACAAAGCTCTGTTTTCAAATTTTACTCATCTCTATGCTGATTTTGAAAACGTACAAGGTTTAGCTCGCGGTAGCGTTGTGTCGTTGTCAGGAGTTGTAATTGGTAATATTGAATCGATTGATTTCGTCAAAGAGAAAAACTTACTACGCGTAAATATGAAAATCGAAAATGAATACCTACAACGTGTATTCAAGGGATCGGAAGTAGAAATCCGTACACAAGGCGCCCTGGGTGATAAATTTATCTATATCATTCCCGGTGACCCACGCTCGGAAGCCGTTCAAGATGGTGCTACTCTACCGATCGCAAAATCAACGGATATTCTGAACGTGATCTCTGAACGCGGAAAAGAAACAGAAAAGATTTTTGATATTATTAATGAAGTCTACAAACTGACTAAGACGCTAAACCATGAGAACCATATTGGTACAATGGTGGCGAACATGAGCCAGGCCAGCCGTGATTTCAAAATCATCAGTGAAAAATCATTGAAAATCGTTTCTGATTTCTCGGACGGCAAATCACCATCAGTCCAAATGAAGGCTTCCATCGATAAGCTAAATAGTATCCTAGGAAAAATTGATCGTGGTGAAGGCACGTTGGGCGCACTTGTTAATGACTCCAGCTTGCATGATCAGCTCAAGTCTCTTGTCGGGGGTAGCCAACGAAAAAATCATGTTAAATCACTAATGAGAACATCTATCGAAAAAGACTAATGCCTTGTCACATTGCAAATTCTAATGAGGCAACAGCACAAAGTTAGGACTTATATTTTCACATTTGAAGCCTTAGACAGGCTTTCTACTTCCAACCGTGTCAGATAAGTTGCTGTGTAGGCATAATACTTATCACCTGCTGCTCTGTGCGGGCTACGGTCAAATCTACCTTGACCCGCTGAAATCGGCACTCCGACTATCCCTCAGCTCAAATACTTGCTAAATTTCAATTCGAAGACCGACGAAAAACACTACTTAGCAACAATAAAGTTTAGCTGGCCTCGGTTTGCAGCTAACCCACATTGAATTTTTTGACGATCATAGATTTTAAGTCCTGCCACATAAACGCTATTATCAAGAATAGTACACGACATAGCTATATCTTCCGCGACCATCAACTGGGGTTTATAACCATTATTAGCGTTACCTTTGAATTGGACAAAGGTTCGCAAATGAAGCTGCTTGTTCTCATCTTCAACGATGCAAAATTTGCGAGTGTCACTGCAATCAAAAAGCGAATTTTTGCTCATTACGAAATCGGGATATTCATAAAAGTAGCTTTCAAACGCAATTTGACTGTAATAAAACTGCGGAATTACGTTTAAATAAGGTTTAATTTTTGATCTGTGGGCTTCTTGGATCTTACGGCTGTCATCTAGATACTTTTGACTATCACCAGTGCGGTTAAGATCCGTGATAGAGTTTTTTTGGGCAAGGTCCAATCGCTTCAATTCGGCTAAAACGGGCGAAAGTTCTTCACTGTGCTTCTGTACATAGTCGGCCACAACTGGATTTACACTAACCCCTTTAGTCGAAACACAGTTTTGAGGAAGTTCAATACTACATCCTTCCAAAACAAAAGACTGTGTCCACATCAACTTAATATCTTTCAAATTTGTTTTTTGATCGGGACTTGCTTGAGTAAGCACACTAGATAACAAAATGATCGAAAATATGGCCTTCATAGAAATCTCCTTTTTTAAGTATATTTTAGCTTTCTAAAAATATTTCCCTCGGTGAACTCTGCATTACTTGGGCCTTTTTTTCTGAACCTTATTCTTCAATCAAAATCTCATCTGTCGTATAAGTTGACACGTCTAACAAAAAGCGCAGCCGGGCTCGGCCTAAAGCCTTGTCGTTTTCTCAATATTTGTGAATTGAGTTGGTTTGAATTAAACTACTAAAAATGTCGTTGATTCCGTTCAATTGTAGACTATTAGTTCTAACTACCATCATCTACGTTTTACTTCTTCCTCATTTAGTTGCCTGGGGCTCTGATGAGCATTGTAGTTCGGTTGATTTACGTTTACCTGGTGGTTCTTTAGAAAAAATACACAACTTCAATCAGCAAAATACCGACTATTGTTGGGCATTCACTGGCACTCAGCTCCTGAATGCGAAGTTAGCGAAATGGGGCGCAAAAAATCTCGCGAGCCCAACTGTCACTATGAACTCCGCTATAGCCAACGGTCTGACGTGCCTAACTCCCTGCGGTCTTATCAAGCATATCGGACAATTGAAAAAAGTCTGTGCCGTTAAAGATACTTATATAGATTCCAGTGATCAGATGTATTTTCCCGATGTGGATTCTAGCCAGAATGTCAGCCGTGATCAATGTTCATCAATTCACCGATTGGGAATCACCGAGTTCGAAGCCTTCATTTTTGATCTCAGCAGGGACCTTGCGACGTCTAAAATAAAAAACAAAACTGGGTACATGTCTTGGAAGCTTACTGAACCAAATAGAAAATTTATGGGTGTGGATAAAACCAGAAACCTCAGTCACTTTTTAGAAAAACATCCAGAAAGTCTATCTCTAGCTACTGCCTATAATAACCTGGTGGCACCTCGCTGCCACAGTTATGCGTCGGACAAAAATTCTTTTACAGGAAGTGCCGATTTGAATGCACATCTAGAAAATAAATCTTTAGATGACTTTCAGTGCAATGAATTCAGAACTCCGCAGTTCAACGAAACTGTCGAAAATACCCACACGGATTGTCCAAAACTAAATTCTAGTCAGATTGTATCTAAAAAAGAACTCTTGAATCAGATAGACAAGATACTGAACCGAAACGAAGGTCTTCCGATAGGAATCGACTTTTGCTATGGATTTTTGTTTGATGGTAAACCGTCCACTGGTGATCAAAAATGGTTATGCAAGAACAGTTCTTCGTCCATGCAGACAGACCATAAGTCTTTAATTGTCGCTAGAAAAAAAAATCCTAACACAAACCAATGCGAGTATCTGATAAGAACTCATTTTGGAAATGACTGTTCAAAGCTGCATGAAAGTTTACGTCCTCGCTGCGAAGAGGAGAAAAAAAAATTCGGAGCGGCCGACATTTGGGTCGCCTCGGAAACACTAGAAAAAGTCCTGCACGGAATTTCCGAAATTCCCAAGTGAGTTTGTTTAATATTTTAGCAAAAGATAAACCCAATATTGGCGGAATCTTTCTAATTGTCTTATGAAACCCAATCTAGGTTTCAACAACTTATACCCTTATAGACACTTACGATTATCTAAATGATTTCTTAAATAAGCCACAAAGCCATTAAATACATCTTTGTGTTCGTCACATAAATCTGGACTGCGCGTACAACCCGCGACTTCGCCTAACTTAACTTTGCTACCACTTGCGTATTCAACAGAAGCAAACGGATATTTATAAATCTGAGTACACACTATATCTTCACGGTTCGAAGTCACGTTAGGCTGACAAACACGCACGCTTTGTAAAATAGCTTTAAATTCTTCAAGCTCCTGTCGATTCAGGCACAGGCGAGTGGGATTCACTACCCTACCTTCAACATCCACGTAGCGCATTTCACCGTTAGATAGATTAATTTTTAAATTTTGTGAATCACGTGATGATTTTCTCTGAATTTCATTCTCCGCGTACAAAGAACGTAACGAAATATCAATATAATCAGCAGTACTTAAATCAACGTTGTCGACTTTATCCATTGAGTTAGAGGTAGGGTTTAGATCAACGCTAGAACCAGATGTCGATGGCGTAAATGCCGCCGATCCAGTTGCCTGCGCGCAGTTTTGAAAAGTTCCAACTAAAATTACGCTGGAAAACGAAAGCAAAATAACTTTCGCGATAGTATTCGGTTTCAAATCACACCCCACTAAGGTCTAGAATAATATAGGACGGCGTGTTTTCAAAATTTAGACTTTAATTTGTCTCACTATGAGCCGAACAAACGAAGGCAACTTCCGTGTTCCAAGATGGTGCGAATTATCTCAAGATTAATTGAGTCATAATATTGACAAATGCGCCGATCTTTTATCGTAGGTAAGGGAGATAACGATATGGGTTTAAAAGTAGCAATTTTCGAAGACGATAAAGACGTAGCTGATTTGTTAAAAGAAATGATGGAAACCAAAAATTATGAAGTGGCGACGTTTTACAATTTGAAAGACATGAACTGGCAAAACTGCGATATCGTTTTAGGCGATTATAGAAATAAGATCGTCGCATTTAAAACGTTGCAGTCAGAATGCTCAAAACGAAACGTTCCACTAGTTGCAATCTCCGGTGCAGAAACAGATTACCTACCTCAACTAATCAAGCCGTTCTCTATCGAAGACCTGCAAACTACAGTACTTGAAACACTAGTTGAATATAAACGAAATACTATAAAACATCGCGAGGTCGTATCAGATGGTATGATTTCAACGATGTTTAGAAAATCGTCTTAAATCGTAAATATCTTTAACCGACCCCAAAGTGAATAAGGCAAAAAAAAAGGAACCCAAAAGTGGGTTCCTTTTTTCGTTCCATATAGAACAAAACGGATTAACGTTTTGAGTATTGGTAACGTTTACGAGCACCTGATTTACCGTATTTCTTACGCTCAACCATTCTAGGGTCACGAGTAAGATAGCCAGCTTTTTTCAAAGTCGCTCTGAATTCAGGATTAAACGCTTGAAGAGCACGTGAGATTCCAAGACGGATAGCACCGGCTTGTCCTGCTTCACCACCACCAGTTACAGTGATTTTTGCATCAAACTTTCCAGATTGTAATAATAAATCGAACGGTTGCATAACAACCATTCGAGATTGAAGACGTGTCATGTATTCGTCTAGTTTATCGCCGTTTACAGTAACAGTGCCTTTACCAGGTTTAAGGAAAACGCGCGCTGTGCTCGTTTTTCTTCTTCCAGTTGCATAAAATAATTTTTCCATAGTTGCCATTATCTATATCCTCTTATTTCACTTGGTAAGCTGTAGGTTTTTGAGCAGCGTGATCATGAGTAGCGCCAGTGTACGCTTTCATTTTCAAGATCAAGTGTCTAGACATTTTGTTTGTTGGTAACATCCCGCGAACGGCTTCGTGCATGATGAAAGTAGAATCTTCTTCTTTGATCTGCGCCGCTGTTTTCGTTTTCATAGAACCGAAAAAGCGAGAGTGACGGTAGAATTTTTTAGAATCCCATTTAGAACCAGTTAGAACCATTTTGTCAGTATTGATTACGACAACAAAGTCACCAGTGTCCGCATGAGGAGTGAAAATAGTTTTGTGCTTTCCACGTAGAAGGTTAGCAATGTGAGTTGCTACACGGCCTACTTTTTGGTCAGCAGCATCGATCAAGTGCCATGCGCGCTGTACTTCTTCAGACTTTGCCATGAAAGTTTTTGTTTGTTTCATTTACTTGCTCCAGTATCTTTCTTTAACGCCTAATTAAGTTGCATCATTAATCAGTTGTATCATTGAGGTTTAGAATTATGTTTTTTACAACGGGGCTAATCCTTGACCATGAGTTTGTCTTTGTAAAGTTTGCGGCACTTATTGTCAAGCTCCAAAGGATAATAAACTTTCCACAGGTAAAGTCCCTGTGGAGGAGCCGGCGCCCCCGCTTTTGATCGGTCTTTTAACTCTATGATTTCTTTGAATTTTTCAGGTTTTTCCTTGGTTCTTTCTAGTTGCAATTGGGTGCCCACAATGTTGCGAACCATCTGTTTAAGGAAGCCACTGCCAGTGATTCTAAACTCAAAGGTTCCTTCTTTCGTTTGGACCCAACCAGCTTTGTAAATCGTACGCACTGTATGGGGTACATCACTGCCAATAGATTGAAAACTTTTGAAGTCATGCTTGCCTATAAGGAAGGCACTTAAGCTATTTAAGTAATCAATATCGATAGGGTTACGAACCCAGTGTGCATATCGATGCAACATAGGCGAAGGACGATTACTATTACGTACTATGTAACGATAGGTTTTATATTCGGGTGAAATTGTGGAGTGAAATTCCGCCGGCGCATGCCAGGCATCTTTCACCACTATACTTGGAGGCAACTTGGAGTTTACAGACCAAGCGAAATCCAAGTTATAGAAAAACTTCAACGGCTTGGTCGTTTCAAAATGGCAAACCTGATTCAAAGCATGCACACCCGCATCAGTGCGACCGCTAGCGAACAAAGAAATTTTCTCGTTAAGAATAGATGACAGAGCTTGCTCTAAAACAAAAGCGACACTTTTAACATGACCATGATTCTGTTTCTGCCAGCCGCAGTAGTCTGTTCCATCGTAAGAAACCGTAAATCGAATTTTGATCTTTTCGCTCATTCCACCGGATCTACACCACTCAAACCAAAAGCGCCACCCTATTTTCCAAAAGGTGCCAGGCTACTTTTCCGGACGCACCGTTGCCAGAAAAATAGCCTGGCACCTAAATGAGTTGTCCGTTTTTGATTTCAAAAACTTTGTCGCCTAGGACGTCGACGTCGCGCTTATCGTGAGTGATAAGCAGAACAGGGATGTTCTGTTCTTTGATAAAGTCGCGCACAAGTTCGCGGCTTTCCTGTTTTAACTCTTCATCTAGGGCCGAGAACGGCTCGTCTAAGAATAACATTCGAGGTTTACCTACGACTGCGCGGGCCATCGCAACTCGTTGTTGTTCGCCGCCCGACAGTAATGGAGCTTTTTTATTTAGCAAGTGTTCGATTCTAAGTTTCTTAGCTATTCCATCCACTTGACGTTGGAATGTGCCTTCATCGACCTTTCTAGCTTCAGCCGCAAACTGGATATTTTCATAGGCTGTCATATGAGGAAACAGATCATAAGTTTGAAATACGACGCCGATATTTTTTTGACCTGGCGAAAGTCGCCCTAAGTCTTCGCCGCCGAAATTCCATTTGCATTCTTTTACGTTTTCTAAACCCAGCAACCCTCGGAATACGCTAGTTTTGCCAGATCCCGAAGGGCCCCATAAAACATTCACACCAGAATCTAGCAATTCCCATTTTTCAATGCGAACAGAGAAATCGGAATATTCAATAATTAATTTTTCGACTAATGACAATTTGCACTCCACGAAAAGCTAAGAAAACCAAAAGACCCAATACTAACAAAATAAACGACAGCAAAGAAGAGAATCCAATTCGATAATGACTTAAAAATGTTTCCGACAACAAAGCGAGCGAAATATCGCGGTTAGCGATCATTTTGGAAATTCCGTAATCTCCCGTCGCCCAGAAAGCAGCTATGCCCGAATATAAAAACATACGTTTATAAGTTAGCGGAAATAAAATTTTCCAAAAAATCTGATTCTCGCTAGCACCTAGCAGTTCCGCCTTCTCCTTATAACGGCCAAGCTCAATCAAATAATTTCCGTATCCCATTTTATAAAGATAGATCACATAACTTAAAGCCAAACCAAGAACGATTTTTAGCAAAACAAACGACGATGTATTAGGTCCAACCACCATAAATGCAAAACCCACTAGCGCCGTGCTAGGCGCAATGTAACCGTTTAGGAAGCGGTGAAACCAGTTGGTTTGATGCAATCGCGTGATCAACATCAGTAACGCAAAGATCGCGCAACCTACACCGATCGAGATAGCCAGAGTTCCAAAAACACCAGTTACGATTTCTTCTGCATACAATTCAAAATCGACCCAACTACTGATGCCTTCCCAAACTCCACTGAAATACGAATAGAAAAATACCAAATATAGAAATGAAAACACATAAAAACTTAATCGTGATTCCAGAAATCGACTTTGCAAATGTGGATTCACATCGACTACCGTGTTGGCATTGAAATTCATCAAAGAAAAGGCAAATAACAACAACGACTGAATACCCGAAATCAATACGGCGGTACTCCAATCATTGTATATTTTCATTTTTTCAAAAATAAGAATTTCAAGATTGATACCTTTGCCGCCGCCGACAACCAGGGGAATGGCAAAACTACTAAACGCCGTCACGAACACCAAAAAGAAAACTTGCAGAATGTCTTTACGAATCAATGGCCACAACACTTTTGAATAGAAATGTAAACGACCAGCGCCCAAAATAAATGCCACATCTGATAATTTTGAAAGTTTAGTTTTGATAACTTCTTTAAGGATAACTCCACATAATCCAAAATTAATAAAGGCATGTACGATCACAACCCCAATAGAACCCATAGGAAATGGATCTATTAAGCTCATCAGGCCAATTAAAATAAACAGGTTTGGTAAAAAATTTGGTAACAAGAAAAAGACATTGAAGTTTACCCAGCGAGAAAAACGATTCTCGCAAAAGATCAGCCCAGAAGCCAAAGCCATACCACCGCACGTTGATAACAAAGCTGACCACAACCCTTGCCAGATTGAATTTCTAAGGGCCCACCAGAACTCATTCCAATCCCAACGTGTGGATATCTGAAAATGAAAGAATAGAACCAAAAAAGGACACAGCAAAAAAAAGGTCAGCACACCTTGCGAAAAGGTCTTTATAGGATTTCTATTTTGCATTTTTTTCGCCCCGTCGTATTGACGTCCACGATTTTATTAAAAAATCGACATCAGAGACCGACGGGATTTTGAACTGTGCTAAATGATTAAATTTCGCCAGAGGTTCAAACGGAGTCCCCACTAGAGCGGATTTAATGACTGGAAACATGAAGTTTTTATTCATGATTATTTTCTGTCCCTCATCTGATAGCATCAAATTTATAAATTCTTCGGCCAAACTGCATTCTTTGCAGTCCAAAGGTATACCAGCAAATTCAAATTGAATAGGATGTTTTTCGGTAAATGTAAAAGCTTCGATAGAATTATTATGCTCTATTAATTGATGGTACAGAGGCGACGTTAAATACGACAGAACATAGCTGACTTGCCGTTTCGAGAAAAAACCGTACGCAGTTGACCAAGACGGAGAAAAACTATGAGCTTGATTCATTATTTGCTCTAAATATTTTTCGCCTTCATCTTTGCCCATTGAATCGTATACCCAGCTTAAAAACTGCATGCCCGGAGACGACGTTCTTGGATCCATCAATGCAATTTTATTTTTATAGATCGACTTTGTTAAATCTTTCAGCGATTTCGGTGCGGGGAGTGGATCTTCTTTACGACCCACAAAAGCAATAACCCCCCAGTCAAAGGGAACAAAATAACTATTAGACAGTGCGGGTCTGATAATTTCGTCGATATCTAATTGCGAGAAATCTAGTTTACGCCAATTGATTTCAGATAACGCTTTTTGCAAATCATACTGATCCAAACCGATAACTAAATCGGCCCCTAAAGTTGCACCTTCCAATTTAATTCTTTGCAACAATACACCCGAATCTGCGGCCTCAACGAATTCTACTTTGCAATTACAAATCGATTCAAACTTCTTTTTTAGCTCAAAACCAGGCCCCAGTTTAGAGGTAAACGAGGAATAACCATACACACGCAAAGTCTTTTGCGCTTCATCTACTACCGTTTTGCGATTGAAAAAGCTCAGCACTAATACAAAGAAAATACTAAATATGAAAATTATAAAATGCTGCATCTACCACCACAATCCACGGCGACGTTTATAAAAATAGTAATCGATACCTAAGCAGCGTCCCGCCCCGATCCATGCCATTACAAAATGTAAAGCTAAAAACGTTTTATTCAAATCCTCGTATGCCGGTCCCATGATGAAAATCATATTCAAAGAAAGCAAAACACCAAGCACTGCGACCGGTCTAACAACGTAGCCAATTAAATACGAAATTGCGATTGCGAATTCAAAGCCAGTTATTAAAAATGCAAGAATTTGCCATTGCGGAATCATTTGGGCCGTCACAATAACTTTGTACCACTCCGGAGCTTGGCTCAATGGTAGAAACTCAGAAATAGTTTCTGCAATTTTCGGCTTATTTAGAAAATCAGACGTGTATTTCATCATCGCTGATTGCAAATAGTAATAACCTAAAAATATTCGCAAGAAAGAAATCGGAACAAGATGCCCAACATATTTCACGCTATCAAGAAATGAAACTAGCATTGATTAATTATTGATGATTTTTTAAAACCGTACAAGCGACATTGAATTGATATCCAGACTTACGATACTGACTAAACTTATGGAAAGTTCAAATCCTGACAGTATTGTCAAAATTATGTCGTTCAGCGTGCTCAAGAAAATAGCGGTCCTTAGTCTGTCTACAGACCATTTTTTACAAGAACAGAACCAGAGGACGCGAGGACAGCAATTGGCTTACGCGAGCAATTCTAATTAAGCAGGTAAATTTTGTTTCTAGTTTTCAAAGTGCATTGAGGACAGAACGCCTCTTCTTTGATCGTCTTAGAATCATCACTGGCAACGTGATTGATCTCTAGTTCTGTATCACAGAGCACACAATGATTTTGTGATTTAATAAACTCGGAATGAACCGGGTGATTAATATTTTCGAAATATCTTAACTTCTTTGCTTCCACTGCTTCCCCACTTTGTAAAATCCATTTTATGCTGTCGAAGAATTTTATGATTCCTAAAATTCAGACAACTCAAGTGTTGAAACTAGTTAAAGCAAAACCAATGCCGAAGTTTTTCTAGACTTTCTGATACCTAGAAAGACCCGACTTAAGTAACTCATCAATAAAGGTTTGAAATGGAATATTATCAGCTGCTAATTGCTGCGGGATAAATGAAGCCTTCGTCATTCCCGGTAACGTATTCGTTTCAATAAACACCGGACCGTTGGCGGTTAAGATCATATCCGTGCGCGAATAACCCAAACAACCAAAGCCTTTATGAGCCTGTAACGCTAGATCTTGACACGCTTTTTTCTGAACTGAATTAAGATCAGCGGGTGTGATTTCTTTGCTACCTCGACCTAGGTACTTACCTTGGTAATCAAAGCTAGCACCGGCCTCTAAAAGCACTTCACTTGGGGCTAACGGCACCATTCCATCTTGTTTTTCCCAAACACCGACCGTCATCTCGCGGCCCGTGATAAACTCTTCACAGATATATTCGTGTTCGTTTGATTTTGTGATTTGGTTAATCGCATTTTCTAGTTCAGATTCACTGGAAACAATAAATAATCCAAAGCTAGACCCGTTCGCATTTGGTTTTAAAACAACCTTCTTTTTATCAGCAAAAAATTTCTTCAATTTATTAACCGATTCCACGGAGTCAAAATGCACTAACAATTCACTGGCTAATGACATTTTCTGAGCACGAGCCGCTTCTTTTGTTCTCGCTTTGTTAAAGCAAAGGCGACTGGCTTTAGCGCCAGATCCCGTGTAGGCCAGTTGATGTTTCTCAAAAAAGTCTTGGTAAGTACCATCTTCGCCAGCGGTTCCATGCAGCGCTAGGAAACTGACTTTTCCTTTCAGCAAACTTAATGTTCCTGTTAAATCATTCGCCACCATCGCCGACTTGGGTTGAAACTCCTGCACGAATGGATTCTTATGATTTAATAATTCATCTTTTGTTACAGTGAACCACTGCCCTTGCGGATTGATAAAATAAATATCAGGATTTTGAAAATAATTAACTACGTTTTGTGCTGACGCTACGGAAACTAATCTTTCGTTAGATGTGCCACCAAAAATTAATGCTACTTTAATTGAACTCATAATTTTCCTTACGCTTAAGCCATTTCTACTAACTCTTTTACCATGCGACTGATACCAGTAAAAACAGGTCCGAATGTGGTATCATGCATGAATGCTGGCGACGTGATGATCTTGTTATCACGATCTGTAATGAAATCTTCAACCGGGCATTCTACAACTTCGACATCCCAACGCTTTAATTCATTAAATTTATCCGATTTTGGCCCCAAAGTAATAGTGATTCCTTTGCCGGCAAGACATTTAGCCAACAGTATAGGAGAAATGCAAACAGCCCCAATTGGTTTTTGCTCGCTATGAAATTCTTTAATCACACGATCAACATCGGGTTCCACCGTGCAGGCCATTCCCCTTTCAGCCCAGGTACAGAAATGTAAGGCAACGCCAAAACCACCACCGATGACCAACGCATCAAAATCGCTAACTACCAGCGAGTTCAATTCTTGAATTTGCCCGCGACTAATGCGCGCGGCTTCGGCTAGCATATTTCGAGTCTCTGTCTTACTGGTTGTCTGAGTTAGATGATTTGTCACTGGTACATTTTTATCCAATGAAAAACATGTTACCTTAGCACCCGCCTTATCCAGGTTAGCTAAAAGGCTAACGACCTCTGTCACCTCGGCACCATCTTTATGACCACAACCCGCATATAAAACTGCAATTTTTTTCATATGACTTACTTTAAAATAAAGTCTCTGTTTTGAAAACCTTCATTTAAAGACTCAGTGCCAAAATCCAAGTGACATCGACTTGCTTAAGGTTATCTGAATCGTTACCCTTAATAGGCAACCAACGATTAGTTCAGGAGTCTTTATTATGAGTTCATTCTATGATTTCAGTGTGAAAAACGAGAAAAATGCCGACGTTCCCTTATCAACTTTTAAAGGTAATGTCGTTTTGGTCGTAAATGTTGCTAGTAAATGTGGCTTTACGCCCCAGTACGCGGGCCTAGAAGAACTTTACAAAAAGTTTAAAGACAAAAATTTTACGATTGTAGGCTTCCCTTGCAACCAATTTGGCTTTCAAGAACCTGGCACGAATGATGATATTCAAACATTCTGTAAAATGACGTACGATGTGACGTTCCCAGTTATGGCCAAGGTAGATGTGAATGGCGACAACGCATCGCCTGTTTATCGTTTCCTGAAAGAAAAAGCACCGGGTATCCTGGGTACTGAAATGATTAAATGGAACTTTACAAAATTCCTAGTCGATAAAAATGGCAACGTAGTTCAAAGATACGCGCCAAACACAGAACCTAAGGATATTGAAAAAGACATCGCTAACTTACTAGCTAAATAGGATATGGTGATGAAGCTTCTTTTTATTTTTTGATTTCTTTTGTCATTGCGGGAAGCTTGGCGCAGTTCGTGTCTTAAAGTTTTAAACCTTCTTCTCAATGGTCATTTCTTTGTTCACAAGAGAAAAATACCTAAGATGAAATCTTCGCCTGAAGGCTCTCAAACGGGGTACAGTCATATTCTTTGATCAACAGATCTTCTAGAGCTTTCACTTCCTCGATGTAGCGTTTGAACTGAGCTTTTATTAAATTGAAATGCCCCTCAAGAACCAAATCTGAAGAGTGTTTTCTAAACGAATAAAAAATTTTAGTCTTGTCGATACCCAGATAGAATGGAAACTGATGTTCAGAGTTGATGAATTTCATCACACGTTCAATATTCTGTTTAGGTAACTGAACCAGTGGGCTTGCCGCATAGAAATAGTCCTGAGAATAAAAAAACATTCGAACGACATCGTTGCCACTGACTAGTTCCCAATAACTTTTGCCAGAACGTAGCGTGATAGGATCATGGCCAGAGTGTGCAATCAAAGACTCCACTTGAATCGCCATGCGATCAATTTCAACAGTTCTAAAATACTTCTCGGAATCCACTTGAAAACCGCAGTGAGGACAATGCTCGCTTGGTGTTAGCAGTGGGTTTTCACAAGATGTACATAGCACTGTGTATTCGGTGCCATTCAGTGTTTTCCACTTTTCCAAATCTTCAAACGCAAACTTAATTGGGATTGAAAAACCAATATTTTCTGCTTCCTGAATTTTTCTAGAATTAATTCCAACGACTTGCCCGTTTTGATTTAACAATGGGCCACCGCTGTTACCAGGATTAATAGCTGCATCCACTTGGATATAAGCTAAATCCTGAATACGATGCTGCGAATTCGATACAATACCTTGAGTGAACGTACAGTTCATTCCTAGTGGATAACCAATCGCCACCACACTGTCGCGATCTAAAACCATAACAGCTGGATTTGAGTCTAATCCACCTTCAGACAAAGGACGCTCTAATTTCAGCAACGCGATATCTTTTCTAGGATTAGCCAGCAGAACTTTGGCTTTCACTCGACGGTTATCATAGGATTCCAAGGCGACGTCACGTAGGCCTTCGATCACATGATAATTCGTGATGACTAAATCGACTCCCTGCAATTGAAAACCACTGCCCGTCGATTCCGGAGTCAAAACTTTATAGACACTTTTTTTAAATGATTCAAAATTTACCATCAGCGTGAAATCCTTTTAAACCAGCCGATAACAATATTCAGCGCACTCTCGAAATTGACGGCTTCATGATAAATTAAGTTCTGATTGATCAAGTATTTTTCTAATCCCGTGTACAGACGTTCAGACGCCGTTTTCCAGCTGACACCAGAAGCCCTGACTAATAAATTTCTTAAATAAGTCGCAAGCTCCGGCTCACAAAAATAACGATTTAAAAAGGAATAAATCGCAGTGTTTAAATACAACGAGGCCAAAATGTAGTCCTGTTTGTTGCGATACTGAAATGCATTTTTTAAATAGTCATCGAAATGCAGTTTAGTTCGCTCGACATAGGCCACCCGACGTGCTGGCATAAACGACGGCTCTTTGTAGAAACTAGATTGAAAGTTCTCTTTAGTAATTTCGCTAATTTTTTTAAAATTAGTGAAAATTTTCGCGTACATGGTTTCAAAACCGGTATTTGGGTTTAAATCGGTGTATGCACTTTTAAGTTCAAGTTTTAGATAGCCACGCGGCGAAAAAATATAATCTATTTTTTGCAGATAATTCCAAAAAACCTCAACGCACGTGTCGCGGTATCGCTTTTTCTCGAAATCGTTTAGGTACTCTTTCGTTTCTAAGCTGAGCTGCTGAAATAATGACCATGCAGCATCGATTCGCTTATCCGACTCTGGCGTACGAGCCGCTTGATTAGGACTCTCAAATTTGAATTTCTTAACCATGTAGGATTCTAAAAAGTCGCCAAAATTACACAAATCTTCCATTATATCGAAAAACTTGTACGGGTCCATAGCTTCCCACTGATCTTCATATTTAAGAATAATTTTATCATTACGAATTTTTAGCTGAACCAATTTTAAATCAAAAAAACTAAACTCACTGAGCTTACGCAAGGAAGCGAGTTCCGTTCCATCTTTGTAATTCAGTAACGTTGTTTCAAAAAATATTTTGCTATCATCCCAGATGATATCAACAGGACGTCCCCCTTGCATCACCCGCAGCGATTTAGACTCCAAAAGTGATTCATTGTAATGTGAATCGCTGTTGATGTAGTTCAACGATTGATAAAATGCGACTTTTGTTTTTTTCTCGTCATTGGCTTTGCGAACCAAATCCCAAACAGAATTGTTAAATTGCTTCTCATGACGATCAAAATAAGGGTGATGATGTAGTAGTGACTTTTCCATTTTCTATCATTCTAGCCTACTACTAAAAAAATGGTCAGGGCATCAATCTGTGGTCTCGTCTCTATTTAGGTCCAGTGAGTTTTAACCATAAAAAAAGAGGAACCGCGGTTCCTCTTTTAATTAAAACATTTTATGCATCACCATTAAGGAATCTTAATTAGTGTTTTGCTTTCTTTTTGTTTTTTGCATCTTTAGCAGCCTCTTTATCCGCTGTTGTGATTTCAACTTCCGGAGTTTCTTCTGCTTCTTCAACGGTTGCCGCTGCTTTTGTGTCAGCATCAACTAGTAATTGACCGATACCTTTCATAGAAAGAATTTGTGTGCGTAATGTAGCTTGAATTTGTGGATTAGCTTTCAAGAACGATTTCGCTTGATCGCGACCTTGTCCCATACGCTCGCCTTTGTAGCTGAACCATGCGCCTGATTTTTCAACCAAGTTCGCTGTTACCGCTAGATCCAAGATATCACCTTCTGCAGAAATACCTTCATTGTACATTAGATCGAATTCAGTTTTAGTAAACGGAGCCGCCATTTTGTTTTTCACAATCTTAACGGCCGTTCTATTTCCCGTCACTTCTTCACCGTCTTTGATCGCACCCACACGGCGTACATCCATACGAACCGACGCGTAGAATTTTAGAGCGTTACCACCCGTTGTTGTTTCCGGGTTACCGAACATAACACCGATTTTCATACGGATTTGGTTGATGAAGATCATCAATGTATTGGAACGGCTAATCGCCGCAGTTAACTTTCTAAGAGCCTGTGACATCAAACGAGCTTGTAGACCCATGTGACTATCACCCATTTCACCTTCGATTTCCGCGCGAGGCACAAGTGCCGCTACGGAGTCGATTACGATCACGTCGATCGCGCCAGAACGCACTAGTGTTTCAGCGATTTCAAGAGCTTGTTCACCTGTGTCTGGTTGAGAGATTAAAAGATCTTCCGTGTTTACGCCCAATCTACGAGCGTAATTTACGTCTAATGCATGCTCCGCATCGATAAAGGCAACCACGCCGCCTTTTTTCTGAGCTTGAGCGATAGTTGATAATGCGATTGTGGTTTTACCCGATGATTCCGGTCCGTACACTTCTACGATACGACCTTTAGGAAGACCGCCGATACCAAGAGCGATATCTAGGCTTAATGCGCCTGTACTGATAGCTTCTACATCTTTATGTAGAGGTTCATTTACGTTCAATCTCATGATTGAACCTTTGCCGAATTGCTTTTCGATTGAAGAAACTGCTAGCTCTAATGCTTTTAGTTTTTCGCCCTGAGCTTTTGTGTCTTTTTCTGTATTTGTAGCCATGTTCTTGCCTTTCCTTAACTCCGCTTGAGTTTTTTATTTAGTTATTTAAGTTAATACCAAAATTAAGTTTAAAGTTGTGTTCTAGCGATCTTTACTAGCACTCTAAAGCGTCCGCTAAACCCGCTCTAGATGCTTATTTAACAGTTCTAATGCGTGCTCCGCTGACTGTTCTTGTATCTGAACCCTTGAGCCTGTAAACAACTTTCTTTCCGTGTATTCAACGCTCGGTCCTACGATTCCAAAACATACGGTGCCGACAGGTTTAGTTTTCGTTCCTCCGTCCGGGCCAGCTATACCTGTAATAGCAGCCGCCCAAGTTGTTTTAAGAACTCGTTGAGCGCCTTTGGCCATTTGTAAAGCCACGGTCTCGCTGACCGCGCCTTCTTTTTCAATTGAATCGCGAAGAACGCCTAGAATATCTTCCTTCGCCGAATTGGCATAACAAACTACCGATCCCATAAAGATGTCAGAGACTCCGGGGTTCTCTGTCAGTTTTGCTGAAAGCTTGCCACCGGTGCAGCTTTCAGCAAAACCAATCACCGATTTGGTACGGCGTAGTTGCTTAAATAGAGTGTGTAATTTATATGTAAATGTGTCCATAAAAAAATCTCTTTGTTGCTTTGAGGCATAAAAAACTAGCCCACAAATCGGTCAATCGGCCCTCAGGTGTTGATTTGAATGAGCTGAACACCCAACCAAGCTGTATTTGCGTACAAAAACTGAAGAATGGCATTTGTAACTACGCCAGCAGCCACATCATCTACCATTACGCCCAGCCCACCGTTTATTTTTCGATCTAACCAACTAATCGGAAACGGCTTTAAAATGTCGAAGAATCTAAAAATGATGAACCCGGCCGTCAGCGCCTGCCAAGTCATCGGCAGCATCGTCATCGCGATCAAATAGCCCGCGACTTCATCAATGACAATTTCAGACAGGTCATGATCGCCTTTAGATTTTTCATAGAGATCGGAAAAAACAATTCCCGCAAGCAGAATGAGGAATGCGCAGACCATATATAAGATAGATCCAAATGATTGGAATGCGACAACAAAGGGAACAGTTGCCAAAGTCCCCCACGTTCCCGGAGCAAAGCGAATTTTGCCCACGTAAAACCATGTCGAAACTATTTCCGCTATTTTCAGTATTAAGCTTGGCCGCAAACTGGGCTGATTTTTTTCCATATTCTGTATCGCAAAGTAACTAGAATTCACCCTACTGTCTATTGCGAATTGCGCGCCACAGATGAATAATTTTTTTCATAAAACCGTACCCATTAAAATGATTTAACCATTTGCTTTCGTTATGGATTTCAACGTAGACTGAGCACGAACTTTTACCCGCAAAAAAGGATCTGATATGAAGAAATGGATTTTTAAGATTATCTTGTTGCCACTTCTAATTTCGACACACGCATTTCCTAATGTTTTAGGAGATATGCAAACGTTTGTTCCTAATTCAGATGGTCTTGATTTTATTACCGTCCATTCATCGCGTCCGCTGTATGGTGATTACTTAGTTCTATCTCAGTATTTGAATTTCGCTAAAGACCACTTGTTGGTATTTAAAGATATCAACACACAAACGAAAATGTCCTACGCGAATGAATTAGCCGAATATGATTTTTCTATCGGTTATGGATTTACTAAAAATCTATCGGCGTTTTTGCAAGCGCCATTCTTGTGGTACTTCAATTCAGAAACTAAAGAAGGTATTAAAATTAATATCGACAAAGGGGTTCACTCTTTACGTCCTGGCGTAAAGTATTCCTTCGGTGATGCGGAAATTCCGTCATGGGCGATGGTGGCTTCGGTGGATATTCCATCTTTAGTCGACAGTCCCTATACGGGCGTTAGTCCGAAACCGATTTTCAATTTTGAATTAGCATTCACTCACAGAAATGACAAAGCCGTTCACGGTATCAACGCCGGTGTTCGTGTTCGCGAACCTAGCGAACGCCCACCGACTCAACGCATGTTTCCTTTAGATGATCAGTTGACGATGTCCTATGGGTATTCAAATGAATTCACAGAAACAAGTCGCTGGGTATTTGAAACTATCTTCAGCTATCCTTTAGAGAAAAAACCTTACGAGCGTGCAGACGATGCTTCGTCTTTAGATTTATTGTTAGGTCTAAAACATCGTTGGTGGAAAAATACCAATTTTGATTGGGGCGCAACGATCGAACCAGGCGTCGATTCATTAGCTCCCGCTTGGCGCGTGTTCGCGGGTCTTGTATGGTACTGGAAACCGGCTAGCTCGGAAGCATCGACTCCGGCACCGGTGGCTCGCAAAGCTCAACCGCGTGTATCCCCGACTGGATTTCGTGTAACTCCAGAAGACTCTACAGTTGTGGTTGGGGAGCAAGTCAGTTTTGAATTCATCGGTGGAAAAGCGCCGTATCAGTGCGAAATCTTAAGCGGCGACGGACAATTCATCGGTAAGTACTGCGATTTCTTATCACCTGAAAAACCGGGCGCCAGCGAAATTGAATTTAAAGATTCTTTAGGACAAACGACAACGGCACTTGTAACGTACAAAGCGCCCAGTGAATTTGCGGGTGATTTAGGTATCCGTCCTCAGCATGCCGATTTATTTGAAGGCCAAACGATTCAGTTCCGCGCAGTTGGTGGCAAGGCTCCGTTCCGTTATGGCGTGATTGATGGATCAGGAACAATCAGTCAGAATGGTTTGTTTAAAGCGCCATTAGAATCACAGAACGTAACTGTCGAAGTTGTGGATAGCGTGGGGCGCTCTGCTAAAGCGACTGTTAAAGTCAAAGAAATCCCTAAACCAGATAAATTGATTCGTTTGAAAAACTTAGAGTTTGATTTTGACCGCGACACACTGACTAAGAATTCTAAGAAAGAGATCGAAAAAATCATTTCAACGCTATTTGATTTAAACATCAAATCATTGATTATCGAAGGCCACACGGATTCAATGGGTTCTGACGACTACAATCAAAACCTAAGTGAGCGTCGGGCTAAAACGATTAAGAACAATTTGCTTGATAATTTGGATATTCGCGATAATCAGATCACGGCCATTGGTTTCGGGGAAGCCCGTCCAATCGCTACGAATAAAACTGATGCCGGCCGAGCTAAAAATCGCCGCGTGGATTTAAAAGTTTATATTAAAAAGTAGGACTGCAAATGAAGAAAGTACTCTGGGAACCAACGAAAGCTGGCTTTGAATCAACAGCGATGTTTCGCTTAAAAACAAACCTAGAGAAAAAACACGGCGTCCGTTTTGAAAATTACAATTCATTGTGGAAATGGACGAACGAAAATTCTCAAACATTCTGGACGGAACTTTGGGACTTCTTTGGTATTGTGGGCGAACGCAAAGGTGTTGCTTTAGAAAAGCCCCAAGATTTTTTAAATTCAAAATGGTTTCCAGAATCTTGGGTGAACTATGCCGAAAACTTAGTTAAATTGGCAGAAAAAAATCGCGGCACTTCGGCACAGGCGAAAACCGCGCCGTTTTTAATTTTCAAAGCGGAAGATCAAGTTGAATTCAGCATCACGTACTCTGAATATATCTTGTTAGTTTCTAAAGCTCAGCAAGCGTTAGAAAAAATGGGTGTTAAAAAAGGCGACCGCGTTGCCGCGATGGTCCCGAATCATCCCGCTACCATTGTGATGATGACAGCTGTGACTTCACTGGGTGCTATCTGGTCCAGCTGTTCACCTGATTTTGGCGTTCAAGGCGTATTAGATCGCATGAGCCAAATCGATCCTAAGATTTTTATCACGGCCGATTTCTATATTTACAACGGTAAGAAATTAGATCTGAAAGAAAAAACAGCTGAGATTTTAAAATCGCTTCCGACTGTGACGAACACGATTGTGATGAGCTTTGATAAACCGCTAGCAGCTTTAGCTGACGATAAAAATTCTCATACGGGACACAGCCTAAGCACTACGGAATCGTTAGAGCTGGTATTAGGTCGCGAACAAGCGGCTCCGCTGAAGTTTGCAAAAACGGAGTTTAATCATCCGTTATTTATTTTATTCTCTTCGGGAACGACGGGCGTACCTAAATGTATTACTCATGGCCACGGAGGAACTTTATTCCAACATATGAAGGAACATCAACTTCATGGCGATATCAAACCGAACGATCAATTCTTCTACTTCACGACATGCGGTTGGATGATGTGGAACTGGCTGGTAACGGGAATTGCTTCGGGCGCAAACATCCTGCTTTATGAAGGAGCTCCGTTTTACAAAGATGCCTCTAGCCTGTTCCAATTCTTAGAAAAATACAAATGTACACAGTTTGGAACGTCGGCAAAATTTATCGATTCATGCAATAAAGCGAAATTGACTCCGGGCAAAGATTTTAACTTAAGCTCAATGCGCTCGGTATTCTCGACAGGAAGCCCTTTGAATGAAGAGGGTTTTGATTACGTGTATGAACACATCAACCCGAAAGTTCAACTAGGATCAATCTCTGGCGGGACAGATATCATCGCATGCTTTGTTTTATCAAATCCATGGACGCCTGTTGTTCGCGGTGAAATTTCAGCAGCCGGGTTAGCGTTTGATGTCGATATTTGGGATGATGACAAGAAACCGTTGGTGGGCGAAAAAGGCGAACTGGTTTGCAAACAATCCTTCCCATCGAAACCAATTTATTTCTGGAATGATCCCACTCGCGAAAAATTCAAGAAAGCTTACTTTGAAAAATTCGAAAACATATGGTGCCACGGCGATTACGTGGAAAAAACCGTGAATGGCGGATTCATCATCTACGGCCGCTCAGACGCGACACTAAATCCAGGTGGCGTCCGCATCGGAACAGCAGAAATCTACAAACAAGTGGAAATGCTTGATGAAGTAGTGGAATCTGTCGTGATCGGCGAAAACTGGAACAACGACGTGCGTGTAGTACTTTTCGTAAAACTACGAGACGGTTTATCTTTAGATTCTGCCTTGATCGAAAAGATAAAAAACCAAATCAAGAAAAACACAACCCCAAGACACGTACCCGCCAAAGTCCTACAAGTCCAAAACATCCCACGCACCAAAAGCGGCAAGATCGTGGAACTAGCCGTACGACAAACCGTCCACGGCGAACCCGTAAAAAACGTAGAGGCCCTCGCAAACCCCGAAGCTCTATCCGAATACAAAAACCGAACAGACTAACGGGGGTACCTCCTAACATTCTGGTACCCGCCGCATCAAAAAATCCAGCTCATGACCTTCTGAAATCAACAGCGTTTAACGCTGTGGGTACCAGAATGTTAGGAGGTACCTTTGTTTTGGATGGATTGCCATTCGGGGAAGTAGTCTTCGGCGTCGATGGGGGTTATGATGTCGCTCTCGGGGGGGCTTATGTATTTGCCTTCTACGCCGTCCCAACCCTTGTAGTGAATTGTGTTTTCCGTGCGGGCGACTTCAAAGTTTGGGGTGTAGTACGTTTTGCCGCCGCCGTCGGGGATGTCGATGGCTAGGTTTGGCATCGCTAGGCCGGACAGATGACCCCACAGATTTTTTTGGATCTTCAGTGAATTCGTGATGCTAGTTCTTAAGTAATCCGTGCCTCGCGAAGGATCACATTGGAACATGTAGTACGGCTTGACTCGTAAGTAGAGCATTCTTCGTGATAACGCTTGTACGATCGCTTCGTGATTGTTCACGCCGTTTAACAAAACCATCTGGTTGAACGACGGCACACCGTGATCCACAATCATCTCTAGCTTTTCAGCCGCAAGTTCTGTGATTTCTTTTGGATGGTTGAAATGGTTCATGAAATACACCGGTTTATATTTCTTAAATATTTTGCATAAGTCTTCGGTGATTCTTTGAGGACACACTACCGGCATACGCGATCCGATGCGGATAATTTCTACGTGTTCGATTTTTCTGATTTCAAAAAGCACTCGATCAAGCACCGCATCTGATAATGTTAACGGATCACCACCTGATAGAATCACTTCTTTGATTCCGGGATGAGCCTTGATGTAGGCTAAAGCTTCATCTAGTTCTTCTTTCTTGGCTAGCGCCTGGTCTTGGCCAGTAAAGTGTTTGCGCGTGCAGTAGCGGCAATAGACACTGCAGAAATCGGTGATCAATAACAACACACGATCTGAATAGCGATGAATTAAGCGTTTAGATTTTTGATTTTTCTTTTCGCCCAAAGGATCTAACATTTCTTGATTAGCCGATGTTAATTCTTTCCGATTTGGCATCAAGATTTTACGAATAGGATGATGAGGTTTATTTTGCGCAAGGGCCGCATAGTATGGTGTACACCGGATATTAAATAGATCTGAAGATTCTTGAAACACGCTAGATTCATCTTCAACCAAATCGAAATAGCGCTGATAATCTGCCAACCCCCTTAAAGAGTTCTGCATCTGCCACTGAGGATTCAGCCAATCTGTTTCTGTGATGGGTAAATCGCGAGCCAGTAAATGAGCTGGAATGGTGGGATTCTTTTCGTATTTAAACAGAGGCATTTTATGACTCATACTTAGTTTGTACCTTTTAAGTCAAGCTATTGAAAATCCTCGGTAATTTTTATTTTCTCAGGCTGAGACACCAAATGTTTGACAGCGTTTCATACTGATACGCTCAAAAAAATCTTCAAATAATTTATCAATTTCAACGAGTTAGGCCTAATTCCCCACGGGTTAGCACGACGGCCTTTTGGTCATCGGCTTGCAATTTCTTTAGTTGGATAAAGAAAAATTAGGGCCGGGATGGCTCGCTATAATGGAGGATATTTATGAAAACGCAAACTAAACAGTGGTTCCTGTACGGAACACTATTCGCGGCACTGGGATTTTCAGTGTCAGGCACAGATAACAAACTCGAAGGTCACACCAATTTGTCGGCAACCCTTGCCTCGCCTACTAAACCATCTGCAGAAGCGGAAGCTAACTTAAAAGCTAAAGCTGATGCGATTAAAGCAGGTCGCGCAAAAGAAGGCGCTACGGTGACTCCGACTGACACTGCTGCAGCAGCCGAAGCGGCTCGCGCAGAAGAGGCCGCTAAAAAAACGCCTCCCACTCAAACTCAAGAATCCGGCTCAACGTCTACAACTCAGACTGTGACTCCTGCCTCAGCTACAGTGTCATCTCCACAGCCCTTAACGGCTCCCGCGGTGGCAACAGCTTCGGCTACAGTTAAATCTCGCGGCAACGGCCCAGAATCAACTGGTCGCGCATCATCTCCGCCCGCGTTCGAAGACTACACAGTGCATGTAGATGGACACGATTATAAAGTATCTATTATCATGGCTAACGGCGAAACACGCGCTATCTATTCTGAAAAACCAGAAGGCAGCGATTGCAAAGGTGAGTGCGGTAAAGAAGCTCGGATTGAAATTTTCCCGGCAGCAGAAGGCCAAAACATCGATAAAATTAAAACTAAAATTAGAGAAGAATTAATTCCTAAAGACATCACTCGTAAAAAAGGCAGCAAAACTGCGTCTAATGATGACGATGATGACAAAGAGGAAGTTTCTAAAGGCTATATTTTTTTAAAAGCTAAAGTTCACCAACGCTGCAAACACCTAAGCGAAGGTCGCCTTGAAACCGAATGTAAAGCAAAAGAATTCGTAAGACTTCTAAAAGCAGACAAGAAAAAAGTTAAAAAAGACAAAGACGGTAACAAAAAAGAACGCTTTGTCACTGACGGCGATGCTGAAACATTTTTCAACGAAGAAATCCGCGACGGTATTAAAGAAATGTTAACCCATAAATTTGATATCAAATCAGTCGAAGGCACGTCCGCTTTTGAGCAACGTCTTGAACTAGAAGATATCAATTCTGATCTTTTAAGCGAAAAACGACAAGCACGCGAAGATAGAAATTCGGCTAAAGACTTAATTAAGTCATTGTTACGCGATATCGACGGTTCTTACAGCGATACTCGTAAAGCAGTTTCCGCTCTATACAAAGAGTCTTTAGAAGAACAAAAACGTGATGCTTTAGAAAGCTTAACGGCAAGAAACGACTACGCAAAAGCTCAGGATTATCCCAAAGCTCAAGCATCACTTGCAAGCTTCCTAGAAAACTTCGGTTTACTAAGAACGCTTAACACCGAACTATACTCTACTACTAGCGACAGCTTAAGCTTCGCACGTCGTAATGGTTTAATCGACAGCGATTCATCACGCGAAATTTCTCGCGAAATGGATAGCTTCAGAGCCGCGATCTTAAAGGAATTTATCAACAACCCAAGAATTCTTGAAATGGGTGTTAATTCTTTGGATTCTTCATTAACCGGAGTTACAAACGCGGCTCGTGGAATGCGCGGAAATGTCTCAAGTGGCTCCGTCAGTAACTCTGGAGCGGCAGCTCTGGTTCGCCAAGTATTGTCGTCCGGATCGGGATCTAGAGGATCTCGCGGCCAATAATATTTATAAGATTTATTAATTGATTTAGTCCTCCCCCAAATCCATGACGGATTTGGGTTTTGGATTTTCTGGGACAGACTAAATTAGAATTGTAGACCGATTTTAGTCGCGAAACCGAACGTGAAATTATTTTCTGAACCAGGAACAGTTTCGGATTTAAACGCAGCGCCTGGGAATAAGAAACCTAACTGATTTGACCACATAACTTTTTCGCGAATTTTGTAGTTCAACTCAATATCATACTCAAAACCCAATTCTTTAGATCCTTTACCACCAGCAAACGGACTCACCATTAACTGAGCCCATGCAAATGTTTGATTCAAATCTAATTTATCATTCCAGCGATACTTCACAACAGGAGCAAAGTAAAATGCATTGCTGATCGCTTCGTCATCTGGGCTGTTGCCAACATTCAAATTAACAGTGTCACGAATCACTGCCGACCTTAATACATCGTAAGTTCCCAAACGATGATTGAACATCATGAATGCAACGTCATAGTTACGATCAAATTGAAAGCCCTCGTAATCTGTAGTGTCTGGATTGTCGCCGCTGGCAACACCCGTTTTGATTGTATAGTTCCAGCTAGATGCATTTTTGAAATTCCATTCAGATGCGATACCATAACCAGTTGATTTTACATTTTGTCCGTTCTTAACGATACCAAGATCGCCAGAATTAAATCCAGCTTCTAAACGGAAACTGAATGAATCCCAATCTTTACCAAGGATGAAATTCGTTTTTTGGACGCTCATATCACCTTGAACCGCATCGCCAATTGCGCTGGGATTAGTTGTTGTATTACCTACTGGGATATCATTTGAAGCTAAGCTAGCTTTACGACGCTCTAACATCACGCCGATTTGGTTACCTGTTTGTTTGTTATCGTACAGAACAAGGAAACCTTCGTCTTGCACCAGGCTGCCTTGCGCATACCCATCATCATAGTGTCTAGAGATAAACGGCATTAATACCATGTTGTCGACTAACATTTTGTAGGACACTTGATCGCGATTGCTATTCCAGTGATCAAACAAACCGTTGCCCACGCTGTAGCTCATACCGATACCGAAATCAAATGGGGCGCGACCAACGATCAACGACGCATTTTCTTGGCTCAAATTGAAATACATTTGTGAAGCGCGGATCATCGAACTTGTCGAGTTGCGACCCATCGTATTTGATTTGGAACTGGGTCTTGCCGCATCTGTGTTACCTTGTCCCCAAACTGTGCCTAGGTAGGAATTGTAACTTGAACCGCCATCACCCATAACATCGAAACGTGTTACAACTTGGATACCGTCAGAAACAATCAAGCGCGGAGACAAATATAGAAAATGCATTCCATATTCTTTGCGTTGATAAGGCGTTGCTAAACTTGGGCGATCGATTGATAGATATTCAAAACGATAGCCACCGTTCCAGTCGATTTGATTTGCGAGTACAAGTTGAGCTGCTGTGATTAAAAATAAAAGTATTTTCATATAATTCCTATTTTACAATTCCTAGAACGTCAGATTCACGAATGATCATGATATTGTTTCCATCTACATCAATTTGGCTTCCCGCAAATTGCGAGAATACAACCTTATCGCCTAGAGCAACGTCCAACGGTTGCACGCGGCCTTTTTTATTCATATGACCACGACCAATCGCCATGACTTTTCCTTGAAAATTTCCAGATACGTCCGTTACCGTGTCCGGGATAATTAATCCCCCGGAAGTTACACGTTCGTTAGCTCCAACAAGCACCACGATACGATCATCCAAAGGTTTTAAGTACGATTTGAAATAGCTTTCTGTTTTTTTATCCGTCGGTGTAGTCGCTGCACGAGCTAGTGTTGTTTTCGCAGCTGGTTTTGCGGGAGCTTTAGGCGCCGCTTTTTTTGGCATTGCTTTTTTAGCCGGAGTTTTTGTAGTTGTTTTGGCTTTAGTCGAAACCTTAGCCTTGGCTCCAGGCTTAGCCGTTTTCTTTGCTGCCGATTTCGGCGCAGGTTTCGTTTGCGCCGCCTTTGGCTTCGCTTGCTTCGTTTGCGCCGCCTTTGGCTTCGCTTTCACCGCCGGTTTAGCTTTTGCCGTTGCTTTGGCTTTCGCTGGAGTTTTCTTTGGAGCTGTTTTTTTTGCCTTAGCCATTTTTCTTTTTTTCCTCTTCGTAATATTTCTTATACATAACATCCCACTCAGGAGAACCTTCAATAACACCGCGTTTTAGTGACGCGACTTTTTCCCGAGCACGTTTATCAATAGCGCTGTCTTCATTTACAAATTCCTTGATGGCGACTTTAGCCAAACGCAATGCTTGGTCTTCGTCGGTGTAATCCACCATGTCGTCGTTCCAGATACTATCTGTCAGCAAGTGGGCCCAGTGCGATTGGCGTTCTTCTGATAAAATCATAGAATTACCTTTTTCTCTTTCGCTAACTTTTGTTTAAGTAGTGGGTACATTTTGTAACGCTGGAATTCACCTGAGTTAGACGCTTCTAGTTTATCCAACATGGCATTGACTTCACGTTCTAAATCCAATTCTTTTTGGAAGTCTTGCTTTAGGCTTTCAAGCATACGGTTTAGAACCTTTTTTTCATCTTCTTTAAATTCGATCACATGATTATCTTTCCATGCTTTCATGACTTTATTGACGATGACTTCGAGCTGCTGATTTGTTAGTTTCATATATATGCCCTTAATTCGAAGTCGATTAAAGACTATTTTATTAGCTTTTACAATCACTCTGACGCTGTCGATCATCTACTCGGCACAGGCGTTCACCAACTATGAGAAGGATCTTGAAGAACGACTAAAAACTAAGAAGTTCTTAAACCCAACGATCTTCTATGCAGCACCAATTGCATTAAAAAAGGGATACGTCATTCCCAAAGAGTCTTTGGCTCAATATTTCAGCCGGCAAAATTTCCGCCTGCGCCAAAATGGTCAGCGCATCATTTACGGCGACTTCTTTTGGGGCCAAAACCAAGCAGAATGCAAGGCCATGGTGCCAGAAATAGACTTCGAATATGCGAACTGTTTACTGTTCGCCAAGAAGCAAACGACGACGAATCTTGAAGTCGCCGAGTCAGAAATCCAAGTATTTCAAGTTTTCTTGGGTCCCGATCAGCGCATCGTCGATATTCGCATCAATGGCCATCCGGAATCTCAAGAAAATGTAGAATTGGATCCCGAGATCTTAGCTCAGTATTTAAACTCAGAACCGATCATGCAGGAAATGATCGAAATCAAAGACATGCCGACCAATTGCCCGAACGCCATCATGGCGATCGAAGATGCTAATTTCTTAGAACACAAAGGCTACAGCATCAAAGGCACGGTTCGCGGTGTTTTGGCGCCTCTTTTAAAAGGGAAAAAACCTCAAGGTGGCAGCACAATCACGCAGCAGCTGGTGAAGAATTATTTCCTAACGAACGAGCGATCCATTCGAAGGAAAGCTGAAGAGTTTATTTTATCTGTATTGATCGAAAAGAAAATGACGAAGGACGAAATTCTTGAAACCTACATGAACGTCATTTACATGGGACAAAACGGACCGTTCCAAATTATTGGTTTTGGATCAGCCAGTCAGTTTTATTTCGATAAAAAAATATCTGATCTAAGTTTGGACGAATGCGCATTACTAGCTGCTGTCCTAAATGGACCAGGGGTTTACAATCCCTTCACTAAAGTCGACAAAGCCATGGCTCGCAGAAATTTAGTTTTAACGAAAATGAAAGAGTTAAAATTAATTTCTGACGCTGAATTCGACGAAGCCGCAAAAAAACCAATGCCTAAAAAGCGCCCGGCTCAAGCGTCAGAGACCGCACCGTTTTATTTGGATGCCGTTCGCAAACAAATGAAGAAACTCAACCTGCCAGCAGATGGAACACGTATTCAAACGGGATTGAATTTAGATCTTCAGCAAAAAGCTCAAGAATCTTTGCAAGCACACCTGGCCAATTTAGAAAAAGAAAATAAAAAAATTGCCGAAAAAAAAGCAGCCGGTAAATCACTAGAGGGCGTTGTCATTTCCACTGATCAACGAACGGGTATTGTCGATGTTCTAGTGGGTGGACGTAGTTTCCGCATGACTCAGTTCAATCGCGCTATCGATGGCCATCGTCAGGTGGGATCGATCTTTAAGCCGATTGTATACCTTACGGCGCTGGAAAAAATTAAAACCGAAGAAGGGTTTGTCGAAGCCACCGGGTTAGGCAAACTATTCGGCAGTTACCGCCCTTTTACCCCACTCACACCAATCAAGGATGAACCATTTGTATGGGTGATGAATAAAAAGAAATGGTCACCAGAAAACTACGCGAAGAAATTTTTTGGACCGGTTCCTTTGTATTACGCATTGAAAAATTCATTGAATGCATCGACGGCTCTGTTAGGAAAAAGCGTAGGTCTTGATGATATTATTGTAAATGCGAAAAAACTAGGTGCCTATTCCGACTTGAAACCTTTCCCGTCACTGGTACTTGGCGCATTTGAAATGTACCCGATCGAAGCCTTACAAATTTATACAACGTTAGCGAACGTAGGTAAAAAAGTAGAATTAAGTTTCATCAAACGTGTTTATGATTTTAAAGGCCAGTTAGTTTATGAATACAAACCAACACCGGAACCTGTTTTTGACGAAGTTTTAACTTCGATCCTTCTTGGAGTCATGAAACAAGGTCCTATATCGGGGACGGCTAAAATTCTGGCCTCGGCAGGATTTGATATCCCGATCGCCGGTAAAACGGGAACAACAAACGATTACAAAGACACTTGGTTTATCGGAATGACGCCGATGAAAACGACACTTGTTTGGGTTGGCTATGATCAAAATGAAGTGACGGGTTTAACGGGGGGGTCTGGAGCCGTTCCTGTTTGGTCGTCATTTATGAAAACGGCTTTGAAGGACAATCCAAAAATCGATTTCCCATTCCCGGAAGATAAAATTAAACGCATCGTGATCGATAAGGAAAAGCTAGGTAAATTAAATTTGAATACAGAGCTTGAACCTGACCTGGCGCCGTTTGAATTAATCTTTGATAAAGAAAAAGTCCCTAGCGAAATTAATTAAACCAGTATAGAACCTTTTTCACGAGGTGACTATGCTGGCAAGTTTAGGGATTCTAATCAGTTTAGGGTTATTAATGTATATGGCGTACCGAGGCTTCTCGGTCATTTTCTTCGCGCCGATATTTGCGTTACTGGCGGCTGCGTTTTCAGGACTATCTCCTCTACCGACATTCACTGAATTGTTTTTGCCTCAGCTGGCTGGCTACGTAAAAGTTTACTTTCCCTTTTTCTTATTAGGCGCTGTTTTCGGTAAAGTGATGGAACAATCAGGCGCTGCGGAATCCATTGCACAGGCCATCACTCAAAAATTAGGAACTAAGCATAGTATTTTAGCGATTGTTCTATCATGCGCGGTCTTAACGTACGGTGGTGTCAGTTTATTTGTTGTCGCATTTGCTGTTTATCCCTTCGGTGCTTCGTTATTTAAAAGCGCGAATATTCCTAAACGTTTGCTGCCTCCAACCATTGCCCTAGGTGCGTTCACGTTTACGATGGATGCATTGCCAGGAACTCCGCAAATTCAAAATTCAATTCCCATGAAATTCTTCAATACTGATTTATATGCGGCTCCTATTTTTGGAACGGTCGGCGGTATAATTATTTTTGTCAGTGGTATGCTGTTTCTGGAATATCGTCGCCGAAAACTGCAGGCCGCCGGCGAAGGTTATGGTGTTCTAGAGGCCGAATCGACGGAACAAAAAACGACTCTGCCTTCGCCAATGGTAGCGGCTATTCCGTTGATCAGCGTTCTTGCGGTCACTTTGTTGCTGCAAAAAGTTGTGTTTCCTGGATGGGATATTTCTTCGTGGGCCGGTGAGCCTCCGTACAAAATGGATTTAAATACTTTAAAAGGTACGATGAACAACTGGGCGCTCATCATCGCGTTGTCTGTTGGCGTATTGCTAGCTACCTTGCTGAACCCAAAAAAACTTTCTGGAAAATTAGCAAACGCTATCAGCTTAGGAGCGACAGGATCCTTACTAGCAATCATGAATACGGCTTCAGAAGTGGGCTTTGGTAACGTGGTTAAAGTATTACCGGGCTTTAAGACAATTGCGGAATCGATGATGAGCATCGGTCGCGGTGGCAGTCCTTTATTATCTGAAGCCATTACGGTGAATGTTTTGTCGGGTGTAACGGGATCCGCGTCGGGCGGATTAAGTATCGCTTTGGATTCTTTCGGTGCGGAATACTTGCGCTGGGCACAAGAACACGGGACCAGCGCAGAGCTGCTTCACCGCGTGGCTTCGATGGCTTCGGGTGGTATGGATACACTTCCCCATAACGGTGCCGTCATCACATTGTTGGCCATCACGGGCATAACTCACAAGCAGTGCTACAAAGATATTTTCGTTATTACGTTGATTAAGACAAGTGTCGTATTCGTGTTGATCGGCTTTACGATGTTGTTCCAATAGAAACAACATCGCTGGTTTCATAGGATTACTGTTTTAACGTTTCTAAGATCGCTAAGCTTTCTTGAGCTTTAGCCAGGCTTTCTTCAGATAATTGATCAAGGCCCACTGGTTTCATACGTTTGATGAATGCCACTAACAAGAAATCAGGTTTCGTTTGCACACCGATTGAATTTAGAAATTCACGAGCCGACTTAGCTTCTTTTAAATAGAAATGTAGATCTGCAATTTGAATCGTGTTTAATTTTGAAAAATCTAATTTCCAAGTCGTTGCTAAATTCCAAGCCGAACGAACATATTTAAATACGCCGGCTTGTTTAAAGTGAAAGCTTTTATCAAGTGCTGCCACCGACAAGAAATTCCAACGAGCTTGCAATAATTTAATTGCCACTTCTTCATTGATCAGAACTTCTTTGTACTGCAATGGAATTTCATCAAGCTTGAGTTTACCGCTTTCAATGTCAGGCTTCATTGACAGACCTGTTTTGATCAATTTCAAGAACGTAAGTTCTTCAACTTTGATACCTTGAGCAGCCATCAATTTGATGTTTTCTTTTTGTTTTGGGTTGTCCATGTGCAAAGCCGCTGCGATCGCGTTGAACGAAGCTTCACGATTGAAACTATCGCCCAGATCAGGATCAGCCAAAGGAAACACGGCAGCTTTGTAATTATAGAATTCGTAAATGTCTTTGAAGAATTGTTGAGTCGCACCAAATACTAGCTCATCACGGCGTTTTAGATCTTTATCCATACCGAACGCGCGCCAGAAATAGAATTCATAACCAGCCAAGTATTGAGCCGCTTCCAATAATTTCTTCTCGTGGGCACGTGCTTTCAGCACACCCTGAAGAGCCAAGCGACGTAAATTAGACGAATCCCCTTGGCGAAGACCGTCGTAGACTTCTTCGATACCAGTACCAACACGCGTTTCCATGCTATCAATGACGTCTTGAAGTTTGTCGAGCTTGCCGTTGAATTCCGTAACGCTGCCATTCACTTCGCCGGTTTCGTTCTTCATAACTTTAACGTCGCCACCCATGTTGCCGGTCATTTTTTCCATACGGTCTGTGATTTCCACCATCTTTTCCGTATTTTTTTCCATGTTGCCTGTGCTTTTGTGCATGTCTTTCAGTTCGTTTCGAACATCACACGCGGACAACGCAATTGCCACCACAAGCGCTGCTGACAAACTTGTAATTCTACTAAATGTTTTAGTCATAAAATTTCCTATCAACGTCGAACCGTCAAAAGTTTCGACAGAATAAGTGTTAAGCATTCAACGGAAAATGAATATTGAATTCATATTGCCAAAGTAATGCCAGACTGGAGTAGCACCTCTAGAAAACGAATACCAATGAAATCAAGTGTTTAACACCCAGTCTCATGGGCGGTTTTTTCAAGGACGCAGACAAAAATGCCTGAAAATAAGCCAACCTGAAAATTTTTACATTGAGTTATTTCAACCACTTAGTACCGATAAAAACTGGGCATTGAAAATACTTAGTGTTTGTTATACACTAAGTCAGTAATAGAGGTGCTCATGGAATTTACTTACAAATATGACCGACCGGCCCTGACTGTCGACATAGTTGTTTTTGGTATCGCGAACAATGCTCCTTCTGTTTTAGTTGTTAAACGAGGTATCGCTCCCTATCGGAATCGCTGGGCGCTGCCAGGTGGATTTGTTCGAAACAATGAAACATTAGAAGAAGCTGCGGAACGCGAACTTTTTGAAGAGACATCTTTAAGAACATCTCACCTGACCCAGCTAAAGGCATTTAGCGCCATCGATCGTGATCCGCGAGAACGAGTAATAACTGTCGCGTTTTTTGCAATGGTTAAATCCACCGATTTCAAACTATCTGCGGGAACAGATGCGAAAGAAGCCAAGTGGATCTCTTTACACCAAAAAAAATTGGATCTGGCTTTTGATCACGTCGACATCGTAGAATTTTCTCGGAAATGGTTAATCGAAAACTTATACAAAAATAATATTGCACTGAAGGTTTTGCCTGAAAACTTTACTCTCACTCAGGTTCAGCAACTGTATGAAGGCATTCTGAATACTTCGATCGATAAAAGAAATTTTAGAAAATATATTATCTCAAGTGGACTTATTAAAAAAACAAAAATTAAACTTACCGATGTAGCTTACCGTTCACCCTATATGTATGCATTGACCGAGAGGGGAATTTAATGGAACAAACTCTAAACACTCGCACTACTAAATTTGGACTTGAAATTAACTTTTCAAAATCTATCGAATCCTCTAAAATTCAAGACGTTACTGAATCCGTGTACCTGGAAGCTTGGCGCAGCGCTTTGAGCATGGGTTTTTCAGAAATAATAAGAATCTGGAACTATATTCCAGAAATCAATCGGTTCACTGAGGGAATTGAGAACTACCAACACTTCTGCGCTGGTAGAAAAAACGCCTACAACCGACTGAATATAGACCAAAATTCCTTTCCAGCCGCCAGTGCGGTAGGAAGCCAAGGCTCATCAATTCAGTTTCGGTTTCTCTTTGGTAAAACCAAACCAATGCCCATTTCCAATCGTCTACAGATCGAAGCCTACGATTACCCGAATGAATACGGTCCCACGTCGCCTTCCTTTGCACGTGCCGCTGTAATTGATTCCATGTTTTTTCTTTCAGGCACTGCTAGTATTCGCGGCCATAAAACAATGTTTCTGGGTGACCTAGATGGACAAATTAAATGCACTATCGAAAATATTGATGAAGTTATAAACAAGGCTCAACAAACACTTAAAAAACCTATTTTAAAAAACCAAATGTCATGGCGAGTTTACATGCGGGACCCAGCTATCGAAACGAAAATAAAATCGGATTTAGAAGAAAAACTAGGAAAATCTATCGAGTTTGTTTCTGCAGAAATTTGCCGTTCAGATTTACTGATTGAAATTGAAGGAGCCTATTATGGATTATAAAATAGTAAATGGACGTGTTCAGACTCGTGCTCTTGAATATCACATTGTGGACCACTGCAATTTAAGATGTGCCCAGTGTTGCTCCTTTTCCCCAATGTTAAAGTTTTGGCAAGTCGATCCAGACCAATTCGAAAAAGACTTAATTCAAGTGGGAAAAGTAGTTGAGCCTTCATTTTTAAAAATTGTTGGCGGAGAACCGCTTTTGCATCCAGAGCTGCCGCGACTTCTAAAAATTGCAAAAAAAACTGGAATTTCGAAAAAAATTAGCGTTACAACCAACGGCCACCTCCTGACTAAACTCGCTGACGAGGCCTGGAACGAATTTGAAATGCTAACAGTTTCAATTTACCCATCTCCGCCACTATCAAAAGATTTACTAAAATGGATTCGCCAAAAAGCAACCGACCACGGAATTTCAGTGAGCTGGAAAACACAAGATAAATTTGTAAATTTAAATCGCTCAGAAAAAGCCACTTACGAAGAAGCAAAAAAAACTTTTCAAGGGTGTTGGATCCACCACCGATGCAACAGCGTGAAAGACGGCAGATTCTATAGTTGCACACGACCACAGTATATCCAGCGTATGGCTGCGAATCCTCAAACGTTCAAAGAGGACGGGATTGATCTGCATGCACATAACGAAAGTGCGCTAGCTATTTTAATTAAGCAACATCTGGAATCCAGCGAGCCAATAAATTCGTGCTATCTGTGCAAAGGGGGTCAATCTACACTCAGTACGCAGCAACAGATGTCACCACAAGAAATCAAATCTCAAAGAGAAACGATATTAAATATATGCAGTCAAATTTAAACTTCGGACTTTTTAAAACTGATTTTATCTATCAGGACAAAAGCAATCTGCAAACAAGCTCGTCGCTGAAAACGTTGATCAGAGAAAAACCGACTTGGCAGTGGAATTTCGATTTCATTTCCCTTTATAGGCAAGGAAAAGACACTTGGCCAATGACCCCCGTTCAAGGCATAGAAAAAATATCTAATATCACTTGGCCCCACCCACACATCAGCTCAAGTTTTTTAAACTTGCTCGATTTACATTTTAATAGGATGACTTGCCATTCGATCAATTTAGCCATCAGTGGTGGCTTAGATTCACAGGTATTAGCTCTTTACGCACGAGATAAAGGATTTCATGTTAACGCCTATTATTTGCAAACTAACATTGATGGATACTGTGAATCGCAGCAGGTTCAAAAATTCTGCAACTACCATTCTATCGAATATATTCAAATAGAAACTGACTATCTAGAATTCATTCAATCGCTTCCGAGTTTTTTAGAAAAAGTAGAATGTCCAATTTATAATCTCCACCCAGTATCAAAATGGATACTCGCTCGTGAAATTTCTAAACTTGGAGTGACTCAAATATATTCCGGAGACGGGGCAGATCAATCATTTGCTGGATCAGAATTTTGCGACTTGTTTTTTCTGACAAAGCAATGTTTTGAACACTTCAATGTTGAGTTAATTACGCCGCTGGCGAATTGGCCACTTTTGCTTTGGGCGAATGAGAACGGCCCGTTTTTAAACAAAGAGCCACTGAGGAATTGGGCACACCTGAAATGGCAGATCGGTTCTGAAAAGAAAAAACCAAGCTATTTTCCCGATAAACGCTTTGGTTTTGATTCCTACAATCAAAGCTTGGATATACTACGGAGGTCGTTATGTGCGCCATAGCAGCCATCGTAAGAAAAAAAGGATTGTTGCCTAACGATAAACATATCGTCGAAAACATGCTACGGATGCAATTACACCGCGGTCCGGACGGCAGCGGACATAAAGTTTTTGATCATTGTGTTTTGGGTCAGAACCGATTATCTATGCTCGATCTAAGAAATCTTAGCTTGCCTACGCAGAATCACAACGGACAACTGACACTGATTTATAATGGCGAAATTTACAACTACCAAGAATTAAGAAAAGAACTAGAAGCCTCTTATGATTTTAAAACGCGATCAGATTCTGAAGTAGTCCTGGCTGCCTATGAAAAATGGGGACCAGATTGTGTTAAAAAATTCAATGGAATGTTTTCCTTCTTTATTTGGGATAATAAAAATGAACGCGGTTTTGCGGCACGTGACCCGTTAGGCGTAAAACCATTTTTCTACTATTCCAATAAAACACTATTTACTTGTGCCTCCGAAGCCTCGGTATTGGTCCAAAGTAAACTGATGGAATTCAAAATTAATGAAGACTATCTTTGCGAATATCTGATAGCTCCGTATTTTACGGGATCGGTATCAACTCCATTCAAAAACGTGGAAGTACTTCTGCCTGGGCACACACTGACTGTTTCAAATGGATCTCTATCAATTGAAAAATATTTTTCCTATCACTTCAATCCATCTGATTCAGTGGACGCCTCTGACTGGAAAACGTTACTGAAGGATGCTGTAAATAAAACACTTCATGCCGATAGCGAGGTCGGACTTTTCCTATCAGGAGGATTGGACTCTACACTCATCGCCAGTTTGTCGGACAAAAAACTAAAAACGTGGACGATAAGATATGAAGACAATAAAGAAGAGGACTATAAAAAAGCATTGATAGTTAAAAGTGAAGACTATGATTTTGCAGTCAGCGCCAGTCAGCAATTAGGACACGAATTACATGACGTGAAAGTAACAGCAACCGACTATCCTGAATTGCTTATAAAAACTCTCGAAAAAAACGATTTGATCTCTGCCTGGGAACAAGAAGTTTCGCAGCACGCACTTGCACTCGCGGCAGCCCAACATGTGAAGGCCGTCTTAGTCGGTGACGCCGCTGACGAAACCCACTTTGGATATCCATTTTTGCTGGGCAAAAACATGGTGGCGTCAGTGCAAAATGTGATTCAGTTTTTTGGACATGTTCCTCTGCGAAAAGTTAATGCTGTGGCGGATTTTAGTGATTTTTATAGATCTTATTCGATTGAAAGTGGCTACAATTGGAAAACCCTACCCGATCAGCGATTTGCGATGTCTAAAATTATCGTTGATTTCTGGCTACGCCGACTCCTACATAACGGCGACACTCACACAATGGCCCATTCACTGGAAGCCCGAGTTCCATTTGCTGACATCAATGTTTTACACGCAGCTCAACTACTTAAACCTATCGAAGGGCCCGAAAAATTCCATTTACGCCAAGTCGCTTCGACCGCGGTCAGCCCCGAACTGGCTCAACGACCTAAATCTGCACTGACAAAAAATTTGAAAGCCCAGGCGACTATTCATCGCTATTTTGTCGAATACTGGAAAAAATATGGCGAAACCCTAACCGACATTGTCGACCCCGACACCGTTACGAGTTGGACTAAACGAACCAGTGAGAACCTTTCTGATTACGACGTGGGACTTGAATTTAGACTTCTGGCAACCCTTATCTGGAGGAGACGTTTTTTATGAAAAAAATAATTTTTTTAGTGCTTCCTGAAAAGGGGCACATCAATCCTTACATTGGCCCCGCGCAAGCTCTACAAAAAAATGGAAATAGAGTTTCGTTTGCATCTATCGGGAATATTTCTGAACAAATTGAAAAAGCAGGTTTGGAATTTGATCTCTCTTTAGTATCTAAAAAAGCACCAGAACAACCCATGAGAGGTAAAGAGCTGGTCGATTTAGTAAACAACAAAATTGCCATGAAAAAGTGGATACAGAGCTTACTTTTGAATGTTTCCAAAGAAGACGTGACCAGACAATTGGACTGGCTAAAATTAGTCAGGCCAGATGTTTTGGTCATTGACCCGTTGGCTTACACGTCTGTGATCGCCGCCGAGTTAAGTGGTATTCCATGGGTTTCGATGTCTAACTCTTTAAATCCAGTCCTAGAAGGTGATGTAACAAGTGATTTACTCGACACCTTACAGGAAATAAGAATCCAACGAGACAAACTCTTTCAAACTTTTGATGTGAAAGTTGATTTTAAAGGCTGTGATGCTCTGTCAAAATATTTAACGATTGCCTTTTGTACGCCAGAGTTTGTTGGTGAAAGAGGAAGCGACGTTCATATGGTGGGTCCCTCGTTACCAATAAAAAACCGAGGAGATGAAACGGTCGTCATAGAAAACAATGAAGAACTAACCATATACGCCTCTTTTGGAAGTCAGATTTTTTACTGGCCAGAAATTTTTGAAAAACTAATGACGGCAACTCAAGGCGAGAATTGGCGTTTGATTCTTTCGGTGGGTGACTTAATAGAAAAACTGCAAAAGCCTGATCATGTCACGCTCTATAGGTACGCTCCTCAACTAGAAATTTTGCCTAAAAGCACATTGTTTATCACCCACGGAGGCGCCAACTCGGTTATGGAATCAATTTATTTCCAAACAAAACTATGGGTAACTCCTATGTGCAATGATCAATTTCATCAAGGTCACTATGTAAATAAATCAGGAATTGGCTTGGTCGAGGATATCAGAAAACTTAGCACCATCCAAATTAAAGAAAGAATCAAACAGATATTAAACAGCCGTGAAATTGAAACAAATATCAACCGCGTAGCACGAAGCTATCAAATAGACGGCTCACGAAAAAGTGCCGAACTGATCGAGGCATTAATATGATCATTCCAATTGGAATCACAGCCAAGAATGAATCCAAAAACCTACCGGTTTTAATTGCCAGTTTAAAAGAATCGGTCGACTTTGCAACAACTCAACTAGGAATTCAATTTGAAGTTCATGCATTACTGAATGATAATTCCGATGACTCTGAAGTTTTTCTAAATACAGTTCCGTTTATCAATGTGTGGCATACCACTGGTGGACTGGTTGAAGCTCAACGTTTTTTAAAAAAAATGAAACCGGAGGCTTCATTTTTGATTTTTAGCGATGCTGATTTAATCATTGAAAAAGATTGCATTACTGAAATCTGCAAAAGCATGATAGAAAATAATAATTTGCAAGTGGCCTACTCGGAAAAATACCCTTTGCAACCAAAGCGCAAATCACCTCTGGCTCGCGCACTTTATCTTTACAATTTAAACAATGGTTATCAAAACCGTCGGCAGTATCTTAATGGTCAGCTGTTTGCCATTCGCAATTGGTCCATTCCCGAAAAGACATCTTTGATTTGGAACGCCGAAGACAATGACAATTTTCTTAATTTAGAAGCCGGAATACGCTGTGACGATATTTTTATTTCACGTGATTTGTTAAAACGCTACGGACCAGAAAGTATTTTCTGCACTCAAACTGCAATATGGTATCGCCCACCTGAAACATTGCAGGGAATGTATAGAAAGTACCAAAGAATGAAATTGGAAATTGAACGTTTAAATTATTTTTTTCCTGAAACGGTTAAAACGCATCAAAATTTCGGAAGGCGCCGATTACAGAAAAAACTAATTCTCAATCGTCCTATTTCTGAAATCAGCTACTACATGTTATTTCTAATAGGTCTGTATCTTTGCAAAGCAGGCTATGAATTGGAAAAATTTTACTACAGATATTTATCAAAACAGTACTGCCCCACTTGGAAGCCAGTGGTAGAAACCAAGGATTTAACATGAGGCTCTATGAGCATCCAAAATTGCGACCTCTTGAAATTTGGCATGGTCAAACCTCACAGGGATCATTGTTCAAGGTGGCCGAAGACTATTTAGATTTGGCGTTGTTTGAGTTTTTAAGCAAATTGTATCGCGGAACTGCAACTGTACTGTATGAATCCGACCAGAGCGCTTTAGTTCACGCAAAGAATTTTAAAACCCTTTACTTGGCCGGTGGCAAAGCGCAATTGATTTTCAAAAAGTTGGCAAACACAGATCTGCCCTTTGATATCAAGTTAATCGAAGACCTTACTTGCCTTTATGCCTACGATGTCACTATTGATTGGGGTCAAACAACTATTAAATGCTATACACCTAAAGGAAAACAGGTATGGCAAAGAGACCTAAATCAATTTCCAATCAGGTGTTCGACATCTCCGCAAAATATTTCAAATACAGACAGTAAAATCAAAATTAGAAACCAATTTTCAAAACTACTGGGCCAGTCCTCACCTAAAAAAATTGGCCTAGCACTGCCTTTAAAAATGGATCATCAGCTAAACGCCGAACCATCGACCTATGAGGGTTTAGAGGGCAATCTAAAAAATCTTTTTGCCGGAATTACCAACGCGGACATAGAATTTATGAATGATGCTGTTTTAACAGCCAGGCAAATCTACGAACAGAATCACCTTGTTCCCGGTAAAAGTCTTATTGTGACACTTGGCTACGGTGTCGGAGCGGCACTATGGGACGAGTAGTTTTCTTATCACCACATTTAGATGATGCTATTTTTTCCTGCGCGGGTCGGATTCAACAGTGCGTGGATCAAGGGGATGATGTCGAAATCGTCACTGTTTTTTCTGAGGGCAATCGCGACAGAATCAACGAAGATTTCAAAGCGACTCGAATTTTAGGGTGTACTCAGCGACTTCTCGGATTTGAAGACGCACCAATTCGTAGAGGCAGTTCAGATGTTTTGTTTCAAAATATTTCCGAAGAAGCTCAAACTATCAAGCAACTGATCGACGAACTAAGACGTCTAAAAAATGAAATCCCTAAGGCAGTAAAGATCTATTCTCCTTTGGGCATTGGTTGGCATATCGATCATTTGATCACCTTCGAGGCAGCTATTAAGACATTTTCTGACTTCGATCTAGAGTTCTATGAGGATTCGCCTTACAAAACCGTTTTGAACCAAACGGAAATCAGAATCGGATCTTACTCTGACAGTCAGAAAACACTATTTATACAGGATTTCTTTAATGCTAAATATGTAAAAACATATCTATCCCATTGGACCTACCAACTGCTCACGCAAAAGCTAACGGAATATTCTGATCTAGTCTTGCCGGTAACTGTTCATCCGTCTCGTAAAGTGATTTTAAGCCCCTCTATGTCGGAGCAAGCCCATGTAGCAAAAACTCAATACACAAGTCAGAGTGTTTTTTATGACAGTCTCTCTCAGGGCAATATCGAGCTATACTACAAATGTTGTGCGTCCGGTCAGACCCAGCCCTAGCCTCCTATAAGTTGAATGATGCCGGCTACTTATGATACCCTACAAGCCTATGAATTCACAAAATACTCAAAATGAATTGTCGGATCGTTATCACCCAAATGAAGTTGAAACTAAAATATACACTTGGTGGGAAAGTAGCGGTTATTTTAAATCTGTTGATCAATCTCACAAGCCTCCGTTTAGCATTATTTTGCCTCCGCCGAATGTCACTGGGTTCTTGCACATGGGTCATGCGCTTGATCACACGATTCAGGATTTATTAGTTCGTTGGAAACGGATGCAAGGTTTCAACGTTATGTGGTTGCCGGGCACTGATCACGCCGGTATCGCGACTCAAACGGTTGTTGAAAAAGAATTAAAGAAAACAAATGTTACTCGTCATCAATTAGGCCGCGAAAAATTCGTGGAAAAAATTTGGGAATGGAAAAAACTCTACGGCGATCGCATTTACAATCAAATGCGTCGCCTAGGTGATTCGTGTGATTGGGAACGAGCAACGTTCACTTTGGATGACAACGTTTCCAAAGCCGTTAACAAAGTTTTCGTTCACCTTTACAAAAAAGGCTGGATCTATAAAGGCAAACGCCTGGTTAACTGGAGCGGTCCTTTAGAAACCGCAATTTCAGACCTTGAAGTTGAACACAAACAAATCAAAGGTACGATGTACCATATCAAGTACCAAATCCAAGGCACTTCAGATTTCGTTGTGATCGCTACGACTCGTCCAGAAACTATGCTGGGCGATTCGGCTGTTTGTGTTCACCCTGATGATGAACGCTATAAACATCTTGTTGGCAAAAAGGTAATCATCCCGATCATCAATCGCGCGATTCCTGTAATTGCCGACACGTATGTGGATAAAGAATTCGGTTCTGGCGTTGTGAAGATCACTCCGGCGCACGATTTCAACGATTACAAAATCGGTGTTAAACATAAATTAGAATTCATCAACATCTTGGATAAAAAAACGGAGCTTAATGAAAACGCAGGCCCATACAAAGGCCTTAAAGTTCAAGAAGCCCGCAAACAAGTTGTAGAAAAATTAAAAGAACTTGGTTTGATGGAAAAAGAAGAACCACATGTTCATTCTGTTGGTCACTGCTCGCGTTCCGGCGCCGTTGTTGAGCCATTCTTGTCAGAGCAATGGTTCGTTAAAACAGAAAACTTAGCTACGCCGGCGAAACGCGTAGTTGAAAGCGGCACCATCCGTTTCGAGCCAGAAAGTTGGACAAAAGTTTATCTTCACTGGATGAACATTATCGAAGACTGGTGTATTTCTCGCCAGCTTTGGTGGGGACATCGTATTCCGGCGTGGAACTGCGCGGATTGCGGCACTATCACTGTGGCTGAAACAGCGCCTCATGCGTGTGAAAAGTGCGGACAAAAAAATATCACTCAGGATGAAGACGTTTTAGATACTTGGTTCAGTTCTGCTCTATGGCCGTTTTCAACGATGGGCTGGCCGAATGATACAGAAACACAGAAAACATTCTACCCTACTAATTATTTAGTTACCGGTCATGATATTATTTTCTTCTGGGTAGCCCGCATGATTATGATGGGCCTTGAATTCAAGCGCGATGTTCCGTTCCGTACAGTGTATATCCACGGATTAGTTCGCGATGCCAATGGACAGAAAATGTCGAAGAGCCTTGGTAATTCTGTTGATCCTGTAGAGATGATTGAAAAACACGGTGCCGATGCACTTCGTTTTTCATTTTTAGCTCACTTGTTCTCGGGCCGTGATTTGAAATTCTCGGAACAACGTTTAGAAGGCTACCGCAATTTCATGAATAAAATCTGGAATGCGTCCCGCTATGCGCTGACTCACTTAAAAGATTTCGAAGTTCCTGCGGAAAAAGAAAAAGCGCTTCCACAAAAAGCCTACATGAGTTTATTTGATCAATGGATCCTGACTAAACTGGGTGTGTTAGAAAAAAATATCGAAGAGGCGTTAGAACAAGAACGTTTCTCCGACGCTGCAACGGCTTTATACCAATTCATTTGGAATGAATTCTGTGATTGGTACATCGAATTCTCGAAACCAATTCTAACCAGCGATCGTCAAAATGAGCGCAAGGCGACTCAGTTGGTGATGGCGCAAGTGATGAATCGTTTCATCCGCTTGCTTCACCCATTCTGCCCGTTCATCACGGAAGAAATTTACCAAAAGCTTCCTATCAGAAATACAGCGTGTATCACGGATGCGTATCCAAACATTCGTTCTGATCGGGCATTATTAGAATTCGGTTCCGAAGCCGTTTCGCAAGAAGTGGATTTCATCAAAGACATCATTTCAGCGATTCGCAATATCCGAGGTGAAAACAGAATTTCTCCTGCCGAGAAATTAAAAATCAGAATCGGTATCGATGAAGAACGCGCACAAAAAATCGTGGGCGAAAACAAAACAGTGATCGAAACACTGGCCCGCGTTGAAGTGACCCAAATCGGTGCCGAAGGAAACATGTCAAAATGCGCTGTAAATTCGATCGCACAGGCAGGTCTAGCAGCCAAAGTGATCATTCCACTGGAAGGCATTGTAGACATCGAAGAAGAAGTGAAACGTATCCAAAAGCTGGTTGAAAAACTGCAAAAAGATATCAGCATCCTAAGCGGCAAACTTAGCAACGAAAAATTCTTAGCCAACGCCGATGAAGAGGTTGTTAAGGCTGACCGTGAACTATTAGAGCAATCTAAAGTTCGCATCGTAGCCCTACAAGAATCTTTGGTTCGTTTTCAGAATTAGCTAGTTTCTATTTCAAGGCGCTGGATTTTGTCCGGCGCCTTTTTTCGCTTTCGGCCAAATCAAATTTCGAATTCTAAATCCAAATCACTTACATCAAGTTACGGCCAACTCTTTGATAAGCTCGAAGACATGGCAAAATGTATTTTAATATTATTCATCGCAATCCAATCTCTCGGTGCTATCAAATCAAAAAAAGAATCCGACACCGAAAAGCTCAACCGTAAGGTCATAGAGGAAATGAAACTCGTCGTCCAGTTCGCAAAAGACAGCCGCAAGACTTACAAAGATCTCCACAAACGATCCGACTTGTCAAAAAGAGATAAAGAAAATCTGGTCAAAATTGAACAAGAGAACCAAAAACTATTAAAACAAACCCAAGAAAATATAAAAAAATTAGAAGCGCAAGATTAAAAACACTGACACTTAAACGAAGACATGCCGTAATCATTACACTTTAAGGATTTACCCGCGCGAATGATTTCAGTATTCAGTAATTTGCCGTTACGTTCAGTGTACGTAACTTCCTCTCCGTTTTGAAAAAATACACGTTCACTGCGCTCACGGCTGCTGACTTCGCCTTCTTTTTCTAAAGAGGCTAAAAACGTTTCCGATGGATTAACGGATTGTTCCGATGTTAGTTCTAACGGAACGAGCGCATCGCCTGTCACTTGATAGTATTTAAGACGTTTAATGATATCATCATCTTCGTATACAGTTTCAATTTTAATAACCCGTTTGCCACCATCGGCCGTGTTGATTTCCGTCGTATTCCAGTCTTCAGATCGAATGACCGGTTCGCCCAATTCCGCTTGAACTGAATCCAACACCGAAGACAACACGGGTTCCACAGGACCCGACGGAACAGTATTTTTGATTTCTGTGCACTCACTCAGTTTATTCAACATCAAAGCTATGTTGCTTCGGCCGATGACACCGCTATCAGCATCCGCAGGAACGGCCGGTACAGATATAGCTGGCTGGCTCACCATGGATGAGGCCGCTGCCGAAGAAGGCTCGGCAGCTTCCACTGACGCTGTCGATTCCGAGACCGAGGCACTCGTCGAATCCGTCGTCGATGGCGAACCACTTGGTCTAAGCAGCAAGTACATAGAAACGGCAACGATAGTGATGATTAGATAAAATCTCATCTACGAACGGCTCCACCACGACGAGAGGCGCCCACCTTCACAAGAAAGTTAGCGTTGTTCCATTGTTTTTTATCGGCGCCAAGGAACTCAGTTTCAAATGTTAACTCAGCAGCCATCGCTTGTCTGGCCGATGAAGACGCACATTCATAAGTGACCTGCATACGACCACTAGCTTTAGAACCCGTTGTGCTCGGTTTGTACTGCGTCCAACCTAAATTTGAATAGCTCGTCAATAAATTAGCTGCGGAACCAGCATCACATTTCAAATTTTTCAAAATGTAGGGATTTAGAAAATGAGCTTGATACGAATCTAGTAACATCACACGAACTTCTTTGTTTTTGAAAACCAAAAGTTCAATACGATCTTCTTTGAGTTGATCTAAACCATAGGATTTAAATAGCTGCCCCCAGAACAAAGAAAACTTTTTCGCCAACGCCGCAGTTGGTGCTAGTTTCTGAGACGGCTGAAAAAACATATAACCCAGCATTGATTCTACATACAATTCAAACGGAGCCACGGGTTTAAACGGCGCATTTAACAACCGCGCGCTGTTCACCATGATTTTTGCACCCATCATTTTTTCAGATGTATACAATGGAGTTTGTCGGCCAGTTCCCGGCGTCGTTGGCAACTGAGGCATCCATGACGAACTCGTAAATTCAAGGCCTTGAAACATCGGCGAAGCCGCCAATAGATCAGTAGCTTGTTTTAATTCCGCCGGAGTCAAACCACACGGTGACGGATTCGCTGCACACGGTTTAATAAATGAATCACGATTCATATAAATCATGCGCAGTTTTACTTCAGGCAAATCGGTATTAGCCGCCACTTGAGCTAGAGAAGAAACACTTTGGAATAAAAATATTAATACAAAAAATTTCTTCAAATAGCCCCCGGCGAAACGCCAACCCTTAAAGAACAATTACTATTGTTTCGGTAACAAACCGATTTCGATCAATCGCTGAGTTAAAAACTCGCCCGCTGTGATCGGTGGATATTTTTCTTTATCACCACGGCACGATGGCAAGCACGCAAGACTAGCTTCTGGACGTGGGTGCATGAAGAATGGCATTGAATAGCGGCTCTTCACACGACCCTCTTCTGTGTTTACAACTTGGTGAGTTGTTGATGGAATCACATCGTTCGTCATACGAGCTAACATATCGCCAGCATCAACGATCAAAGTATTGTTCTCAGAAACAACATCTAACCATTCGCCATTTCTATCTTTTAATTGCAAACCAGAAGCAGTGGCCGCTGGAAGTAAAGTGATAAAATTAATATCTTCGTGTGGAGCCGCACGTAAACAACGTGGATCAACACCTTCAGGAATTGGTGGGTAATGAAGAAGTCTTAGAATAGAAACTCCGCCAGTCACCTTTTTAGTGAAAAAATCTTTCTCAACTTGAAGTGGACCAGTCAAAGCTTCCATCATGATCATGCCCGCTTTTTCTAGATCATTGTATAACTGCGAGAAAATCAATTTGAATTCGGGCATTTCCGTTGGCCAAATATTTTTCTCGTCAGCCGTTTCACGACCAACATGGTAGAATTCTTTTAAATCCATTACCGATGCGTCTTTAGCGTGTTCTTTACCAAACGGAGTGTAACCTTTTTGTCCGCCACCAGCGGGAGATATATATTTCTTTTTTGCTTCAGTAGGTAATTTGTAAAACGCCTCTAGAATTTCATAAGCGCGATTAATAAGTTCAGCGCGTACTGGGTGGTCCTTTAGAATGATGAAACCGTAGTCTTTGATTCCGTTAAACAAACCAAGAATGAATTGGTTTTTTTGCTCTTCACTACCGTGAGTGTAGTCTTTCAAACTTAACGTAGGAACTTTACGTAGAGTTTCTTTAGGTTGAGCCGATGTTCTTGATTCGTGTTTCGATGTTTCTAATGACATATGACCCCTTAGACGTTTATAACGCACACTATAAAATGTGCGACAAAAATACGCAATAGGCTAGAAAATTATTCTTGGTGAAATTCCAGTGTATTAATTAAAGGTCAACTATATCGATAACTTGAATTTGATCCTTGGAAATAAATTCAAAATGAATATCGTACTGGATAATTCTTACAGCATGCTTTTGACGATACGGAGAGTTTTTTTCAGCTTCATAGCCTTTGTAGACTGTCGGTCGTGGGTCTAATTTCAACGTGCTGACCACAAGTTCGCGAAACTGCGGATGCTTCTTTTGAATAGTCGCCATTTTTTTTTCAAAAGCCTCTGGGAAAGCCACTTCAATATCCCCGTCCACTTTCTTTTGAACCCACCCAGAAACCGCATCTGGTATAGATTCCACGTAGCTTAAATAGGGCTTCACATCAAACACGGGCGTTCCATCGACAATATCAATCCCAGATATATAGATATACCCATCTTGAATACGGTCCAATTTTACTAGCGATAAACCAATTGGATTTGGACGATGAGGCGACCTTGTTGCGAAAACCCCTATCTTTTGCCCACCCATACGAGGAGGATGAACCTTGGCTTTGAAACTAGAAACTTGATTTTGATGAAAATGAAATAGCACCCAGATATGGGAAAATTCTTCTAACCCTTGCAGAGAATCTGCCGGTTGCCATTCGGGAAAAATACGGATGCGACCAAACGAAGTCGGCACCAATCCCGGCTGTCGGGGGGTACCAAACTTATCTAAATAACACGATTCCAAAACGCCAATTGGCTCTATGGTCATTCCCATGGAAACTACCTATACAGTATAGTTTCCGATTTCTATAGAGAAAATTCCCATGGGTAATGGATGACCACCGAGCTGGAACTTTTTACTCATGAATCGCTATTTATAGTTACCCGATTTCGCCATCAAGCCCTCGCGGTTCTTGATGATGATTTCTTTCCCGTTTAGATCGATCAAACCTTCGGTTTTGAATTCGGTCAAATGACGAGACAGTGATTCATTGATTGTGCTAGCTAACTGCGCGAATTCATTACGAGTCAGTTTTAAATTGATTGATACGCCATTTGGAGTTTGCACGCCAAATTTATCGCTCAACAATACTAACTGATGCGCAATTCTTTCTTGCACCGAAGCTAGATAGTGAAGCTGACTTGTCATTTCGTAAGCTTCTAAATCCGCAACGGATTGATTCAAAAGTACTTTAAACAAAGGACTTGAATCCTGCAGTGCCGACAGCACCATTTCTTTAGAGTACAACCAAACCGTCGATGTTTTGATTGCTTTAGCTGTCGCTAAAGTAGGTCCACCTTTAACTAGTGATTTGTATCCAAAGTATTCGCCAGGTCCCACAAGCTTAGTCACATATTCAGGAGTTGTGGTACGACCACGTGCCTGACTACGGTTAACATACATCTTGATACACCCAGACTGAACATAGAACAGTCCACGAGTTGGTTCGCCTTCCCTAAAGATAACATCCCCTTCTTTGACATGAATAATTTCATAAGGGATTTCGCTTTGTTTTTCGAATGGCTGCATGAGGCCGCCAGACGACGGAGTACTATAAGCAGGTCCAGTTGCGAGGTTGGGCCTATTGTAGCCTCCAGAGAGCAGTAGAGTTTCGTTCATCTTAACCTCCAAATATAAATAAACGCTATATTAGGTTTACATCTTTTTAAACTAATTTGCCAGATAATAGTTCAATTAATACTTTGACCCAGTCTAAAGTTTTAAATATAAATCTTAGAAACCCTGGGTAAAAACCCAATAACCTTGGAAAATCAAATGTTTATAAAATGCACCCTAGCGTTGTTCTTTTTCGCCCTGTTGGGGCAAACTGCCGAGAAGTTAAAAATAGGTCTAGTTCTAGACAAAGGTGGTAAAGAAGATAAGTCATTTAACTCGGCTGCTTACCAAGGTGCCACCCTTGCTGAAAAAGAATTAGGGATCGAATTGAAATATGTCGAGGCCACCGACGTAAATTCTATCGAAAATTTACATCGCCAGTTCGCAAAGAAGAAATTCGACCTAGTCATTGGAATCGGGTTTGCTCAGCAAGACGCGGTTAAAAAAGTGGCAGCTCAAAATCCAGACACAAAATTTGTGATAGTTGACGGTGAAGTGTCTGCTAGCAATGTTCGTTCGTTAATGTTTGAAGAACACCAAGGTTCATTCCTTGTTGGCTACCTTGCGGCCATGAAATCTAAAACTAAAAAAGTGGGCTATATCGGTGGAATGGATATTCCTTTAATTCGTCGATTTGCTGTGGGTTACGAAGCGGGTGTTAAACATTTCGATAAGTCGTTCACTGTTCTTGAAAACTACATCGGTATCACCGCTGATTCTTGGAACAATCCCGCTAAAGCGAAAGAGCTAGCACTGAACCAATATCAACAAGGTGCCGATATTATTTTCGTAGCCGCCGGTGCGTCTAATTCCGGCGTATTCGATGCCGCTGAAGAGAAAAAGAAACTCGCTATTGGTGTTGACAGCAATCAAAACTGGATGAAACCAGGATTTATCTTAACATCCATGCTTAAACGCGTAGATCAAGGCGTGTATGCAACGATCAAAGATTTAAAAGATGGCAAATTCACGTCGGGCACGGTTCGCTATGGTTTGAAAGACAAAGGCATAGATTACGCTATGGATAAATACAATGAAAAGCTCGTCACAAAAGACGATGTTAAAAAATTGGATGCCATCAAAGCCGATATCGTTTCTGGTAAAATCGTTGTTCCTGATTTTTATTTGATGAAAAAAAAGTAATCTGATTTTGAATTCAGCTTAGAGTTTGTTTACGTAGACTTAAAACAAACTCTAGAAAGTTCTAATGGAAATTAACTCTGGTCCAGAAATTGAATTCTCGAACGTAGGTAAACGCTTTGGCAACGTATGGGCCAATCGAGATATTTCCTTCGGCATTCAACGTAACACCATTCATGCCATCATTGGCGAGAACGGCGCTGGCAAGTCTACTATCATGAAGATCCTATTCGGGATTTATTCTGCCGATGCGGGATTAATAAAAGTAAATTCCAAAGAAGTTCGTTTTAGTTCCCCAATCGATGCTATGAAATACAAAATCGGTATGGTTCATCAGCATTTCATGCTAAGCCCAGCCCACACGGCTTTAGAAAATGTCCTTCTTGTGGATCCGAACCAAAAAGCCTTAGAGCCCTATTTTAAAAAAGATAAAATCGAAAAGATCAAAGCTACGGCAAAACTATATAAGTTTGATATCCCTTGGGATACATTAGTTCGCGACCTAGGTGTTGGGATTCAGCAGAAAATTGAAATTTTAAAACTGCTTTGTCTGGATAATCAGATTTTGATTTTCGATGAACCGACGGCGGTACTTACTCCGCATGAAATTGACGAGCTATTGAATCAATTGCTGGAACTAAAAAACCAAGGCAAGACCGTCATTCTGATCACTCATAAATTAAAAGAAGTAAAACGTATCGCTGACACCATCACTATTTTCCGCAAAGGCCAAATGGTTGGGACTTATCCCGCAAGCGAACTAGATGAAAAAGAAATGGCATCACGAATGGTGGGCAAACCCGTTTCGTTTGAAAAGCGCGCGTTTGAAAAATTCACGGGCGAAGAAGAATTATTGAAACTAGATAACGTACAGTTCAAGGACGAAAACAAAGATTTTCATTTAAATTTGACACTTCACCGTGGTGAAATCCTAGGAATCGCAGGTATCGAAGGACACGGTCAAGAAAAACTGATTCCGTTTATTTTGAATTCTAAAAAATATGATTATACCGGCAAAGCCACGATTTTGGGTAAAGATGCTCAGACACTGGGCGCGTACGGTACCCGTGAATTACCCATCGGGATTTTTCCTGAAGATCGTTTGAAGTTGGGTGTACTTCCAGAATTAAAAGCATTTCAAAATTTCATCTTAGGTTATCAAAGAAAATCGAAGTGGTTTTCTAAAGGCGCGTTAGATTGGGCCAAAATTAAAACGCTGACTCAATCGATGTTCGACAAATTTAAAGTTGAACCCAACAACATCAATCTAGACTTCAACGCTTTCTCTGGTGGTAACCAGCAAAAGATCGTCGTCGCACGTGAACTGTTTCACGATCCTGAAATTATCATCGCGGCTCACCCGACACGCGGGGTTGATATAGGTGCTATTGAATTGATTCACGAACAACTGATTCAAGCCCAAGAAAAAGGCAAAGGCGTCTTACTGATCTCTAGCGAGCTTGATGAATTATTAAAACTATCTGATCGTATTTTAGTTGTACGTAATGGAAAAATCATGGGCGAACAAATTCGAGCTAACTTCAGCGAAAAAGAAATTGGCCGTAGTATGCTTGGAGTCGTGCAATGAAGTCATTCTTTGGATTCCTATTCGGCTTATTCTGCGCCCTGATGATTGTCTTACTGGCAGGCGAAAATCCTCTTCATATCTTGGAAATCCTAATACGCAGCAGTTTTGGCAGTAAATATGATTTCGGTTTAACTTTGTTTTACATGACCTCGCTGATTTTCACGGGTTTATCGGTGTCCACCGCATTCAAATCAGGATTGTTTAATATCGGTGCCGAAGGGCAATTGAATTTTAGTGCACTCTGTATGGTTGTATTTGCGACTTCGTACCCAGGCATTACATTTCCTGGCAGTTTATTGATGATATTATTGGTTGGCATTTTATCGGGTGCAATTTGGGGCGCGATCCCCGGCCTGTTGAAAGCCTATCGCGGCAGCCATGAAGTCATCGTCACTATGATGCTGAACTTTGTATCGGCAGGTATTTCTAGTTATTTTATTTCGCAAAAGCTACAAAACCCTGATTCGCAAAATCCGGAAAGCGCTGTAATTAGCGATGCGTTCAGGACAAATTCGTTTGATTTTTTAAATAAGCTATTACCAGAATCGCCGGTCAACCTATTCTTTATTATCGCCATTCTAACTGCGGTCGGAATGTATTTCTTTTTCACTAAATCCGTATTGGGATACGAAATGATTGCCGTGGGCGAAAACCCATCAGCGGCGGAGCGCGCTTCTATTTCATCTAAGAAATTTGTCGTGATTAGTTTAGTCTTATCTGGCGTTTTGGCTAGCGGTGCAGGAATGAATGAAGTTATTGGCTACAGCGGGCAATACAAAATTGGATTCTCGCCTGAATTTGGGTTTATGGGGATAGCGGTGGCACTTATGTCAAACAATCATCCCCTTGGAATTATTGCCAATGCATTTATCATGTCCTTGTTTCATAAAGGTGCCAGCGATCTAGATATTGAAACTGAAACGATCACGAAAGATTTCTCTAAAATTATTCAAGCTATGGTTTTATTTGGCGTCGGTCTTCAGTATTACTTAAATAAATACGGCGTGAATTTTGGTTTCTTTAAAAAGAAAAAAATAAACTCTTCAGGAAATATGTAACATGGGCGAAATCGATATTTTTTCTTTAGGTTTTGTTCTCAGTGCCCTACGAGTTTCAACTCCGCTAATTTTTGCGGCCCAAGCGGGTTTGCTAAGTGAAAAATCGGGTGTAGTACAAATTGGCCTTGAAGGATTTATGTTGGCCGGAGCATTCTCTGGCGCCGTATTCGCACATATTACGCACTCATCCTACCTTGGTTTTTTAATGGCCTTCATGTGCGGTGCTTTCGCTAGCTTACTATTTAGTTTGCTAGTAGTTCGGTTAAAAACAGACGCGATCGTTGCGGGAACTGGTTTTAATTTTTTAATGATGGGTTTGATTCCGTTTCTGACTAAATTTATTTTTAATTCTACGGGCTCAACGCCGCCTATTCCTATTGAACTTCGATTATCTTACGAAGTAACTGCGTTTGCCTTTGCTGTTGTGATTGGAATTTATTTTCTGATTTCCAAAACCCGCTGGGGTTATTGGATTCAGTTCGCTGGCGAATATCCTGATGGATTAACCGCTTGCGGAGTTTCTGTTGAAAAAGTCAGATGGATCAGTGTTTTCCTGTGCGGCGGACTAGCGGCCTTGGGCGGCGCTAGTTTATCTTTATTTTTATCGTCGGCCTATTCACCTTTGATGACTGGTGGTCGTGGTTTCATTGCCTTGAGTGCCTTGATTCTTGGTAAATGGAAGCCGGTGCCTACACTTGTCGGTTGTTTAGTATTTGGAATTTTTGATGCTCTTCAGATTCGCCTGCAAGGTGTACCTATCAATGGATTTATAATTCCAGTTCAGTGGATTCAAATTCTTCCCTACGTGTTGACTATCGTATTGCTGGCTGGCTTTTTTGGTCGTAGCCAGGCTCCGGCTTATTTAGGTAAACGATAGATTTCTTTATTACTATAAGGCGATTTGCATATCGTTTCTGAGCAAGCTTTCACCGCGCGTTCGTCAGGATTCTGTTATGAGCAAGGATTTCAATGGTGATTACTGCTTGAATTTTTCGATCCTTGATATCATAAATCAAGGATCGAGGTATTCATGCATATTTCTACAATTTCTAAAATCGGTGTTCTTGTTTTAATAACATCTTTTTTTTCTGAAAAAGCCTTCTCTTGGGGAAACCGCGGACATCATGAGATTTGTATCGCGGCTACTCACTTAGTAAAAGACGATGCACTTCGTCCGTTTTTAAGATTTCGTATGCATAGCATGGGTCACCTTTGCAACATTCCTGACATTTACTGGAAATCGCTGGGACCCGATGTCGGCGAAGTTGGCAATCCCACACACTACATAGATCCTGAAATTATTGGAATGGATGCTTCGACCCTGCCTAAAGACTACAAATCCATTATGGAAAAATACACGGGCACAGAAAATCTTTTTAAAAACAACGGGAACAAAATCTTTTCTATTCCTAAAGAAATGGGTTCCTTGTGGTGGCGGGCAGATCAATTTTTCCGTTTAATCACTGAATTAAAACCTTCATTTTCAAATATTGTAACTCCGAAAAATTATAAAGAAGAACAAGACGACAAACTTCCCTACAACCAAGCAGTCTTTAGCATGATCCAATATATGGGTATCATGGGACATTACGTCGGCGATGCCTCTCAGCCATTTCACGCTACATCCGATCATGACGGCTGGAAAGCTCAGCATGGCGGAATTCATTCTTACTATGAAGAACAAACCGTCGCTTACTTTGGTCCGGATATGCAAAAGTTAATCGCGGATAAAGCCAAGACAATTAAAGACGCGAAATTAACAAGTGGAACAACGATCGAAATCATGCAGCACTTAAATACACTAGCTGCTAAAGATATCGAAAAAGTCTTAAAGCTAGATCCGGTATTGAAAAAATCTGAAATTAAAAGCGATAAGGGAATGGACATTAAAACTCCTGCAGAACGCAGCCCTGCCGAAGTGGGCTTTAAAAAATTTAAAGACCTAATCGTTCTTCATATGGCTCGTTCAGCAGTAGCGCTCGCTCACCTCTGGGATCAATCGTATCACGATGCGGGATCACCCTCTTTGCAAGCATACAAAAGTTTTAGATATCCACATACTCCCGACTTTATTCCACCGGACTACACTGGAAAAACAGAACTTAAAAAATCTGAAGTAGGAAAATAGTGGCAATTAAAAGATTCAAAATCTTACTTCTTACAGCCCTTTGTCTAATAGGGGGATTCGGATTTTACAAAATGAATCCCCACGATCCCATCATCGCCGCTTTTTTCACGCTGGGTTTACTGGGGATCATGATGAGCTCCGTACGTAAGCCTAAAGATTAGATTCAAGAAATCTTGGCTACTCAAACAAAGTTATAAACGTTACAGTTTTTACTTAAGGGGAGCCATCATATGAATTTTACTAAAATTTTAGTTCTTATTTCGTGTTTTTCATTTCTATCACTAGCAGAACCAGTTGAAGACAACTCATTTCTAGTTGAAGAAGCCTACAATCAAGATCCGGGCGTTGTTCAATTCATCAACGTATACCAAAAATCTAATAAAACAAAAGATTGGAATTACGTTTTCATTAACGAACTTCCGATTTTATCACGCGATCACCAGTTTTCGTATGAACTTCCTTATAGCCACGTCGAATCCACAGATAAAACAGGACTCGGCGATATTAAACTTAACTATCGTTATGAAATTTACGGCAACGAAAAATTCACAACTACGGGTCGTTTAAGTTATGTAACAACCACTGGTAAATTCGAGGACGGTTTAGGAGCCGGTGTAAGTAGTTACGAAGCCTCCTTAGTTACCTCTGTTAAAATTTCCGAAAAGTGGGTTCAGCACTGGAATGTTGGTGCCTCGCACACTCCCAAAGCGAAAATCGCTAGTGGCGATACCGCCGATAACAATCGATTTTTCTGGAATTTAAGCAATGTGTACCTGTTAACAGACAGTTTCAACTTCATGTTAGAATTTGCCTCATCCCAAAAAGAAACTACGACTGGCAAGAACCAAACGGAATGGGGGTCACAATTCATTGTAAGCCCTAGTATTCGCTACGGAATCGACATTGGTGAATGGCAAATCGTGCCGGGTTTAGCATTGCCGTCTACGATAGGTCCAAATCCGGGGACAGAGAATCAAACTCTAGTTTATTTGTCGATTGAAGGAAAACTTTGGTAAACGTCTCATATAGGTGCGACCAAATTGACTTTTGAGACTTTAAAACCTAACCTTTAGATATAAATGCGCCAAAACCAGTTTAAAACTTTATTTATACTTTCACTTTGTTTTATGATTTTGGCGTTATTTTTTAAACCGTATCATGCTCATTCATGCGGTCATTCCTCTGAATCAAATTCTGTTAGCCACCAACATAGCGATGAAGAGTCACATAGTAAGAAATCTGATTGCGGTAGCGAGTGTGCGTGTCCACAGCACCGTATGAATGGTTGCAATCCAATAACAGCGTTAGCCAAAAGTGATCGTTTTATTTTATTAGAAGTAACTTCTGTTGTTCATGAAGATACTTTATTTTCCGCAAAGAAATCTCCAACCTTAGACGGACCTTTTCAACCTCCTCGAGCTTAATTGTTATTTCTTAACAATTAGAAGCATTCAAATACTTACTACTTTAGCTCTATAAGGGGACACTGTGCTTAACTCTATTATTAGATTTGCATTGAACCATCGTTTGTTGGTGATTGCTATGACGGCATTACTGATTGTGTATGGTTCAATCACTCTTAAAAATTTACCAATTGATGTCTTTCCCGACATCACTAAACCTACGGTAACGATCGTCACGGAATCGCATGGTATGGCACCTGAAGAAGTGGAAACTCGAGTGACATTACCGATTGAAAGCTATTTGAACGGCATCCCAGGTGTGGAACGAATTCGTTCGCAGTCAGGAATTGGATTATCCGCGATTTACGTAGAATTCGAATGGGGCACCGATATTTATCGAAGCCGTCAACTCGTTCAGGAAAAGTTGAATCTATCCAAAGAACGACTACCAAAAGACATCACGCCCATCATGGGCCCCATTGGATCTTTGATGGGACAAATTCAACAGATCGCACTAACGACAGACTCAAATCAAATTAGCCCCATGGAACTGCGTAATTTAGCCGAGTGGGTTGTTCGTCCTCGTTTAATGACGATCCAAGGTGTATCTCAGGTCATCGCGATTGGCGGTGGATTAAAACAATACCAAGTTTTAGTTTCCGCAGAAAAAATGAATCGCTATCAATTGACGATGGAACAGCTAAATAAAGTTCTTTCGCAAATCAGTCAAAACACCACAGGTGGATTTTTAGAAAAATCAGGACAAGAATTTCTAGTCAGAAATATCGGTATTGTGGAAGACATTGACGATATCAAACAATCATTGATCGGAATGCACTTTGGAAAACCCATCCGCGTCAGCGACATAGCCGAAGTCGTTGAAGCTCCTCGACTAAAACGCGGCGACGGTAGTTTCAATGGAAACCCTTCGGTCGTGCTAACGATTCAGAAACAACCTGGGGCAGACACCATCTCAATTACCAAAGCGGTGGAAAAAGCAATTACAGACGTCAGCCCATCTTTGCCAAAAGGTGTTGTGATTCATACAGATGTTTTCAAACAATCAAATTTTATCGAAGCGTCAATAAATGGGATTCAAGGTAAATTAAAATTTGGTACCATCTTAGTATTTATCGTTTTGTTTGTTTTTCTGGCCAACCTAAGAATGTCAGTCATAACCTTGACAGCCATCCCTGTTTCATTCCTGGTAACCGCAATCGTATTTAATTTTTTTGGTCTTACAGTAAACACGATGACACTAGGTGGATTGGCTATCGCTATCGGTGAACTCGTAGATGATTCGATTGTGGATGTCGAGAATGTGTTCCGTAGATTGCGAGAAAATAGTCTAAGTTCAAATCCCAAATCGGCTTTGAAAGTCGTGTTCGAGGCATCTAGCGAAATCAGAAACTCGATCGTACTGGCCACTGTCATCATCGCGATGGTTTTCTTTCCACTATTTAACTTAACTGGGTTAGAGGGCCGTCTATTCACTCCTTTGGGTGTCGCTTACTTAACAGCGCTGATTTCATCATTGGTAGTTTCACTGACATTGACTCCAGTGTTGTGTTCTTATTTTTTAAAAGGAAAACCAAAAGAACATCGGGATACTAAACTAGTCATCGCTTTAAAAAATCTAGATCGCCGCATTTTAAATTGGTCTTTAAATCACTCCAATATAGTACTAGCTGGAAGTGCTGGGTTACTCATATTCGCTGTCGGCTTAGTACCATTTATGGGTCGTGACTTTTTACCACAGTTTAATGAAGGCACAGCGATGATTTCAATCATTGCTAAACCAGGGATTAGTTTAGCTGAATCAAACAAACTGGGAAAAAAAGCCGAAAAACTAATATTAGAAACAAAAGAAATTAAGTCAGCGTCTCGACGCACAGGCCGCGCAGAACTTGATGAGCATGCCATGGGCGTAAATGTCAGTGAAATCGATGTTGATTTCAATCCTAACGGACGCCCTCGAGATGTCGTACTTGAAGAAATCAGAAATAATTTGAAGACTCAAATACCAGGAGTTGGTGTGAATGTGGGACAACCCATATCTCATTTGATAGATCACATGCTTTCCGGCGTCAGCGCAGCGATTGCGATCAAAATATTTGGTCCCGATTTAACTTTGCTTCGACAAAAAGCGGCCGAGCTACACACGGCGATTAAAGATACTCAAGGCTTGGTCGATTTAAAAATCGAACAGCAGGGCTTAATCCCACAAATAAAAATTAAAGTGTTGCGTCCAGAAGCAGCCGCTTTTGGACTTAGCCCTGGGGAAGTCACTGAACTTCTGGAGGTTGCTTTTAATGGTGAAACCGTCGCACAAGTGATTGAAGATACTCGACTATACGATGTATTCTTCCAATTTGATGAAAATTCGCGTGGCTCCATGGAGAAGATGGAAGAAACTGTTTTAAAGATTATGCCCGACGGTCGAAAAGTTCGTCTAAAGGATGTCGCCGACGTCTATGAAACGACGGGACCAAATGAAATCAATCGCGAAAACAGTCAGCGAAGGATTGTTATTAGCGCGAATGTGAGTAAGCGTGACCTAGGCAGCCTGGTTGAAGAAATTCAAAATAAAGTAAAATCAAAAGTGGTTTTACCTGAAGGCTACTATGTTGTTTACGGTGGGCAGTTTGAAAGCCAGCAGACTGCGACTCAGAAAATTGCTTTGTTTGGACTGATTTCTATACTAGGAATCGCGATGGTTCTATTCAGCCACTTTCGATCAACCACCATCATGGCGCAGATCATGGCTACTATCCCACTGGCGTTTATTGGCGGCATTATTTTGCTCTATGTAACTGACAAAACAATCACGGTCGCCAGTCTGGTCGGCTTCATCACACTATGCGGAGTGGCCTCACGCAATGGCATCATGATGATTTCGCACTATCTGCATCTGATGAAGTACGAAAATGAATCGTTCAGCAAAGAAATGATTATTCGTGGCTCACAGGAACGTCTTGTTCCGGTTGTGATGACAGCGTGTGTGGCATCATTGGCTTTGCTGCCTTTAGTATTCGCCAAGGGACACGCCGGTAGCGAAGTACTGTACCCGGTGGCCGTCGTGATCGTCGGGGGATTAATCAGCTCAACAATTTTGGACATCATCGTGACGCCCACATTGTTTTTTCGCTTCGGAAGAAAATCAGCAGAACACTATATTAACGACAATAATAAAACAGAAGAAATTTAAAATAGGAGAATTTTATGAATACATTTATCAAAGCACTTACAATCGCATTATTTTCTGCAACTATCGCATCAACAGCGTTGGCCCATGACGATCATGACCACGACGGACCAAGCTCATTCCAGCCGTTAAAAGGCGGTGTAGTAAAATCTACCGAGTCTATCAATATCGAAGTCGTCAACAAAGACTCCAAACAGGAAATTTACGTCTACGATGTCGATGGTAAAGTCAAAGACACCAAAACCTATACTTTAAAGGCCGGAATGAAACTTCCGAAGAGTAAAAAAATTGAAAAACTAAAATTGGATAGTATTACCGATTCTACCAGTGGCCAGTTCTCTCACTACGAAGTGAACAGTAAACCAAAAAACACTCATCGCTATTCTTTGGTGTTAGAGGTGAAAGACGCAAAAGAAGATCATGGCGACAAAATCGAATTTACTATCGAACTAAAAAAATAGGACCGCAAATGAAAACAAAATATCTGGTTTTCTATTTTATGGCAGGGTTTCTAAAACCCCTCCCCCTATTCGCGGACAACGTTTCGGTGAACTACGACAACTTGAAGTCATTACTGGAATCCCGAAACGTCAAACTAGAGGCGCATCGTCTTGATGTGGAAGCGGCCAAAATTAAAGAAGGATCTTTGAATAGATCGTTCCTTCCTCAACTTGAATTGCATGCAAGTCAGGAAAGTTTCAGGAAAGGAACAGGCTCACAAAAAACTCAGCCCGCTTACGGCGTCGAAGCCAAGATAAATATTTTTAACGGCGGCAAGGATAGTATCGAATCTGAAATGCGTGATCTAAACTCCCAGAAGAAGTCCGTTCAACTGGTTAAAACAACGGCTGATGAGTTATTGCAAGCACGCACTCTCTTTTGGGAAATCCTATACACTCAAGAAAAAATTGCGCTCCTTGAATCAGTTAATAAAATTAATTCTCAGAATGCAGAGTCGGCATTAAAGCGTATTCGCAGTGGCGTTGCGACTGAATCCGACAAAATGGAATTTGAAATCAAAGCTGTCAGTTTAAAGCAAGATTTGGAGACGGCAAGACTTCAGCTCAGGACTCAAACGGCTGAACTGCGTGTAATGCTCAATATCGACTCATCGGCGACTTTGTTGCTGCCGAAGGAAATTGGCCATGAGCATGATTTTGAAGCCAACGTGAAGCATTCTCATGAAGACCACGATATTCTGGCAAAGGAAAATGAAATCCAGTCTAATTTAAGTCAGCTCTCCAGCAAGAAACTAAATCGCACTTGGTGGCCTAAAGTAGACGCCGTTGCGGGATACAATCAATTCAATGAACTTGAAGAGGATTCCTCGGATGCCGAGCAAAGAAAAGAATCCTATGTGGGATTAAGAGTCTCAATCAGTTTATCAGATAGCTTTGAATCCAATAAAGAATCCGCAGCGCAGGCTAAAGAATCCGCGGCCTTCCGCAAACTAGCTAATTATCAAAGGCAGCAAGCACATGCTCACGTAGAAAACGAAGTAGCCGAACTCAAACTACTACACAGCCAAGTCCACGATGCCGAAGAAAATATAGTACGAGCCGAAAAATATTATAAACTAACGCAATCGGAATACGCACGCGGAGTAAAAAACTCTCCAGACATGCTATCTGCATCAGAAAAGATTTTTGAAGTTAAGAACAAACGTCTAGAAATTCTAAAGGACTTCAATCTAAAACAAGCTCACATACTCGCAAAGATAAACAAATAAAAAGTGCCAGGCTACTTTTACGGAAGCGTTGCTTCCTGAAAAGTAGCCTGGCACCAAAAAAAAGGGCTGATTTTCATCAGCCCTTTTCGTTGATAACTTATATACGTCTAAAATTAGAACGCGTAAGTTAAGCTTACGTCTGACAAGAAATTAGTGTCAGAACCGAATTTACCGCTTTGGCCGTTAGCTGCTGCTAATGAACCGTCAACCATAAATTTGCCAAGTTTTAAGCCTACACCAGCGCCAACAACTGTGCTGTCAACTAAGCTTGTTTCAGAAGATGTCGCAGTGTCAGTAGATGTTTTTGAAGAGCCTAACAATACGTTTTGTTTGATAGATCCACGTAATACCATCCATGAAGTTGCATCAGCTTCGATACCGATAACAACTGGAAGAGAAGATTCTTCAGTTTTAGAACCGCCAGTTACTTTATCTTTAGCCGTAGTCATTAAGTAAGATACTCCGTAGAAGAAATCTGCGCCGTCTTTTTTGTGAGAGTTAACAACACCGATTTCAATTTGGCTAGCTTCAAGGTCTTTTGTAGTTGTGCCTGAAGCAACACCTTTAGCTTTTCCGCCACCCATAGCGTATTTACCGTATAGGAACATTGTATCCATCCAGTAACCACCAGATAAGAACATTGGAGATTTTTGTTCGAATTTATTTGCGTCAGAAACAGTAGCTTCACCAGTCAAACCAAGACCTAATTGAGCTTCCCAACCAGCAGCGCTAGATAAACTTGCGTTCAAACCCATAGAAGATGCTTTTGTTTTAGCTGTTTTATCTTCAAAGTTTGAATAGTTTAATCCAAGACCCCAAGCCATATCACCCATTTTATTTGCATAATATAGATTCAAAGGATTTTGAACTTGTTGAGTAGTTCCTGCAAGAGCCAAAGATTGATTAGCTAAATTTTCATTTTTAGCACCGATCCAAGCACCTAATGCTGAAGTGTCGCTCAATTTACGAACGAAACCACCTTCTGCGTTGATCGGAGTTGTAGCTGGAGCTACTGCCGCATTGTTCGCACCGTTAGTACCTGGAGTCACAGATGCAGTCTCGATCGACACGAATTCGCCGTGTACAAGCGCTTGATCTGGCTCACGGCTGATTACGTCGCGAGAGTCTTGTAAGTGTGGAGATGATTGAAGAGCTTTCAATCTAGCTTTAGAAGCAAAAGCTGAAGTTGCACACAAAGCAACAGCAACCAAAATTGTCATCTTTTTCATATTAATTCCTTCCTTGCAGATTATGTCTGCTAGTTTATTTGGTTAATTTAACCATTTTTTAATCTCAATAAATAAATGGTAATAAGTCTTGAAGTTGAGATCAATCTAAAAACGTTTTAGCAATTTCGAGCAGTTAAAAACATTAAGCGAAAAAAAACGTGTCCAATTAACATCACAAAAATGTGCTACGAAATTGAACAGACGTTTAATATTTTATTAAATTATATTTAAGAAATAATTTTTCTCTCAAAGTACTGATGACAGCGCATCTCGAAGAGATTATTGAATTAAAATTTTTTAATTTTTTTTTGAACATAAATTTCAAAAAACAAACTCGTTCGACATTGATTTTAAGAATGATGGGGCATTTTATCCACCCTGATGCGGTGCGTACATTTGCCCCTGTTTAGCCGTTTTCTTATGCAGTTAATCTCAACAAAATGAAGAGTGTGAGCCATGTTTACCGATTTCGAAAACTAAAGAGGGTTGAAAAACTACACGTAACGGATCTTTAAACAATCGCGCCTTTCGGTGTCCATCGAATATAAGTTTCAAGCTATTAAACGGATTTCGCCATTGTAATTGATTACTTTCTATATTCAGTTGTGATCCATAGATTTCAATCAAAAGTGCTTTCATTTGTTCGTGAGTCCCTACTGGTTCGCATAGTATAGGACGAGCAAATTCAATCGGAATATCTCGCTTAAGACGCATTTCCCAATCTAAAACTAAAATATTTTCATTAAAATACGGTGTCGAAAACACGACGTGAAGGCCGTCTTTGTCTAACACCAGCCCATAAACCTCAATTCCACTCTCATCTTGTAGTTCAGCGAGGGCACTGAGAGTTTTTTCCCAAATCTGCTGTTCCTCGGTGGCAAGGAACTCTCTCCGTTTGGGCTTTTTGTCGGACTTTTCACGATGAAATATCCGAGTTCGGAAATAGAAAAATTTTGGGGCTTTGTTTAAATAGACATCATTCATTTCCCTATTTGACTTTGCAAAGTCAGAACCCCAAACTTAGTCCATGGTTAAAAAGAAATTTCTGAAGGGAATTATTAAGCGCAACCCTGACGGATTTGGATTCCTGATTCCCGATTCCAAAGAGCACCAAGATGTATATATCCCCCGCCACGCAATGGATGGGGTGATGACTAATGACTATGTCCTAGCCGATGTTTTTCCAGAATCTGGATCACAAAAATTCCGCGGTGAAATCATCGAAATCATTAAACGATCTACGGTTACCGTTGTAGGTAAATATAAACAGATTACGAAAAGCTACGGCATCTTAAAAGATGAATCCAATTCCTGGGGTAGCGATCTAGTTATCGAAACTAAAAACAATTTGGATTGCCAAACTGGCGATCTTGTTGCTGCCCAAATTATTCAATACCCTGAAAAAGGCAAAGAATTAATTGGAAAAGTTGTGGAAATCATCGGGGATATTGAAGATCCTTTGAATGATATCAAACGCGTAGCCCTGACTCAGCAAATTACGATGAATTTTCCTGAAGAAGTTCTAAAAGAGGCTAAGAAGTTTAAATCAGAACCTAACGAAAAAGATTTCAAAGGTCGTAAGGACATCCGCGATTTAAACTTGATTACGATCGATGGCAAAACAGCGAAAGATTTCGATGACGCTGTTTATGTTGAACGTTCCGATCGAGGCTTTCGTTTACTTGTAGCCATTGCCGACGTCAGTCACTATGTGAAAAATGAAACCGCGATCGATGAAGAAGCTTACCTGCGTGGAAATAGTATCTATTTCCCTAATTTCGTTATTCCCATGTTACCAGAAGTATTGAGTAACGGTCTATGCTCGCTGAATCCGCACGTACCAAGGCTGTGTATGGTCGCTGAAATGTATTTTGATTTCGCCGGTACCAAAGTAGAAAGCCGTTTTTATGAAGCTGTTATGGAATCCAAAGCACGCGTTACATACGGTGAAGCTCAAGAAATTATCGAAGGTCAAACGATCGAAAAATTCGAACATGTTAAAGACAATATCCTTAAGTGTGCCGAGCTAGCTAAAGTTTTAATGGCCAAACGTTTCCGCGATGGATCTTTAGATTTAGAAATTCCCGAAACAGCGCTAGAAATCGATGCATCCGGCGTTCCCGTCGACGTTATCCGTTCTGAACGTTTATTCGCGCATCGTTTGATTGAAGAGTTAATGTTGATAGCAAACGTGGCCGTGGCCGAGTTTTTAACGAACTCGCAAATCCCGTCCATGTATCGCATCCATGAGCCACCTAACGAAACGGCCATCAAGATGCTAGAACGCTATCTACATAATTTTGGCGGTAAAGTTAAGCTGGATGACGGTAAATTGCAAAAACGCCTAACTCGCGCTTTGCAAGAATTCTCTGGCAAACCAGAAGCTCACGTGCTGAATATCTTAACTTTACGTTCTATGAACCAAGCGAAATATTCAGTAAACAACGTCGGTCACTTTGGTTTAGGTTTTGAGAATTACACTCATTTTACCTCGCCGATCCGTCGCTACCCTGATTTAATCGTGCATCGTTTGATTAAGAGCCAAATTCTAAAAGGCAAAAAATATAACGTGGTGGAAGAGGAAGATTTAGCAACGGCCGCAACTTGGTTATCCAGCTGCGAGCAAAAAGCCGCTAAAGCCGAACGCCAAATCACTTCGATCAAAAAAGCCCGTTTCATGGAAAAATTCCTGGGCGACGAATTCGAAGGCATGATCAGCTCGGTCGTTCGTTTCGGTGTTTTTGTTCTACTACGTGAATACGAAATCGACGGACTAGTTAAGATCGATGAATTATCATCGCAGCGTCTTGAGTTTGATGAAAAAACTCTAAGCCTTTACAACAAAAAGACAGGATTGCGATTTACCATCGGTGATTCTATCAAGATTAAAGTTGTCGCTACGGATTCTGAACTTGGTCAGATTAACTTTATGCCTCTAGAACTGGTTGCTAAGCGCGAACAGCAGAACATGAATCAACTCAAGCATGATTCACGACGCAATCCCAATAATCGTCAGCAACCTCAACAACAAAATGAAAACCAAAACCGTAATCAAGCCAATGCTCGCAGCGGTGGTGGCAACAAGAAGTTCAAGAAAAAACGTGGTGGTTCTTTTGCAGAGCGTATGTTTAAAAAGAAAGATAAACTTGGATTTGGACAACCAAATTCCAATAAAAATCGTCCGCAATTTCATCAGGCAGCGAAGCAAGATGATGTTGAAGAGATACGAATTGACCGAGACTTCAAATCGCAAGGCCAAAACCAATCCCAAAACAAAAGCCAACGATCTGAAAATCCTTTTGAAACACCTTATGAAGTAAAAAAAGGTGGCGACAAGACTTCTGGTTTTAGTTCTAGCGGCGGTGTTGAATACAAAGTTCAAACTTCAAAACGTAGCTCGATATTAGAAAAACTAGATCAAGCGATTCAATCACGTTCTCGCAATGAATCGTATAGTGGTGGTGATAGAAGAAAACCACAATTTGAAGGCGAAAATTCGCAGCGTGGAGATCGAGAAAAGGATCGTGATCGCGACCATAACCGTGATCGTGGTTCACAGCGTAGCTTCAAAAATAAGGAGAAAAACAGTGGCGGGTCTGGGGCAAAGGCTGAATCCTCTAGGAAAAACTCTAAAAAACGCGGCCAGGTTAAGAACCATCGTAGGGGTGTTCGCTAAGCACGGTTTCTATAAAGTTGCCGAGCAGATCAACCTAGGACAATACTTAATCGAGCGTTTCATGTCGTCGAATTACGAAAATTTTTCGACGGCAGAACGTATTCGCATGTCGTTTGAAGAACTAGGACCTACATTTGTTAAACTAGGCCAGCTTCTTGCGACTCGTCCCGATTTGGTTCCAGAAGACTACGTCATTGAATTCTCTAAACTACATGGCAATGTCCAGCCCTTACCGTTTGAAACTATCCAAGGCGTTTTACAGCACGAAATCGGTGCTCAATTAGATTTATTTGAAAATATTGATCCCAATCCTATCGGGTCAGCCAGTATTGCACAGGTACATCAAGCACGATTAAAAACAGGCGAAGACGTCGTCCTTAAAATTCAACGTCCGGGCATCATTGATGTTATCAATGATGATTTAGGTGTCCTTTATTTCATTGCCGATCTTCTAACGAAGTATATTCCAGAATCGCGTGCTTTTAATCCAAAAGCGATTGTCGATGAATATTTCAAAACTCTGGAACTAGAAACTAACTTTATCGTTGAAACGAATAATATTCGCCGGTTTGCTTTAAATTTTCAGTCTCAATCCGACATTATTATTCCTAAAGTTTATCAAGATCTAACCACCGAACGCGTTTTAGTTATGGAAAAATTAAAGGGAATCCCCCTTTCCGACGATGGCGCTTTGAACCAGGCGAATGTAGATTCCCATGAAATTATTAAGAAAGGCTTACGTGCCTATTTAAAAATGGTTTTCTTTGATGGACTATTCCATGGCGATTTGCACGCCGGAAATTTCTTTGTATTTTCAGGAAACGCGATTGGTTTAATCGATTTCGGTGTCGTTGGCCGCCTTAATTCTAAAACTCAAAGTTCGATCGCTAATATGCTTTATGCCCTGTCAAAGGAAGATTACGATCGCTTGGCCTATGAATATGTAGATTTAGCGCCTTTTACCGACCAAGTGAATATCGATGTATTTGCCAAAGAACTACGGGAATTGATCGCGCCTTACTATGGATTAACTTTGAAAAACGTTAATCTGGGCAAGCTTCTAATGAGCTCCGCCGGTATCGCTTCAAAAAATAAACTGGTTGTTCCATCTGAGTTGATGATGTTCTTTAAATCCATCGTTTCTATTGAAGGTATGGGGAGAAAGATTCTAAAAGAATTTGATTTCCTTCAATATTCGATCGAGTTTGCTGGTGAATTAATTCAGCATCAAATGAGCCCAGAAAAGATCGCAGCAGACCTTGGGCAAATGGCTCGGGAGTCGAAAAATTTTATCAATAGTCTACCCCGCCAGCTTCACTTTTTGATCAAAAAATTGAACAGTCCGGAACATCATTTCAAGTTTCAATTCGTTGAATTGCACGACCTTAAAAAGTCGTTTGAATCCTCGTTCAATCTTTTGTTTTTAGGGATCATCACAGCCTCTTTAATTTTCAGTGCGTCCCATATTTACGCTAGTAAACACGATGGGGATTTTGTCTTAGGTATGCCCACCATGAGCTTTGTAATGTTTGTTTTGGCCACATTGCTGGGCCTAATCGGGTTCTATAATTACATCAAGAAACCCTAAGGTCTGTGCAGAGACAACGTTACGACCATAACCCTGTCCTTTTGCAGAAAAAATTACCTTTTTTGTGCGAAGGATTTGAGTTTACGCAGCGACACGCTATAGTACCAATATGCCCCACAGATATCATAACGGAATTTTAGTTCACGAGGCCCATCGCGTTCCCAAGCCGATGGCTGACCTATGTTCTTTGATCGGCGATTTCATTCAATATTGGGGATTCAAAAAGGTTCATGGACAGATCTGGACCACGATCTTTTTATCCAAAGAACCTATTGATGCAACGACGATTGTAAAACGTCTTAGAGTTTCAAAGGCACTGGTCAGTTTGGCCATCAAAGACCTGTTGGATTTTGAAGTCATTCAAGTAGTCGGAAAAGGTTCACGCCGTAAAACTTTGTATCAATCCCACCCCGACTTAATTTACGTAATTTCCAGAGTCCTTATCGCTCGCGAGCAAAAACTATTGTCAGAGATTATGACTAAGCAATGCGAAGTGAATGAACTGATCAAATCATCTAAAGAAAATCTGGATATCTGTCCCGAAAAAATGGGTGAACTAGAAGATATGGTTTCATCCGCTCAAGAAATGCTTCAATGTCTAGTAGCTTCTGGTTTCATCAGCAGCTCTAAGTAATCAAAATCTTAAAATTAAACAGTGGTACTTTTAAGCTACTGGACCATATATTATGATGCGTCTTTATCACCACAGGACACTGTCGACAGTGGTGAAATTTACCCAGCCTATCATCCAAATTAATCCAGCAAAACGAAATGACTTCAATTCAGAAAAACCTAGGGATAAAATAATCTCAAGGAATATTAACAATACTTTTTTAAGGAGTAACTTATGAAAAAGTTTTATGCGATTTTATTTTTAGCTTTATCCCTTGTTCCAGTAAGCAGTTTTGCAAAAGGTGGCGGCGGCGGTTGGTTGTTAGGAATCGATTTCAGTTATATAACTTCAAAAGCAGAATCGACAACGAGCGGAGTTACAGGAACTGGCGAGTCTACAGTCAGCATTTACGATCTTTCTTTAGGTAACCTGATGAGCTCAGGTCTGTATATTGGTGCATTATATTCTACACGAAGTGATAAGTCTGGCAGTGATCCCGCTACTTCGAGCAACGCACTTGGCGCTAGTATTGGTTTCATTGGCGACAGCGGTTTTAACATCATTGCAAGCTACATTCTAAGCGCAACTGATGGCGACTACAAAAAAGGCACTGGTTACCAAATTGATTTAGGTTGGAGACACTTTATTTCTAGCAGCTTCTACATGGGTACAAAAGTAGCGATGAGAAGTCTAAAATACACAGAAAACGCAACTCTTTCTAGTGGCTTTGAATCACTGACGTACTCAACAACAATACCATATGTTGTTCTTGGCTTTGGGTTCTAATTATTTCGTAGTTTAAATGCTAATGAAAAGGCTCCTTACTTAAGGGGCCTTTTCTATCGCCACGATTCTACTTCGTAGGTCTCAGATTCCCAGTCGGGAAATACGGTATAGTGGATAAAGCTATCCGGAACTACCGTTATTCTGTTTTCAAAATATAGTGGCAACCACGGCAAGTCTTTATTAAACTCAATATAGAATTTTTTCAGCTGAGTTTTAATTTTCTTAATATCATATTCTTCATCTGCCTTTTCCATAGCTTCATCAGCAATCTTATTTTCCCAGCGAGCATAATTACTGCCCTGCCATTGATTCGCTTCGGATGGAATATTTGTAGGATTAAAAAACGAGCGATTGATTTGAAGTTTTGGCTGCGACCAGCTGAATACCGACACATCAAAATCACCTTTCTTTACTGTCTCTCCGATAAGAACGCGCTTGAGCTGCTTTTTCAAAAAAACTTTCAGGCCGGCCGAGGTCCATTTGTTATGCAAATAGACGGCGACTCGCTCGCGATCCAAGTTTTCAGAATTATACGTCAATACAAGTTCTACCGGGTCTTTCACGTATCCAGATTCTTTAATTAGCTGAACCGCTTTTTTGAAATCTAGTTTGTACTTAGGTTGCGCGTATTCGGTCATAAAATTAGGATCCGTCGGATGAGCCAGACTACCCGTTAACTCGCCGTCACCGCCCACAATTTTTGCTAGTTCTTTGGGATCAATTAGTAGCGACATCGCCTGACGTATTTTTAAATCGCTAATATATTTTCGTTTCATATTAAACTCTAGGTGAATCAATTTGGTCGACGCCCTAGAGACTATTTTGTTTTTGAGTTTCTTTTCAGTAATGATCTTTTGAATTTCTTCTGCACGCTCAGCCGTCAATCCACTTAAGATCATATCGATTTCTTGAGACGAAAAGGCATTCATAATTCCCTGTAAAGAGTTGTAAAAGCGGATTTGCAATTTATCGTAAAAAGGTTTGTGGCCGTAGAATACGGGATTTCGTTCTAACTCGATATAGTATCCCGGCTTATAAACACTGATTTTGTAGGGACCATTAGCCAGGCCTTTGAAAGTTGGATCGAGGCCATATTGAGTTTTTTTCAAGTACTCAATTTCGTTTTCACTAGCCTCGATCTTGGATTTTTCGATATGGGTCGGTAAGGGAGGGGGTAAATAGAGAGTATAAATTGGTTTACGCTTTCTGAAATGCACACTGCATTTCTTTGAATTGCCGATTGCACTTTCTATTTTTTCTATCTGATCTATTGAAGAACTTCGAAATTTTTTCTGAGAAAAAAGTCCGGTTTGAAAGTCAGCACACGTTACTGGAGTTTCGTCGTCCCACCTAGCATCGTGGCGAATTTCAAACTCCAATTTATTTTTTTTAAACTGGGGCGCCGAAATCGCTAAATGAGGCACTAGTTCACTCTTTGAATTAAAGTGAGCTAAGCTTCTAACCATAAGTGAGTTAACTAATCCCTCTTCAACTGTTGCGCGAAACGCGGGATTCAGCGAATTGGGCTCGAGCACCATTCCCATTTTAAGTATTGAAGGACTTGGTGAGTTAGCAAACACTAACTCACAGCAAAGCCATATCAATATAAAAAGAAAGGATGGATTCAACGTATACTAGCCTAATAATTTCAATGCTAACTGATTCATCTGATTAGCTTGTCCTAGTACTGATGTACCTGCTTGCATCAAGATGCTATTTCTAACCATCTCTGCACTCTCAGCTGCTACATCCGCATCTCTGATGCGTGAATTAGCTGCCGACATGTTTTCATCGTACACTAACAAGTTATTCGATGTTGATTGTAAGCGATTTTGCATGGCACCGAAGTTAGCTCGGATCGCATTCACAGATACCAAAGCATTATCTAAGCTTGATAAACTGACTTGCGCGCTTTCTTTAGTTTCCAGTGATTCCGCCACAATACCTAGTGCTTCTAATGTCGAATTCGCAGCACCTGCATTGAATGAAATTCTATCTTTAAATGGATCGTTATTTACACCGACTTGGATATCAATAACTCCACCAGTTCCGTTGAGTAGATCATACCCATTGTACTGTGTTGATTCCGTTACACGCTGAATCTCTGATTTTAGCTGTTGGTATTCAACATCCAAAAACTTTCTTTCCGTGTCGCCGATTGTATCTGATGCGGCTTGTACGCCCAACTCACGAAGGCGGATAATCATGTTTGAAACTTCGTTCAAACTGCCCTCTGCGATTTGCACCAGTGAGATACCGTCATTCGCGTTTCTGTTAGCTTGGCGTAGTCCTCTAATTTGAGCTTTCAAATTTTCAGAGATTGCTAAACCAGCAGCGTCGTCTGCGGCCTGATTGATTCTTTGACCCGAAGCGAGTCTTGCCATTGACCGGTTCTGATTAATACCAGTCATGTACAAATTTTTCTGCGCATTTAAGGCAGCCACATTTGTGTTAATACGTAAACCCATATCATCCTCCTTGCATACCGATAATCCTCCTTGATATTTGCCATCCATTGGCTAAAAGAACATTCTGTTCTTAATTGATACGTATTAGTTCGGAACACTTTTCAAGTTCTTAAGTCTAGTTTTTCTTATTGTGAGATTTTTTTAAACTCGACCTAGGTGTGAAATTCAATTCGTTAGTCGAGTTTTTCTGTATTATCGAGGTGAAATTGGGGCAACGTTAACGATTTTAAAATTGTCGTTGTGTTGATTTGCGTCTCTTACCTTTGGCCCCCAGTTATCCCAAGGGCGCACGCGTGAACTGCTTTCGATATCAATAGTACCATCTGCATTCTTTGTGAAAATTAGCACAGATACTTTTTCTTCTGTTTGAGTAATCTTAAGCATCTTTTCATTTTCTTCTAGATCAGTTTCTTTCAAAGATTTTTTAGTTCTAGGAATCGCAACCGTAAAACTAGATTGAAGAGGTGCCGTTGATTCAGCAACTACACTTCTATCCGAGCCGACTCTTTGATAACGGATGATAGGATCCGATTCAGTTTCAATAACTAGTGATTTTGAGATATCTAATCCACGAGTTACATAACTTCCATCCTCCGTGGGACCAATTGAAATTGTAGCCTCCACAGTTGTCATAGGTCCCTTGTCGATATCGATTGAATTTTCTTTTGTTTTTACTAAATAGGCAGGGTGATTCAAAGTCCCTTTATAAACATACCTCACGCCGGGTTGTAATCCTAAAAACAATCTGACTTTCACTGCTGCCATTTCTTCCGTCATTTTCTCAGCACTCGAAATGGAAGGTATTGCCAGTAAACACACAGTTAAAAGACCAGACATAATTGTTTTCATTTGAGACTCCTACTACTTACTATTTATATATTCAATGCCTAGGCCATAGTTGCCTCTTTCATTGCGCAATAACTGGCACCACAATTAGACACCCGCCTTAGAATAAGACAGGTGATCTATTTAATTCGCTAAACATGACGGGCGTCATATAGGGTACAGCCGGCCTACGCGATACTGTTAATATATGAAACATAGAGTGCCCAATGGACAAGAACGTAATTTCAATATCCATGAATTGTTTTTTTCAACTACTGATCAGAAAGGTAGAATTGAATTTGGTAATGACGTGTTCGTTCGCATTAGCGGATTTAGCAGGGACGAACTGATTGGCGCACCTCACAATATCATTCGTCATCCAGACATGCCAAAGATCGTTTTTAAAATATTATGGGAAACAATTCAAACTGGGGAAACGATCGCTGCCTATGTGAAAAACATGGCAAAAGACGGTTCGTATTATTGGGTTTTAGCCGTGGTATTCCCCGTTGGAAATCAATATCTATCAATCAGGATGAAACCAACTTCTCCGTTCAAAACTGCGATCGAAGACGCTTACAAAAAATTAGTTGAAATCGAAAACACGGAAGGTGTCGAGGCCTCTAGATATTATTTATCTACCCTATTGGATTCTCTCGGCTTTAAAAACTATGAAGAGTTTTCCACAAAAGCATTAAAAGCAGAAATTGTAGCCAGAGATGCTGCGCTAAAAGCAACCAATCAAGATACCCCGTGCGAGAATTTGGAAAGCGACCTGCTGAAATCTATCTGCACAGAATCCAAAAACGCTTCTAAACATACCGAAGAGATATTTAGGAAAATTACGGACCTGGAACAGATGAATTCCGTCTTCTCAACTCAAACGAAATCGCTTAGCGAAAAATTCTACGACTTCCAGTTGCTGTCACTGAATATTCAAGTGTGTTCATCCAAAGTAGGCGAACAAGGCAAATCGCTATCTGTAATCGCCCAAAATTTTAACACCCTAGTTTCGAACGTCAGTGAACATCTAAACCAATTCGCTATTGATGCCAAGAAGATCGACGATGCAAACAATGTTTTCACCAAACAAATTTGCACCCTAAAATTCCTAACTGACATGGTTGCCTTCTTCGTCCAAGAAACATTAAAAGTTAAAAGCCCAATAGAAAGTCAAAAAAAAATCGAAGACCTTTCAAAGATTTCGTCGATATTTATTTCTTTAGTAAGATCTGTAACCCAGAAGTTTCTATCTACTCACTCGGAAACATTTCACTTGATTGAAAATTTCAGCGCACTTAACAAGGACACCCGAAAATTAGTCAATGGTATCGAACTCGTCAGTCAAATTGGTTACATTGAATCGGCCAGAATCACTTCACAAAATATAGATTTTAAACACTCGATAGATAGTATGAAACGATTTTCTGAGATTTTGCGCGAAAGTCTGCATATTATCAATGCCAACTCGGCCAATATCCTTGAAAATATTTCGACTTTTGACGCCCATATTGAAGATTGCAATCGAGGCATCGAAAAAATATTTGCCTACTCGTTAAATCAGAACGAAGAGGTGCCGAACCCGACGACATTTGAAAATGTTAGAGTCCCACGATAACTGCATAGACGCCGTTCACCACTTCACTCATCAATCTGTAGTTTAAAGTCTCTGGTGTGTCTGTTTTTTCATGATAATTGGGGTTTCTCATAAACGCGGTATCTGTGATCATTACAGCCGGGAAACCCTGATCCCAATAGTTAGCGTGATCAGAGTAATCCACACCTGGAATATTTTTCGATATGTTAGCAGAATACACTGGCAAATCTGTGGCGCTCATGAAACGCGATTTAATGTCTCGAATTATCGACCATTCCTCGTATCGGCCAACAATCGAAATAAAATTCCCCGTGCTTGAATATAAAAAACTCAAACCCGGAATTGGATAGTCTTGCGAGCCTGATTCATCTTTAAAGTATCCAATCATTTCTAACGAGATCATCAATTTGATAGAGCGACCTTGATTTTTCATCATCTGCGCATGAACAAAGCTACCCATATTTTCAGTTCGGAAATTAGGTGGCTCTTCTAAAGAATAGGCGACTAGAATCACTGGACGCTTTAACTTGTCGTTCATCGGCGCTAACATGCGGGCCAGTTCAAGTAATCCGGCAACCCCGCTCGCATTATCATCAGCACCCGGTAATTCATCAAATGCATCGTAATGGGCGCCAATAACGATGGCCTCGCCATCTGAAGGCCCCAAATGAGTTACCACGTTATAATAGGTTTTATCATTCACCACGAAACCCATTTTCTTAGAAACTAAACCGTACTCTTCAATTTTCCCCGAAATATAGTCGGCGGCTGTTTCTAACGCTTCAGGATTTTTGAAAGTGCGTGCCGGTTTTGCGGCCGCTAAAATTTCGACATGATGTCGTAAATTATACTGATCTGATTTCAAATGTTTTGGATCGAGAGGACTCTCGATAAAAAAGACTGGATTTCTAATTAGAAAAAAAAGAAGCCCGAATATTACTATTAGGCTTCCGTATAAAATAATTCTACGATTCAACAACACCCAAAATTATTGAGCTCCCCAACAATTAACTGCCGCAAGGCCGTTTAGCAATTGGTAGTCTTTGTAGAACGCAGATGCAGAGGTCGCCTGATCATAAGCTAATTCCAATTTCAATTTAGCCAAACATTGAGTAGGCGCTTTTAACTGGTTCCAATTTCCCGCCGGAGGCTTTGGCATCTTTTTCGGTGGCAATGGAAAAAGGTACATCTGCGCTTCTCTCATCGCGTATGTTTCTGAATCTTGAGCATCTTTATTCATATAAACAGAAATATGAGGCGCGATCCCCACCGTTTGATTCGAGTTACCTGATGGTGCCAAAAACAAACCTTGAGTTGAACAGATAGTTAATTCTTGTTGATCTCTCATTGGTCCGCAGCCTTGGTAAGATCCTTTTCCGAAACTTGTTTGACCAACAATGTACCCACGATTGTAATCACGAATCGCCCCAGAAACAATTTCCGATGCACTTGCCGAATACGCATTGATTAAAACACTGAGTGGCTTTGTCGTTGTTACTTTCGCTTGTGTCGGCAACGAATCATACTGAACGCCTAAAAATGTTCTTCTCTCGAAATAGGAAACTATTTTGTTATTCCCTAGGAACATGCCACCAACACACGCAGCAATCTGAACATTTCCACCTGGATTATTTCTAAGATCTAGCACGTAGCCTGCGATATTTTGCTTATCCCAAGCTGAAATCACATCAGCAAATTCATCACAGATATTTGAATACATAAAGTTTGTTAAGCGAATGTAAACCATCGACTTGCCATTGAAGTTCACACTTTCAGAACTGACAACTGGGTTTACTACTTTTTTTCTAACAACGTTTATATCCAGTACTTTTTGATTGCGGTCGATCGTTAACTTAACCGTTGTATTTTCCCCACCACGCAAGGTCGCGACTATGTCGTCATCCAACAACCCCGTAAATGCCTTGCCGTCTGCAGCGGTTACGATATCACCAACTTGAACACCAGCTAGTCCTGCACCAGATCCCTTCAATACTCGTTTAACCATTAGACCTTGCTCTAATTTTACGAACTCGATACCAATACCGACAAACGAAGCGCCACTTTCGCTAGCGGCTTGTTCCATTTCTTTCGTCGGTCTCATGGACGTATGCGGATCAACAGCGGATTCAAAATATTTAGTTGCCGCCATTACTAGCAGAGCCGGCTTAACGTCGGTACCGCCGCGTTTGTTGATTTCTGTTAACAATAACTCGAAATCTGAATTTGGTGATTTGACAAATGTAGCTGATGCCGCAAAGAAACGTGTGCTTAGTTTTTTACGCACCTCTTCGAAATAGCCGAATGCTTCTTTTGCCGTTTTAATTGTAGGTAGAGGCATTTCTACCAAAGCTAATTGGTCCACTTGATAAAATGGTTGTTTACCATTCAATTGTGAAACCGGGACTACTTCTAAATTTTTCTTTAGTACAGATGCGAACGCTTGAACCGCCATCACGCAGCCAATATACGATTTCTGAGATTTCGCACATGACTTAGAATTAATCCCGCCCAATAACCAATTCAAATCTACTGTCACTCCGGCCCATACATCGTCAGCTTTAGTTGCTTGTTTGATTTTAGGCAGAACGTCGCTTGCAACGTCAAACTGAGTAACATGGCCTAAAGCCAATTGCTGCGAAAATGCAATTTCAACGATTAATGTAAAAATTAAAAATAGAGAAAAACGTTTCACTGATCCCCCCGGATTAATACTCACGCACTATAATCTTCTGGGAATGCATTTCAAGGAACTATTTTTATTTGATACAATTAATTGATAGAAATTTCAAAAAACAAAGACGATGGATACACAACGGAAGGTAAGGTGAACTTAACATTAGAAATAGCAATAGGTGCTATTATTTATATTTCTCAATATCCTGTAAAAGACTTAAATAGTCTGTATTTTACAGCGATAGACTTGATAGAACACAAATCTAAAATCCGAATAAATGTGGAGCGCAAATGCGCTCCACGCGCAGGAAACAGAACTAAAAAGCAAGTATCAGATCATGAAGGCCACTAAATTCTTGAAGGGTGATCTTGAAAGAATCAAGATCGAACAACCTGGATCAGAACAGAGCTAAGAATTAATCTTAGCCACCGAATGATTTGTTCAAGAGCCCTAGTGCTACATTGGACTGTGAATTAGCTTGCGCTAAAACAGAAGTACCCGCTTGTAATAAAATATTATTTCTAGTCATTTCAGATGTCTCTTCAGCTACATCCACATCTCTGATACGTGAGTTCGCAGCAGACATATTTTCTACGTTAACTTGAAGATTGCTGATCGTTGACTGTAGTCGATTTTGAATCGCACCGAAGTCGGCGCGCATCGCTGATACGGATACAATCGCTGTATCGATCGACGAAAGTGCATTCTGTGCGGATGCTTTATCAGCCACACTTGTTAAGTTGATACCTAACGCGGCTGAATTTGCATCGGCTTTTGAAGCATCAAAAGAGATACGGTCAATTTCTGGATTATTTCTTGTTCCAACTTGGAAATCCAAGATAGAGCCAACACCGGCCAAAAGTTGAGTTCCATTGAACTCTGTACCTTCGGCAACCCTGTCGACCTCGGATACTAGCTGATCATATTCCACATTTAGGAATTGACGCTCGACCGGACCGATCGTGTCTGAAGCGGCCTGTACCGCTAACTCTCTTAAGCGAATTAGTATCGAAGATACTTCATTCATCGCGCCCTCCGCGACTTGCACTAACGAGATACCGTCTTGGGCATTTCGTGTGGCCTGCTTAAGACCTCTAACTTGCGCTCTTAGGTTCTCAGAGATCGCCAAACCTGCGGCGTCATCTCCTGCTCTGTTGATTCTGTAACCAGAAGCAAGTTTTTCCATGCTCTTGTCTAGTCCCAGTTTCGTTCCCCAAAGCACCCTTTGAGCATTTAACGAAGACGTATTTGTATTAATACGTAACCCCATAAATTCCTCCTCCATGAGTTATATACATCCCTCGATCCTTGAGTGATGCGGAATCTTTATGATTCCAGTGGGTGATTATTGCTTACATCTCATATCGGGACACTTTGAAATAACTTGAGTCATAATGAGATAAACTGGACCAGGGTCCTGTAAATTTGTTCTACATTACCGTTTAATTCGATTTGGCGGCATTTTCGACTGAAAAGATTTCGTCGTTCAAGATCCCCGATTGATAATGGATTCGCTTAGCAGTATCTATTTTCCATGGAAATTCGCGATCCTCTACATGGTTCAATGTACTTCTCTGATTCAGAAGTTAAAATTTTAGATACTTTAGAATTTCAACGTCTGCGCGCAATTAAACAATTGGGTTTTTCTGAATTCAGTTTTCCGGGCGCCACCCACAATCGCTATCTGCATTCCCTTGGTGTGAGCCACGTTGCGGGAATGGTATTTGATTCCATTTTCAAAGTTTATCCTTTTAAAAAACCATCTAAGAAACATCAATTCCGTCAGATCTGCCGACTGGCAGCTATGCTACATGATGTGGGTCACGGGCCCCTAAGCCACACCACAGAACAAGTGATGCCAAAGCTTTCGCAGTTAAAGCTTTCAGTTTATGACGGCATTGATAGACAAGCGAATCACGAAGATTACACACTTAAATTTTTGCTAGATTCAAATATTGCTGAAGTAATTCAAACTAATTTTGAATTCACACCGTACCACGTTGCTTTGTTGATTGATAAATCCTTGCCTGAAAAAGATGATTTTTTTACTGACGGAGTCATCAACTTTAGACCGATTTTAAGCCAGATCGTAAGCTCTGAATTAGATGCCGATCGAATGGACTATCTTGAACGCGACAGTTATTTCTGTGGAACGAACTATGGCAAAGTCGATATCGAATGGTTAATTCAAAATTTAACTTTCCATGTAAAAGAAAATAAATTATTTCTTTCTTTAAATCGTCGGGCACTTTATTCTTTCGATGATTTCTTGATTTCTCGCCATCATATGCATTTGATGGTCTACTTCCATCATAAAAGCATCATTTATGAAGAGATGCTGAATCGATATTTGATGTCACCTGAATGCGATTTCGTACTACCGGCTGATATTCAGCAGTACACGAAATACAACGATTACAAGTTGTATGAACACTTAAGTTTATCACCAAACCCATGGGCGCAACGAATTTCACAACGAAAACCGTTTAAAGTTTTGCTAGAACTCCACTCAATCGGCGAGAATAATCGGTTTGAAAAATTAAAACTAGATTTAGAAAAAGAAGGCTTCTCAACAATTCACGCCTCATCACACGCGCGTTTGTCGAAATACCATTCTGGGTCAACGACCGATAAAGCTCTCGATATTTTCGTAGTAGATTCTTATGACAAATGGTTTGAACCATCACCGATCAATAACTCGACCGAGATCTTTAAAAAATATGAAGGCACCCGCGTTATCGATCGTATCTATATAGATCCAAATCAATATGAAAAGGCCGAAGCCTTTATTAATAAGAAATAGTGAAATCATTACGACCGCAGGAACTGCGGTTGCGTTACGGCCGAGGTGATCGGCAGTTTTTACGCAGGACCACGTGATGTTTACAAGTCAGGTTTTTAAGAGGTAGAGTGAACAGGTCAATCAAACACCTTCAAAGGACTGAATATATGAGAAATTTGTTTATCGCCCTCCTATTTTCTATCACCACGTTAGCCAACACAGTCGATTTTGTATCACCTAAAGACGGTGAAAAAGTGAAAAGCCCATTTAAAGTTAAAATGGATGTTAAGGGTTTAAAAATTCGTCCAGCGGGCGAAGATGCCAATGATAAAACAACGGGACATCACCATATTCTTATTGATATGGACGCGTTCAAAGAAGGCGATGCTATTCCAAATGATGCTACTCACTTACATTTTGGAAAAGGCCAAACTGAAACTGAGGTAACTTTACCTCCCGGTGAACACAAACTGACGCTGCAGTTTGCAGACGGCGCTCACCGTTCATACGGTCCTAAAATGAGCAAAACAATCAAAGTCACGGTTGTTAAATAGTTCTTATTAAAGGCTGCTTAAATATTTACGCAGCCTTTATTTCCGCTTAGAAAGATAATCCACTAATTCAGCACCATTAGTCAGATCGTAGAATTCTTCGATTGGAATAGCCCCAAAGGCACCCTCCAAATCTTTTAGAAAATACACTAGCTGTATAGAAGAAAAATTGTAATCAGACCATGAACGTTGCCAATCTATAGTTTCGCCGCCAAATTGGTCTTTGAAAATTGCTTCCACTTTATTTCTAATTTCAATTTTTTTTTCCATACTATTTCATCATCCCAAGAAACCAGGACCGCCAAAAAATATTCCACAAACTATATTTAAGTTGTTTTTTACTGACTCTGTCTCGAATAAGATAACGCTTAAGTTTACCACTCGTGGTGCGAGGCAACGAACGTACTCCGGTATAAATAATATCATTCTTACCTATCTTAAATTGATTTTTCAAATTGTGAATTATCTTGTTCGTAAAATCTTCACGCACGCGAAAACTAAAGATAGGTAAAAAATCTAACCATTCGACGCACACAGTGACGGACTCATCCCCTCCGATTTGCCCTCTACCAACAACTGCAACTTTTTTCACATGTTTATCATGTCCAATTAAATTCCAAACCCGTTGTTCTAGATCTACTGAAAAATATTTTTTCGAATCCACAATAATCAGATCTTTATATCGACCAGAAATATAAAGTTCTTCGTCTTTAATAAAACCAATATCGCCAGTGAAGAACCACGAACCCAAACAATTAGCTTTAAACATATCATCTTTGTCTAGGTATCCTGAACACAGGCTAGGCGATTGAATCCAAATCAAACCTTCAATTCCGTCTTTTACTAGTTTCTGATTTTCATCTAAAATTTGAGCCTTAATATCACGTGATGGTTTTCCGCAGCTAACGATTTGACGTTTATTTTTTTCGTGAGTCTTTATATGTGAGCGCATCGGAGCAAAGCAAATGCCCAAAACGTTTTCAGCTTGGCCATAGCCCGGAATAAAACTTTGCGGATTCCATCCATAAGGCGCGGCCAAACTTTTGAATTGATTAAATGTATCTAACAACACGGGTTCAGAACCACATAAGCAGACTTTCAAACTTGAAAGGTCAATATTTAGTTTTTCCTGGAACATATTCTTGGAAAGAATTCGATACATCGAATCGGGCCCAACCCACACAGTAGCTTTCAATTTTGCAGAGAGTTCCAAAAACTTCAGCGGTGACTTCACAAAATCAATCGGCCGAAGAATATGAGTTTCAAACGGAGTTAAAATAGCAGTCAGCAAACTCCCCACCAAACCCATATCATGAAAGAAAGGAATCCATGATACCAAAACAGAATTCTCCGATAACTCCAAAGACAAGCGAATCATCGTAATATTTTCGATCAAGGCTTTGTGTGAAACCATGACTCCTTTTGGATCTGAAGTCGAACCCGATGAAAATTGAATAAACGCAATTTGCCCATGCAAATGAGATGGCAATAGTTTCGGTTTTTGAGGGTTATTTAGAAACTGTTCAGGGTTAGATCCATTGGCTGTCTCGCCGATAGATATAACTTCAAAACCAGAGCGGACCAATTCGGTTCGATGATTTTCTAAGGCTAGGATCTTTTGAATTTGAGTGTATGCTTTAAGTTGATCTAAATAGTCATAGTATTCAGACTTCATCATAGAGTCCGCACTGACGATCGGAGCCGGGATAACTCCCGCCTTTAAAGACGCTAAGAATACTACCAGGAAATCGTAAGAGTTTGGCAGCGAGACAAAAAAGATTTCGTTCTTAACCAATTGTGATGACAATTTCTTTGTCATCACAACCACATCGTGAGTGATTTCAGCAAAACTCTTTTGATGAATTAAGACATAGTCTTCATAGAAAGAGATAATCTTCTGAGTGTTTTGGGAACGACCCTCGATAAGATCGTAGACGTTCAATTGACCACTCAAAAAAACCCTCCCTTATTATGGAAAAAAGAGCGCGGGGCTCTTTTGAAAATATTAAATTCTTTCGATAATAACTGCGATACCCTGACCGCCACCAATACAAGCGCTGCCCAAAGCATAGCGAGCTTTGCGACGATGTAATTCATAAACCAAATGATTCATGATACGCGTTCCACTGGCTCCCAATGGATGGCCTACGGCAATCGCGCCGCCGTTCACATTTGTTTTTTCCTTTGGCAATCCTAATTCCTTTTCTACTGCCAAGTATTGAGCCGCGAACGCTTCATTCACCTCGATCAGATCCATTTGATTCAAAGCCAAACCTGCTTTTGCTAACGCTTGCTTTGCCGCCATCACTGGGCCAATACCCATGATCGTAGGTTCACACCCAACACTCGCCCACGAAAGAATACGGGCCATTGGTTTTAAATTTAATTCTTTTGCTTTTGACTCGCTAGTTAACAAGCTCATCGCCGCACCATCAACAATACCCGAAGCGGACGCCGCAGTTACTAGGCCATCTTTTTTAAATAATGCTTTCAGCGTAGAAATTTTTTCGAATGTAGAATCTGGTTTTGGGTGCTCGTCTTTATCGACAACAATAGCACCTTTTTTAGTTTCAACAGTCACCGCCGCAATTTCTTCTGCAAAGTAACCTTTCTTAAGGGCTTGATCGTATCGTTGTTGTGATTGAATGCTGTAACGATCCGATTGTTCGCGAGTGATTCCATATTTCTCGCCCAAGTTTTCGGCTGTGATCGCCATTGGCGTTTTCGAATACGCATCTGTCAATGCTGAGGTCATGTAATCTTCTAGTTCAAAATTTCCCATGCGCACGCCCCCAAAACGAACGTTCCGAGCCACATAAGGAATTTGAGACATTTGTTCTACACCACCAGCCAGAACCGTAGTGGCTTCACCAGTTAGAATCATTTTCGCAGCTTCAGCCCACGATTGAAATCCACTGCCACACAGACGATTTACAGAATACGAAGGCACAGGAATCGGTACTCCTGATTTTAAAGCGATATGACGAGGAATATAAGCCGCATCAGCACCAGACTGAACCACGTTACCCAACACAAGATGATCTATTTTGTCAGCAGATAATCCAGCTTGAAGTAAGGTTGCTTTAGTCGCTGCGACGGTTAAGTCGGTTGCGGACACATCTTTTAAGGAACCACCGAAGGCTCCGAACGGAGTTCTTTTGCCTGATATAAATACTATTTTTTCCATACAAAAAAGACTAGTTTGTATTTTCCTACGAGTAAAGGAGACGTCATGAAAATTCTAATATTAGGGCAAGGCGGCAGGGAACACGCTTTTGTTAAAGCACTTAAGCGCACGACCGCTAATTCTGAAATTCATGTGTTCCCCGGTAATGACGGAATGACAAAAGAAGCCTTATGTTTCACAGACAGATCACTCGGCGATACCGCATTTATCGAAAAACTCTGCACGGAGAATCGCTATGATTTTGTCTTCATTGGCCCTGAAGATCCTTTAGTAACAGGTGTTTCCGATCGCTTAAGAAATCTAGGTTTTAACGTAGTCGGCCCCAGCCAGCACTGGGCACAGCTGGAAGGAAGTAAAGTTTTTGCCAAAGAATTTATGATCAAGGCAAATATCCCCACAGCAAAATATGTACTTGTGGAATCTGTGGACCAAGTCAGGAAGCATGTTCAGCAATTCAGCCCCCCTTATGTTTTAAAAGCGGACGGTTTGGCTGCTGGAAAAGGTGTCTTCATCTGCGATACGCCAGACGAACTCTTCACCGCCGCTGAAAATATTTTCGAGAAAAAAACATTGGGGTCCGCAGGCTCAAAAGCGGCGTTAGAGCAGTTTACGCCGGGCTGGGAATTAAGTTATTTATTTTTCACAAATGGTAAAGACTATGTCAGCCTACCCATTGCTCAAGATCATAAGCGGCTTTACAATGGCCAAAAAGGTCCTAACACGGGTGGTATGGGAACATGGGCGCCACTTGAAATTTCAAAAGAACTAGATCAAAACATTCGCAAGAAAGTGATCGAACCAACCATGGCAGAAATAAGCAAAAGTAATTCTGTTTATCGAGGCGTGATCTTCTTAGGAATCATGGTTGAAGGCAATGACCCCTCTGTTCTTGAGTACAACGTACGCATGGGCGATCCCGAAACTCAAAGTATTCTACCTTTAGTTGAATCAAACCTCGGCGAATTTCTGCTAGATTTAGCTAAAGGTAATTTAGGAGAATTGAAACTCAATAGAAGCTTCGCTAGCTGCGTGGTACTTGCCAGCCCTGGCTACCCCGACAGCCCTAAAAAAGGTTTACCCATTGAAGGCTATGATGCTGTCACTGAATCTACCACACAACACTTGATCGCCTCTGGAGTTAAGAAAGAAAATAATCAATGGACAACGCACGGTGGCCGCGTTCTAGGTGCCGTCGGCATTGCCACCACTAAAGACGAAGCGATTAAGAATGCCTATAGTTTGGCTGAGAAAGTAAAATGGCCAGGCATTCACTTTCGCACGGATATCGGGACATCAAATTAATTGAGATTGCTGATTACCAGTTCCAGCGAAGAGCCACTGAACTGCGTGTCTCGACCGAATTTTTAGTATGATTGAACACCAGGTCTTTGTTCTTAAATACTTTCTCAGAAACTTCGACAGCCGATACACCCACACGTGAATCGTGAACGAATTGTGCTTGCGTCCAGCCGTGGTAATCCACCTTAGCCTGAGACTGCAAAGCCTGATACTGAAATGAAAACTTATGATCAATCGACTTTTCACCAGACGCCGTAGGAGCACCCGAAATAGACGCTTCAACTTTCATAGCTTGCTCGACAGATGTAGCGGCTTTACCAAACGAAGAGTTTTTAACTGCAGCAGAAGATAGCCAATTCTGAATCATTTTATCTCCAAAGAACTTCATTACTTCGACCTCGCTTTGCGAAGGAGGAATATAGGCCGGCACCGATCTATTTAGCCCCTCAGTAAATGAATCATTGATATTTACTCGCGCAGGAACATAGAAACGGCGTCCATAGGCATACGAAGATAGAGTGCTTTTAAATTTAAATAGCTTTACACTTTTCAATTTTTTAGTTTCAGTCCGGTTCCGATTGTTAATTTTACCTAAGTGCTTGGCGTGCTTATCGATAACGTGAAAGTAATTTTTATCATTGAGTGGTGATAAGCGTTCCAAAGAGTCAAATGCACCTTGAGGCATGCGGAGCTGACCGTAACTTACTGATATCGCTAATAAAATTACCACTGCTAATTTCAATTTATACCTTTCACTTTGAACTGTCTCAAGAACAGACAAAGTGTCTTGTAATTATATACTACAAATTTGCGGCCAAAACTCAATGCTACCAAGACGCTAACGGCGACTTAAAAATGAAATTCTCATCATGAGACAATGAAAAAAAGACAGGAACGAAAAACGCTCTGTCAGTTTTTGTATTTTTTTCTTTTGGTGAAATAGCATAAGCGTTCCCACATCAAAAATGATAAAAGACAGACTGCTCAAGATCTTAGGGGCGCAACGGTGAGGTGGACTTTGAGAGTTAATATGTCAAAACTTGTATCTATCATGATGGTGAATTTGTTGATTGTTAGTTCTGTGCAAGCACAAAAAACTCCATCCACAGGTGGACCCGATGATAACTTGTTTCCAATTGTCGTAACAAACCCTACAGATCCCGGTAATCCATTGCCGTCACTGCCTGGCGATCCACAACTACCAAGTGATCCAAACAATCCTAATTTACCAAGTCTACCAAGTATTCCAGGCATTCCAACTACCCCAAGCTTACCAGGCACAATTCCAATTGGTGGCTCAGGATCTTCATTCAATCCAATTTTTGGGTCAACAACCTCAACAAATACAATTCAAGTAGCGCAAGTTCCGAATGAATTTTACTGCCCACTATTTGAATCAAATCCTTACGATTCTATTTTTCGCGCGCTAGATTCTTTAACATCTTCCATGCGTGTAAATCCTGAATGCCAACAACAACAGCAATCTCAGTACACTGATTTTTATTCTGATAGCGAAAAAATCAGAAACTTGGTCACTCAACTTCAACAAATCCAAGCAGATCCAAATTTGGCTGCTACGGCAAGTACACGTGATGTTGAACGCGTAATTACAGATGCAGTTTCTGGGGTTACTAACATCGCCAACAATTTATCAAACAACAAACTTCTAAATAAAAATTGCGGTCCTTCAAAATCTTCATTAGGCCGCGCCCTATTAGCAGTTAATGATATCTTTAATAACTTAGCTCCCATCGGTCTAGTCCTTGCGGCTGCAAATCCCGCAATTGGTATTGCAACTAAAGTTGCTCTTATGGGCGGTGTTTACGCAACGACAGCAATCAAAGGTTTTGATCAATATGCTCGCGCGAATTCTTTGGACCTAAACAATCCAGAAGTTAGAAAAGCGATTCTACAAAATACGTGTCAGTTCGTTAAGGTAAGACAAAAAATCGACTTCTTGCAATTAGGTGAAGAAGGTCGTCTAAACGATATCAAAGATACTTTGTTTAAAAATATAGAATCGTTCCGTGCGCGTTACAACAATTCGTCGTCAACACTCACTTCAATCATGCAGTACAAATACCAAACAGAAAAGTACGTTGCAGAAGTTGAATCAAAAATCGCTGATGATAAATACAACATGAACCTTTACAACGCCAAAATCAAAGGCGCTGGCGAGGACAAAGAACGCATCTGTTTAGTTGGTTCGTCATTAGTTAAGAAAAGTAAAGACGCTGAGACGTTCCCTGCCAGTGTATTACGTATTCTTGAAACAGCGATCGAAGCCAGCAAACTAAATACGACTAGCGACTCATCAATTTCAGGAACAGGTACAGTGGATCCACAAATTCAAACGGAATCTGACGAATTGTACTTGGCTTTTACTAAATCAAGAAACCGTCTTGGTATTCTTGTTGGTAAAGTTCTAGGTGACGATATCGTTGAAGCGGCTAAAGCAACTCCACTCTGTGCTGAAGAAACAAAAACGTGGATGAAGCGTATGTACGAAATCATCGTGTACTCTGACAACATTGTTAACAAAGAAGTTAAAGAGATCGAAACGACGCTATCTCAAAGCGACGAGTACAAAGTTTGGAATGCTCAATACAACAAGCTTAAGTCAGAAAAAGGTTCTATGGACCGCGTGATTAAAGTATTACGTGAAATGGCTCGTCCTGACGCCGTATACATCCGCAGTGAATTAGATCAACGTTCTCAGGAATTAAAAGCTAGCTTGTTCCGTTCAAATACCATCTTTGGTGTACAAACTTCTAAATCTCCGGTTTACGCTTGGTTAGATAACAATATGGAAATGCATCGTACGTCGTTAAGCCGCTTTACTGATTTCGTTAAGCTTTTACAAAAAGGCTCTTTCCAAATCACTAAGACAGCTCAAGGCAAAATCGATACAAAAAAATCTTGGGCCGACCAAGACAAAGCGATGATGCAAGACTTGAACACGATGAGCCGTCTCGAAAACATTAACATCAAGACGTTACCAAAAGGTTCTCGTCAGTACGAAATCGCGTGTCAGCAGCTTCAAGAAGCTTATTTGAAATACAAAGCTTCAAGAGATTATTTGGGTTCTGCTCAATTTATGTGTGACATGATCGATCCCTATGTGAACGACACCAGCGATCAAATCATTTCATTCTGCCGCGGTGGTAAGACATTTAACTCAAAGACGAAATCGTTGATTCAAGAACGATTTGATAAAATGAAATTCAAATCGGCATCTAAGGCCTTAAGTCTAGACGACTACGGCAAACTGATGAATCAGAAGCGCATTGAACTGAAATGCCAACTTCCTTCATTGAACGTGATTGATTAATTTCGTTTCAACAGGCAGACCTAGACCTGCCTGTGTTTCAAAATCGCTCGTTGTAAAGATTTTTTAAAGATCAAACATATGTTTACCGATAGGCTGACCGAGGTAGACATGATTATCGGTAAAATTTTTTTGTTATTTTTGCTGTTCTTAGTCGGATGCAGCGACAAAAAGAAGGAAGTTGCGCCTTCTGTCGAATCTATAGCTGTGACGGCTACAAAACATTTATATGTATCAACAGGCGTATGTTATTCCGGAACGAATACAACTTTCACGGCCACGACTTCATCAAATCAAACATATAGATTGAGTCTTACAAGCGGACAAAAGGAACTGAGCATCGCTGACTATTTTAGTTTGCCTGCCAACTCGGGTGATTCACCCGTAAGCATCGTTGATGTAGATTCGACGAACGTTATGATCTTGGTCGAGAATACATCAGGACGACGAATTGAAAAAGTATCTAAGGCCAACAATCCGATACGCACCATTTTTACAAACAATACTACAGCTCTAAGTGCCGCCCTTAAAGGAATCACAAAAACATCAGATGGTGGATACTTAGTAGCTAAAACGACCGGTATCGAAAAACTAACTAGCCAAGGCATCCGCATGGGTGCTCCTTATATTGGTAATTCCTTGGGTGCTACGTGCGGAACCACGAATGCTAACATCAATAATGTGGCGGTGACTCCAAGTGGAAAGATTATTTTCACGAATGCGGCGGCCTCTAATAATCGTTGGGGCGTTATATCAGCCAATGGGTATACGACAGCTTCTGATTGTTTAGGAGCACAAACAGCACCCGATGTTAATGCGTATCCTGTCGCTGTTCAATATATCGCTTCACACAACCAAATTATGGTGGCCTATGCTGGTAATTCACTGAGCGTGAATTTAAATTCAATTTATGTTTATGATTTTAACGACACGACAAACGCAATTACGAATGCGACTAAAATTTACGATTCAAATACATACGTCGCCGCAGGTTACTTGCTGTATGGAATTTCCGCGATGGTATACAACCCCGATGATCGTGCGCTGTTTGTAGCCACTGCTATTTCAAATGCGACCACGGTAGTGAATTACTCAATTGAAAAATTGGTGTATAATCCGGATGCAAAAACACTAACTCGTGCACTGTCGGTTCCATTTTATTCGTACGGTGTAGATACTAAATGCGTTTCTTCATTGATGATAGGTGAATAGGCTAGACTACTCGTCTGTCGCAACTAGACTACTCGTCTTCAGCAGCTAGACTACTCGTCTGTCGCAACTAGACTACTCGTCTTCAGCAGCTAGACTACTCGTCTTCAGCAGCTAGACTACTCGTCTAGTACGAAATTGATCGGGTCGACTGGGATACTATTGATGCGAACTTCATAGTGTAGATGGGGTCCTGTCGATCGACCTGTATTACCTACTGCCGAAATAACGTCCCATTTATTCACACGCTGGCCAACATGCACATAGATTTGTGAATTATGTGCGAAACGTGTTGTTACGCCATAACCATGGTCGATACTGACCAGTTTACCATAACTTTCATCATAAGACGCAAAGATTACAATGCCGTCTGCCGGTGCATATACCGGCGAACCAGGTGAAGCTGCGATGTCTAGCCCCGCATGCATCGTGTTTTTTCCAGTAAATGGATTCATGCGATAACCGAAATTACTAGTTAACCACCCTCGGGCTGGCTTGATATTAGGAATCGCGTTTAGCAAACTTTGACGTTCCGATAGACCTTCCCATAATTCGATAACACTTTGCTCTTTTAACTGAGTTTCTTTTACAGCTCGATCAATTCTAACTACCAATGAAACGTAGTCTTTTTCTGACGGTTGCAAAGTTAATTCGCCTTGCTTTTCGTTCTCTGCCTTCACCGGAGCAAATAGCTTGTCTTCCGCTACCAGTGTTTGATTCGTAGCCCGTTGATCCATTGGCTCGTACTCTTCTTCGTAGGTAGGCGCATTGGATGGCTTGTTACCCATCGTTAATTTAGTAATACGATCTTCGGCATCAACATTCGTGATTAGTTTTAGTTTTGTCGTGAAGGACTTTACCCGTTCTAAACTGTTTTCAAGCGAGCTAACTTTTGTTTCTACGATTTGGAACTGTTTTAAAAGCTGAGCATTTTCAGCTTTTAATTTTCTATTTTCAATGGCTTGAACTAAAAGGCCAAAATAATCAATAATTCCCGTAAGCAAAATCAGCAACACAACCGATGCAACCAGTGCCACCATTTTTAGTCGCGTACCCGACAAAACAAACTTGTTGGTTTGCCCGTCCGTATTTGAAATGACAAAAAATGTGAAACTTTTCTTACTCAAGTGAATTCCCTATTCGAAGTGAAGGATCAAGACGCTGACATTATCATCGCCGCCGTTTTTCAGTGCTTCTTCAACACAAGCTTTCAATGCATCTACCGGCGCATTTTGTTCCATGATTTCAGAAATTCTAGCATCGCCAACCAAACTTGATAAACCGTCTGAACACAGTAAGTATGTTTCTCCCGAGAAAATTTCGCGCTCAAAAATATCAGGATCGACTTCCCGCTCATAACCCACACTTCGAGTTATCACGTTACGACCAATCAACTGTGACGCTTGCTGTTCCGACAATACGCCTGCACGAATTTGCTCATTAATTAAAGAGTGGTCTTCTGTTACTTGCCACAAATGAGGCTTCTTAAACAGATAACATCGCGAATCGCCAACATTACCTATATAAATGTGATTTTTACGAATGTAACACATGACCATGGTCGTGCCCATTCCGGCCAATTCTGGGTTTTCCTTAGCGGCTTTATCGTAAATCTGATGAGACGCTTGCTCATACGCTCGAGCTATCATCTCGCGCGGCGCGCGGTTTTTTGATTCTGGATCCTTGAAAACTTCTTCTGCGGCAGAAACGGCTAATGACGACGCCACTTCTCCGCCAGAGTGGCCGCCCATACCGTCCGCAACTATAAATAAGCCCACTTCGGGATTAACTAAAACAGAGTCCTGATTGGAATCACGTCTTCGTCCTTTATCCGAAAGAACCCACGCATCAAACTTCATCAATTTATTCTGCACGTGATGCGGAATTCAGTCAAATACGCGATTTCCCGATCTAGCTCATTTTGCACAACTTTGATCGAGTTGCGTAAAAAAAAATCATCTAAATTTCGGCCAGATTTCTGCCGATGTAGAATTATGCATCGTTTTTCACTCTTTTTACTGATTTCCGTAGTTATCCACATCGCGTTTTACTTTTCTGTGTATTTCACTCCAGAAATAAAACCGAAAAAGGAAACGATTGAGGTTTCTTATATCAATCCGCCAGAGAAAAACAAAAAATCCGATGACAAATTAGAAAAAAATCGTCAGATCGTGGATCAAGATGACAATGCACTTAATAAAGAAACTCCCGATGACGATTACTATTTAAGTAAAAATAATCAAAAAGTGTTGAAACAGACCGTCGCAAAAGACAAAGGTGAGTTTAAAAATACAAAAGCAAAAAAATCAGCTGAAAACAAACCCGTAGCACAACAACAACAAGCTAAATCAGAACAACATGAAACTCATCGTCCTGAAAAATTCAATCCAATGTCTGATATGTCAGCTAGTTTTCGCGAAAAAAGTTTCACCACAATGGCTAGCGGTGCACCGTCAAGCGCAGCGACAGCCAGTCAAACTCAAGATTATTTAAAAGATAAAAGTATTGGGGTTGAAACCATTCTAAGCACAAAAGAATTTAAATACTACACCTACTTCAACCGTATCCGTAAACAGCTATCACAGCACTGGGAACCAAAGGTACGCGACAAGCTGACTAAAATGTTCCGCCAAGGTCGCACAATTGCTTCCGAGCAAGATCGTACCACGAAATTACTTATCATTTTGAACCAGCAAGGCGTTCTTGTGAATGTTCAATTAGTCAGTGATTCTGGTGTTAAAGATTTAGATGAGGCCGCCATTGAGTCATTCCGGTCAGCAGCACCGTTTCCAAATCCGCCAAAAGGCATCATTGATCCAGATGGAACTGTAAAAATCCGCTGGGATTTTATTCTAGAATCGTAGAATAAAATTTAGGACTCACTTTTGAAAAAGCCGATGAGTGGTTTTTTAAAAACAAAGATAGGGTCGGAAAAATTAATTTGTTACACAGCCAAAGAGATACAATGGTTGGCTCTAAATAGGATCCGTTAAAAGCGATTAAAAAGATTTACGGGACTAGTCAGTAATAGAACAAAAACTCAGTTTTGACTTGCCCTTTCCGCTAAGCTCCTTTAAACATATTCCGATATATTTAATGATCTAAAGCTTAATCATTTTGAGCACTTATCTAACTACTCAATAAGGTGTGAAAGTATGAAACTACCAGACAGAAAAACCATAGAAACGATTGCGACCCGAGCGCACTATTTAGCAACTCAGATGATTTATCAAGCGAATCATCGCACGGACAAAGCCAAGGGCGATCCTAAAATTGGTGGTCACGCATCAGCTTCTGCCAGTGCACTTCATATCATGGGCGCTTTGCACTTAGTTGTTAAAACAGGATTTGATCACATTGCGAACAAACCGCACGCCTCCCCCACTGATCATTCCTACAACTACTTGATGGATTTATTTTTAAACAAAGATCTTTCTCGTTTATCTCTTGAAGAGGCAAACACCGCAATGATGGGCCTACGTAAGTACTCTCAAAATGGTGAACCGGTATTTCAATCTTATCACTCGACTTACGATTCAGACAATCACAATTTCTTCCCGTCGGGTACGGTTGGTATTCCACCAGTTCAAGCGGGTTACATGGCTCTTGCATACAGATACGCACGCGAACACAACTACGAAGTCCCTGACGCTCACTTCTGGGCGTTAACGGGCGATTCTGAATTCCGCGAAGGCAGCATGTATGAAGCCGTTCCAGATTTTGCAGAACGTGAAATTGGTAACCTGACTTGGATCGTAGACTACAATCGACAATCTTTAGATGGTCATCGGATTTCCAACATGAAAATCATGGATGGAACCGATGCAGATCGTATCGAAAGAACAATGGCAGCAAATGGCTGGGAAGTAATCCAAGTCCGTCACGGTTCTAAACGCAAAGAAATGTTCGCTAAACCTGGCGGTGATCAATTTAAAAAATTCATCGAAGAAGAATTAGAAGACTACGAATTGCAGGCATTGCTTCTTGTAAAAGACATGAAAGCATTAAAGAAAGGTATTTCTAAAGAGCATCCTCAAATGAAGAAATTTTTGGATTCTGTAACGGATGAAGATCTTTACCAAGCTATTCGCGACTTCGGTGGTCACGATATGCATATGTTAGCTGAAGCCATGCTGACATCAAAAAAAAGCACGCGTAAGCCAACTATCATTATTGCCCATACTTTAAAAGGCTGGGGATTGAAAATGGCGGCGGCACCTGGTAACCACAGTGCCCTACCGAACGAAGATGAAGTTGAAGAGTTACGCAAAAAACAAGGCATCACTGGTTCGACTTTGTTTGCTCGATTTGATGAAAATACAGCGGAAGGTAAATTCCTTAAAAATCGCGGTGATGAACTATTAAAACAAATTATAGCTCAGCATGAACTCAAAGCTAAAAACCAAGCTTCGTTTGAAAGACAAATCGGTGCTCATGGTCCATTACCCGTGTCGCTTGAGATAAATACAAAAATGACTAGCTACCCTCATACGCAGTGGATGCTGGGTCAGTTAACTGCAAAATTAACTCGTATTTCAAATACTGCGCTGGATGCTAAAGAAAAACCATTAACGGCGGCTGAAAAACCATGGAAAGTTCCAGGTGAGTTATTGATTTCGATGGCACCGGACGTAGGAACCAGCACAAATCTAAATCCAGCGATGGATGGTAAAATTTTCGGTGCGCCCGTGGTGACTGACGTAGAAACTGAACTTGGTGTTAAAGACAATAAACTCCCTGATTTAGTTCCCGGTGAAGAAGTTACAGATCGTTATTTACGTTTTGAAATCGCAGAAGGAAACGTTATGAGCTGCGTGGGTTCATTCGGCAGAATGCGCGACACTCTGGGTATTCCAATATTGCCTTTGATGACAGTATATGACTTCTTCATCAAACGTGCGATGGATCAGTACTTCTACAATCTTTATTGGAAAAGTAGTTTCATCTTGGTTGGGACTCCATCCGGCGTAACGTTATCTCCTGAAGGCGCGCAGCATGGATGGAAATCAGATTTCCAAATTCCAAATCAAATCACGTGGGAGCCATTCTTCTGTCAAGAATTAGATTGGATTCTTTGTGAATCTGTTCGCCGTCATGTTACTAACGACAACGAAGGCCGTAATGGCGTTCTTATCCGCGGTGTTACTCGTGGTGTGGAACAAAAAGATTTCGTGACGTACTTGAAAAAACAAGCACGTTTCAAAGTTACTCAGGGCAGCTTGTGCCGTTCTGAATACCCACTTGAAAATGCAACAGCTGAAGACCACGTAGAAACGATCGCTGAAACTGATATGATGGAAACTATCCGTCAGGAAGTGCTAAAAGGCGCGTACTACTTAATTAACTACCAAGGTTACGCGGGCTACAACCCGGGTGAAAACGTAGTTAACATTTTTGCGATGGGCGCAATGGGCACTGAAGCTATCAAGGCTTCAGAAGTGTTGTTGTCTAAAGGTATCTATGCAAACGTGATCATGGTGACTTCTTCTGATTTATTGTGCGGGCAACAAGCTCATGAAAACAATTACCACTATTTGAAAAACGAACTAGGCATTAATTCAAACCTTTACATCAACACTAAAGGTGAACTGTCCACAAGTGACCTAGTTCTGGTTGCTGGGAATCGCGTTCCAATAGTATCAGTTCACGACGGTGAACCAGGCTTGCTAGACAATTTGGGTTCAATCGTGGGAACAAAACAGGAATCATGTGCTGTTCGCAAACATTCAAAATGCGGCCGCCCTGAAGAGATTTACCACTTCCACGGCATTGATGCTGACTCAGTTGTTGAAGCCGCTGGTAAAGTATTAAGCGAAACGGCTCTAGAAAAAGTAATGGTCTCAAAACAAACATTGGGTCAACTGGGCATGTCCGACCAGCCAGAAACCCAATGGCAAGACCTGTGGCCAAAAACAACCCAAACCCAACGCCATTAAAAAAAGAGGGTACCTCCTAACATTCTGGTACCCGCAGCGTCTAACGCGCCGGGTACCAGAATGTTAGGAGGTACCCTCTTTCCGATGCAAAAAAAACCAAGGTTTTTAAGCCTTGGGTTTTATATTTATGCAGTCATTCTCTTATTTAGAATTAAGGACAGTTGCTTTGCACTAATAGTTTATCAGCGTCATTATTTACAAACACGCCGCCAAGTGAGTTGTCCTTTAATGCCGTTGCTTGTCCGCAAGAGTTGAATGATTTAGGTGCTAGCGCTAGCAAATCTTGAACTGGATTTTTATACCAAGCCAGGTAATCCATTTCGAATTCTTCGCTTTTCTCACCTAGTTTAACTTTGATTGTCGAGCTCATAACTTGTTCTAACATTGCTAGGCCACGTAGCGTTTCATCCGCATTTTTAACACAAATACCTTTATGGAATAAGTAACCTTTACGTTGTTGATTCACTTCCGTACCTTTTGGGCATAGTTGGTTTTGATATTGAACTGCCCAACGACCAGCCGATACTAAATCAGAGCCTAAATTTAAAGTTTCTTTCAACAAATTTTGGCTACGTAATTTGCCGAATTCAGGCAATTTTTCGCTAACTATGTTTAAAACTTCTGCTGGAGCTGCACCTTCTTTGATATCTAAAGTCTTCAAAATTTCAATGCCTTCAAAACTATAAGCGGTATAAAAATTCATAAAGAAGATCATGCCAGCCAATGACTGTCTAATTGCCATAAAATCAGGTGTTGTTAATTTGCGTTTGGTAATATTAGTTACGTCGCATTCATATTGATATAAATTTTGCCCCGAAGCAGATACTGGCACACATTCATACGAGTCAGTATCCTTAAAAAGATTTTCTAAATACGCTGAGCTAATCTCGATAGACAGTTGCTTATCTTGATTTTCAATAAGAAATTTTCTGAAATCGTTCAATGCTGATTGATAGTCAGAAAGGTAAGTTTGTACGTCTTTTATTTTAGAAATATCTTCTTTGCCATCAAGTAAAAATCGCGAAGCCGGGGTATCTGGCATTGCTTTTATTGATTTTTCGTATTCGCTTAAATTGCCATGCTTTGCAATTAACGGTTTCACGCGAGTCAGGATGCCTTTGTTAACCATAAAACTTTTCAAGAATTGTTTGTAGAATAATGCTTTAAAATTATTTGGATCTTGTTCCAATGCCATATCAAACACTTTGTCAGCCACCATGAACTGAGTCGGTGTAATTAATTGTTCGCCGGCTTCAATTAGATCAGCTGATGACATTGCTGAATTGATGAAGACTTGCTTTTTTGAACCCGTATCTAGGCCTTTCGATTTGCTATTCTCACAAGCGATTTGGGTTACTAGACCTACGACTACTAGTGCTTTTAAAATTTGTGTTCTCATTGTTCTATCCTTTCTATTTGGTTATTTTTTTGCGTCCTTCGCATAAATGAATTTACAGAAACCCGGCTGGTTCTTATAGATTCCATTTGTAAATAGTTAACAAAGATATTTACTAAATGGTAAACTCTCGGTAATATTTACCTATGTCCAAGACCTTCACAGTGTTCACTTTTAATGATTATAAAAAGTACTTCAACGCCTGGGTCGATTTACAACCAAAGCAAGGCTATGGGGAATACCGTAGGGTAGCTCAAGCTTTGAGCCTCTCAACTACGATGGTCAGCCAAGTTTTTAAGGCGGAGAAACACCTGAGCTTAGAAATGGCAGCGGACCTTTGTGATTATCTCGGCTTGAACGAAGACGAAACAGACTACTTTCTATTGTTAGTTGAATTTCAAAAGGCCGGCAGTTTTAAGCTACGAGCAAAACTAGAAAGACAGATCAAAAAATCTCAAGAAAAGTCGGCCAAACTTGAATCAAAAATTAAAAAGGACATAGAACTAAGTGAAACGGATAAAGGCATTTACTATTCTAGCTGGATCTACCAAGCCACGCGCCTTTTATCAGATATCGAATCTTACAACGATGCAGACGAAATCTCACAACGCCTGAATGTTCCTAAAAATCAAATTATTAAAGTCATACAGTTCCTGATGGAAACAAATCTTTGCCGACGCGATAAAGGTAAACTAAAAATGGGACCGGCGATTACTCATTTAACTGCGGGCTCTCCAATGGTTTCACGACATCATTTAAATTGGCGTGTGCGCAGTTATCAACATATGACTCTGCCAGAAGAGAAAAACTTCTTTGCGACAGTTCCAATGGTGCTTTCAGAATCGTTAGCTGAGAAAATTAGACAGGAACTACCGCAACTTGTGCAGAACATCCTTACAGAAGTTGCACCGTCTCCTTCAGAAACGGTACGCTGTATGAATATAGATTTTTTTGAATTCTAATCGTATTTTCGAAAATCGCGCGAGTTAAACCAAAGCTTCAGTTCTTCCCAATCGGTCGTCGCTAAATCTTTACCTAAACGAGTCACCAAACCGCGAATGCTTTCGTAATCGTCCGGAGTAAATTTAAATTTCGTAGCAATCACGTAATACTTCGGATACGTTTTGTAACACGATCGTATTTCGTCTTTATAATTTTCGTTCTCAACAAACTCGTTCAACACCAAGATCTTCCTAGATCGTGCTAAACAACGATCTAGTCCTTCGTGCTTCTCGATCCATTTAATACCCATAATAATCTCGTGCAGAATCAAATACGCCTTTGAAGCTGAACTCATGACCTCCCAACGTCGACGATCGATAAAGATCTTTTCTGGAGTATGAAGAGCCACTTGCTCAGTTTGAATTTCTAACGGAATGCCGATTTTCAAAGCATCTAAAGTTTTTAAATCAACTGGAACGATATACCATTTACGCGCATGAGCGATATGCAAAAAATCCGCAGCCAAATCTGGAAATTGAACCTGAAGAGTTTTTAAAATGGGCAATATACCTTCTTGGTATTCAAGAATCTCTGTAACATCGACCTGATACTCTTCGATCATTCTACCTTGGATTGCATTACCTCCACCGACATCAGCTCCGCCGGCTTCACTAGTTGGACCCGTCGGTGTTCGCGGTGATTGCGTTTCCGTAACTTGAACCGTTTCACGGTTACCGCCACAGGCGGCCAAGAAAACAAGTAGTAAAAAAATCCATTTTTTCATTACTTCATCTCCATATTACGCACATTCATTTCACCAATTAGAAATACAGTTTCTTTCAATACTTTGTTCTTGGTGAATTCTGAAATGATAATGCGCTGGTTTTTAATATCGTAAAATCCTGTCGCTTTTTGGTAAACGTCTTGTTTTTGTGTTTTCGTATTCTTAATCGTAACTGAAACGTTTTTTAGAAGCATGTTTGGCGTCGTTGAACCACTCTCAGCTTTTTCTGCACGAACAGAAATACACTTACCCACTTTTGAATTGCATGAATCCAGTTCAAAGTTAGAGATAGATGATTCCATCTGTGCCTGACCATAGGCAACCGAGCCTATAACCAGTGATATTAAAGAAAGAGTTTTCAGGAAAATTCCCACCGTGATTGTTTCCTACTGCTCTACCGAATTAGAATAAAACTCTGGCGAAATCAAACCCAGAGGCCTCGAACAAAATGGGCTACCGGCAACGGGTTCCAACATAAAATCTTCGGCGTTTTTATCTTTAAAGATACCACCAAAAGTTTTATCTCCTAGTTTGGAAACGCGTCCGCATGAATCAAACTCTGCTGGTCCAATAGTTTTTAAGTCTACAGTTGGATTTCTAAACCAGCTTAAAAAATCTACGTTTGTTTCTACACGTTGCCCTTGACGATTAACCAGTGCCGTTTTTACGGGACCAGAAAGTATTTGTTCTAACATTTTCAAACTTCGATCCGTTTCTGTATCTGAAACTACGCAAATACCATCATGAAATAAGTAGCCAACACGTTGACGAGTTGTTTGTGGACCTTTTGGGCACAATTCTTTCTGATATTTAATCGCGTACTTCGCAGATTCAGAGAAATCAGATCCGATCGAAATAGTTTCACGCAATAAATTCTTTTGTCTTAAAGTAAAGATATTCGAATTTACATCTACTAGATATTGGTAGCTTTGCTTAGCGCTAAATTTACCTTCTGGATCAATAGACGCCAATTTATCAAAGCCTTCCAAGTTATAGGAAGTAAAGTGCCGAATTTCCGCGATTTGTACCAGGCGATTTCCTGATAGTGTACCAC
>TARA_B110001454_G_scaffold218991_1_pt1 | contig 195433 bp, 189 predicted proteins | sample TARA_B110001454 | Tara Oceans TARA_B110001454 (sample SAMEA4397004) | marine metagenome | biome: Polar Biome; feature: [MES] marine water layer (ENVO:01000295) within the mesopelagic zone...; material: water (ENVO:00002006), including particulate matter (ENVO:01000060) such... | reverse complement strand
GTGTGTCTTTGTTAATCTTTGAATTACCTTTAACTTGCGCTTGTCTAAACACTTTAGCGCTTCCAGTTACACTAGCAAGTTCCGATACACTGGCCTGCTGGTAAACATTGGTTAAGGATCAAGTGAAGTTCGCTAAAGAGAATATAAAAGATCTAATTAAGGGATGGTCAAAGGCGACTAATACCCCGAAGAAACGTCTTTTAAGACGCGCCATCAAGAGAATTATCGTGACCAAGGATAAGATGAAGGTTGTGTTTTGGTTGAGTGCTGACGCACGTGACGGATCGAATCCGCAACCTAAGGCTGCCGATATCGATTCGTCTGCCGATAATTTGGAGTTTCGTCGCCGCTCTCGTTTAGCGGCAGATGGTTTGAACCAGAATCTGTCGATCTCCGGTTCGCTTATAGGAAAAATTGGTAGGCCCGACGCTATTGTAATCGAACCAACCGAATTAAGCATAGGACGTGTTTACAAGGTTCAGTGGAAGAAAGAAAAACCGAATTTAAAGGAAATTGCCCGATTGTATTGACTCAAAAGTAAGCTAGGGATGATGTGGACATGGATCATCTTCCCCTTTAAATCCGCTATGACACTCCCCTTTATCATTCCAAATAGCTAGAAAATTGAGGCTACGGCCGTTACTAAAATAAGTTCCGTGCTTTTTGAAGGTGTGCTTAAACTCTTCCTTAATGATAGGAGTTTCTGCATCTCCACGACCTCTCACAGTAACGATCTGGGCATTTTTAATAATCTTATCTGCCGTGGTTTGCCTTTCTAAACAATCTTCTTTTTCAAGGACAACCCCATTACTGACAGTTAGCACGGTATTTTGTAAGTCTAAAATGTGTATCATGAAACCATAGGGACTTTTGCGGTCGCCATCATAATCTGTAATAAACTCACATTCTGTGATGATTCTATCCGGAGTGACTTGTATATCCGTTCCAAGTGCATTTGGTTTACCGGCAGAATATAGTGAAGTAACGCAACCATTCAGAGATAAAAAAAGTAAAATAATAATCGAATATTTATTTTTCAGTAAGCTTACCATATTCTTTCCTGAATTTTTTAATAGCTTTTTCTTTAAATTCACTTTTGCTTTTTAAAAGACCTTTATACTCTAAAATAATTTCTTCAGCAGTTACTGCTCGCCCCAGTTTTCCTTCAGCTAATCTTTTTTTGCGTGATAACCATCTAATAGCCATAGGAATTGCAACATCTGGATTTTTTAAATCTTTCTTCCTAATATTTTTAAAAACGAACTCCTTCACCTCACCATTAGGATCTTGTAAGGCCTTTAGAGTCTCGGGTGTAATCTGAGCTATGCCCGTAGCGCTAGGGTTTTTCGGATCCACTTTGAAATCTGATTCACTTGCAAATAAGGCTTTAACTACGTTTGGTTCCAAGGGTGGGTTGGTATTAAATTTTTTGTTGAAGTAATCGCACCACACTGCAATTGCATCGTCGTATTTGTCACTATTAGGTTGAGTCAGTTTATTTTTAGTCGGGTAAACTATACTATTCTTATCATAATTTTTAAAAACGTCTTCTATTTCACCTGAGTCAAGATAAGTCCCTTTTAAACGCCTTTCATGTTGATCTCTGATCGTAATTCCTGTTGGATTTTTTTCACTAACGGGAACGTGCATAGGATGTTCACGGACTGTTGTGACCTTCTTGCTAACTTTCTTTGCCATAATTGACCTCAGATCATATCTCTAAGCGCGCTTAAGAATTTTCTTTTCAAGAAGATCTACACGCTCCTCAATGGAGGGCTTATTCATTATTTCCTTTAGTTTCATATTAAGAAAAGTTTGATATCCAACGCCCAGCTTTTCCGCTTCTTTTTGGGCCCATTCCATAACTTCGAAGTCCATGCGAATACTTGTTTGCACTTTTGTCGCCTTAGGATCAGCAATTGGTGATTTGCGTACTTTTCCTTTAGAAAAATCATATTCTTTCTTCATAAAATTTAGCCTCCTTCTTTGTGGCCTTTCGAGCAGAGACTATTCGAATCTCATCGTGATGTTTATATGCATAAACAACTACTAAAAGATTTAACTTTAAAGAAAACTGTTTGCGCCTCCTCAAAACTAACACCGTGCTTCGTTAAATTTGATTTGGCTTTCTTTTCATCCCAAACAATGACCATAAATACAATGTAACCCATTGTATTTAAAAACTCAAGTTTTCAATTAGCAAAAACTCAAACCGACATGAATGGTTCGAATACCTTGATTTTGGCATTAGGAATTTATCAATGATTTCAATATCTAGAAAAATGGTAGCGGGAATCACTACTTACCTGAACTTTCACAAGTCCACAGAAAGACTACGTTTTCTGGCGCCGAAAGGCAAAGAGTTTTCGAAAATTTGGTGGACCTTTACAGCAATGGGCTATCTTTATCAGATATAGCAAAGCAGACTGGAAAGCCAAAAACGACTATAAGATCTGCTCTGGTAAAGGCTGGCGTTAGAATCAGATCTAGTATTCCTGCACCTTTTTCAACTGCAATACGAGATTCAGCCAAGACAAATGCAGCACCATATTTTGGTTTCTGTTTCTTTCAGGGCCAAGTTATTCCCGATCCGAGAGAGTTTGTGAATCTCCAACTGATTCATGAGCTATGGAAAAGTGGTACTAATCCGAATCGCATCGCTGACAGCTTAAACGAGAAAAAAATAAGACCTAGATGTGCTCAAAAATGGAATCGAAATTCAATTGTCAAAATTATCAATCGATTTGAAAACAAATCGGTCATTCTGAAAAGTGGAGGTAAATATGAACTTAGATAAATTAATGGCGTGGGTAGCTGCGATTGTATTGTTATACGCAGCAACAGGAAATTTAGATCAATTTCAAAATTGGGTTTGGAAAGCCCAAGCTAAAGCGATTTATGATTCACGCTCATCTACTTGGGGTAGTCCTAGATTTTTCAGCCACGAGTCCTCTCATGTAAAAGTTAAGTCAAAGTAGGCCTGTAACTAAGACCAAAAATTCAAGCCGATAGATTTCGTATTCAAATCTCCTGTTTGCTTTAAATTTGGCGCACGTTTCATAAAATTCTTCGAGCCAGATCCTTCGCATTGAGGATGCGCCAATTTTTTCAAAATTATCACACCTCATGCCGCCTTGCTTGGTCGGATCTTAAGAATTTGACTGCACTTTGCTTTCACCTGACTCCTCGGACCTCTCAGCCGTAGGTGTAGAGGTCGCTGAAACAAGAGCGGCTCACAAATAAAAACAGGAGAAATTTTATGAACACAGAATTAAAATCAAAACTTGAAAAATTAGCCCTTATTCGATCAAAACCATTTTGCTACACCTGCTATCAAGGATGTCCAAATGGAGTTTGCAATAAATGTCATAGTGATGAGCTCATGCGGGTCACTGAAAATGGCTGCGAGTATGGCTTAGATTGGATCATTGAAGAAATCTTACAATTAGAATTATCCCCTATAGATTTATCTGAAGCTTTTGAAGAGTCTGTTCGTTCAACTCTTGAAAGTGAAACTATCACCGTTGGCTGGATGACCTTAAACGCAATAACCGTGATGAAAGATCAAGATCCGATTTCTTGGGAATGTGCTCAGTCAGAATACGAGTCTGCAGAAGAAACAGAAGGTAATATTATCTCGTTCGACAATGGAAGCACTTATTACTGGACTCATGACGTAGAAGTTTTGGTTGAAGACCTAGATTGAATTTAGATCGTCACAAATAAGTTGCAAGTAATAAACTAAGAGAATTTATCAAGTCCCATCAAAGATCTCTGCAATTTTTTTAAAATCTATTTTTTCGCAATCAGAACCAAGCTATTTGTATTTCTTTTCATTTAAATATACTATAATTGAAATGAAAAACCTTTATTTCGATTTTAATGCAAGTACACCAATAGCTCAGGAAGTTAAAGAATCTCTAACTAGAAATTTGGATGTCCTAATAGGCAATCCATCTAGTCAACATTGGGCCGGTTCACCATTTAAAGCACAACTCGAAAACTCAAGACAGCAAGTTGCAGACCTTATCAACTGCTCACCGGAAGAAATTTATTTTACCAGTGGTGGTAGCGAATCAAACAATCATGCTATCAAGGGTATTTTTTTTGCTAATATGCAAAAAGGGAAACATATTGTTACTTCAGCCATAGAGCATCCGGCGATAAAAAATCCTTGTGATTATCTAAAAAAATTTGGAGCTGATATTACCTATTTACCTGTGGATTCTTATGGTCTTATAAATCCTAGGGACGTTCAAAATGCACTTCGTAAAGACACTATTTTGGTTTCAATTATGCATTCAAATAATGAAGTTGGGACATTGCAGTCAATTGAGGAAATAGCAGAAATTACCAAAGTCGCCAAAATTAATTTACATACTGATGCTGCTCAATCTGTCGGAAAAGTGAAAATTGATGTTAAAAAACTTGGGGTTGATTTGCTTTCAATTGCAGGACACAAATTATATGCTCCTAAGGGCATTGGCGCTCTATTCATTCGTAAAAATGTGATCATAGATCCACTAATACAAGGTGCTGGTCATGAGATGGGACAACGAGCTGGAACAGAAAATATACTACTCAGCATAGCGATGGGAGAAGCTGCTAAATTAGCAATTAACACAGTATCAAACAACATGACTGAAGTATCACAATTAAGAGATAAAATGTGGGAATTGCTTAAAGTGGAATTTGGAGATAAAATCGTTAGAAATGGGCATATTCATCGCTGCCTACCAAATACCTTAAATATATCTTTTGTCGATCGAAGTGGAAATCAGATTTTATCTAAATTACCAAATTTGGCAGCGTCAACTGGATCTGCCTGCCATTCTGGTCATGATACAATCTCACCAGTTTTAAAGGCTATGAATATCGATTCCAGAATTGCTCTTGGCGCGATTAGATTTTCATTGGGAACAACAACAACCTTAGATGAAGTTCATGAAGTCATATATTCACTTAAAAAGTTGAACTTTTACTCTTAGTTTTAAAATTACAATAGTAATATCCAATATTTGCACGGCTTTTTTAAATTTATTGCATTATGTTCTAATATTCGTTAGAATGTTAGACATGAAAAGACAGATAAAAAATGCCATATACGAACAAATCGCAAGAGCAACAAAAGCACTTTCTAGTCCTAAAAGAATTGAAATTTTAGATCTTCTTAGTCAGGGTGAAAAGTCAGTTGAAAAATTGGCGGAAGAAGCAGATTTAGGAATTAAAAATGCGAGCGCACAACTTAAAGAGCTTAAAGCTGCACATTTAGTTGAATCAAGACGTGATGGAAAATATGTGTATTATTTTATACCAAATAAAGAAATTATTGATTTTGTTTACAAACTAAGACTTTTTAGTGAGAATAACTTTAATGAAATTCAAAAAATAACTTCAGAAATTTTCAATGAGTCTTTGCTATTTGAAATTCAAAATCGAAAACAACTCTTAGCGAAAGCTAAAGCTGGAGATTTAATTCTCTTAGATGTACGTCCTATTGATGAATACAATACGTCACACATACCGTATTCCATTTCTGTTCCACTCTCTCTATTGAATACAGAGCTTCGCCAATTTTCTAAAAAAACAGAGATAGTGGCTTATTGCAGAGGACCTTATTGTTTTTTTGCAAAAGAGGCTGTCGAATTGCTACGAAAAAAGGGGTTTAAAGCTTCATTCATCAAAGATGGCGTTCATGAGTGGGCTTCTCATGGGCTCCCTCTTGAAGCAAAGAAAGTTGTATAAAATGAATTCAAAAAAAATTTTACAGTTGGGACTTAAAGAAAATTGGTATCAATTTACTCTATTAGTTATCGTGAATGCTTTTGTTGGTGCGATGATAGGACTTGAACGAAGTATTTTACCTCAGATTGCTGAAAAAGAATTTCACCTTGTAGTCAAATCAGCCATTTTATCATTTATTGTCGTATTTGGTTTCACAAAAGCTATCACCAATTATTTAGCAGGTCGTTGGTCTGATCATTATGGTCGGAAAAACATTCTTATACTGGGGTGGCTTTTTGCTATTCCGGTGCCTTTTTTATTAATGTGGGCTCCCAGTTGGTCTTGGGTACTTGTTGCAAATTTATTTCTAGGAATTAGCCAAGGATTAACATGGTCAACCACTGTGATTATGAAAATTGATTTGGTTGGTCCAACTAAAAGAGGACTAGCCATGGGATTTAATGAATTTGCAGGCTATTTTGCTGTGGCTAGTTCAGCTCTTGCTACAGGATACATCGCAAGTAATTATTCTTTGAGGCCAGAACCTTTTTATCTAGGAATTGTTTACGTTGTACTCGGTTTGCTAATGAGTTTATTTATGGTGAAAGAAACTAAACATCATGTTAGTCACGAATCACTTCAAACACCTAACCAAAACCATTCAGAAAAAAATCTTACTCAAAAAGAAATTTTTTTAAAAACTACATTTAATGATAAAAATTTATCATCCGTCACACAAGCTGGCTTTGTGAATAACTTAAATGATGGCATGGCCTGGGGACTTTTTCCGATCCTATATGATTCTCACGGACTGGGTATCGAAAAAATTGGCTGGCTAGCAGCTATTTATCCCGCAACATGGGGGTTGAGTCAGCTTTGGACAGGACATCTCTCTGATTCGTTAGGACGTAAAGGTCTTATTGCTTGGGGTATGTGGGTTCAGGCTGTAGGAATTATGTTTACTTTATTTTCTGATTCAATTTTTGGGTATGCGATTGGTGGTGTGCTGTTAGGAGTTGGAACAGCCATGGTATATCCAACGTTGTTGGCTGCCATTGGTGATGTGGCTCACCCAAGTTGGAGGGCTTCATCTGTGGGTGTGTATCGATTTTGGCGTGATTCTGGATATGCGATTGGCGCAATTATTTCAGGCATTGTAGCAGATTTTTTTGGGCTTGGAGCTGCAATTGGCCTTGTAGGGCTTATCACATTTTTATCTGGTGTAGTAGTTTCAATACGCATGTCTGAAACTTTAAAAAAATAGGATTATAATGAACCAATTAAAAACAATTTCAGCAGAAATTTTATTGCAGCTAATGATAAATAACAATGTCACAGTTCTTGATATTCGAAATTTAGAAGAATTTCAGAATGGACATATTTATGGAGCAATTCATATTCCCGTAGAAGAATTAAGTAAAAAGCATGACATCATCCAATCCAATAATCTGATTGTAACCTACTGTGGTAAAGGCGGAGGCAGATCAGACCGAGCAGCAACTATACTTAATGAAATTGGAAGGACATCTCTACCCCTAGAAGGAGGATATTATTCTTGGATTCAAAAAAATATTGATCTTACAAATCATCAACAAAACGAAATTATGATTCATCAGTTATTTGAAAAAGAATCTTCGTCATACACATATTTATTAGCTGATAAAATAACCCGTGAGGCCGTTCTGATTGATCCAGTTCTGGAAACTGTCGATAGAGATTTGAGACTCATTGAAGACTTAAATTTAGAATTACTCTATATTCTTGATACACATCTTCATGCGGATCATATCACTGGAAGCAGTAAAATTAAAAAACAGACTGGTGCTAAATCTGGCGTGAGTAAAAAAGCTGGTGTTTGCTGTGCTGATCTTGAACTAATAGATGGTCAGGAAATTAAGTTTGGCCGATTCACAATCAAAGTTTTAGAAACCCCTGGTCATACTAGCGAAAGTTTAAGTTTTTTCTGTGCAGGGTCAGTTTTCACAGGGGATACTCTATTAATTAGGTCTGCTGGGCGCACGGATTTTCAAAATGGATCATCATCAGAATTATTTGATAGTATTCACAACAAACTCTATACGTTGCCAGATAATACAAAAGTTTTTCCTGGACACGACTACAATGGTTTTACTCATACAACAATTGTCGATGAGAAAAGATTAAATTCAAGAATTTCAAATAAAAAAGAAAAAGAAGATTTTATTAAAATTATGGACAATCTTAAGTTACCAAAACCAAAAAAAATAGATGAAGCTGTACCCGCAAATCTGCAATGTGGAAAACAAATCCAAAAACAATCAATTTAGCAAAGGATCAAAAAAATGAAGTATCTTTTTATCTTCAATGAAGGCTTGAACGAAAAAAGTTATAATGGACTGCGATTAGCAAACTCTTTGTCTAGAATTGAAAATGCAGTAGTTAAAGTTTATTTTTTTGGCGATGGCGTACTGTGTGCGAAGCAAGACTCAGAAACCAACTTAAAATCAACTCAATCACTTATCGAAAATATTTTAAAGCAAAATTGCGAGATTAGTACTTGTGGTTCCTGTCTAGATGCTCGAATAATTTCTGTTTCGCAGCTAATAAGCGGAGTTAAAAGAGGCACCTTGGATGAAGTAGCAGACTGGACCTGTTGGTCCGACAAAACATTAATTTTTTAACCACACTTTCGGCAGGCAGCTTCTTCTAGTCACTACTTAGTTTTATATTGTACCGAAAATTTTTTTAATGAACTTACTCACATTAGTCGGTTGGCCAATTAGAGGTTGATGAAAGCTGCTCCAACACTCGATTTATTATTTGGTTTCAAAATGAAGTTATAAAAAACAATTTAGAAAATCAATTATTGAAAAAGAGGTTATAACCTGTAATTTTTACATCCGTAAACTAAGCCAAATCTGAAGTTCACCAGTCTTAAATTTACAAAAAAGCTGTCGATAAATAATAATTTTAAAAAAATTCTGCAGATAAAAAATAAATCTGTAATATTTCGGTTCGAATATGCACTTATACTATAAGCAATCGATCATTAATTCGATTCAATATACTAAAGGAGCTTTTATGTTAAAAAGAACTATCTTACTTGGTCTCGTGATTTCTTCATCTTACTTGCCTGTCGCAAGTGCTGATGTAAATTTGTTTCAAACTTCTGATGTTAAATTGAGCGATGTTAAAAATTGTGAAGTTTCGTATCAGGAAAATGGTCAAACTGCTCATGCGGAATCCATCATTAAGAAGGTAAGACATTTTCCCAATAAGACTGAGTCATTAACTTTAGTTACGCAAATAGGTAAAGATTTTTTTTCAATTGAACTTTCTCAGCAGAATCAAGATAAACCTCGGTTACCATTAAGAACATCTTCTCGAGTATTTATTTTCTCAACATCGGAAGCAGCTAGCAAACTAGATTACTCGAATGCTCAATGGGCTGGTGGCGAAACACTTTCAATTCCACAATTGGCTCAAACCGAGAATGAAGTCGGTCCAATCATTTTAAATATCGGAATCGGATATCATGTTGGATACCAGGTTGGCCCTGATGTTTTAGCTACAGTTACTTGTAATTAAGACCGTCTCAAATATTTCGTCACTAATAGAAACTAATTTTTAAAATTAATTTCTATTAGTGACGTATTTATGTTCGTTCGAGCGTTAACTATTTAAGTAAAAAGTTAGCGATTACTGACTCATATGCATCGTAGATGTTAAAAGATCTTGTAAGAACTAGACAGCGCGTCTCGATTGCATCTAGGAGATTTTTGTTTTCACTCAAAAACTTGCCAAAATAATGTTAATATGTGTACATTGTACGAAATGACAACGCCGGGATTATCTACAACACCTGAAATATTAGCCGCATTTCGCTCTCAAAATTGGGAAGCCATCGAAGGTATTGTTAAGCAATACACTGAAATGTTGCTTAAGGGAGCCTTGAGTCTTGGTTTTAGGACGCAGCAGGCAGATGATCTTGTTCAATCGGTTTGGGCTACTTTTTTTGAAGTGGTCCACACATTTGAGGGAAGGTCGCAATTAAAGACCTTTCTGTTCGGAATTCTAATTAATAAATCCCGTGAATTTAAACGCGAGAACAGAAAAAACGACAATCATGATCCGATTGATGAGGTATTGGCGGATCGGTTTAGCCAACATGGCTCTTGGGCTAAGCCACCTATTGCACCAGACCGCTTCGTCGAGTCTATTCAAAGCCTACAGGTCATTCAAGACTGTATAGAGCACTTACCAGTCAATCAAAGGGCAGCGTTTTGCTTTCGAGAGGTTGAAGACTTAGAAATGCCTGAAATTTGTAAGATTTTGGACGTAACTAACACTAATCTAGGTGTCCTTCTTTTTCGAGCAAAAAATCGCTTGAGAGAATGCATCGAAAGAAAAGTGGAAATAAAATAATGTTATCCTGTAAAGAGATCGTTCATATTATGTCCTCAGATCAAGAACTCAAGTTTAGTCAAAAACTTGAGCTTCGAGCGCATCTTTTCATGTGTAAGCACTGTTCGGCCTATTCCAAGCAATTAAAAGCGATCGCCATTCAATTGCGACAAAATTTTCGAAATATAACAAAAACTGACCCAGAACACGTTCGTGACCTAGAAAATAAAATCATTCAAAATGCTAAAAAGTCTGGAAATTCAGGCCAGTAGTTGGCTTTAGGCGAGAAGACTCTATTGAGTCTTGAGAGTAGTAAAAATCAGTCCCATAGCTCCATATTAAGAGCATACTGAAAAGGTTCTTTTAGTCCACAATTTCAATATGAAGTTTTCGAGCGACTAGGAGTTTACAACATTTTTTTTTCATTCTTTACTGATCCAGGTGTTTGGCCAAAAAAATCCTTAAAAGCTTTATTAAATGCAGATAACGACTGATAACCAACCGAGTAACTAGCTTGGTCAACATTTGTGCCCGAATTGAGTAAAGTCCAAGACTTTTGCAGCCGCCACCAAGATAAAAATTGCATAGGTGTAGTGTTTCCAATCTTTCGAAACTTTTGCAGGAGCGATGATCTAGAAATATGGCCACAGGCCGCCATTGAATCTAAATCCCAATTAAATTCAGGTTTATCAACTACAGCAGAAACAATGGGATAAAGACTTGAATCAGAAAGAACATTCATAAAGTGCCCTTTTTTTTGTGGAATAGAAATATAGTCACCAAGGGCGTTTAAAAAAATTAATTCTGCGAGTTTATTTAATTTTGCTTTTTGTCCTAAAGAGTTTTGTTTCATATTTTCGTAAATAATAAGTTCTAAAATAGGCTGCATCCAACCTTTAATTTCAGAGTATCGAAATATGATATACTCAGGTAAAATATTTAAAATAGATTCACTTCCACGATGTGCAAAGCGTATATCAGCACAGAGTAAACCAGTGCTGTTAAGTTTACTTTCGCTGTTAAATGAAAAAATTTTTGGTTTTGCTGTTTCTCGAGTTGTGGGTAGCATACTGTGCTTTATTTCTTTTGGAAAAATAATAAGATCCCCATAAACAAGATCTGTCGTGAGTTTTGGCGGGATGTTTAATCGACATCGATCTGATGTCACAACATGAAAGCAAGTTTGCCCCAAATGTTTCTCATTGATTTGCCAGTTACCGCAAATTTTGGCGTTATGATAAATATCTACATCCAGATTAAGCAAGTTTAAAATTTTAGATAGTGCATCCATATTGTCCTTTAAAGGATGTAAAAAGCTTTTTAAAGCATTTTAAGTGCATTTTAATTACTATATCATGTCTTTAATAGGCAATTAACAAAAAAGGAGTTTTCTGTGAAAAAAATTATAATACTGATACATATACTATTAACGTCTGCATTAACTTATGCGACTGAGCTGCCAACGGTGGTGTTAGTCCATGGTGCATTTGAAGATGGATCATCTTGGAACAAAGTCACATCCCAGCTAATTAAAAAAGGTTATAAAGTTATCGCACTTCAAAATAACTTAGTAAGTCTTAAAGAAGATGTAGACAATACTCAGAAGGTTATTGCTAAAGAAAAACAGGTAGTATTGGTTGGGCACTCCTATGGAGGGGCTGTCATTACTCAGGCGGCCTTTGGAAAATCAAATGTAAAATCATTAGTCTATATTGCTGCATTTGCTCCTGATGAAACAGAACAATTAGGTCAATTAATCAATAAATTTGAACTAGCTCCAATTAATGAAGCACTACAGCCAGATGAAACTGGTTCTATCTATATTAAAAACGAAAAATATAGAGAGATTTTGATAAATGAAGCTTCAAACCATAAAGCTTTGGTTTTAGCTGCATCTCAACGTCCGATATCAGGATCTATTTTTGCTGAGCCGATGGGTAAACCAGCGTGGTCACAAATTAAATCTTGGTACCTATTAACACAAAAAGACAAAGCACTGCTTCCAGAAGTTCAGAAATTTATGGCTGAACGGGCAAAATCTAAAATTATGACTGTTGATAGTAGTCATAGTCCACACGTCACACATACAAATAAAGTTACGAAAACAATTATTGAGGCTGCTCAATAATTACAACTAAGGAGAATAAAATGGGATTATTTATAAAACACACACTTGAATCAGCACCAGCTGCAAGTCGACCACTTTTAACAGGGATTAAAGCTGCGTTCGGATTTGTGCCAACGATGTTTGAATACATGGCTGAAGCGCCAACGACGATTGAAGCTTATTTGCAACTTAATGAACTTGTATCAAAGACTAGTTTCTCAGTTTCTGATCAGCAGGTCGCATTGATGGCTGTCAGTGTTGAAAATAAATGCGAATTTTGCATTAAAGCTCATAAGGCCATTGGAAAAATGAAAGGTGCAAATTTAGAGACTCTACTTGCATTATCTGAAGGAAAAGAGATTGCGAATTCTAAAGATAAGGCGCTAGTTGATTTTGTACGCCTGGTTGTTAAAGAGCGCGGACGATTAACTTTGGCAGATCAAGAGAAATTCCTAAAATCAGGTTTTACTCAGCAAAATATTTTGGAAGTGATGCTGATTGTTTCGATTAAGACTTTATCAAACTATATAAATCATTTAACTCAGCCAGAAGTTAATACTGAACTTAAGTAGATTTGTAAAAGTTTAGTTCTACATCAAAAAATTTTTGGGGACTTTTAATAATTCTGTTTTTGCGGAAAAGTCCCCTGTTTTTATAAAGCATGGCAACTATCTAAATCACGTTACTGAAACATCATTAAATCTTGAATTTTCCGATTTTAAGTGAAGCAAAAAATAGTGAATTACTTCTATCCTCCCAGGAGATTCTATGAAATCAAAAATTAAAATCTATTCTACAAAGTTTTGTCCCTATTGTGTCCGAGCGAAATCATATTTTGCAGAGAATGGACTAGATTTTGATGAAATTGATCTTACGAATAAGTTTTCCGAAATTGACAAAATCAAAGAGAAAACCGGACACAGAACAGTGCCCCTTATCTTTGTGAATGATCTGTTCGTTGGTGGCTACACTGATATGATATCTAAAATCGAATCTGGAGAGTTGGTATTAAAATAATTGATGAAACACTGGCAATCGCCGCATTATTAATTCTTTTCAAAGCTCGAAATATACCGCTGATCTATCCAATTTTTGAGTCTAAGTGGCCACTTGCCTTCTAAGCTAAAATTTCCCCACACGAGGAGGGCTGAATTTTCTCCGGTGATGAGTATATTAAGGTGCTTAACTCTAAATTTGAAGTCAAACAGCTCTAAATCTAGTAGTGAATTTCTGATGTTTTTGACAAGATGACGCCCTTGATGAACGGCGATTACCCCGGATCTAGGAAGATTTGGATAATCGGCCATTTCAGTTCCATCTCCGGCTGCGAAGATACATCGAGATAGTCGCAGTTTAGAATCCATTTTCCCAGAGAATATTTCGGATGGCTGCGTGGGTGTGACTATAAAAATGGAATCGAACTGTAAATCTCCACTCTGACGTAACATGATGGTCTTTTGATGAATTTGGCTCACTGGTTCATTGAGATGAATTTTGATACCTCTTTTTAAAAGTGATTGTTTGATTTGTTCCGAAATTTTTTCGGAGTAGTTCTCGCAGAGCCTTGCGCCTTTAGATACTATATGAACTTCGCTATTTTTTGCCTGATTTTTATTAAGTCGTATTCTTAGGCTGGCCGCAACTTCCACGGCTGCAGCCCCACCACCCACAACGACAAATCTAGGATTTACGCAGGCACTACAAATTCTTTGAACTTCCCTCCATTTCGGCATGAATTCATCGAATGGCCGCAAATAGACTGTTTTGAAAGGAGCATCTGATGGGATTAAAGTCGGAGTCCCACCGACGTTGATCGACAGCAAATCAAAATCTATTTTATCACCTGACTTCAATGTCAATGCTTTGTTTGTTTGATCCACCGATTGAACTTCGTCTTGAATAAATTTAAATCCTTTAGATTCTGCAAAATCCGCAGAATTGATTGTTAAACCTCTCTCTTCGATTTCTCCCTTAATGAGGCACGGGATTAAGCCGGAATAGTAGGTCTGGCGACTTGGCGATATGAGAATAAATCGGTGATCTACAATCTCTTTAAACGTCAGTGCTTTTAATATTTCAAGATGAGCGTGACCACTTCCAACTAGAACTACGGTTTTACTTTTCATTTAAAGACCAGTTGTATTCTAGATATTTGATGGAAAACTTTTGAACGGAACTTAAATTCTCACTTTTGAGTGATTCCATATAAGGAAAAATAAAAGCTTGGACAGAGCCTTTTGCTTTCACAAAGTCGTCTTTATACCACTTGAAGATGGAGCTTAAGGCTAATTCTTTATTTGCTAGGTCATAATGATTTCTTGAAGAATCATTTAAAAATTGCTTTGTGGAATCATCAAGTTGTTGATTCAATTTCTCAGCTACGAAGGCCTCAGCGCGAAGTCCGGGGCATCCAATAGAAGCGCATACAAGGGCAAAATGAATTCGGGGCTCTTTGTACGTGGGCCTCACTTTTTCATGCTCGATCCAATCAAGACTGGTTTCTGCATCGAAAAGTTTAAAGAATTTCTGCTTCCAGGGACTTGAAAAGATCCCACCAATGTCCTTGATTGATTTCACTGGATAGTTTTCTAGAATCAATTTTACGGTCCATGCATTGTACGCATTGATTAAAAATGCGAGCTGTTGGTCGCGAGTCCAACGTTCAAAATCGGAACTCTTAACGTTGGAAAGTTCTTTAAGATATTGATCGAGGGCTTTAGAATTTAACTTAAGATCTTTATAATTCACCGCTGATGCTGAATGAGTCCAGGTTACTGATCTCTTTACGATTTCATTCCAACCACTATGACTGTGATCAAAGGCCATGGCTTGATTCCACCCAAAAAGAGCAAAGGTGCCTGCTAAAAATACTGATTTTATTGAATTGATCATAACTAATACCTCGTTCGGGCTATGAATGGCATCTGATCTGATAAGTGAAATTTAGACTCGAATTCTTACACTTTAAGTCACCAGCTACTCACTGATACGCACTGACCAAATGTTTACATATTAAAAAATACGGGGCAAAGTGTAAGTTTTGAAGGTCCTTTGTCACTAATAGATCTCGAGGAGAATTTATGCGGCGACATATCAATATGAGATTCCTTTTAGTAGCATTGATTCTGTTGCTAGTTACTATTTACTTTACGACTGGCGCCGGATCATATTTGACGCTAGCTAGCCTAAAAAAGAATCAGGAGCTTTTGAACGCTCAATTTTCAAACCATCCTATTTTGGTAAGCCTCATTTTTGGTCTTGGGTATGTCATCGTGACGGCCCTTTCGATCCCGGGTGCAACGATCTTAACTTTAGCATCTGGAGCAATATTCGGACTGTTTTATGGTACAATCATAGCCTCAGTAGCCTCCACACTAGGGGCGACACTTTCATTCTTGGGCGCGCGATATCTGTTTAGACAATCTGCCGAACGTCGTTTTCGGGAACGAATGAGCGCGATCAATCAAGGGTTAAAAAATGAAGGATCATTCTATTTATTCACATTGAGACTTATTCCAGCGTTTCCCTTTTTTCTAGTGAACCTTGTCATGGGTCTGACTCAACTTTCTGTGTGGAGGTTTATTTTAGTTAGTCAAATTGGGATGATACCGGGTACGTTTGTCTATGTTAATGCAGGAACCGAAATCTCAAAAATTGATAGCCTTAAAGGAATTTTAAGTCCCGGTCTTTTGATTTCATTTTCACTTCTTGGAATTTTGCCACTTCTTTCGAAATGGTTGATTGGATATTTCAAATCACGAAAACATCTTCGAAAATATAAAAAACCATCAAAGTTCGAATATAACATGGTTGTAATTGGCGGCGGTTCTGCCGGACTTGTCTCTGCTTATATTGCGTCAGCGGTGAAAGCCAAAGTCGCTCTGATTGAAAAGCACAAAATGGGCGGCGATTGCCTCAATACAGGGTGCGTTCCAAGTAAAGCCCTCATTCGGACGTCGAAAATATATAATTATTTTCGACGATCCAGAGAATTTGGATTGGAGCCCATAGCCTCCAAGCTTCAGTTTTCAAAAGTTATGGAGCGAGTTCAAAAAGTAATTCAAGAAATCGAACCACATGATTCCATAGAACGTTACTCAAGTCTTGGCGTCGAATGCATCACGGGTGAAGCGCAAATTCTCTCGCCCTATGAAGTGAAGGTGAATGGGAAAGTATTGACGACAAAAAATATTGTCGTTGCGACGGGCGCACGACCACTTGTTCCCAAGATCCCGGGCCTCGAATTAATTAGGCCGCTCACTTCGGACAATATTTGGAATCTTCGCGAGCAACCTAAGAAACTCGTTGTATTAGGTGGTGGCCCCATCGGCTGTGAGTTAGCGCAGTCTTTTGCTCGGCTTGGAACTCATGTCACTTTAGTAGAAATGTCGAATCGAATTATGGCTAGGGAAGATGTCGATGTGTCTGAAGTCGTGACAGACTCTTTTCGAAATGAAGGCGTACAAGTTTTAACATCTCACAAGGCCCTTCGAATTGAGAGTACCTCGGGCTTGACGCGATTAATTTGTGAAACAGCTGGAAAAGAAGTTGCCATTGAGTTTGATCAAATTTTATTAGCGTTGGGTCGACGCGCTAACGTGACCGGATTTGGGTTGGAAGAACTTGGTGTTGAGATATCTGGACGAGGAGCTGTTATCGCGGATGAATTTTTACGGACAACCAATTTTCCAAATATTTATGTTTGTGGCGATGTCACGGGACCGTATCAATTTACTCACACAGCAGCTCACCAAGCTTGGTATGTGGCAGTGAATGCACTGTTCAGTCCCTTTAAATCCTTCAAAGTGGATTACCGAGTAATCCCTTGGTGCACATTCACCGATCCTGAAGTTGCACGAGTTGGACTTAACGAAATTGAAGCAAAAGAAAAAAATATTGATTTTGAGATGACGAAGTACGGAATAGATGACCTTGATCGGGCCATTGCTGACAGCGAAGCCCACGGATTTGTCAAAGTGCTCACTGTTCCTGGAAGTGATCGAATTCTAGGTGTCACAATTGTCGGTCATCACGCAGGCGACATCATTGCCGAATACGTAACAGCTATGAAGTATGGGTTGGGACTTAATAAAATACTTGGGACAATTCATATTTATCCCACATTGAGTGAGGCCAATAAATACGCCGCAGGCGTTTGGAAAAAACAAAACGCGCCGCAGTTTGCTCTAAATATTTTAAGGAAGTTCCATGCGTGGCGAAGAACCTAGAAGCTGATTTGCTCGCGCTGCGAGTCGGTGTTTCTATTGTCACGCCGATGGTGTTATGATTTAGTTTTCTGTAGGATTTAATTATGATTGATGAACCATTTCGCGCAAAACTACCAAAATTCGTTGATCCACTGCTTCGGCTTTATAAAGCGCTAGGATTGACTCCAAATTCTGTGACCCTTTTGGGATTAGGATTTGGAATTATCGCAGCCTTCCTTGTCGCAAGAGAAATGTTCGTGCCGGCTATTGCAGTTTGGTGGCTCGGAAGACTTTTAGATGGTACCGATGGAATTTATGCTCGAAAAACGAATCAAAGTAGTCACTTTGGTGCTCAACTTGATATTTTATCTGATATGGCTGCCTACTCCGCAATGATTATCGGCTTTAACTTTGCATTTCCGGAATTACAAAGTTTGTGGTCCATTATACTTTTGCTTTATGTACTTTGTATCACGGGAGCTTTGTCATTAGGTAATCTGCAAGATAAAATGAATATTCCAACTCAAAACAATCGCGGACTTCGACTAGCGTCTGGGATCGCTGAAGGTGGCGAAACTGGAATTGCCTATACGCTGTTTCTCATTTTTCCGGAATATATTATATTCTTAGCCCGCGTTTGGATTTTAATTCTGATTGTCACTGTTATAGCACGGTTAATTTTAGCAAAAAGAGAGTTGTAAAATGCATTTTCTATTTTTTTTAATTTTTTTATCTTTAAATATTTTTGCTGCCGAAAAAGTTGTCTACTTTAATGCCTGGGCAGGTAACGAGAAAATTAACCAGTACATTCAAAATCAAAGCGCCGAATTTGAAAAATCAACTGGGATCAAAGTTATTCATGTAAAGGTGTCAGACTACCAACCGGTCATAAAAAAAATTGCAGCAGAAAAATCCGCCAAAAACCTAAGTCAAGGTTCTGTCGATGTTCTCTGGGTCAATGGTGAAAACTTTGCGGCGCTAAAAAATCAAGGACTGCTTTTCGGACCAATTTCTACCAAAGTTGCAAATTACAAAAACATTAATTCTGAAGATCCCGACTATAAGTTTGATTTCAATGTACCCGTCGAGGGATTTGAAATTCCATGGGGAAAAGCCCAATTTGTTTTTATTTGGGATAAAGACCGTACTTCATCACTTCCGACATCAGCTTTGGAACTTCTAGAATTGGCTAAAAAGACACCAGGTAAGATGACTTATGTCAAACCTCCGCAATTTCATGGCGTTACTTTTTTGAAGCAAATACTTATGGATTTATCTAAGAAACATCAAGAGTTTCAGAAATCCTGTGATAATGTCGACATGGAAAAATTATCAAAGCCGCTATGGACCTATTTGGATAAATTTCACCCCCAATTATGGCGCAAGGGAACTGCGTTTCCACTTTCAGTACAAAAAATGCATCAAATGCTTTTAGATAAAGAAATATTATATTCGTTGAGTTTTAATCCGATGGAGTCGGATTCATTGGTAAAGAAAAAGGAAATTCCAAAAAATTCTGAGTCACTAACATTTAAGAAAGGTGGTATCGGAAACGTTCACTTTTTGTCGATTCCTTTTAATGCAAAGAATAAGGACGCTGCGCTACTTTGGATAAATCACCTAATTTCAATCCAAGCTCAAATTTCCAAATCTGATATTGATCTCTGGGGCGACCCGACTGTGCTCGACATAGGAAAGCTCAGTGAATCTGATCGTTCTAAATTTCCGTTAAAAGTCTTAAAGGGGCCTCTTATCCCAGAACCACATGCTTGCTGGGTCAAGTATCTTCAAGATGAATGGCTTAAGCGGTACGGGACTGGAACGAAAGATTAATGCGGACTTTTTCACGGTTATCAGTGCTAATTATATTTTTTCTTCCATTGTTTGCATCATTATTTTATTTCTCTGGCTCTGTGATTCATTTATTTTCTGATCCCCAGGCGCTGGCAACCTACTGGACACCCTATTTAAAGGCGGCAAGTCTTGTATCTCTTTCAGTAGGAGTCGTGAGCACTGTTGTGGGTGTTTTAATTTCTTTTTTTGTCGGCTATGCAATATTTAGTTTTCGAAATCACAACCCTCAGCGATTTATTTCCTTTTTTCTATCTGTTCCACATTTGGCGTTTTTTTCTGGCGTTCTTTTTTTAATTTCACCATCGGGTCTTCTTTCAAGAGTTTGGTCAATTTTTTCTGATATTCCATTTTATGGAATGGATCGAGATCCTTGGGCATTGAGTTTTTCACTCACGCTTGCGCTTAAGGAAAGTCTATTTTTAGTTTTTGTTTTGCTGCCGTCAATAACTGATAAAAAAAATGAACCAGAATTGATTGTTTCACAAAGCTTTGGTCATACTGACTTTACATATTGGAGTTATGTTCTATGGCCCAGGCTATTGCAGTCACTGCGCTATCCGATATGGATTGTAATTGCTTATTCGCTCAGTGTTGTTGATTTGGCAATGGTTTTAGCTCCCACAAATCCACCACCATTTTCCGTTGTTTTGTGGGAGTTTTTTCAGAGTGCAGATGTGGATAACCAAATGAAAAGTGTTTTGGGAAGCTTACACATTTTAGTTATGCTGGTTTTAGTCATTTTAATTTGGGAATTAATCGGCAAGGTTTTCTCTTTTGCGTTGAAGATTCGCTTAAGGTGGCCAATTAGGTCTGAGTCTATTTGTTTTCGGAAAACTATTCTGGGATTTTATTTTTTTCTTCTATTTGTACCTTTAGTGGTTCTTGGTTTATGGGCAGTTGCAGACGAATGGGTTTTTCCTAATATCATTCCTTCGAGTTTCACATATGAAAATTTCGTTTATGGTATAAAAAGTATTTTCTCTCAAATATCGACAACAGTCATCTTGGCATTTTTATCAAGTATGATGGCGACTTGTGTGGGATTGATATGGCTTGAGTGGGACAGAAGGGCGACTAAAGATTGGCTAATGATTCCTATTTTATTTGTACCAGTTTTTCCTATCGTTCCTTTATTATTTGGATTTGATGTGTTTCTATCCTCAAGCTTTAAACCAAGCTCGTTAGTAGCAGTGTTTTATGTTCACTTGCTCTTGGTTTTTCCTTATGTGTTTATTATTTTGAAAAGCCAATTTATGAAGTTTGATGAACGATACAAAGTCACTTCTTTAAGCCTTGGGCAAAGTGTTTTAAAGTTTTTTCTTACTATTAGAGTTCGTATGTTACTGAGTGGGATTCTTACAGCGTTTTCAGTCGGATTTGCGGTCAGTATAGCTCAATACTTACCCACTGTTTTCATCGGAGGCGGTCGAGTTGAAACTTTAACGACACAAATGGTCGTTGCTGCTAGTGGAGAAAACAGAAAGTGGATGGGTGTCTTCGGAATCCTACAAATTTTAATTCCAGCCATTGTATTTTTTGTTTCCGGAAAACTTGCGAAAGAGAAGGTTTAAATGTCGGTATTTAGAGCTATCAATGTTTCAATAAGCATAAAGGATAAATCACTTTTTCAAAATCTCTCATTTGAAGTAAAACCTGGTGAAGTATTGGCTGTGATGGGAGCCAGTGGTAGCGGAAAAAGTAGCTTGCTTAGCTATATTGTTGGGTCCTTGGCTCCGACAATTCAAGCGTCTGGAGAGCTTTATCTGGAGGATAAAAGAATTGATCTGCTAGAAATTTCGAAGCGCAAAGTCGGCATTCTTTACCAAGATGATTTACTGTTTCCACATTTTAGTGTTGGAGAAAATTTATTGTTTGGCATGAAAGAACCGCGAGAACGATTGGCTCGAAAATTAATTATTGAAAAGTCATTAAAAGATGCAGGTCTGGTTAATTTTTTTGATCGTATGCCATCCACATTGTCTGGTGGCCAACGTTCACGAGTCAGCGTATTAAGGGCAGTTTTGTCAAACCCCGAATTGATCTTGTTGGATGAGCCATTTTCGAAACTGGATAAGTCGTTAAGGGTGAATTTTCGTGATCTAGTTTTTATGGAAATGAAACAACGAGCAATTCCCTGCATAATCGTAACCCATGATGTCGAGGATGTACCCGTTGATTCCCATAAAGTTTTAATTGAATGATGAATTATAGTTTGAGATATCGTTTTCCATACATTACAAACAGGTTGATTCATAGTCAGACTCTATCTCTAAGCCTTTCGCGTGAGCACAACGGTTAACAAAGTTGAAGTATGAGACGACCATAATAGCATGTTGCCATTGACCTTCCGAAAAACCATTTCCCAAAAACTCAGAATGTAAAACCGAAGTTTTCCATGGCGTCCTTGTTAACGTATCGGCAAGTGACGCAAGCACCTGGGACCTGTGTTTATCGACCTTAGTCTTGGTGTTTTTTAATGCTTCGGCATGATGTGCGATGCAGTACGGACATGCATTGGCTTTGCTTACTTCCACAGCCAAATACTCCCTGTCTGCTCTTTCAAGCGGTAGCCCATCTTGCAGCATGATTGATTTGTAGAATTGGTAATGGGCCATAATTCCTTCTGGGAATTCTGAGAAAGAGGTATGAATCGCAGCAAGACCACCTCTTTCGGCCTCAATAAGATTATAGACTTCGTTTAACTTCATTTGACAGCTCCTTGTCCCATGTGAGTGTACTTACATTTAATTTTCTTACGATTTTTTGTAAGAAATTGATCTAATTCTTCACTTATCAAATATAGCACAAATACGAGTGCTCGAATGTAGAGTAAGGATAGACGCATGGTTATAGCAATTTCATTGGCAAGGTCCTTTTTGGCCTTTGCGGCTTCAAGAGGAGTCTTGTGATGAAAACATTTACTGAATCTTTATCAACAGCTGGTCTAAAATTAAATCGGACACCTGTTGAAATATTGCAAATAAATATTGGCCGTCTGTGTAATTTGGCTTGCCATCATTGCCATGTTGAAGCTGGTCCTAAGCGAACTGAAAATATGGAGTCAGCTACTGTCGATCGAATTATTGATCTTCTCGAGAATTCGGAGACGATTCACACGGTTGATCTAACGGGTGGCGCACCAGAACTCAATCCACATTTTCGTCGTTTAGTTATTGCCGCCCGAAAGCTAAATAAACAAGTTATTGATCGCTGTAATTTGACGGTTCTTTACGAGCCAGGTCAGGAAGAGACCGCTTATTTTCTAAAAGAAAATGGAGTTCATATTGTGGCCTCGCTGCCTTGTTATTCCAAAAAGAATGTTGAACAGCAACGTGGCCGAGGTGTTTTCGATAAAAGTATCGAGGCGCTCAAGCTTTTCAATAAATTGGGATATGGAAAAACAGATTCAAATCTGAAACTGGATCTTGTCTACAATCCGACGGGTCCATTTTTGCCGCCCTCGCAGGAAAAATTAAAACAGGATTATAAAGCTGAGCTGAAAGAGTTGTTTGATATCGAATTTAATGAACTATACACCATCACAAATATGCCTATTAAACGCTTTCTTAAAGACCTCGAACGCTCGGGCAAACTCTCAGAATATATGGAGTTACTGGCAAATAGTTTTAATCCCACAGCAGCTAAGGGAATCATGTGCCGAAGTCTTGTGTCGGTAGCTTGGGACGGTGAAATATTTGATTGCGACTTCAATCAAATGCTCGAACTGCCTCTTGGCGCTGGACGAAAAACAGTATGGGACTTGAATTCATTTAATGAACTAGAAAATAAACCAATTACTTTTGCAAACCACTGTTACGCCTGCACTGCCGGAGCCGGAAGCTCTTGTGGTGGCGCATTGGTATAGCGAATATTTTTTGAAAGGAAAAAACATGAGCAATGAATTTTCAACTTTAGAATCAGTAAAAAATTATTACGGGAAAGTATTAAAAACAAACGCGGATCTAATGACATCCGCGTGCTGTACCGCCGAATCTCTGCCTATGGAGGTTAGAAAGATTGTTTCCGAAATTCACCCCGAGGTAAACGAGAAATTTTACGGCTGTGGCAGCCCATTTCCACCTTCGCTTCAAGGTCGGACTGTTCTTGATCTAGGTTGTGGTGCCGGTCGTGATGTTTATATTCTGTCTAAGTTGGTTGGAGAACTCGGACAGGTTATCGGTGTTGATATGACTGACGAGCAGTTAGCTGTCGCCAACAGACATATCGATTACCACCGCGAGAAATTCAAATATCAAAAGTCTAACGTTAAATTCTTAAAAGGATACATCGAAGATCTTGAAACAGCAGGTGTAAAGTCAAACTCAATAGATCTAGTTGTTTCAAATTGTGTGACTAATCTGTCACCTAACAAGTCGCGGGTTTTTTCGGAAATTTTTAGAGTATTGAAGCCAGGTGGCGAGCTCTATTTCAGTGATGTCTTTGCAAGCCGAAGAGTTCCACAAAATCTAGCGACCGATCCGGCACTTCTTGGGGAATGCCTTGGTGGCGCACTTTACAAGGAAGATTTTCGAAGACTTCTCGCGAAGATTGGCTGCAATGATTTTCGAGTTATTTCAAGCAGCCAGATTTCATTGAACGATCCGGAAATCACAAAAAAAATCGGAATGATCGAATTTACTTCAATTACTTTCAGAGCTTTCAAGTTAGATTTAGAAGACCGGTGCGAGGACTTTGGACAGGTGGCCTATTACTTGGGAACCGTTCCGGATCGTCCACATTCATTTATGCTAGATGACCACCACCTCTTTCAAACTGGTAAGCCGATGCTCGTATGCGGAAACACGTCGGATATGATTTCTAAGACTTGGTACAAAGATCACTTTAAAGTCGTCGGCGAAAAATCAAATCACATGGGCTTGTTCGATTGTGGTCCCACTCCTGTTGCTAGCTCTCCAGCTGGCGCGGGCGCATGCTGTTAGGTGGACATTCAATATGGAAAAGCGTCGGGTTATTTCAGAGTTTATCGGCACAATGTTTTTAATTATTATAGTGGTTGGTTCCGGTATCATGGGCGAAAAGCTGGCTGCGGGTAATGCTGCGATTGCGTTGTTGGCGAACGCAATCGCTACGGGTGCCGGTCTTTTTATTCTCATATCAATATTTGGGCCGATTTCAGGCGCGCATTTTAATCCTGCCGTAAGCACCTATTTTAAAATTCGTGGCGATCTTAAAACTCCGTTGTGGATTTCTTACATCGCGGCTCAAGTAATTGGAAGTCTTCTTGGAATCATCATCGTGCATTTCATTTTTGAAGTTCCCATCTTTCAATTATCAACTCACGCACGAAATGGTTTGCCTCAAATGGCCTCCGAATTTATTGCAACAATCGGGCTTCTCTTTACTATTGTCGGCTTTGTGAAGTTTAACCCTTCTAAAACTGCTCTTGGTGTTGCAAGTTATATCACGGGTGCATATTGGTTCACTTCCTCAACGTCATTTGCAAACCCGGCAGTTACTATTGCCAGATCTTTTACAAATACTTTTGCAGGTATCGCCCCTCATAGCATTGCTGGGTACATCGCTGCACAAATTCTTGCAGTTTTCATTTTTGCTTCGATTGAAGCCTTTGTTTTTGGCGAATCACAGCTCAAGGAGAAATCATGATCGGAATTATTGGCGGCACAGGACTCTATAAAATTGATGGAATCAGTAATGTTTCGAGTCGCAGTATCGAAACACCATTTGGTGCGCCTTCTGCCAATATTCTAATAGGAGAGCTTTCAGGAATTAAAATAGCCTTTTTACCAAGACACGGCAGTGATCATCAAATTTTACCTTCCGAAATTAATTACAGAGCAAATATATGGGCTCTAAAAACGGTCGGTGTCAGACAAATCATAAGTGTTTCAGCCGTTGGAAGCTTAAGAGAAGAGGTCCATCCTGGAGACCTTGCAATGCCCTCTCAGTACTTTGATTGGACTAGAGGTCGTAGAATTGGAAGCTTTTTTGGTCAAGGTCTGGTAGCCCATATATCGACAGCGCAGCCGAGCTGTGCGACTTTGTCTAAAACAATTCAAGATTGTTCTCGACAGACCGATATCCGCATTCATGAATCGAAAACTTACGCATGCGTTGAGGGGCCAAGACTTGGAACTCGAGCGGAGAGTCTATTTTTACGTCAAGCAGGATGCGACCTAGTGGGAATGACCAATGTTCCTGAAGTCTTCTTAGCTCGAGAGGCACAGATCTGCTATTGCACAATCGCTGTCGCTACAGATTACGATTGTTGGCTTGATGATCCCTCCCAACATGCATCGGTAGAAAAAGTCATTGAACTTTATGGAAAAAACATTAGCCGAGTGCAGTCCTTGTTAAAGAAAGTCGTTGAGCACGAAAGCAATCACACTGAATGCAGTTGTCATTCAGCATTAAAATTTGCAGTGATGACTAAGGAATCTGTTTTGTCTCATGAGCAAAGGCAAATTCTTGCCTTTCTAAAGGAATAATTTTGGAAATTTCAGTGATCATTCCAGTAGGAAATAAAGACGAGTCTTGGAAGAGTCTTCTCCCTGATTTGCGTTCTCTTGATCATGATGATGAAATTATTTTTGTTTTTCAGAACAATACAAAATCTGATTGTGAAAGCGAAGTTTCCCGTTTTAAAATTGTCGCCACTTGTCGCTGGATTCAATCAAGCCCTGGCAGAGCTAAGCAACTTAATCTGGGTGCCAAAGAAGCAAAAAATGAAAGCCTCTTTTTTCTACACTGCGACTCAAGATTATCAACCCTTGGCATTAAGAATTTGAAGATGGCAATTGTGAAATATTCAAGCCAAATTTTATTTTTTAATCTAAGGTTTTTGAACGATGGTTCAAAGTTAATGTCTCTCAATGAAATCGGAGGATGGATTCGATCCCGAGTTTTACGCCTACCATTTGGCGATCAGGGATTTTGTCTTTCAAAAAGAACTTTTTTGACTTTAGGTGGTTTTGATGAAGTCGTTTCTTACGGTGAAGACCATTTGTTCATTTGGAAAGCCCATCAAAAAGGAATTCCTATTCATTGCGTGGGAAATGGTTTGAAGACCAGCTCTAGGAAATATGCTTTGCGGGGATGGTCACAAACGACGTCTCGCCATATTGTCCTAACTTTTCGTCAAGCTCTTCCAGAGTTGATCAAACTGATTCGGAATGGCAGGTCACGATGAGGACTAAAGGAGTTCTTGCTATTTTCGTTAAAACACCTGAATTCTCGCCAGTGAAAACGCGGCTTGCACAAGGTATCGGCAAAGCAAAAGCACTTCAGTTTTATAATCAAGCGCTCGATGCAACTGCTGCACTTGCATGTCATGTGAGATTCGAGCTGAAAGATCAACTGGATCTAGTCTGGGCGGTAGCTGAGCTCCAAGGACTTGATTCGAATCGCTGGAAGGATTTAGGTACGGTTTTTCAAGGAGAAGGCAGCCTCGGAGAGCGACTTCACACAGTTTACGATAAACTTATAGATCAGTATGAATATGTGACTTTTATGGGGGCAGACTCGCCCCATATACCGACTTCTGAATTACTCAATGGACTCAATCTAACGAAAAAATGGCGAAACGAGAAATTCATAATTGGAGAGACATTTGATGGCGGGTTTTATTTTTTTGGAGGAAGCAAGCCGTTAGAAAAAGACGTTTGGACGCAAGTTGAATACAGCTCGGCTCAAACCGCTCAGCAGTTGGAATCCGCGCTCGAGAAATTTGGTGGCATTGAAAAGATTGAAAAGAATTTCGACATCGACACTGTTGAGGATCTTTTGCGTTTGTCTTCAAACAAAAATATTTTACTACACCCGCAGATGAACCTTATTGAGTGGATAAGGACGCTTGAATGAATTGGACCAAGAGCTTCCAGTCATTTTTATTTGCGGCTATCGTAATTCCCACAAATAATCTGACAGAATGGAAAACTGAAAAATTTTCTGGCGTCCCTAAAAATGAAACCGCAGTCTCACCCGGTGGATTATATGTTAAAGTCAAAAATTCAGCTGGTCCACTCATCTTTCCTCTAAAATCGAAAACTAAATTTGTAGGTTTTAAGATCCGCGGCGAATTTAAAGGCCTACCGAAGATCACAAATCCCTCTCTGCAAGGTGAAAAGGGATTTGACGATTATCCTTTAAGGTTGGGGTTTGTAATTCCGGGCGAAAAGAAACTTTCAGGTTTCAAAAAAATGATTGCTGCTCAATGGGTTAAGAATCTGTATGAACAAGTTGAAGATGGAATTGGTATTGACTCCGTTCACTTTTTTAATGTCACGCAGAACACTCAGCAGGTCGGTAAAATCAGAACACATCCCGCATCAGACTTATTTCATGAAGAATTTTTTGCTGAAGTAAAACATTCGGGTCCATTTGCCTATGATTTTCAATTTCAGAAACCAATTGAAGCAATCGCAATCTGGCTGAGTATCGACGGTGATGATACTAAGTCAACATTTGATGTTTTGATTTCGGGGCTAGAACTAAAAGTTAGTGACGAAGAAAGTTTATGATTGATAATCTCTTTAAATCAACACTATCGAAAAATGTTAGATCAGTTTATGAATTGAATATTTAGAAAAATGGTTCATTTTCTGAACCAAATACATAATTCTCATCATCATATTAAAATAATAAAGACGTCTCTGAAAATCACAGCAATGAAAAATTTTGAATAGAATGGATAATCAAACATATTCTTGAAACTGAATTAGTATTCGTCGATTTAGAAGAATCTTTTTCCGATATGGTTCGGGAATGTTATTCCGAAACTACCAAAGTTGCTTGGTGCAAATTTGATACGGTTGAATTACTTAAAACAAATAATCCTATTTCTTGGCAAATAGCGATGTCTGAGCATGCTACAACTGAAGAAGAGAATGAAAGAATTGTTTCTTTCGATAACGGTACAACCTACTACGCCGTTTATGATTTAGAGATATTGTTAGGATAAACTGTAATTGGAAAATTTGTTTCAACAACACCAGGTGCATATTGACCATGAACTTTCTTCAATTTTTTTACCCAATTTTTGGCCTTCCGTAAATTCAGATCAATCACATTAAGTCTAATGCTTAATTATCTGTAAAATGTTTGGGCACCGTATTTGTAATAGTAGTTTTATGTGAATTTACGGAGGGGGCGCCGGAATGAAGCACAATATCCTTTTGGTCGATGACGATGCAGTTTTTAGAAAAGCCATGGGTTCTTTTCTTGAAGACGAAGGCTTTTTCGTGAAGTCTGTTTCAAGCGGCGATGAAGCCATTGCCATTGTTAGGCAAAAACTAATCCCATTTTCACTTGCGTTAATTGACTACCATATGCCCGACGTCAAAGGGCCAGAAACAATTAAAAAATTAAAAGAACATAATCCAAATCTTACCGTACTTGGACTCTCAGGTGATGACTCTGTGGATGCGCACAATGACTCGTTAGAGTCTGGTGCCGTATTTTTTATTGAAAAGGATATAGGCGAGGCGAAATTGTTAAGTATTTTGCACAGAGCTTGCCGTGAAGTTGAAAAACGCACGAAACCTGTTTCAATTTCTAGTCACAGTGACAATCAAAAGCTGATTGAATCAATTGGCATGATTGGAGTATCCGAGGCTATGGCTGAGGTTGCACGTCTTATTCTAAAATTTGGCCCATCTAATGACACAGTTCTAATTCGTGGTGAAATGGGCACCGGAAAAGAAAAAGTTGCCAGAGCTATTCATAGTGCCTCTTCAAGAGCAAATAAACCATTCATCCCAGTCAATCTTGCTAGCATTTCAGCCGGTGTCTTTGAGAGTGAACTCTTTGGCCATGAAAAAGGATCGTTTACTGGTGCTGCGAAAGATCGAACTGGATATTTTGAGGCCGCCAATGGTGGGACACTATTTCTTGATGAGATCGGTGAATTACCAAAACATTTGCAAGCAAGTTTGCTTCGGGTGTTGCAAGAAAAAACGATAATGCCTGTAGGCTCTAACGAAACAAAAAAAGTTGATTTTCGACTTGTTGCCGCGACAAATGCACCATTAGAAAATCTAATTGAGCGAAATCTTTTTCGTGAAGACTTGTTCTTTAGGCTTAACGTGCTTCCAATTCACATCAAACCATTGCGCGAGCGCCCAGAAGATATTCCTATATTGGCGCAGCATTTTTTAAAAATAGCCAACTTAGAACAAGGCCGAGAACTAATTCTGCTCGAATCATCTGTTGATCAACTTAAAAAACTCAGTTGGCCGGGCAATGTTAGGGAACTTGAACACGGTATTCGATTTTTGACAAACCTTTCAAATGGGCCGCATCTTGAAATTGAATTACTTAAAGATCGAAAAGATCCAAATTTAGTTTCAAGAAAAAAAGTGGATTTGGAAACCTTAAAATTCACACAGATGGCAGATGAGAAAAATATAGTTTTAAAAGCTATCGAAGAAAGTGGATCGATTTCAGCAGCTTCACGATTGCTGAATATCAGTCGCAGTACTGTCAGAGAAAAAATGAAAAAATATGGAATTGAACTTAAACGTGAACTTTTACAGGGGGAAAAAGAATGAAAAAAACGTTATTAATCATGATTGCAGGAATGTTGGGAATCGGCTCATCTAGCTTTGCTGATGAAGCCCAGGCAAAAAAACTCACTCCACTTCAGCTTACTCAAATCGCATGGGCGATTAAGCTACTTGGTGAAACGAAAACACTGAGTGTTTCAGAAAACCAGTGTGTCAGTTTTGATCAAGATATTTTGAGTTTACTTGAAGCTGAGGGTCAAATTCAAAGGGGTGGTGTGCATCCAACTACAGTTTGCTTTGGCGGTGGTCCTGGGGCTGCGTCTGCGTCTGAAGCTAAAACTAAGTAAAATTTTTATGACAATAAATAAAATAAAAACTATTATTGTCCTATCTATTTTACTGATGCTCGGAGGAGCTGTTTCTATGAAAGTACAACAACAAAATAAAACTCTAAGAGTCGCATTTCCAGTGCGACTCAAGTCAACAGCCTACGAGCCAACTAATATAAATTTTGATTATGAATATATATTTTTGGAAAATGTTTACTCGCCACTTGTTGAAATCTCAGCAAGTGGCTCTGTCGAGCCGGGCGTAGCAGAAAAGGTCGAATGGATTGGTGACGAACTTAAACTCACTATTAGAGACAGTCTTAAAACTATTTCAGGAAAAAGTATTACCGCTACTGATGTTGTTTTTTCTCTTAAACGGCTTTTAGTCCTTTCGGGTAACACACATGGAAATTTTCGAGATATAGTCTGCCCAGGAATTGTGATTAAATCTACCGAAGAAGAATGTCCTGGGATCAGACAAGAGGGCAATTCAGTTTTCCTAAATGCGAAAGGTAAAAAATCATTTTTGTTACCAATGCTCGGGGCGATTGATTTTGCGATCATTCCAAAATCAAGTGCTGATCCTATATCGCTTAAAATCATAAATTATAGCGAAACTAGTGGCCCCTATTCAGTTGATAGCGACGACGGAAATGGAAAAATTCAATTACTAAAAAATCCAAATCATTATTTTGCAACAGACGATGTTGCAAATAAAATCTTTTTTATTCCAACGGATCTTAAATCTGGAACTAATAGTTTAGCTGCTTTTACAAATGGGATTGTAGATCACCTTACGACAATAGATGCATCCAAGCCAGAGGACGTAATTAATTTTGCACAAAAAAATTCAGATACTGACCTTCTAGTGACGATGAAAATTAGAACGCTTGTCTTAGTTTTTACCCAAAAAGGCGAAAAAGAATTTAGTTCAGCAGAACGACGCTATATCGGTAAAAAGATGCAAATCGCATTCAATAAAATATATAATGGAGTTGCTGGTGTTGAGCAACGGTCTGAATTTTTTCCAAACCTAAGTGAGGGTGGGCTAAATGCCGAGCAACAAAATCGCTTTAAAATGGAATTAGACAACGAAACAACAGAACCGAATCAAAAAATTCAACTTGGAATTATCCGCCGAGGCACTCTCGAGGAATGGGCAACTCCTATCAAAGAACTTTTACCACAAGTGGATGCGAGTTTGATTGGGTATATTCCTGATTTCAAAAATGATCTTCAACCTGAAGACACTCCGCACGCTTTTATTGGATTCACTGATACTGGCTTTATGGAAGACATAGGACTTATTTCATATTCACTCAATTCTGGTGTGCTGGGTCTGAATAAACATGATCGCGCGCAATGGCTAGCCCATTATATGGCTACCGATGACAAAGAAAAACGAATCAAAAAACTTAAGGAGCTGCATTTTGATGCTCTTACTAGGCCAACCGTTGTACCATTGATGGCTCTGCCTTATGCAGCGTTAGTAAGAAAGCCATGGAAGATCGAATTATCTGAACTCTATGCAAATAATCAATTATGGCGCATAAAACTCCGTTAGCCACATGGCTTTATCTAAATCGATCCGTGCTTGCACCTACCTTTACAGAATTTAAAGGTTCAGGCGAACTTGTACCCGGATTATTTGATTTTTCCACAAAGATTACCTGGCAAGGAATTGAAATCGAGGGTTGCGGCGTTGACGATAATCGTGAAATTGCCTTTGAAAAATCAGTGGCTGAATGTATTGAGAGAATCATTTGTGTCTCAAAAAGTGTTGATTCCATCGGACTAGCGGTTTCTGGCGGAAGTCATTGCCCTGAATCTCACGCAAAATTTGAAGCCTTAGAAAGATTTTATTTAAATGAGCATCTAGAGAATGAGATACCACTTCGTGAAGTAAAATCTAAAATTCTTTCGCCCAATAGCTTTTTAGATATGAATAAAGACTGTGAAGTCCGTTTTTTTCAAATGGCAACGCCAAATAGCCTATTTGGTTTGGTTTGTCAGATTTCAGATGCCGAGAGAATATCTTTTGGCTTTGCACTGTCAGAATCAATGGAAACTTCGCAGCGACGATCATTTTTAGAGTCGATTCCGAGTTTTTGTTGGTTAAAAAATAAAAATGGACCTAATGAATCCGTTTCAAGCGTGCCATGGCAGATTTCTAGAGAATTCATATCAAAAATCAGCCCTTTGCTCGGCACTATCTCAGTAGATGAATTGCACAAATCTTTTTTACCGGATCTTGTATCAGTAGAATTAAACTATTTTGATATCCCAATTTTGAAATCTGCTCCGCTAAAAATATCAAAGTACAAAGTCTCAAAAATAAGCGGTGATCAATGACTGCGATGACTCCCGAGACTAGAATTAAAGATTTTGAAAATCGGCAAATTGTTGTGTCTGCTTTGGTCCTATTGATTTTTTTCGGGTTGGCATTGATTTCTAATACGTTGTATATTCAATCAGTCGCTGAGGATAATACTAAGCTGTTGTCTCGTTTCGTTAAAGTTGGTGATTTTCGAGAAACCTCTTTGATTCTGCAAGAAGCAAGACTTTCGAAATTTATAAGTATCAGGTACAAATCTACGGTACCTGATCGCTCATTCATTTTGCCACCAAGCGCAGAACTTGAAGGCAAAAAGACTTTTTGGAAAGCGTTTTCATCAGATGAATATTCAACTACAATTTCAAACGAACTAAGTGATGGACCAGCCGATACAATTATCTATGAGTATTCACGATTTAGATTTGTTTCTTATGCATTTTTCATTTGGTTAATTTTAAATCTGGTTTCTATTCCCCAAACCAGATTTATGAGAAAACGATTGGTCGAGCAGTTTCATCGGGATCTCGAACTACAAAAAAAGGTCGCTAAAAGCGAACTAGCGCACCAGGTTCGACATAACTTACGAACTCCGCTGGCCGCTTTGATGCGAATTCCTGGTCGCTTGCCGTCTAGTGTGGCAAAAGATAAAGATTTGCTTCAGGTTACAATAAATCAAATAAAAGATTTAGTTGCCAAACTTGACGATACGAAAACTGAGGAACTTTCAGATCAAACTAAAACTGACATTTATGGAACTCTCGTTCAGGCCCGACGGGAGCTCGATTTATATGTACCAAAGGGAATTGATTTTCATTTTGAAATCGATGATATGATTTTATCGACTTTGGCTACTCATATTCCTGTTGAGATGCGATCCATTTTAGGAAACTTAGTTACAAATTCAATAGAGGCAATGAACAATGCTGGCCGAATCAATATCAGGTGCAGAGATTTGGGAGCTGAAGTTGAAATTATTGTTGCAGATACTGGATGCGGGATTGCAAAAGAAATTCAACCAAATATTTTCGATAAAGATTTTTCGTTTGGCAAAAAAAATGGGACTGGTGTCGGCCTTTGGCATGCGAAAGAATTCTTATCAGCGTGGGGTGGTTCAATTGAAGTTAATTCAAGCCTCGGTTTAGGATCGACTCTGACAATACGACTACCAGTCAATGACCGAGCGAAATGGTATTTGCCACGACTTAAATTTAATTCTGACTCAAAAATATATGTACTTGATGACCAAGAGTCCGGGCGCGCTTTATGGCAATTGAAGTTCGATGATACCCAGTTACTAAAGCAAACTAAGTTCATGAGCCATGGCAACGAGCTATTACCTATCAAGCACGAAATCGATAGTGAACCCGACAATTGCACTTTACTTTTTGATTACGACTTGGGAGACGGAGACACCGGTCTTAAATGGCTTCAGGATATGCCTGAGGCCGCGATCAGGTGCCTTGTGACTGGCCACTTCGACAATGATGACGTTCGTGCGTCCTGCATTCAATACGGAGTCTATTTAATTCCAAAAAGCCAGATCGCTGAAATCCCTATAGTTGTTCGCTAACTAAAATCAAATTCAACGTTATTCCTACTAACTGGCAAATTTTAAGTTCCACCATGGCGGAACCCCGCCAGTCTTTGTTTTTTAAGCTAACACATTAAAAATTCAATACTTCTTGAAAACCAAGGGTGGCGACCATTCGCCACCCTTGCATGAATTCGTTCACTTACAAAAATTCCAAAATTCATTTTCAAATCAATCACTTGCTCCCAATTCGGTCGTGCCACGCCCGAGATGTCTCCAACTTGCAATTTATAAAGGTGAAAGGTCGTTCGCAGTTGAACGAACTCACTAACAAATTACCAAGGAGGTGCATCTATGAATGCAAGAGAAAAATTTAAAAGTAGCCAAGCTCAGCCGGAATTGAATCTGTCGCTTGTTACGCTTGAGAAAGCCGAACCTATCAGTTTTTGGGAAAGATTAAAAAAATCGTTTTCAGCTGCTGATTTAACCGTACGCGATTGGGAGCGACTAGAGTCAAAGCCATTTCGCAAAACCCATGAAGAAAACCAATGGAGGAATTTCTAATGTCTAGAACTTTAAAAGATAAGCGCGATATCTATCGCACAGAACGAGAACTTATTGAGCGTCGCAAACCAAGTCCGACGTTAAAGCGACGTTACCTTAACTTTAAAAAATCTGGTGCTCCTGATGATGGTGAATGCTGTCCAGAATGTTCTGGTCTTACCGATTTTCAAAACGGCTATCTAACCTGCTCAGAATGTGGCTGGACGGAGGATGTCGTTGAAATGTTTGAAATGGAAAGGTTTTCAGCATGAATAAATCTAGCGATTTTTCATTTAGTAATGTGATCCCTATTCGTAAATCAGAAAAATATGGCGTTTATACTGGGGAAATGACTTCATCAGGTGAAGTCATTGAAGGTGAAAGCGTTGGCGTAGCGTATTTAAAAGCAGGATCTAAAAAATTTCGCCTTAAACTATTCACACACCCAAATACTCAATATTTCATACTGCCTGATGACAATGATGATACCAAGTACGTTGTCCTCAGTCTTGAAGAATACCAATTACCGACAGGCGAAATGAAATCAAGCTGGTATCGAATCGGTGAAGGAAAACTAGCTGGAAGTTTTATTGCGCTACGAATTCAGCTAATCCCAGAAAATATTTTCCTTTGCTTGTTTCCGGAAAAATCAGAGGGACTGGAGGACAGCCTTGCATCTTAAAACAACTAACACAGGAGGTACATTTATGAACAGAAAATCATATTTATTTATTTTTATGCTGACGGCAGCATTATTGATCGTTCCAGAGCTTGGACTTGCAAGTGTTGAGTCTTCATTAATGGGAATTCAGACGAAATTGACCCGAGTTATTTTACCGACACTTTCTATTATTGGAATTGCATGGGCGGCTTTTAGTTTGATGAGCGGCAATGAAAAAGCCAAGACGCATATGTGGTATGCGATTCTTGGTAGTATCATCGGTTTTGGCGCACAGGCGATTGTTGATTTTATATCGCAGACGGTGCGCTAATGAGTGATTTTAATCTATTGACCTCATCGGTCCCAAGAACACTAGAAACAAAAAATAAAATTTTGGGTCTGGAGCTGTCAGACGTATTGATCTTGCTTTTAAATTTGTCAGTTCAAAATTTAATTTTTGGATCGACCTCGATGAAGATTCCAATGGTTTTTGGAACAAGTCTTGGACTCTTTTTGATTTTGTTTTTCTTTAAGAAAGGAAAACCTGATCAGTTTCTGCAACATTATTTTGAGCATCTTATCTCGCCAACTGTTTTCTCGGCCAACTCACAAGATTTTCAATATCGAAAATTTAACAAAGGGGGTGAATTATGAACCAGGCATCATTATGCGAACAACTGCCGTTTTGGGAAATTGAATCAAAACCTGTATCACATGCGATTCTTTGCGATGGATCGCTTTCGTCAGGATTAGAGTTATTGCCGTTAGATATTGAGTGCTTCGATGAAGCTCGTATCAATCAACTTGCATTCGGACTGCGTTCATTTGCTAACTCCTTACCAGAAGGTGTTACAGCTCAGTTTATGGTGGTCAATGATTCTGATGTTGGCGGCGTCATTAAAAGGCATGTCGATCTATTAACGACAGAGAATAAGTTTCTTTGCGCGCTCGATCAAAAGAGATCGAATGTTTTATTAAAACAAACTGAAGATGGAGAATTATTTAGGCCAAGATTATTCTTTTTTATAAAGACCAGCCAGAGGCAAAAACCAAATTCATTTTCATTAGGGCAAACAAAAAAGTTCTCAGTTGAATTTGAAAAAGGATACGAAGATCAGCTGCAAACCTTGTCGCAGTCCCTAGAGGGCGCAAAAGGATCTCTTTCATCACTTGGTTTTTTAGCGTCTGAATTGACTAAAGATGATTTTATTAATTTATTGTACCGCTATCTGAACCCTAAACGGTCTTCCTCAATTGGTGCGCCAAAAGTAAATTGCAATAGTATTGCAATAGAGGGAAATTCACCGCGAGAACAACTTGTTTTTGGGGATTTGGTGCTGGATCAAGAAGACTTTACTCTTGATAGTCAAAAAACTAGAGTTCTAACGCTTAAGACACTTCCGGAAATGACATTTGCGGGAATGATGAGTGGCTTTTTGGCTTTACCTTTTAAGTATGAACTATTTTTGTCATTCAACGTCCCCGACCAATCAAAGGAAATGAAGGGGCTTGACCAAAAGCGGCGAATGGCACACTCCCTATCAGCAAACAGTGGAAATAGGGTTTCAGATTTAGAAAGTGAATCGCGCCTATCGCAAACGACTGATTTGATTCGTGAGATTATTGAAACTGGGCAAAGAATTTTTCAAGCCCAACTTATGATTGTTATTCGCGAAGAAAATTCAGCAGCCGGTGCTCGAAAGCTTAATCTTCACACAAAAGAAGTCTTAGCTAAATTTAAAACGCTCAGTGGATCTGAAGGAATTCAAGAGACCGTGGGCGCATGGAAAGTATTTAAATCAGATTTGCCGCTGGCACCGGTGAATTTGGTAAGATCTAAAAAGTTGAAAACAAACAATCTGGTCGATTTTTTCCCACTCTTTGGCGCGGCCACTGGTGATGAAAAACCAGTATGCCTCTTAAAAACAAGACTAGGGACTTTATATTCAATGAATTCCTATTCGGCCAGGCTTAGTAATTTTAACGCTTTAGTTACAGGTTCAAGCGGATCTGGAAAAAGTTTTGCCAACAATTTTTTAATGCTTCAGCAAATAGCCCGTGGCACTAGGGTGTATATTATCGACATCGGCGGCTCTTACAAAAAAATGACTCGAGTTCTGGGCGGTCAGTATTTTGAAATTAATCTCACCGGCGAATATATCATTAACCCATTTGAACTTCGCGACCCATCAGCTCCGCCAACTGGCGAGCGCATTAAAAGTCTTGTTAGTGTGATTGAGCAAATGGTCGTTGATAGCGGCGAGAAATTATCCAGATTTGACCGTGTCCAGTTAGAAGCAGCACTTACAGCAGTATTTGATTCAGTTCGTGGTGAAAATCAAGCGCGGTCACCAAAACTTTCCGATTTGTCTAAGTATTGTCTTAGCCATAACGACGAATCTTTGAAGCGCATTGGTAAAATGCTTTTTCCTTGGACCGGCAAAACGCCTTATGGAAAGTTGCTGGATGGTGCTGGCAAAATTGAAGCGGATAGACCAATCGTTGCCTTTGATTTAAAGGGGCTATCGCAATATCCAGATTTACAATCTGTGATGATTTTGATTCTGACTAATTTTATTTTGGAACAAGTGGAAGCCGAGCGGACCATTCCAAAACGAGTCTTGCTCGATGAGGCATGGGACCTATTGAAGAGTCCTGCGGCCAGTTCCTTTATGGAATATGCAGCCCGTACCTTTAGGAAAACTGGCAGCGGAATCACTTTTATTACCCAAGGCGTGGAAGAGATTATTGCAAGCGGAATGGGACCAGCGATTTTAAATAATACAGCTACAAAACTTGTCATGCTTCAAAAGGGCGACACCGCTGTTCTGCGCGACGCTTTAAAATTAAATTCCCAGGAACTGCGATTGATACAAAGTCTTGAGCAGCGCAAAGGTCAATTTAGTGAAGGCTTTTTGATGGAGGGTGAATCAAGGCAAGTTATTCGTATCGAGCCATCACCATTGGAATATTGGGTTTCTACATCAGATGCCCGCGACAATCAGTTTCTAGAATCGCTAAAGTCGGATGGATTATCGTTAGAAGATGCCTTAATAAAAGCTAGCGAACTTGCGCCATTTGGAGTGGCCTACCAAAATTTCTCAAAATCGGTCGCGTCATGAAAAATAAATTTTCTGCGATGATAATTGCAGCGATAATTTTTATTGGCCCAAGATCCGCGAAAGCGGACCTCTTCGGAGGTGATGTTGTGGTGCTGACTCAAATCTTAGCTCAGGCCATTCAGACCGTCATTACTTTAAAAAACGTCCTTGAAAACGGAAAGGACACTTTAGATCTCATGCGCGACATAAACGCGGGAGTCAGGAGCGGCATTGACTTGATTCGAATTATTAATCCCAATTTTAACCCTGGGGTCTATGGTAATTTGAATAATGCTGATGCCGTTCTAAGGGCTCTTCAATCGGTGTATGGAGTTGTTCCAAGCGGCATGGATGAAGACCTTATGCGATCGCAAGATCAAAGCGTTGCTGAAGTCATTTCAATGAACAGAAATTTGTACGACTACGCCGACCAAGTTGATGTCGAACGAGATAAAATTTTGTTTCATGCGCAAGTGGTTAGTCCCCAAGGGGCCGGGAAACTTCAGAATCAGGCACTCGCGGTTTTGATCGGTGTTTCGACTCAGCTACTGCGGACGCAATCTCAAATGCTAAAAATCATGGCTCAAAATATGGCCTATGATACTAGAAAAGAGAAACTTGCGACCCAAAACTTCCAAGAAAACTATCAGGGGCTATCCCGAGGCTTTGGCAGCCTTCCGAAGGACACAAGGCTGCCAAGAATCGGAGGTGGCCAATGACTCCAAATCTAGAAGTTTTAGGATCACTAGTTAAAGACCTTCATCACGGCCTGAGTAATTTATTTTATATCATGCTGCCGGTGGCTGTTTTATTTTCAGTAGTGTTTGGGTATTTAAAATCTGGTGATTCAAATTATCCAGACATTATAAAAAGATCGTTCGTTGCGGCTTTGCTGCTGGCTTCATTTCCAGAAGTTTCAAATTTGATTCTAGATATTTGTGACGGGCTCGCTCTTAAAATTGACAATATGTCTGGAATTGAAACCTTCATGCGAATGGCAGAAGAAAAATCCAGAAGCTATGCGGTCGCAAAAAACGTGTTGCTTCTGAAATTTGATGATCTTTTTATGGCCATACTCAGCTTTGGAAGCTTTTTGCTTTTGCTGCTCGCACGCTACATCACAGTTGCGCTTTATTATTTTTATTGGGTGCTTTTGTCGGTCTGCGCGCCGCTCATGATTCTCTGCTATGTCTTTCCAAAAACAGCAGGGATTACAGCAAATCTTTATAAGGGCTTAATAGAAGTGGCGCTATGGAAGGTGATATGGGCGATTATGTCGGCAATGCTCACATCACTCTCATTTGGAAACATCTATCAAACTGATGGATCATATTTAACTTTGATCGTGATGAACTTTGTCATTGCTATTGCAATGCTTTTTACTCCAATGATTGTGCGATCCCTCATCGGCGAAGGTGTTCAGGCTACCGCGCAAACAATTGGAACTACTGCGGCACTAGCTGCCGTGGCATTGCCGACCCGAATTGCCACTGTTCATCAGGTATCACGCGAAATGATTTCAAATACAAGATCTTATGCAAGTCAGAAATTTCAAAACATTCAATCAACATTTAGACCCAAAGGGTCTTAGAAGGAGGTGTCATTATGAATACAAATAAAAAAATCACGCTACAAACGAGTTTCTACCCAAAAGCCATGCAGCAGTTTGCCACAGAAAACTTTAATATTAAGTATCTTTGCGGGGGCCTTCTTGCCATTACGTTCCTGCAAGTTTTGCTTGTGCTCTATCTTGTGAAGCAAGGACCGCTTGTTATCGCTTTAGATAGCACAGGCGCCGTTGCAAAAGTTGAAACAAAAATCACAGATCTTCAAATCGAATCTGCGGTTAAGGAATATGTCAGTTATCGATACTCTTGGGATGAAAAAACAATTAATGAATCCCTCGGTAAAGCAAAGTTTTTTGTCGTTCCGTCATTGGTTCAAGCCTTTGAAAAATCAATGCTCGAAGTGCAAAAATTTGTTCGCGAAAAGAAAGTGAAACAGCGAGTTTATCCAAAGAATATTACTGTTGATCTAAAAGAAAAAAAGGTCACGGTTCTTGCTGATCGTATTACAGAGTTTGATAATCTGAAAGCCGCAACCGAAATGAAACTCATTTTTCACTTCGGCACGGATGATCGCACCATCGTGAATCCTTGGGGCGTTTATATATCAAAAGAAACTGAAGAGGCTGCGCGATGAGGTATTCTATATTTATCATAGTTTCTGTTTTTTCACTTTGTGTGTCGGCGCACATAAGAAAAGTTGTTTACAGTGACGATCAAATATTAACAGTGAGAACGGCTCTTGGGATTGCAACCATCATTCAGCTTCCGGAAACCATTCAGTCGGCAATCATTGGTGATCAATCGGCATTCAAGATTGAATATCTTGATAAGGCTGTGACGATAAAGCCCCTTAGAGGAAGTGCCAAAACCAATTTATATCTGGTGGCCGATAAAAAGCGATACAATATTCGGCTCCAAACTCTTACCCAGGATTCGGCTGACTATATTGTATATATTCTGTCGTCATTCAGAGATGGTGCAAATTCACAAGTACGATGGCAGAAATCGGGAAAATCAAGCGATGCAAACGGTTTGATTTTAGTAATTGAACGAATTGGTATTTCTCAATATGACTTTGTTCTACTTGATTTGTCGCTGAAACTAAAACCAAACGAGTTTGTGACAATTAAACCAGAAGACGTATGGGTATTTCAAGGTGACAATTCAAAAACTGTTAATAGCCTTTTTTTATCAAGTACAAAATTAACAATGGATAAACCTCTTAAAATCGGTGTATCCATTGCACGATCTGATCTGGTTAAAGGAAAACCCATTCGCGTCGAATTGAAAGGTTCAAAAACGAATTCAATATCTATTTCCGAGGTTGCGTTATGGAAGTAATATCTAAAATAAAAAATATCTTTAGCGGGATAAAAAATTTCTTTTTAAAAATAAAATCAATTTTTATTAAAGAAAATGAAGTCAGTCAGAAAAAGGATCTTAATTTCAAGGCCTTTCGGAATATGGCAGTCATCGGCTTAGTTTTATTTATTTCTGTTGTTTTTATCTTACCGACAGAGGTTCCTGTTGAGTTTACAGAAAAAATTGAAAAAGCAAAGACCAACGAAGACTCAAGTTCTCCGTCAGATAGATCCACACAAGCAAGTTCAGCTCAAAATTTATGGGGGCCTCCGGTCAATTCGTTTTCGGTTCCGCGTGGTGGAAATGAAGTGAACTACAATACATCGATGATCGTTGGAAGTGGTCAGAATGCTAAAACTCAACTTCGCGCTGGTGAAAGACTCCCGCTTCGATTAATTGATAACGTTATTGTTTCGCAGGAATCAGTACCCGTGTTAGCCGAGCTAATTCTAGATTCAGTCACTGAGTCGGGATTGCGTTTATCAGCGGGAACTCGTTTTTATGGTGAGGCCAGCTTTCAAAAAGGCACAGATCGAGCGCAGATTAGGTTTAGTCAGATATCTTTGCCCAGTGGAAAAATTCGAAAGATCGCGGGCAGTGCTTTAAGTAAAGACGGTCAGCCAGGTGTCATCGGTCGAGTCTTTTCAGATGGAGTCAAGAATACGGCCGGTCAAATTATTACGACCTTTGTTGGCGGTCTTGCTCAAGGCTCAATGGAAACAGATGTTCTTGGGCGATCCAAGGGCGGCATTGAAAACGGACTCCTTGGAGCGGTCGCTGCAACGGCTCAAGCCCGCGCGCAGTCTTACGGCGAAAAATTAAAAGCAGAACGTGAATGGATCGAACTTAAAACAGGCACTGAATGTGACGCTGTTTTAAGTGGTTCTTTAAAACTACAAGATGGAGGTGATGAATATGAGTGAAAATAATCGATCAGACATGACAGATAGAGGATTTTTAATACTGGTTGTTACGCTCGGGATTTTTGTTCTTTGGCTAAAATACAAATTCCAGATCGTAATGTTTTATTTTAAGTGGCGCATAGCTATTGCCTTATTGATTACAGCAGTAATTCTAATTGCTTTCATTAAGCTAAAGAAAAAATGGCTTTCGCTTTTTGAAGAAAGAGATATCGAAAATGATGTCATTAAACCAAAGGAAAATGAAGACGCCGTTTATGCTGGGATTTCAGATAAAGGTAAATCTGTTTTTATAAAGCAAACCTTTAGACGAATGCATACCCAAGTTGTCGGCACAACTAACGCAGGCAAAACAGAGTCTGTAATTCTGCCTTGGGCAATTGATGATATCAAAAAGGGCCGAGGACTCTTGATGATAGATGGTAAATCAGATTCAAATCTATTGGATAAACTCTACGCTTATGCAAAAAAACACGACCGCGAACAGGATATTCGGATTTTATCAATTTGTAATGTAGGCATCAGTCACACATTCAATCCCCTATCTGGTGGATCGGTCTTAGAAGTCGCCGAGCGCGTATTTAACGCCTTAAATTTTGAAAACGAATACTTTAAAAGCATTCAGTACGATGCTTTTCTGCATTGTCTAATGATTTTAGAAGCGTCGAAAATCAAAGCGACTCCGTACCGGGTCATTGAGTGTCTTAAGAATGAAAAGGTATTATCAGAGCTAGCAGCAGAGTCGAAAAACGAAAGATTGCAATCCTGGTCTAAAGATTTCCTAAAGCTAACACGCGAAGAGCGCGAACAAAGAACAAGCGGCTTAGTTGCGCAGCTGCAAAGTTTTACTGTTGGTGAGTCAGCTGGTATTTTTAATAGCGAAAACTCGGATATTAATCTTGAGCAGGCGCTTGAAAACGGCGAAATCGTATACTGCCAACTTCCGGCCCTAAAGATTCCAACACTTGGTAAAGCCACCGGGAAAATGATTCTTCAGTGTTTACAAAGCGCTGTGGGCTCAAGGCATCTTGGGAAATACCAAGGCCAGAAATTCTTTTCAGTTTATCTGGATGATTTTACGGAGTACCTAACGCCGGGGTTTGTAACACTTTTAAATAAATCGCGAAGTGCCAATGTCGGAATTGTGTTTGCCCATCAAGCCCTTGGTGATTTGAAGGCCCTTGGTGATGGCGTCATGAATACCATACTGACCAATTCCAACTTAAAGGTATTCATGCGAACCAATGAGCCGGAGTCGGCTAGCTATTTTTCAGAAGTCATTGGCACCTGCGAAGGATCAAAAGTTACCGAACGGCAAAAGCAAAGTCTTTTTGGTTCAGAAAAGACTGGTGATGGATCGGTGCGTGATGTTGAAGAATTCAAGTTTCATCCTAACATCTTTAAACAAACAATGGGTATCGGTGAAGCTGTTCTAATTCTACCGCACGAAAAAGGAAGTCTACCAATTCGGCTAAAGTTTAAAAAATCCTTTGATTTGGATAAACCAGTTATTCCGAAAATAAAAAAATCAGAACCGGTAAGCATAGCCAAAAAAATCGAGACGGATAAAGAAGCGCTGGTGATAGCGCAGAATACTCCAGAAAACGTCATGAGCCATATTTTGACTGAACAAAATAGGAAGGCTTCATGAGTAAACTTATTTTGTGTATCTCATTGAGTCTATTGGCATCATGTGCCAGCAAACCAAAGTGCGGAAACCCTGAAGGAGCAAGGACCGTTTTAGTCGGTACAACAAGCTGCCAAGTTAGAATCCGTCAGGTGAATATTGGATCAGACTTTAAAATTCCTGATAGCCTAAAAGATAAATTGAGTTCCAATTATATTTTAGAATGGCGCGAGGCCGGTTTAGTTGATGGCCAAATTGAACTCGGAAATTTTGTTCTTGTCCCTATCGCGGGTCAAGAAAAGGTGGCCCCATGAGGCATTGGCGAAATGATATTGTGTCAGAGGCACGTGAATTTGCCGCACGGTGGGGCTTTTTAACACAAGACTTGTTTTTTGAGTTTATGTGCCCAATGAGCCGTGCTCACAAATTTAGGTATTGGAATTCGCTCGTTGAATGCGGCCATTTCCGTCGTTCAAATGCGAGTGACAAAGTTTTAATCCTAACACCTAAAGGCCGAAATGTTTCTGGTGATGCAGCAAGACCGGCGCGGCAATCAATTTATATTGAACACGATGCCATCGCCGCTCGAATAATTTTGGCCCTCAAAAATCGAAACCTAATTTCAAGGTATTGGCTTGAAGATGAGCTTATGCGAAATCCAGTTGATGCATTTTCGATTTTAGGTGGCGAGCAAGTTCCAAAAATTCCCGATGTGGTTTTTGATTTAAGATCAAGCGCCGGCGGTTCTGTTCGATGTTCACTAGAAATTGAGCGCACCACAAAATCACGGTCACGTTATGCTAAGATTGCATTGGCTTATCTGGGATATTCAAAAGTGAGTGTTATGTTGTTTGCCTGTGACTCTGATTCAGCCGAGGCCGTTGTTAGGCAGTCATTTAGCGGTAGAGCGTTTGCGGATAAAAAACGAGTCCCAGGTCTATTTAATATAACTGAATTTGATCCTGAGAGGTTAAATACAAATATACGCTTTAACGATCAAGAAATGACGTTTAAAAATTTGCTAACGATTTTAACGAAGTTTGAAATCAAGCCGCTCAGGTTTTCCCGAGACGATAAAGAGACTGCCGTCTCTTTAAAAAATACAAAAAAGCAGGAAGCAGCCTGATGAAAATACAAAGCAAAATCAAACAAATGCGACCCACCCAGTCTCGTCCCCCTAAATCTACGATTTTTCCTGTCCACCCCCACCCAACGAGTTGATTGGAGGTGGACAGGAACCGGGGGACGAGACTGGGTGGGTAATACAAAAAAAATATTAAAAATAGGAGGTGTAATTATGAATAAAGAAGAAAAGGAACTAAAGACAAAAAATAAAAATGAAGAAAATATGGCGAAAATTGCGATTTCTAAAGAAGCTGATAGAGCATTGGTTGAGGTGTTAAATAGAATTGACGAAAAATTTGATGCGGGTCGAGCGACGAAGCAAGATTTAGCGTCACATATCATTATGCGTTTCGTTTCTAGCTGCACTGAGAAAGAAATCCATGATATGAGGGTATTGTTTTTTGATCCTATAACGGCGATGGAGGTGAAAATGAAGCGTATTAAAGAAACTGGCGTTATCCCAGATTCAATTCGTGAACTATTACTGCAAGAATTTTTAGACGCAGGTCCACAGCCAACTGCGAAAAAAGCTAAAAAGAGCTTGAATCAAAACATTATCATAGATAATGTTGAAGAAAGTAAGGAATCGGCATGAAGCCTAAAGAATTTCGTGAAATACGAGAAAAAATGGGGCTTACGCAAAAGCAACTTGCCGAAGTATTTGGGTTATCGAGTTACTTGCCAGTGAATCACTATGAAAGCGGTTTTAGAACGCCAAGCGTATTGATTCAATCGATCATGAGAATTTTAGATCAGTGGCCCGAGAAAAAAAGATCAGAGCTGCTGACAGAATTAAAAGATCATTGTGCAGAGCTCAGTAAACCCAAACGAAAAGGCTCTAAGTGAGTCTGAAAGTTGTAACAACAACGGATGACACTTTTTCAAAGGCAAAGGATTTAATTGTGAGAGTAAGATTCGAAAATGACAGAACTCCGGAAGGAAAACTTCGCATGAGCCAGGCGAAAGAAATTATCTGTCAGCTTATTTTACTTGGCCAGAGAAAAGGTCGTCCCGTTATCCGAGAGGAGATTTTAGATGAAGTCGCTTAAGATTGGGGCCTACATAAGAGTATCAACGGAAGATCAGGTAAATGTTTTTGAGGGATCGCTAGATTCGCAAAAATATAGAATCAATGAGTTTGTGCAGTATAAAAATCGTCAACAAGCTGACTGGGGAAATATCGTCGAGTTTTACGTTGAAGAGGGCGTATCCGCCGGAACGACGAATCGACCTGTTTACCAAAAACTAATGTCTGACGTTCGCAAAGGGAAAATAAATTTAATTCTAGTCAGTGATTTAACCCGACTTTCACGCAATTTGATGGATTTCTGCTCTCTTATTAACGAACTAGAAAAGCATCATGCAAGTTACCTTTCGATGAAAGAACAGTTTGATACAAGCACCCCGATTGGGCGCATGCTTGTGTATATCATTATTATTTTAGGTCAGTTTGAAAGAGAGCAAACAAGTGAACGTGTGGCAGTGAATTGCCATTCACGGGCACTACGCGGTCTTGTGAATGGTGGCCCAGCTCCGATGGGTTACGATAAACATCCCGACAAAAAAGGTTTGCTTGTGGTAAATGAAAGCGAAGTTCAAATCGTTCAAAAAATATTTCAAATATTTTTGGATGAAGGCTCGCGTGCGAAAGCGGTAGCGAAGCTTAACGAATTAGGAATTAGACCTAAGCGAACTTCCACAAAACAAAAAGAAAATCAAAATTCAATTTGGAATTATCAAAGCTTAGGTTCATTGATTGAAAACATCGCGTACATCGGAAAACGAGAAGTAAATAAAGTCTATAAGGATGAAGACCCGTCCCACTTGAAGCCTTGGCAAAAATATCAAATTGTTCCTGCCGCATGGCCTGCGATTTTAGATGAAAAGATATTTTTCGATGCTCAAAGTTTACTTGAAGAAGCTTCACTGAGAGAACGCACACGAATGTCCAAAACTGAAAAACGCATTTTTCTTCTGACGAGCATACTGACTTGTGGAATTACAGGAATACCACTTGTCGGCCAAGCCGGTCATGGAAGTAGCGGAACCATTCATAGATATTATCATTATTCGCGTCGTCCAAAAGATTTAAAAGTCGTAAGACCACGCTTGAATGCGGACGAACTGGAAGAAAAAGTGATTTCTGAATTGCGATCGGCTTTAATGACTCAGGGATATTTTGATGATCTAGAAAAAACTCTAAAATCACAATCCGATGCAAACACAAAGGGCGGCGCTGCGGAATTTGATCGAACACAAAAAGAGCTTAAGGACATTCAAAATCGCATTACCTCGATTTGGACAAACCAATCTAGAATGCAATTAAGCGAAGATGCTCTGAAACTGGCGAGTGATGAACTCAATCGTCTTGCGAAACAAAAGCAAGACCTTGAGAAATACTTATCAACCCTTGATCCAAAAGCCAGTGACCCATTTGCCTTTAAAGAGCAAACCCTATTCGTAGAAAATCAAATCCGGTGGTGCATGCAGGGCTGGGCTAAGGCGACGCCAGCCATGCGTAAGCGACTATTACGACGAACTATAAAAGAGATCGTTGTGACCCAAACAGAGCTTTTAATTACGTTCTGGACGAACTCTGAAGATCGGGATTTTTCTCTTAAAGTGGAGCCACAAGGCGAAAACTCAAATGATAAGTCTAACATTATTTCATTTGGTCGTCGAAAACGCCCAGCTCCCAATGCGAATGAAAGAAGACGTGCGATATCCTCAGGTACGGTCCCTGATTCGGCAGCCGAAGCTGCGGGTGAGAATTTAAAATGTGCTGCTGGAGAAAACCAGAACTCCTCGATCAGAAGTTCAGGTAACGATAAAATTGGTAGGGGCGCAGGGACTTGAACCCCGGATCCATCGGTTATGAGCCGATTGCTTTAACCAACTAAGCTACACCCCCGCCTTGGGAATTCAAGAACCTACCAGTTGGCGATAGGTTCTATTAAAATTTAAAAGATACTAATTTATCCGTCAACGAAAGCTTTAAGCTTGTTAGAGCGGCTTGGGTGACGAAGCTTGCGAAGTGCCTTGGCTTCAATCTGACGAATACGCTCACGAGTTACGTTGAAATCTTGGCCCACTTCTTCCAAAGTGTGATCCGACTCTTCACCGATACCGAAACGCATACGTAACACTTTCTCTTCACGCGCTGTTAACGTGGATAGAACACGACGAGTTTGTTCCGCCAAGTTCAAATTCACAATCGCTTCTGCTGGATTAATAACCTTTTTGTCTTCGATAAAGTCGCCCAAGTGCGAATCTTCTTCTTCACCCACTGGTGTTTCTAAGCTGATTGGCTCTTTAGCAATTTTAAGAACTTTGCGTACTTTATCCACAGGCATATCCATTTTTTCTGCGATTTCCTCTGGCAATGGCTCACGACCTAATTCTTGGATCAAATAGCGAGATGTACGAACAAGTTTATTAATAGTTTCAATCATATGTACTGGAATACGAATTGTACGGGCCTGATCCGCGATAGCGCGCGTGATCGCCTGTCGAATCCACCAAGTCGCGTAAGTCGAAAATTTGTAACCACGACGATACTCGAACTTATCAACGGCTTTCATCAAACCGATGTTACCTTCCTGAATTAGATCTAGGAATTGCAACCCACGGTTTGTGTATTTCTTAGCAATAGACACTACGAGACGTAAATTCGCTTCTACAAGTTCAGACTTCGCTGCATCAGCCTCGCGCTCACCTTTCCAGATAGCGGTGTACGTTTCTTGAATCCAACGGAAAGTCATTTCCGTTTCAGAATCTAGACGTTTTAAACGAGCATCAGCTTCCTGAGCTTGAACAACGTAAGATCTAAAGCGGTGGTAGCTTAGACCCGTGTCTTTAGTCATTTTCGTTAATTCTTTTTCGTTTCCTTCAATCACTTTCAAACGCTCAACAAGAGAGTTGATATCTTTAGACATTGTTCTTTCTACGCCGTCTTTGATACGTTTTCTTAATGTAGAAACGCGATTCACTAAGTTTTTGAATTTGATCACAATACGATTGATTGTTTTACGATTGAAATTGATGGATTCAAAATTTTGCATCAATTTTTCGTTCAACACACGAAGTTCCGACATCGTCGCATTTCGTTTGTCGTTGGGTGTATTTTCTTGTCTTAAAACTTCAAAGAATGCACGAGTGTCGTTTTGGTAAACTGTTACCGTTCCGATTAATTCATGAATCTTGTCGATGTATTCTTTTTCATCGTATTGAGTATCTTCGTCTTCCAAACCACGGAAGATCGATTTAACTTTGATACGGCCTTCGTCAAGGCGCTTACCTAAGTTGATAATTTCCCAAGTTCCTAATGGTGACATCAAGATCGCACGAACGATTTCACGTTCCCCTTTCTCGATACGTCTAGCGATTTCAACTTCACCCTCGCGAGTTAATAATGAAACACTTCCCATTTTGCGTAGGTATAAACGAACTGGGTCATTACCTTTAACGTCTTCAGTTTCTGCTTTTTCTTCAGCGTCTTCGTCTTCTTCTTCCTCTTTGTCGATATCTGACAAGAACGGAGAATCACCTTCTTCTTTAGCTGCCATTTCAGAGTGATCCGTGATCACTACGCCTTGAGCTTCCAAAGCATGCATAAATTGATCGATAACTACTGGTAATAAAATTTCTGGAGGAAGGATCTCGTTGATCTCTTCGATCGTAAGAGCTTTTTTCTCTTTAGCTATTTTTAAAAATCGCTGAATTTCTTCTTTGATGATTACTTCTTGTTCGGCTTGAGAAAGGACTTTTACTGGCTCTTTCGATTTATTGGGTATGTTTGACTTCACTCGTTCCCCTGTTTCTAGCTCTGCGCGGTTTCCTTACTGTCCTTGAGATCTTTAAGCGATTTTTGAATCGCCATCATCTCTTCGAGTTTCTCTGGTGTTGCGCTCACCTTTAGCTCGTGGGAGATCGTTTTCAATCTCTCTTTCAAAAAGTCCTCTTTGACTCGCTTGACGGCGTCCTTAAAAAATTTAGCTTCTAGCTCTAATTTTTTTTGTTCGTCGAACTCACTCGCTGAATCGGATTCTGCTTCGTTGATGCTGCCATCATTCGCGTCTACCGATTCCCAATCTGTGTCACCTTTGTCGACTTTTTCAGTTTGTTTTTTTTGTCCCTTCCAAATTTCTTGTGGGGTCTTAAAAAACAAAATGTTCGGTTCATCGATTTGAGTTATTAACAGACTAGTCAACCTATCAAACTTTTCAGGGTTTTGTCTATAGTGTTGATCGATGAATTTGAAAAGATTTTTCATAGGGATATTCACTAGGTATTGACCCAAATTCTGATCCAAAAAATAGTCTAAATTGGCACGAGATTTGATAACTAACGAAAGCAAATGCTTCTCTACTTTCGAAGCGGATTTCACTGGGAAGTTCACTTGATCATTCGAAACATTTGGCACCGAATTTGACGTTACCTTTGGTTCCTGCTTGATTTGCCTAATAGGCGCTTGAATTGGTTGCTGATGTGGATGAGCAGTCCCTGAAGACGGCTTCGCTAACACGGTTTCACGCAACCAATTTTTATCAACTCCCATCATGGGAGCCAGCTGTTCAACATAAAGCTTTCGATACTGAGGATCTGGGATAACGTCCAAAACCTTCTTTAGCTTGTTTGCGATCTGGATTTTCTCGCTTGGCTCTCCGCCAAATCCCACTAACCATTCCATAAATATTAGATTCATTAGGTCAGGCGAACGGTCAATTAACTGGTTCAACTCGCCGACGCCTCGGCTTTTGACAAAGTCATCCGGGTCCATGTTGTCCGGCAGGATCAAACCTCGGGGATATAGGTCTTGCTCTAAAAGCAGCGACAGGCTGCGTTCTGCGGCTTCTTTACCCGCACGATCCCCGTCAAATAGTACAACTACATTACGAGTCAGACGCTTGATAACACGCCCATGATCCGAGGTCAGTGCCGTCCCCATCGTAGCCACAGCATTGCGAATGCCACTCTGAAACAGGGAAATCAGATCCATGTAGCCCTCGACTATTATGATCTGATCTTGAGATCGAATATAACGGGCCGTTTGTTCTAAGCCGTAAAATATTTTCCCTTTTTGAAAAACCTGAGTTTCGGGCGAGTTCAAATATTTAGGCTCGCCCTGAGCCAGGATACGACCACCAAATGCCAAAACGTCGCCCATCGAGTTTGTGATAGGGAATATCAAACGTTCACGGAAGATATCATAGAATCCCGATTCTTTAGATTTACGTTTCACTAAACGCGCCTCTTCAGCCAAATCCAAAGAATGCCCTGATGATTTTAGATGATTTGCCAGAGTTTCCCATTCTGGAAGCGACCAACCTAGGCGGAACATTTTGATAATGTCATCTGTCAGTCCACGTTTATTCATGTACTGACGAACAGGGTGATCTTTTCCTGCCGTCTCTAAATTTTTATTGAAAAAATTCAGTGCGGTTTTGTTTAATTTTAAAATTTCTTTTTTGCGAATAGCATTCTTGTCGTCAAAATCCTGAGTCTCTTTCGGAAGGGCTATACCGGCGCGATCGGCTAGGTATTCCATCGATTGCGGGAACGACATACCTTGATATTGATTTAAAAATGTAAAAATATTTCCGCTCTTTTGACAGCCAAAACAGTGATAAACCTGTTTGGCTTCCGACACAGAAAAGCTGGGTGTTTTTTCCTTGTGATCTGGAAAGGGACAGCGACCCATCAAGCCCGATCCCGACTGTTTTAACTGCGTGTATTGAGAAATAATATCGACGAGATTATTAGCGTCTTGAACTTGATCAATAAATTCCTGAGAAAACTTCATCGTCGCCTGTCTCTGTCTTAAGTGTGTACTAATAGATTAAGGCATTTGCCCAAAAAGAACAGCAAAAGCTATCTAAACAGATAGCTTTTGTTTAATAATTTCGCTCACGGTCTTGTTATCCGCGGCTCCAGCGGTTTTGGCCATAACTTCTTTCATCACCATGCCCATTTCTTTAATGGATTTAGCGCCTGTTTTGGCAATAACTTCAGTTACGATAGCGGCAATTTGATCGGCGGTCATTTGCGCCGGCAAATACGCTTCTAAAACTTTCAATTCTAGAGTTTCTTTGTCGACTAGATCTTGGCGAGAGGCTGCCTTGAACTGCTCGATAGATTCTTTTCTTTGTTTTACTAATTTTTTAATTACGCCAAGTACGTCGTCGGCTGTTATAGCATTGGGACGAACTTCAACTTCTTTGTATTTGATTGCTGATTGCAAAAAACGGATGGCTTCTAGTTTTACAGAGTCTTTGGCTCTCATCGCGTCTTTCATGTCGGACATTAACTTTTCACGAATTTCCATTTAGGAACCCCTGGGATATAACGTTTTGTTTGGATCATTAAAATAGAAACAGCCAAGTTTTTCAACTTAGCTGTCCCATTATTTTGGTTTATTTAGTCTGATGACTAGTCTCTCATTTTAGCTTTTTTAAGAGCTCTTTTACGAGCAGCTAAAGACTTCTTTTTCAAACGTACGCTAGGTTTTTCGAAATGTTCGCGTTTTTTTACTTCTGAAAGGATACCCGCTTTTTCACAAGATTTTTTGAATTTTCTGAAAGCAGATTCAAAGTTTTCACCGTCTCTAAGTTTAACAAATGGCATTAAAAATCACCGTCCTCTCAAATGCATGTAAGTAAACCGTGAGGAATAGCAAAAGCCCTTTCCTTTAGCAAACACTTTGACTTATATGATTTTAATGCTATGCAATATTTCTAGGAGCACCGATGCCCAAAACCCTAAAAACCCGACCCTCAGGAGCCAAAGACCCATCGTATTGGATGGGCTTGGCCCTTAAAGAAGCCCATAAAGCCAAAATTAAAGGCGAAGTGCCTGTCGGCGCCATCATCGTAAAAGATGATAAAGTGGTCGCTCGTGGTTACAACTTAAAGGAATCCAAGAACAACCCTATCTTGCATGCCGAGCTTATCGTTATTCAAAAGGCCGCTTTAAAATTAAAAACGTGGAGACTCACGGATTGTGACCTTTACATTACGCTTGAGCCCTGCCTCATGTGTTCAGGAGCGATCATTCAAGCACGGCTGCATAACGTATACATTGCCACTGAAGACCCAAAAGCCGGTGCCTGCTGCAGCCTCTATCAAGTTTTTGATGATAAGCGACTCAACCATCAACCCAAGTGGCGCACGGGACTACTAAAGGATGAAAGCTCGGTGTTATTAAAAACATTTTTCAAAGAACTTCGCGTACGCAATAAAAATAAAAGGAAAGTTAGCGATGCTGATTAAACACTTACCTGAAGAACTCGGGATTCCCCTGACCCATCCAACCATGAGAAACTATCTAATAAATTGGATCTGCGTGTTGATCGTGGGTATTGCCCTCTACGTACGCAATCGAAAAAAATTACAGCAGCAGTGGGCCGGGTATTTTGATTTTCTTTTTTTAAAATGGAAGCTTGTCACATTTGTCCTATCTGGCTTGTTTGTTTCATTAGCGGGTTATTGGACGGATGATGAAAGCTGGGACATTATTTCAGGATTTGGAATGTCCCTCTTCACATTTTTAGTTGGACCGCTCGCTATCGGGATCATCCTGCGTACACTACGAGGCAAAGAGACTATTCTTAATATCTATTTAGCGATCGTATTTTCATTTTTTTCGTTTAGTTGGTTTTACGACGGCTACCTCATCCTACGCGACGGTGTTTACAACCCACGCTGGTACGGGAATATGATTTTATCGGGCATTATCTATGTTTGCGCCGGTTTCTTTTGGAATTTGGAACTCACCCCTACCGGCAAAATCACGCTGGGTTTTATACGACCCGACTGGCCCAAACCGCCCTCAAATCACGGCATAGCTAAAGCCTTTATCCTGATCGGAATTCCCTTAGGCTTCATTGCGCTCGTATTTATAGTAGGTTTTGTCGGATGGACTCACCCCGTGCTAAACGCCTTATTTAGTTTTCTTCCCAGACCTTATAGATAAAGTATTTCGATAAGAAACAACGAAGAGGGCCCCGAGGCCCTCCGTCAAATGGCCGATTAGCCCTCTTGAACATCCAGTCGGTAACCAAGACTTGGTACCGCTGATATTTTACCTTTAAAGGTTTCAATTTTACGTTTTAGATAATTGATCTGACTATCTACGTTTCGAGATGTGACTTCGGTATCACCCCAGATCTCTTCCAGAAACTTCTCGCGAGATACCAGATTGTTTTTCGCGCCCACAAGAAGCTTTAAGATATCGAATTGCTTAGGAGTTAATTGAACTTCAACACCATCAAGATAAACTCGACGTGAAAGTAAATTCATTTTCAAATTTGAAGCTGCCAATTCGCTGACCGCTTCATTTTCACGATCTACTAAACGTTTCACGCGCAATAATAATTCTTTCACATGAAATGGCTTAGAAACGAAATCGTCTGCACCCATTTCAAACGCGCGAATTTTTTCTTCCACTGTCGCGGCACCAGAAACGAATACAACAGGAATATATTTTGTGTCTTCTTTGGCGCGAATTTGCGCACATACATCAACACCTAAAAGTCCCGGCATTTTATAATCAAGGATTACTAAGTTTGGCTTGAACGTTTCAAGAAGCTCGAATGTTTTTGAACTCTCTTGAGTTGCTAAGCACTCGTAACTCTCTTCGAGAATCTCACTCAAAAGCGCGCAGCTTTCTTCGTAATCGTCCACTATCAATACTTTTTTCTTTAAAGTCATTTGGTTTACCTAAGGTTTATCTCTGTGTTTAAATACAAAAGCTTTAATTATACAAGGAATAATTTTGGCTTACTTTACATTAAAAGCCCTTAAATTTAATCAACTTTTGCGTCAAAATTTTTTTAACTATCTCCAGTTTATCTCCCTGTATCTCTATTACCGCCTGATCCGTCGTCAGCCTGTGAGTCCCGCCAGAAGCGCATTTGGCCTTGATTTCCCGGCATAGCTCCTTCAAATACGTCTCGTTTCTTGGTAATTTTTCTATGATTGTCACTGTTTTTCCACCTCGTCCGTTCTTCTCTAAACGAAGAACGACCGTGATCTTGGACGTATCTACCAAATCTTGCTTCATGCACTTGCAGTCTGTAAAGTTTCTTTTACATTCTGGGCAATTAACCTTGTCTTTAGGGTCAGTGGAATAGACTGTGCGCGTATTGGACATAGACCTCAAAGACTAGACTAAGCTTTCTGCTGAGGCAATGGCTGAATTTTATGGGTCTGAAGCTCTTTTCCATCATAGCGGTAAAGGAAACCTTCGCCTTCCATCGCTGTGACCAAATTCACCGGTCGGCTCCAAATTTTTTGAACGTTTTTAAGAGTCTCGTTCATAAAATCCGGTTGTAAATCAATGCCTTCGTGTAGGTGAGTTAAAAGTAATTCGCCTCGATTTTCGAAATTCGCGTCTTCAATTCTAATAATCGGTTGCCCGAAATTAGTCATGTGGAACAGAAGTTTTGCTTTAATGGCTTTAAAATCTCGAGTGTCGACTTCAAATTTATTTGTGCGCTTATTGAACTTGTACACGAATAGCTTGTTTCGCACGCAAAAATCTTCTGTAAGGAATTCATCGATAAACGTTACGTCATTATAAAATTTTCTGACTTCGAATATTTTTTGACGACCCAGGCCTAACTTTTTATCCCAATGTTTACGTTCTTTCACGTCATCACATTGATCCCACTCGCGACCAAATTGACCCTTGTTCCAGCGATCTTCGATATCGCGGAATAATTCAATACCCACCTTGTAGGGATTGTACCCATTCGGCGCCATCGCCATTGTGCCCGAGTGATGGTCTGCAAAGTCGATAATTTCTGAATCGTGCAGAATTTTTTCCGTCATCAATTTAGAATGCCAGTAGGATGCCCAACCTTCGTTCATTGTTTTAGTCATACCTTGCGGCGAGAAATAATAAGCTTCATCGCGAATGATACTTAAAATATCTTGCTGCCAATCTTCTAGCGGAGCGTAATTAAGCAAAAACGTCAGGACATCTTTCTCTGGCTCAGCCGGAAATTTAGAGCGCTTCATACGTTCTTGTTCTTCATGTTTCTTTTTTTGTTCTTTTACGAACTCAGGTGGATTGATAAAATCGCGCATATACGGACGATTTACGCGCAACATACCTGGCTCAACATTGCGGCCTTCATCCTCCACCGGAGCTTCTACTTTTGTGCTTTTCTCTTGGTATGGGCTGTAGCGATCGATTAAATTTTCTAAGCTTAAGCATGTGTCGATAAATTCTTCTACGCGATCTAAACCATAACGATCTATGTAACGACGAATGCGCGTCGCATGGTTCGCCATTTGGTCCATCATTTTGCGATTTGTTTTCCCAAACCAAACATTGTTTTTAAAAAAATCGCAATGGCCGTAAACGTGTGCCATCACCAATTTTTGATCCATCATCATATTGCCTTCCATTAGATAGGCATAACAGGGATCGGTGTTGATAACCATTTCGTATATTTTAGATAAACCGTATTCGTAACTTTTTGAAAGGTGCTCGTACTCCATCCCGAACTTCCAGTGTGGATATCTTACGGGAAAACCTCCGAAAGCTGCGAACTGATTGATTTGATCATAGGTGATCAATTCAAAAATAGTTTCAAAGCAGTCCAGGCCCGCGTCTTTAGCGATCTGGCAAATTTTCTTTCTTTCTGCTTCTAATTCGGGAGTTAAGTTAGCCATCTATTTTCCTTTTCCTAAAAAGTCCTTAATTGAATCTAAAATCTTATCTCTGTTTTCGATCTGACTTAGAAGCACCTGTTCACTTTCCGGAAATTCTTTCTGTAAATCTTTTAAAAATTGACCAGATCCATATTTACTTTCTACCTGGCCGTAGCAAAACACGTTTGTGTTCGGGATGAAAAATTCACGGATTAGTTTTATGCACAATCGCGTATCTTCACCACTCCAGTTATCGCCGTCACTGAAATGAAATGGATAAATGTTCCATTCATTTGGTGGATAATCTTCCTCGATAATCTGCTGCGCCAACTTATAAGCCGAGCTAATTAACGTACCACCCGATTCACTGGTTCTAAAAAAAGTATTCTCGTCCACTTCCTTGGCGGCCGCATCGTGAATAATGAAGCGGGTTTCAAGGCCCTTGTAATGTTTTTTGAGCCACGTGTTGATCCAAAAACTTTCCAAGCGAACGATTTCTTTTTGCTCGTCACCCATCGAACCCGAAACGTCCATCATATAAATGACAACGGCTTTAGTTTGAGGCTGAACGATCTTCTTGAAAGTTTTATATCTAAAATCACGACGAATCGGAACGATCTTAGGATCTTTCGGATCGTAGTAACCGCTTGAAATCATACGCTTCAACGCTTGCTTGTAAGTGTTTTTAAACTGACGAAGACCTTCGGGTCCGACTGGCGCAAGACCGTTGTATTTAGTCTTAACTGTGTCGATGTTTTTATTACCCTTGGGTTCGATCCTGGGTAATTGCAATTTCTCGCCAAGGATTTCTGCTAATTCATCTAGGGACAATTCGACTTCGACTAAATGTTCACCCGGTTTATCGCCGGCAGCGCCCTGACCCTGACCAGGATCGCCGACGTCTTCACCTTGTTGACCTTCACCTTGACCAACGCCACCCTGTTGTTTGGCGCCGTAACGGAAATTAGGAATGTCAATAGACGGCAGCGGAATCTTTACGAATTCATCTTCTCGCTTCCCTATCATTTCACCTTGCGAGACATATTTCTTAAAGTTCTCTTTAACTTTACCTTTAACTATATCTCGAAACCGTGAATGATCTTCTTTAATTGACATGTTTCCTACTTATTCTTTACGTCTCCTCGTGCAAAGATACTTGCTACGTAATGTAACACATCTGTCGCCGAGATTTCATCGTAACCAAAATCCTTGATTAGACGAGATTTAACAATTTCAATTTTTTCTTGTGTATCTTTATCAACGACCGAGCTCACTAAGCTTGTTAACTTGATACTATCTTTTTGATCTTCAAATAATTTCAGTTCTAAAGCTTTATGAAGACGTTCATTCATTTTGTAATTGAACTTCTTGCCTTCAAGTGACAGGGCCCCGATGTAATTCATGATCTCGCGACGGAAATCGTCTTTGCGAGATTCAGGAATTTCGATTTTTTCTTCGATAGATCTCATTAAACGCTCGTCGGCCTCTTCATCCATGCCCGTGAACTGATTGCGTACACGTTCTTTTTGAGTGAACGCTTTTACGTTATCGATGTAGTTAGCGCATAGTCGTTGAAGGGCACTTTCATCCGCACTGATCGCACGTTGAACTTCGCCTTTAATAATTTCTTCGTATTCTTGCTTAACAACACCAATTAATTCACGATAATCCGACTTCAACTCTTCATTTGAAATCAAAGAGTGATTTTTTAAACCATTCTCTAGTTCAATCAGCACCATGAACGGATTCACGGAACCCTTGTTGTTCTGTTGAGCATTTACGATTGCGTTTGATAACTTATCTTGAATGTAACGAGGTGAAATACCCTCTAAACCTTCGCGAACCGTTTCTTTGCGCAATTCTTTAACGTTATCTTCCGTGTAATTAGGAAGGGTTTTACCATTATATAGTTTCAATTTCTGCAAACGAGTTAAGTTAGCTTTCTTCGGCTTTTCTAAACGAGTTAGAATTGCCCACATTGCGGCCATTTCAATAGTATGTGGCGCAATCGAAATTCCTCTTAGGCGCTGAGAATTAAAATCTTTTTTATAGATATTAATTTCTTCTTTCCAGCGAGTAATATACGGAATATCGATCTTCACTGTTCTATCACGAAGTGCTTCCATGAATTCGTTATCTTGCAAACGGCGATACTCGGGTTCATTCGTGTGACCAATGATCACCTCATCAATGTACGTCTGAGCAAACTTCTTAGGCTTCACGCGATGCTCTTGCGAAGCACCTAATAGGTCATACAAGAAAGCTACGTCAAGTTTTAGAACCTCGACGAATTCGATCATCCCACGATTCGCCACATTGAATTCGCCGTCAAAGTTGAACGCGCGCGGGTCAGAATCAGATCCGTATTCAGCAATTTTACGGTAGTTGATATCGCCAGTTAATTCAGTTGAATCTTGATTCTTTTCATCTTTCGGCTGGAATGTACCTATACCGATACGATCCGCTTCTGAAAGGAACATTCTGCGTACGCGAACGTGCGAGAATACTTTCATGATATCGCCTTGGTATCTATCCATTAGACTTTTGAAAATGAAACGTGATGGCGGTGACAACTCACCTTCAATCTTCATGCGGTATTCGCCATCTTGTCCGCGATTAATTTCATCACACAATTGAGCGCGCATTTCTTCAGGGATCAATAACAATGGCTCTTCATGCATTGGACTCGGAAACGCACGAACGCCTTTACCTAGCAAACCATCTAGTTCTTCTTTTTCGTCAATCCATTCAAATGTGTAAAGAGCACCTTTATCAGTTTTAGAGTAGGCCTCTAAACCTTTTTTCAGCATACGGCACACTGTTGATTTTGCAGATCCCACCGGGCCATGAAGAAGGATGACGCGCTTTTCCGTTCCGTAACCTAGCGCTGCGGCTTTAAGCACGTTCACTAGTTTCATCAACATGATATCTAATCCAAAGACGGCATCTTTACCGTTGTTAGCTGCATCGTCGAAGAATTTATAGCGAACAACTTCTTTTTTGAAATCAATATATTTTTCGCTGCCCGATTCGACGATCATGTCGTACATACGTTGAAAGGCGTTGCGAGTAATTTTCGGATTTTGTTTTACCATTTTCAGGTATTCGTCCAGAGTCCCTGACCAATGCATCTTTGATGTCTGGCTTGTATTTTTCCAATTTTGAACTATGGAACTAAAATTGATATTGTCGCTCATAAATCACTCCCTGGATTCAAATGAACAACAGGCAACCATTCGATAAATGGCTGCTAGTGGTTCTATACTTAGATTATGCCAAACTTGATTTAGGTTAGTAATTGATAAATGAAATTTCACAATTATTTGATTTTAGCCAACCCTTGGTCGAGTCTAAATGAGATTTTTATCTTTTGTATAACTTTGACTTATGTAACTGAAATCGTTTTTAGAATGAACATATGCGATTTAGCTTACAACTAATAACGATATGGTCGAGAGTATAATGATGACTTGGACTCCAGCAGCTGTCTTTTCGGCTCAGTTTATATCGACATTGATTATCGGAATGCTGATTCCACTCATCTTTGCATTTCAATGGTGGCGTAAAACAACCCCCGCGACAATTCCCTACATACAATGTGGAATATTGGCGGCTTTGAGCTTGTTTTTTATGTTCGTTTTCCCAATGCCAGTGATTGGGATGGGCATTGCTTATTTAGGAGGAACGCCGGGAGCCTCAATTGGAGTTACTGCAGGCTGGGCGTTGGTGGCAATCGTGTTTTGGCCCACTCTGAAATTTCTATTTAATTTTCTTAAGAAAAGAAAACGAACTTAGAAAACTATTTAAGTTCTTGAACTTGATAACCGTTAGGTAATTCAGCCACAAATAATTCCGGAGTTAACTCTTTAGGCTCTGGCGCTTTGAAAAACCACGTTATTTCAATTGTCGCCGACGAAATTTTAATCAGCTTGGAGCCTTCTTTCCTGTTCAACCATTCCACTTTAGAAACTCCGCCGTCACATAAACTGACAACTTTGTTCGCATCAAACTGGCATTTCCAACCACGAATGGGCTCGTCATAAGCAATAGCATACAAAGCCGTTGGCGGAATTGGAATATTAAATGTCTTGGCCAAACTGCGTTCATTCAGTGGGCCCTTAAAAATTTTCTTATGCGGATAAATCACCGCGATAAATTCATTTGGACTCATAACTAATGAACCAACTTGATAACCCAATGTAGCTGAAGCTTCCAACCGCAATTTTTGATTTTTAATCGCAACCATATCGATAGTTACTTGATTGGTTTTGTTTTTTCGAATGTCCCGAATTGCGGCTTTGGTTTCCCAACTCATCGGCGTTCCTTTAAGCTCATCACCGCCTAAAGAATCAGAACCGTCTTTTTTCATTTTCATTGCACAGCTAATATTTAATAGAGGCAACACTAGAATCAATATTGAAAACCATTTCATCATGGCTCAAAGAATACTCAGCAATCTGCGATCTTAACAAGAAAAAAGAAACAACCTATCCTTAATATATAAGACAAATTGTTTCGTTATTTTTGAAACTGAACGGCAGCGGGGACTATTTCCCTATACTGGCCGGAGTACGCTCTGGAACGGCTTGATTTTCGATCGCTAGAATTTTCTGCTCCAATTCTTTGGCTTTCTTTTTATCGATTTCTAAATCAAATGCCTTTTTATACATCGATTTAGCTTTTTCAACCATTGAAAGATCACGGTAAATATCACCTAAATGTTCCGCAATAATTCCCACAGTTGGTTGAAATTTGCTAGCGGCTTCAAGAAACTTCAACGCTTCTTTTTTGTTACCACGCTTGAACAGAATCCATCCTAGCGTATCTAATATGTAACCATCTTCTGGATCCAGCGTAACCGCCCTGCGAGCTAATTTTTCCGCTTCGTCCATATTTTTATCCATTTCTGCCCAAGTGAATGCTAAATAATTCAAACCTTGCGAATGATTTGGATCTAGTTCGATCACCTTCTGCATATTTGCGATAACTTTTTCTTTATCACCCGTACGATCATAAATAGTTCCATAGTAAAAATGTAATTGAGCATTGTCTGGGTATTTCTCTAAACCAACACCTAAAACTTCAAGTGCTTTTTTATAGTCCTTAGCTTCATCCAACAACGAGGCATACATCGCATAGATTTGTGGATAGTCCTTTTTATTTTCGTAGGCTTTGGCCAATACGGTTACGGCTTTATCCAGCTGACCTATATTTTTTAATAAATAGCCAGCGTGAACCATTGATTCGCCATAGAAAGGACTTGAAGGTTGAATTTTCAGATAATGGTTAACCGCCATTTCATCTTTCTTAGTTTCTTCGTAAACCGCCGCTAAGTAGAAACGAATTTTATCAGACTCTGGCGCAATTCTTAGAATCTCTTCCAATTTCCCAATCGCTCGATCGAACATTTTCTTTTCGATCAGGATAAGTGCCATTCTTACTTTGATTGCCAACGGATCGTCCGTTTGCGCTTCTAACACTTCTAATTGTTCAAACGCTTCATCGAATTTTTGTTGCTCGATGTACATTTGTGACAATATTTCTGCAATTTTAACATTAGGCCCTTTAGTCTTTTGGAATGATTGATATAAAGCCATCGCTTTGGCATCTTGCTTTTGGTTTTTATACAAAGCACCCAGTGCTATCACGGCGTCCACGAATTCTGGTTTCAATTCCATTGATTTTTTATAGCTTTGTTCCGCTAATTTAAAATTCTTCTCTGCATTTTCTTCCTCGCGGATTCTACCAATGTAATAGTGAATCAGGTGCTTGTTTGCGTAGTCTGGTAAAACCAATACTTTTTCAAACAATTTCACTGATTTTTCGTACTGCTGAGTTTCCGAATACACTGCCGCTAAGTAAATATTAGCTTCGTAGTAGTCAGGGTATTTATTTAAAACAAATTCGTATTGTTCAATCGCTTGTGGGTAGGAACGAATTGTAGTGTACAAACCAGCCAATAATAATCGTGCATCTTTGTTATCACCGTTTTTTTCTATGACAAATTTAACTTGCTCGATCGATTTGTTGATTTGTCCAAGTTTCAGATACTCTTTCGCTAAACGCGTTCTCACACTGGATGAATTCGCATCGTAAACTAACACGGTCTGAAATGACTCAACCGCCTTCTGAGTTTGACCTTCCAAAGAGTACGCTTCACCTAATGAGTAATGATAATCCGCTTGAGTTCGCACATAGAATGGATCCATTTTATCTGATTCTGTTAACAACGCTGGCGGTGTAAACTGTTTGGGAGCCGTATTACCATCACGATAAGAAGACTCTTTGTAGTAGGAACCATCCGATGAACTTCCCTTATGTGCACAGCTAGAGATCAAAATTGCTAAGCTTAGAATTGTTGTCTCTAGTATTCGCTTAAACATGTAGCACCTCTATGAGACACTTCGGCGCTGGTGAGACATTGCTTGAATAAAATGGGAAAAAATGGACCTAGGTCGCTGGCTCAATTTCCGGGGATTTTGACAGGTCGATTTTTATCTCGACGTCTGATTTCAAACCGTCATTGGCGGACTCGGTTTCGTTGGATAAAAGCACGCGGTAGTTATCCCTACCGTCCTGAACAACTTGAAATTTATATGGCTTGCCACTAGCGTCTTCACCCAACGTTACGACCGAAGAGCTACTTTCCGAGGCGATGTTTCTGGACTGTGAGGTCTTTTTCTCGACATTTCTTAACAGAAAAATCTGGGCCGCTTGATAGGCCAAAATCTCGGCTTTGATTTGATCCGATGAAATATTTTCTGAACTGAAAATATGTCTTGAATAACTGCCGTAACTAACCAGAGTTAACACGATCAAAGATAACAATGTTACCAGATCCCAACCTGTAAGCTGTTGATTTTCATTGGTTTTCACTAAACACTCCGATAATAGTTAGGCGACACTCTCTATTTCGGATGAACGTCTGTAAGACTTAAGCCCCAGAACTAAAATAATTTAAAAAAAGATCGAGTTTTCTAACCTAAAACCCTTTAAAACCGGTCTTAATTAAAGATTTCTGCGGCGCATATGTGACTTTTTTTTCAACATTGCTTGACAGCCCTATGCGGCACGGCTAGTTTGCGCCTTGTCATACGAACCTACCTATCAATTTGATTTGAAGGGGTTTTTCCAAGGGAGGCAAAATGATCAGTCAAAACGATTCTACCCAGGCTCCAATGAGCACTACATCAACTTTAGGGTTATCTAAACCAAACTCAAAAGTTAAGATCATCAAAAGATACCAAAATCGTAAGTTATACGACACACAACAAAGTTGTTATGTTACTTTAGATGATATCGCTAAAATGATCCGCACAAATGAAGAAGTGATGGTTATTGATAACAAATCTAAAAACGACATCACAGCCGCAACGTTAACTCAGATCATTTTCGAAGCAGAGAAAAAGTCAGCTCAATATGCTCCACTTTTCACACTTCGCGAAATTATCCAAAATGCAAACGGCAGCATCTCTAGCTACCTAGCAAAACTAGGCGCGTTTCCTCAAGATTACATGACGAAACAAGCTCAGAACCAACAATTAATCGAAAAGTTGGCTACTGAAGAGATCAAAAACAATCTAGAAAACAGAATTGTGAACGCAGCGACACGCTACAATCCAGATACAACTGTAAAAATCGCAGCTGAAAAAGCGACAGTTCTATCAGGTGCTTCACAAGAAGAAGAAACTCCCAATTTACCAACCCACAATCCTAACTTAAATCAGCTTCCACATTCTAGCTAAGCTAGAATGCAAATTAGTCAGCCTAGCTAAGCTAGAATGCAACCAAGCAGCCTGGCTCAATACTAGGCTGGTAGATGAAACTTAAGTTTTCGATAAAAGGACCCTCTGGGTCCTTTTTTTTGTCCAGATTTCTTGAGGAGTTAGTCAAAAACTCTGCCCACTCTAAGGCTAGCCTTTAATTTCTCAATTGATTCTATTCTACAACATGAAAAGCTTATCACTGCAGGCACACAAAGTTGATGTTGATGGAGCGAATCTATGTTTACAAAGAACAAGGATGAAAAGTCGATCGTTTACGACATGGTAGAAGAAATAACGCAAGAATTTGCGGAATCCATAGCCGCTGACGTTAAAAGCGAAATGGAAAAAAATGAAAAATTAGAGGCGATCGTATTAAATACTGACGATCAACATGTCAGTTACAAGGGTTTTAAAGTTCTTACCCAACTCGCCCTCTCGCAAAAAAAACCAAAATTTCAAATGTATGTACTAACCGGATTAAAAGCCACGACGACTCTGATTAAGTCTGAAGGAATGGATAATGTTTTAAAACTGGTTGAGTCCATCTCGGAAGTTCCTCAGAGAGCGGGTTCTGCGCCCAAAGCCGGAGGTGGCGGATCTAAACTCGATGTCTCGTTCATCAATCCCTTTATCGAAGGTGCGATCAAAACTCTAGATGTTCAGTGCCAGGTGACGGTAACAATCGATAAACCACTATTAAAAACCAAAGATACTAAATTACCATCGATCGATATTTTAGGAGTCATTGGGATCACAAGCAAAGCCTTCAATGGAAATATCTCGATCTGTTTTCCCTCAAAAGTATTTCTCTTTATCATGTCGAAAATGCTGAGCGAAGATTACAAAGAAATCACTAAGGATCTAGAAGATGGCGCCGGCGAAATCCTGAATATGATTTTCGGTCATGCGAAGAGAGTCTTGAATGAAAATGGCCATTCTTTCGAGAAAGCCATTCCCGCCATTGTTCGCGCAAAAGATTTGTCGGTTTCACACTTGAACGATCAGGGTTCGATTATACTGCCATTCAAATCGGAAGCGGGAGATTTCTATATGGAAATCAGCATGAGTAGCGGAGTTACGAAATAGAATTCTCTTCGGACGAAGAGAATTCTATGAATTAGTATTCTTCGTTAGGAAATAACAAAGGTTTCGTGGTTGAATTGTAGTTAGTAAAAGTATTATCGTCTAAGTCAGTCCTGTCATTACATCGGCCACCCATTGAACTTGTATAATCACATTCGGTTCCCTCAAAGCCCGAAATGTCTGGATCTCCTGAGGCTCCGCTGGTAGTTCCGTATTTAACAAATTCTTTATTGGTATTCCATTCACGAATATAAACCCGAATTCGATTAACTATCTCTAGATTTCTGTCATAACAAGTCCACGTGTAGGCTGGGTTACCTGATGGTAAAGGACTTCCACTCCTATCATCGATGGGGTCGACAATATATGGATAGGACGATGTCGTAGAGCCGACATAGGCACCATGGGTGTGTTTGCTTGCGGTGTAAAAATTTGCGATTGGAATGTTTAAACCAGTATTCGATTTAAACTGAGGTCCGGTGACATCGTATTTTTGGTTGAGACCTGTTGACGGGGTATATTCAATTACACCGACCGGCTTACCCACTTTGTCAAGTTCAGTCCAATTTGTTTTACCGGCGCCACCAATACACCCAGCGTAATTACCACCCCAACCTAAAACTTCTGAAGTCGATGTGGTGCCTGACGGAGTCGTTGTGTTAACAGTTTTGGTGTAGCTACCCATACAGCAATTTGGACCACCAGATGCTGTATAGTTATAAATACAGGAAGGACCATCAGTTCCATAAGAAGACTCAGAATTGGAACAGCCGGCTTGAGTTACACCGTCGATAACACAAGAGCTACTTACTAAATTACCACTGGCATCTTTAGTTTCATTGCGAACAAAGGTACTAGGTCCATAGCCAACCTCGTAGTTATAATACCAGTACGTGGATCGCGAAAAGTAACTGCACATGCCACTTGGAACGTTGTACTGAAACGAAACACCATGGAAGTAAAGATCTAATTCGTTCATATCAAGTACGCAATCCAAATTTTGCGCTGATGACCCGGAGGCAATTGCGCATTTCGTATTGAAATCGCCCAGCTTACTCATGTAGTAAGGAAACTTCTCTTCGTCAAAAACTCGTACATAAAAAGCGTCGTCTTGCACTACTCCCAAAGTAGGATTATTCCCTGATGAAGTAGAAGAGCTCGAGCTGGTATCGTCTTCCGCTTCTTTTCCGCAACCAGCGATCAACGTGATTGTCATCAGTATCGCGATGATTCGTTTGCATTGCTGCCAACTAGTGCTGCTATTCATTGGGCCTCCAAAAATAAAAATTAAACTAATACGCTATTAGTTCGGCTGATTAAGCAGATAGTTAAGTCTGGGTTCAAGTTTTCTGGATTAGACTTTGATACTAAATATTGGAAAAAAGTCCTGATTAATGAATTAAAATGGAATCACCCTAAACTAATTTATGGTGATTGTAAAAGAACGCAGATTTTGACCAATTAGAATTGACGCCAATTTATGAAGCGAGTTTTTCCTGCGCGGATATCGATTTCTTTCTCTAGAATGCTGTTACCAGCAGTTTCGCTGTAACGATTTTGCGTGGTCAGTCTGACTTTGTATTTACCCGGTTTTACGCGGATTCTTACCATTTGGAATTCTTTTGGTAAAAACGACCATTGCCTTAGATCCGCTCTATCAGAGGCGTGCATGGCAACGGCCGCTACGAAACCTAGGAGTTCGTTTTTTTGCCGAATCTGATCGGCAGCGACTTCTTTCGCCACGATTCCGCCTATTCTTCGCGCCGCAAGGGAACCTTGGTCTTCTAGTAATGTTTTGATCGCCGCTTCATCGACGCTGTATATGAATTCGGTTTGTCCTAGATAGTGCGATCCTGTTTTATCGACTGGATCCAAACTGATTCTGGCGTTTCGACTTTCCGCGGGAACCGATCTTAAAATCGGAAATCGAGGGCTATGGGGATTAAAATCTTTCCTTGCCCCCCAACCGTTTTGGAAAATCACTATCACTTCACCCATCGATTTATCATACCAACTTGGATCTTCTTTTACATTTGGGAAGTCCATTTTTAGTTTTCTATAGTCATCCATTCGCTGCGATTTTTTCGCCGTACGAATTAAATCATCATCAATCAAACCAATATTTCTATCAATTTTATACGCGTCTTTGTAGGCGATGTACGCATCATCATATTTTCCATCGGCTTCCCAAATCATGGCTGACAAGTAAGTGGCAAAAGAATTCATTTCGAAATTCTTTTTTTCTTCCTGACGATATTTTTGATATTTTTCGTTAATTCTACGAGTTTCCACTAGTGCCGCATCCAAATCATTCAGTTCCAAGAAATTCAATGCTAGATAGGCATTTACGAAGATTTTTTCGAATGTATCACCCTTGTACTGAACCATTTCTTCGTTAAATAACAACGACCCAGTCACGCGACTTATAGACTGATAATCAAACTTATCTATTAGTTTCAAAGCATTGAAAAAATAATTATTACTTTGTTTAAGATCACCCGAGTACTGCAGCAAAGTCGCATAATCTAAAGTGTAAATCAATTGATCGTCACTTTCTTGATCCGCTAATATTTTTAATTGTTGGGTGGCTTCAGAAACTTGGCCAGATTCTACTAGTTGTCGACTTTTAAAAACTTTACTTTGATAAGTAGCGCAAGCAGTAAATAGCAAGCAAGCAACTATTGCTGAAGATTTCAAAGTGAATTTGATTTTTTTCATATAGTTGCTTGCCGGTTAGAACAGCTGTTAATTATAAACCAACAGATTTCTTTTTAAATTGTTTTCTCATTTGTTTGTAGTTTGACCAAACCATTTTAGATGTTTTTAGGTTCGTCAAATTCATCGTCATTTTGTAATAAACAGTTTTATCTTTGCCTACTTCTTGAACGATCGAATCCATACGACCATTAACAATAAAATCAGCACCGATTTGGCCGCCAGGTCCCTTTTTAGATTCCTCAGAAACTACGCCAGAATTTTGGTAGTCATATTCATCTTTGATATCTTGACGAGCTTCTTTATCGATAAATTCTACTTTGCCTGAATTCATTAACTCGACCCGGAACATATCCATAATACTTTGCGTATCAATGTGCTCGCTTGTTTTATTTTGTAGCTGAGTCACCATCACCACTGGGGGTGTTTTCGCATTTGCGATTGAGGGATGACTAACTAAACTAGCAACTAAATCTTTCACTGCATTTTGCATGTCAGTTTCGGACCATTGATCGTTCAGTAGATTTTCTCTTTGAACATCATCGTACTGACCTTTTACGAACGCCTTAGGTCCACAATTTGTGATAAATAATGATAGCGCTAATAAAAATAGAATACTCATTTTCATATTTTGCTCCTATGTACGAAATTCTATGCTTTTTATTTTATGAAGACAACTGGGGCTGGATGACTCAACGACTAAGAAAAACGGCAAGAATAGGTGCAAATAAGCAACATTTGATTTAAATCAAAATTAAGTGTTTCAAAACGTCAGATTTAAGTCTTGGATTACTTGGGAACGACCGGGAAACCACGATAATCCTTTTCAGGATTCTGGTCCGGCATATCATCTACGTGACGATAAGATTTGATTTTAAAGTCTGAATCTAAATTAACTATCCAACCTTCTTTACGGGCTTTTGCCACGAATTCCTTAGCTTGGCGTATACGTTCTTCCTCTTTGGCTTTAGCCAACTGACGATCTTCAATTACCGAATTGTACACCAATGATCGCGGATCAGTGGCGGGGCGTTTTATTTCATTCGTTCGACCTAATTGTTGAGCCATTTGCTTTTCACGTAAATCATTCTCTAATTCAACAATGGGCTGATCATCGTTGTTCTGAACAATGGGAGTCGACGGTCCCGTATCGCGACTAGCCTTCAAATTAGCAACCAATGTTTTCAAACGTTCATATTCCATTTTATCAGCAACACTCTTCAGATGATCATTTACCTTATCAAGTTCAGTGATATTGCGAGTCGACGAAAAATCACTCTGGCCTTCTGTTTGTCCTGCGACAGTACCATGGTCGTCAGAAATTACAAATACGCCGAACAACGCCGACGAAGCTAGGAAAAACAAACCTAGTAAGTAGGCAGCAAAATTGTCGTTTTTCTTCGGCTTTTGAGTCTTCATCTCACCTCTAGTCTACCATAAACTTTTCGACGACTTTAAAATTTTCTTAAATGCAATAAGGCATTCTCAATTTGAGACTTGTAGTTGCAAATATAAAGCTAGAGGCTGTTCAGAACGACTTTCAACAAGATATTTCCCTCTTTAAAAGTACGCCCTTCACCTGCTGTGTTGACGGCTTTGAAATCTTGATTATCGTAATAAATACCTAAACCCAATTTCGATTTTTCTTTTATATAGTACTGGTAGCCTAGCTCGTAGCGCATCTGTGATGATATTCCTTTAGCAGCAAAAATGCCCATCTCTAAATTGAGTGAAATCTGACCACGTGCAAGTTCATACCTATAATCAACTCCAACACCGGCCAAAGTCGCTTGCAATCGCGTTTGCGTAGATTTATGTAAGAAATCAACAAGCTTCGCAAAACCAAATGGCATGAGTTTAGATTTTTTAAATGGAATTGAATAGCCTAAGATTCCAGAAAAATCAGAGAACGAAATACTATTTTCGTCATTGGAAACTAAAGCGGTTGTATAAGAGACACCGAGTTGAAACTGTTTCCAAATTGGCTTTGATAAAATTCCAGCTTCCAGCGAAATTCCACTTGTCGATGAACTAATTTCACCCGCTGTGAACGCCAAGCTCTTAGTTCCGATTCCAAAATGCATATCTTGAAAATAACTTGGATCTTTGCTGACCAATTCTTTTTTTGTCTCTTCTTCTTTTTTCTTTAGTCGAAAATTTTGCAGCGACAGTGCCACGTCAACGTTCTTAACCCTGTACTTAATCCCGCCGATGACACCATCATCACGTGCTGTCGAAGGCAATTCATAAAACTTCCACGATTCACCTTTGCCGCCACCCTCGACCAGTGAACCTTCACCGGGTTCGATGTCCGCGGGTATGGACACTACCATGATGAGTTTATCTTCATATTTGTCGCAGCTGATGCCCATTGCAAATGGTGGAATAACTGCGGTTTTCACAACAGGTGCAACGCGAACATTGATCAGCAATTCTTTACATTTTTCGCTATATAATCGAAACCGAGGTTCGGTCGTAACCAATTTAATTTCTGTTTCTGATTTGTCAGCATATTTAATTTTGATTCTTTCTTCGAAAGATAAAACCTGAACATAAAGTACATTTCTTTCAACGGTAACCGACGTAGTTTCACTGCCTTGTTCAGCCGAAGCCAAATCTTTAGGAAAAGTAATAGTCCCTTTATAAGTTAATCGTCGTCCCGGTTTTGAAGCGATTGGCATAAACGTCAACGATATTTTATTTGGAAATGTGGATTTGACCCAGTCATCACCAGTTCCTTTTTTTTCAAACACTTCAACGCCCGCATAACAAAATGCTGGAAGTAGAAATAGAATCAGGAAGATGTGGTGGATTTTAGAAATCATTGAACTACCGTAAACTGGCCATCTTTCGCAACTTTAATCAGTACTGTTTTTTCTTTCTTCTGTGAAAAATTAAGCGTTATATCTGGTAATTTTTCTACCTTTAAATTGTTAAAAATTGAAGGTTTAATTACAGCATCTTTTTTATTACCGTACTGGTTATAGAATTTAAACGTAACTTTGTATGTGCCTTCGATAGTTTTATTTGTTACCCAAGATTCAACTCCTGGACCTTGTGTACTATCAACGACAAACTCGCCTGGCACGTTTGCTAAGGTTCTTTTTTTATAGTTAAATATGTTACCCTTGGGATCCTCGATAATCATATCGATATCATGCTTCTCTGTTTCCCAGCGAACGAAAACCATCATAAAATGATCATCGTCCTTAATTTTTGGCGTATCATCAATTTTTTGCTTAAGCATTGCGTTTTCTTTAGCCAACTCTTTTGATTTCACATCAGCTAATTTTAAATTACTCTCTAATTCGATCAGGTTCTTTTTCAATTTTTTTAACAAGTCAGCATCATCTTTGGCTTTACTAGCATCCTTTTGTTGGGCACTGCTTGCCGCTGAAAGTCGTTTGATTTCTTCGTCTTTCTCAATTGCAATTTTTTTCAACTCTTCGTCTTTTTCTAAAGCCGCTTTCTCTAGCAACTTCATTTTTTCTTCGTATTCTTTTAATTTCTTTTCTTGATCTGTTTTATCGATTGAAACAGTCGCTTGGCTTTCTTCTAATTTTTTGATTTTTTCTAATGCTTGCTTTAGTTCTTCTTCGTTTTTCGCAACTTCTGCCTTGGCTTGAATCAGGCTGTCTTCCATTTCCTTTTTCTTTTTTTCTTCTTTTTTCTTAAGTTCAATAAGAATGTCATCGGCCGCTGGAGCCGTTTTTTCCATATTGGTAGTTACAGGCTTAGGATCATCTGCTTTTTGTACTACTTTTTCGGTATTAAAACCTTCTTTGGAAATTTGCTGAAGAGCTTCTTCCATTTTTGCTTTGTTGGACGTAGAAAGTACGTACATCATAACGAAGAAACCAAACAGCAGCGTCATCATATCGGAATAACTAATTAGCCATTTTTCATCGATATGATTTTCCTCATGTTCGTTGTCTGAGTAAAAATCTTCGTCCTTACGCGGTTCCGACATAAACTATTCCTCGGAGCCAGTTTTTGGAAACTCTAATACGTTTGTTTTGTCCTGATCTGTTTTTTTGCCACCAATAGTCGGCGCCATCGGTGTGATTACAGAAATTTCTGATTTAGCACCAGTACCTGAACTTGGCGGAGCCGTATAGCTTGCCAAACCTGATCCAACCACCGCCGATTTAAAGAAAATATTTCTTAAATATACTTGATCTCTGATAGGTAACTGACTGATCAGCGTTTCTGCAATAATTTTCGGAGCCATCCCCTGCTTGATAAGTGAAATACCATGAACAACTAAGCTACGAGTGAAAAAATCTTCCGACGCAACTCGAGCGGCATAGTCGGCAAGTGGCAAAAATACAAAGTTCGCAATCGCGATACCCCAGAACGTAGCAACGAGCGCGACGGCCATAGCATTACCGATACCATCCATACCTGAGGAATTTAGACCAATCATCATCTCGATCATACCGGACGAAGCACCAAGTAGTCCCAATCCCGGCGGGAATTTGGAAATAGACAGCAACATTTTATGATCTTCTTGGTAGCGTTTTTTGAACGAATCACGACGGTTTTTAACGATCAATAGTAAATCTTCATAAGAAAGTGCATTTTTAGATAATAACTTAAGAGCTTCCTTTAGAAACGGATTCGCCACAGAATAGTTATTGATAAATCCATGTGGGTCCTTTCGGTATTCTTCGGCAATCCGAATTAAGTCAGCCACAACAAATAAATCTTCAGTTTTCTTTTTGAAGAATAGGCCGTAGATCAGGAAATCTAGCATCTCTTTCAATTTTCTAAAGGGAAATGCAAGCAGTGTTACGCCCAGTGTACCACCCAGCACCAACATTAACGCGTGGGCATTCAAAAATATTTCAGGATTCTTCGACCCTTTTAGGACGCCGAAAAACAAAACGAAACTAATGATGGCCGTGCCAAGTAGCGACGATAAATTCATACATAGAAGATCGGTTACCCTATTGAAAAATTAAGTACATATATAAATTTAGGACTTAGGACTGTTTACTGAGTTTAGGCTCTATCGGAAGCTGTATAATAAACTCTGTACCGACATCTAGCTGTGATTTAACTTGAATATCACCACCGTGCTTTTGAATAATTCCATAAGTAATACTTAAGCCCAAACCAGTACCTTGCCCCACACCTTTAGTCGTGAAGAAAGGATCAAAAATCTTATCTAAGTTCTCTGATGAAATACCGCTACCACTATCTTGGATCGATATCTGTACCCAATTTTCTTTACCTTTTATTAAATTGACGTGAATCCAAATGGTACCATTTCCGGAAATGGCTTGAATAGCATTCGAAAGCAAATTTACAAAAACTTGGCTTAACTGACTCGCAAAACATTTAATCATCGGAATCGGCTCATAGTCTTTTTTAATTTCAATACGATTTTTTATCTCGCCCTGAAGTAAATTTAATGTAGTGTCGATTGTTTCGCGGATATCCACTTCCTTAATTTGAGATTCGTCAATCCGAGAAAAATTTCTTAGGCCAAGAACGATATCACGAGTCCGTCGAGCACCTTCTTCACAAGACGAAATTAACTTCGGTAAATCTTTCACAATATAGTCAAATTCGACTTCGGATTTTTTCTTTTCCAAAGCGGCCGGTTCCGCGCTGGCCAAGCGAACCAGGTCAATTAATTTTGATGAATAGTCGCGCAAATAACTCATATTACTGTAAATGAAACTGATGGGATTATTCAATTCATGGGCTACACCCGCCACAAGCTCGCCGAGGGAAATCATCTTGGCTGAATGAACAAGCTTTTTTTGAGTTTCCTTCAGCTCACGATTGGCGGCTTCTAATTCCTGCACCTTTTTCTTTAGATCATTCCTAGCTTGCGAGATGTTGATACTCATCTGATTGAAACTTTCGGTCAGCAAACCAATTTCTGTATCATTTTTTACGGGAATGGTGACAGCTTGTTCCTGAGTTTCAAATGAATGAAGTGCATCCACCAGGTTATTTAACGGCGCCAAAATCCATTTACTAGTAATAATAACGGTAATAATTAGAAATATGATAACGACACCAACGACGCTGAAATAAGCCAAATTGATATTTTTTAGAACCTCACGCGAATCTGATTTTGAAACCCCTAATGACAATAGAAATCGTGAATGTCCCCATTCCATAAACGAAACGTAGAAACCATAGGGAGTATTTTTAATGGGAACTTCAACAATGGGATCTTTAGAATAAGCAACCGATTGAATACGGCTAAAAATGTTCGATGCTTGAGCGGCTTTGAAACTGGCCAAAATGATTGTGCTGTCTTCTTTGCCTAGAACAAATTCCAATTTCAATCTATTTTTTAGACGTGAAATGAATGCACTATCTAGATAAATTTTTTGCTGAATATATCCGATTGTTTTTTTACTTTGATTATTTACACGCGACAACAGCGTCAGTAAAATTCGATCCCTATCATATTCAAGGATTGGTATATCTTTGCTAGTTTTTAAAACAGAAATATATTTGTCCGACAAGAACGTGGCTTCGTCGCGGCTAGAAACCGAGATAACTTCATTCTTGTCGTTTTTAATCACTTTCGCTACCTGTCGAGCTTCGCGATTGAAAAAAATAAGTTCTGAAGAAAACTCCTGCATAATATATTCAGAGCCAAGCTGGTTCAGAGTTTGACGATCGCTTATAGAAAGGTTGTAAATCAAATAAGGATCTTTTAGATAACGATCACGACGAACTTGTAGACCCGACTTAAAGTCAGCTAGGATAACTTCGATTTCGCGTGAATTGACAGAAAGTCGTTGTAATAATTCTTTATCGATCGCTTGTTCGTATTTTACGGTTGAATAATAAGCCACGAAAATTAAAGGTAATAATGAAAGCAACAAAAACCATGAAATAATAATGGTTCTGATCGAGCGTTTCGATTTTTTACGCTTTAAAACTATTTTTCTCATCCGATGAAAAACCTTAAATAGTTATTTGTTTTCTAGTTACTTGTCTTCAGGGGCCGCAGCCTTGGCGTCAGCCGCTTTCTCTTCAACCGTGAAAAGCATACGAATAATTCCATCTGGCATTACCCTGGGATGCGCTTCTTTTACGATCTTTCCTGTCGAGTAATCTTTAAGTAGTGCTTCCAGTTCGCCCAACTTAGCCTCGGGAACGGTAAAATGGAAATAATATACATTCGGCGTTTTCAACCAACCAATTTCAACTTCCCCGGCTTTTTGTCCACCGAGTTCTTTAATTTTGTCTTTAATTTTTGGCGAAACGGCCTCAGCATTTGTTACTAGGAACTGTCCACGATAAATCCAGCCCGTAGATTTTGCCGGTTTTTCTGTCTCTGGAGAGCTCACTGCGGCCACTGGTTGGGTCATCGGTTTTGGAATAGCAACAGGCGGTGGCTCTGGTTGCTTGACTGCGACCGGTTTCGTTTCCACCGATGGTGTTACCAATTTAGGGTCGTTAGTTTTGACTGACTGAGTTTTATCTTTTGCGGCTACTGTCGTTGGCTGCTTAACTTCTTCATCCGTGAAATCCGGTTTCTCAACATTGGCTTCTGGAGTTTCGCCTAAATCCGGTTTCTTTTTACGGTTTACTTCAGCCACGATCGTTTGACTGTCAGAACCGTCGTTTAAATGAATAAGTCTGTTTAGTGGAAGCACATTCAGGACAATCACTAAAAGCAAGGCTACGACACCAGCTTCAACCAACCATCTAAATCCCAGCGGCCATTGATGCCAACGCAAACGATTGACAATAAAGTTCACTTGCGACGACTGAAGTTCAATCTGTTTAACAGCGGCATCGTTTATTAATGTTTCACTTAATTTTTCACAATACTGAATACCATTAATTAATTTAATAAATTCATTTTGTAATTCCGGTGCCGATTCTAACGCCTTCTCAACCGATTTTTTTCTCTCCGAATCCAATGTATTGCGGGCGTACTCAAAAAGAAGATGATTCGCGACAAAGTCACTCATCTCTCGGCTTTTATTCTTTTTAAGTTTTATAAACTCCACTTACGGCCCCTGTTTACTATTTTAATAAAAATGTGTTCGAACCTAACTGTTTCAGTGCGCTTGAAATCCTATATCTATGAGTTCCTTGACTGATACCTAAAGCGTCTGTGATATCGTCTTCGGGAACTTTGATTACAAGCCCCCACAACAATGACACCAATTCTTTCTTAGAAATTTTTTTATGGAATTCTTTCCAAGGACCTAATTCTAAATCCATTGGAAGAATCCAAAACTCGCCCACATTTTTTGTAATGTACACTTCAGTGTTGTTACTTTTAGTTAAAAGATCGGACGCAATTTTGATCATCATTTTACCGATGTCAGTTCCAGGCTTTAATTTTTTCAACTTTTCGATGGTTTTGATCGTGTAATGAATCGATTTAGTTTCGTTCATCAACGAAAAAAAAAAGAACAAAGATAGAGGGCGGACCAACGATTTAACGTCAAAGGGATCGTTTTTTAATTTAAGATCCACCTTCTCCATTATTACTCAACCGTAAGCTGTCTAAGCAGATCTAAATTATCAAGTACTTTACCAGAGCCAAGAACTACGCAGCTCAATGGATCTTCAGCAATAGACACTGGCAAGCCAGTACGTTCACGAAGTAGTACATCTAGATTTGCAAGTAGGGCTCCGCCGCCTGTTAATACGATACCGTTATCAACGATATCTGATGCAAGTTCTGGAGGAGTTTTTTCAAGAGCGGTACGAACAGCATCTACAACTTCAGACAATGGATCCATTAAAGCATCGTTCACTTGAGACGAGGTTACTTCGATAGTTTTCGGAGCGCCCGCTACTAAGTCACGACCTTTGATTTCCATTGTGCGTTCTTCTTCGAATGGATAGGCATTTCCAATTTCGATTTTGATTTTTTCTGCTGTTCTTTCGCCAATTAACAAATTGAACTGACGACGGATGTAATTCACGATGGCCTCGTCAAATTTATCCCCCGCAACTTTGATTGATTTACAATATACGATACCACCTAAAGAGATAACCGCTACACCCGTAGTACCACCACCCATATCAACTACCATGTTGCCGCTTGGCTCGGTGATGGGAAGACCTGCGCCAATTGCAGCTGCCATTGGCTCTTCGATTAAGTATACTTCACGAGCGCCAGCTGATTGAGCCGCTTCACGTACCGCACGTTTTTCAACCTGAGTGATTCCGTATGGAACACAGATAATGATACGTGGGCGCATGAACGATTTTTTCTCGCCCATAGATTTTGTGATGAAATACTTAAGCATCGACTGAGTGACTTCAAAGTCAGCGATAACTCCGTCTTTGATAGGGCGAATGGCAACGATCGAACCTGGAGTACGACCTAACATTTCTTTAGCTTCTTTACCGACTGCTAGAACTCTGTTTTGTAATCCGCGATAATTTTTTTGAACGGCAACTACAGACGGCTCATCAAGAATAATTCCGCGTCCCTTCACATACACTAACGTGTTTGCTGTTCCTAAATCGATAGCGATGTCATTTGAAAAATAATCAGAAACTTTATCTAAAAATCCCATAGTCTTCCCGTTTGCGGCTTTCCGTTATAAGTTAGAGTCAAAAAGGTGAAATAAACCGATATTTTGACGTAATATAAAGAGTGTAGGTTTCGATAAAATAAGAGTCAATGCAGATATTTATGCAATTTGATCAGCCCAACTCGACCAAAAAAACGCTTAGCATCATTAGACTCGGAAATACACGACTTAAAAAAATTCCGTTATAAGCGTCTCTTCGAGAACGTTCACGCGGAGAATTCATGAAAACTATCGTAGTATCTAAATTTGGTGGAACCTCAATGGGCGATGCCCAATGCATGAAGCGAAGTGCTCAGGTGAGCTTGAGCCAAAATGCCAATCTGGTCGTAGTTTCAGCGACTTCAGGCACGACGAACCTCCTGATTGCCTTGGGAAATAAGGCTTTAAATCATGAATGGCCACAATTAGAGACTTTGATTGAAGACATCCGCAAACGCCATTTGGTGATTGCTCAGGATCTAAAACTGGATTCCGCGGGACATGCGAAACTGACCAATTTATTTCAGGAACTAGAGTCAATTATCAAGGGCGTATTCTACTTAAAAGATTTATCCCTTAAAGCATTAGATGCGTTGCAAAGTCTAGGGGAGCGTATGTCTTCGGTCCTATTCACTCAGGCTATGACTAATGAACTGGCCGGCCAAAACCGCAAGGCCATTTTGTATGATGCCCGCGAAATTTTAAAGACAGATGATATGTTTGGGAAAGCAAAACCGAATCAAGACTACATCAACAAGCACGGTCCTGAATTTTTCTCAGCCGTAGTTAAAGGTAATGATGTCGGTGTGACTCAAGGCTTTATCGGATCGACAATGGAAGGCCACACCACGACATTAGGTCGCGGCGGCAGTGATTTTTCAGCTGCCATATTGGCCGAAGGTATCAACGCCACTACCTGTGAAATTTGGACGGACGTGACAGGAATTCTAACGACAGATCCCCGCCTTGTTAAAGAAGCCAAAGTCATTGATGAAATTTCATTCAAAGAAGCGTCCGAGCTAGCTACCTTCGGTGCTAAAGTTCTGCACCCAGCAACCCTTCTTCCAGCGATACGCAAGAATATCCCGGTTTTCGTGGGTTCAAGTTTTGACGCAAACAAAGGGGGCACTTGGGTACGCAAAGAAGTTGAAAATCAGCCTCTGATTCGCGCGATGGCTCTACGTCGCAAGCAAGTACTAGTGACACTTTCAACTCCAGAAATGTTGCAGGCCCATGGTTTCTTGTTTCAAGTATTTACTATTTTCAATGAACATAAAGTTTCTGTTGATGCCATTACTACATCTGAAATTTCGGTTTCGATGACTCTTGATGAGGTTACGTTACAGAACAAGGAGCTTTTCAAAAAGCTAGAAGCCATTGCTGAAGTTCACATTGAAGATAATTTATCTTTGGTGTCCTTAATCGGTAACAATATCATTCACACTTCGGGTTTAGCGAAAAAGATTTTCGAATCCATTCCTGACATCAACGTACGAATGATTTGTCTTGGAGCCAGCAAACACAATTTCTGTTTCTTAGTGAAAGATTCTGCAGCTGAAGATGCTTTGAAGCGTTTGCATAAAGCATTTATAGCTTAGACACTATCGTCGAAGATGATCAGGTATTTTTCCAGCCCATTTCTTTTTTGATGGTAGCGTGCAGAGAATCAAGATCATTTCCAATTTGTTTATCGGTGTAGCCAAGTTTATCTTTGAAAACCTGCGAAATTTCTTCGAATTTACTTAGGCCGTGATCGCGGTAGTATAAGAATAAATTTGATCGGCGAATATAGAAATCAGGGATGCTTAGGCACATTGTGTTCTCAATGTGAAAAACTACTTCCCTTTGCAACAAACTGTAATTTCCTTGAGGACGAAGAATCACAAGAGCTTCCGGACCATATCGTTCTGCCAGTTTCTTTTCCTCACCAGATCTATCTTGCGAAATAAATTCGCGATAACTTACTTCTGAAACTAAATCATTTATTGGTTCAAGAGTGCGTGATTGTTTAAACTCCACTCGTTTTTCATAAGGTAACTCTTTTAACAAAGTTTGAACCGCATCTTGTGCCATTTTACGATAGGTCGTGTATTTGCCGCCAGTAACGTGAACGATGCCCATCGGATCTTTAAAGATCAAGTGTTCACGGCTGGTTGTATTTGGTGTATCCGAATCATCTTTTACCAAAGGACGAACGCCCGAGTAAGAAGACAAAATATCACTGACTGTTACATTTGAATTTGGAAAATAAGATTTTAAAACCTGTAACAGGTATTCCACATCGACCTTATCAGAATTCACCGTTGCAGGATCAGCAGAAAAATCGGTGTCCGTAGTTCCCACAATAATATAATCGCCACGTGGAATACCAAAAATAATACGATTACTTTTTTCAGCTCCCATTACAATGGCTTGATGTAGAGGCAGTTTTTTTCTATGTAAAATTAAGTGAATGCCTTTTGTTGGGCGCAGTCGTTTCTTCCAGCCTTTTTCAATTTGGCTGCCGAAAATATCTGTCCAAGGGCCCGTACAGCTAACGATTTGCTTAGTTTTAATTTGGATCTGAGTTTGATCAAGCATGTCGACCAAATCGACTAAATAAAGATCTTTCGATTTAGTTATACTTAGAACTTTTAAATAATTCCCTATAGCGGCACCAAAGTTAGATGCGGATCGAATCGTTTCAATCGTCAAACGGTCATCATCCATATAAGCATCGTAATAAATATACGATCCGACAAGATTAGTTTCTTTCAGCTCGGACTGAGTCGAAATTGTTTCTTTGGCTGCCAATTTTTTATGAACTTCGGGAGCTTGGAATAACGAAAGGATATCGTACAACCACATCCCGAGACCCATTTTAAAAAAGGTGACCCGAGAATCTTTAAATAGCGGAATCATAAAACGCATGGGATGAACCAGATGCGGGGCTATTTCAAATAATGTTCTACGCTCTGACAGCGCCTCAAACACCAATTTGAATTCCATATTTTCTAAATAGCGAATACCGCCGTGGATCAGTTTACTGGAACGAGACGAGGTTCCTGAGGCGAAATCACTGGCTTCAACCAATGCGACTTTCATATTTCTGGAACTGGCATCACGAGCTACACCCGCGCCTGTGATACCGCCACCGATAACTAGCAAATCAAAAATTTCGCGATTCATTCGAGTAATATTTTGATTTCGTTGGTCGCGGCCTAGTGGATTCATTTTGTTGTCTTTACGTACATCATCTGTGGATTCCAAGACTCTGGCTTGAAGGCATTCACAGAATTAACTACGCCCTGGTTGTTTAAAAAATAGACCCGTTGAAAATGCTTATCCCGTGACAACCGATACGCGATTTCAACTAATTCGTCACGTGCCTGAAGCGCAGAATAAGACAAATGTTCTACCCATAGAGACTGAGTTTGACCGTCTAAGAATAACAGTGGCTGGGCTGTAAAATACCCTACCAATTGCCCTTCAGTGGAAAACGAAGATTTGATTTCTGGATTACGGGCTATAAAGCTCCAGCCTAGTTGGGCATAATGCTCAAGAGACTCTTTTCTCCAGCGGGAATTCCACTTGATGAACTCGCGTTCCATTTCATTCTGTTCAATTTCGATCAGTTTTTTGGTTTCGAAATCAAGTAGCTCTTCAATATCTTCTTTTTGCAATACTCGGCAGTAAAAACTCATGATTCTCTCTTACTATGGACAGTGTACTTATATTAAGCTAGGGTTTCAATTAATGAAATACAAATCTTATCCCGAAACTTTTTGGAAACAGTTAAATGAAACCCTGGCAGAACTCAAGAAAAATCAATCGCCTCTAGTAGCGCTTTTCGATGCCGACGGCACTTTGTGGGACACTGATTTAGGGGAAAATCTGTTTCATTACACGATAGACAATCGTCTAGTGGAATTGCCGCCAAACCCTTGGGAACATTATCTAGAGCTGAAAAAGAAAAATTCAGATCCTCGTGACGCTTATTTATGGTTAGCTCAAATCTACAAAGGCCAAACGTTGGAACAAGTTCGAAAATGGTCAGATGAGGCACTTAAAAGCCTTCAGCCATTTCCGGTTTTTGATGATCAGAAAAAACTGATCCAGTTACTTAGTTCTAGTGGCGTAACCATCAAAATTGTCACGGCTTCCATTAGCTGGGCCGTTGAACCGGGAGCTCGCTATTTGGGCCTGCAAAATACCGATGTTATCGGTGTGGAAACTTTGGTCAAAGACGGTATCGTCACCGATCAAAAACATGGAGTAATTACTTATAGAGCGGGCAAAGTCGAAGGCTACAAGCAAAAGCACAAAGACCCTCCGTTTTTAGCGGTGGGAAATTCTGAAGGCGACGTTGAGTTATTGGAGTATTCGACTCGTTTAAGACTTGCGGTTAGCGCCGCCAATCGGGAAGATCGCCTTTATAAATCAGAATACCAATTGCAAGAAATTGCCAAATCAAAGCAGTGGCACTTCCACCGCTTCATTTAGTAAAAATTGTAAAAAGTAATGTTCAAAGTTTAGACAGCATCACTTTTCTACATAGTTCGTTATATTAACGACGCAGGAAACTATGCTGAAAAAACTTTTACTACTTATTGTTGGATTCTCATTTACAGCGTCACTTGCCCTGGCCGCCGACGAGCCTGTCAGTTTCGCAAATTTTTTGATTCAATCGGATCAACCCCTTCCGTCAACTCAACAAGAAGAGTTGATGTTCAATTACAATTCTAAAAATTTCGATGGCGGTTTATTAGATAAATATTCAAAAGCCGAACTGATGGAGATGATCAGAACGAACTCCAATCCTGATATCGAAAAAGGCACAAAATTAACTTCATTAACTATCCCATTCGGTCCCAAAGTAAACTGGGGCGTTATTGAAAGAGACGACAACGACAGTGGTTCTAAAAGCCGCCTTGCCTTGATTAACGAATTTAAAAAATACAAACTTCAGTTCTCGAAAGAATCAGTAGAAGCTATTAATTCGGGCCTTGAAAATCTAACAGAAGCAGAACTAAGAACATTCCTTTCTAAAAAACACGCGTTCCTAACAGGAATTGCCGGCAGCATGGAAAAAATGTTTTTGAGATTTAAGGTCAAGCCACCATATAAAATGATACAAGGTCTTGTTAATTCACTGAATGGCGTGTTCTACCAAAAAAGCGAGCAATTCGTTCGCAGTAACACGTTTGGCATGAATTCTTATGTGGTTGCCGGTGCTGGAGCCACATTAGGAAAAATCATTTACGACTTTGTGATTTCGAAAACGCCGTTAAAAAGATGGATTTCGCCTAATTTTGGATTCTATTTAGGAACGTCATTTGGATTTGGTATTTCTCGTGTTCGTGTGGACGATAAATCGGCTTGGATGCTTGATTTGTTTTTTGATTTTGAATCACTAAAGCGTGCCTTTGCCCCAATATTAGAAGTTTACGGCGGCGCAGGTTTTGGTTTCTACATGGAAGCACGTGAATTACCCGCAGCGGGAAAGCGTATTTTCACCAGTAGCGGTGCTTACAAAAACACATTCTATGCACCATTTATCGGTACTAATCGCATGGGACCAGCATCGTTATCTAATCAGCACACCGTTAATTTATCACTTCCATTTCCTTCATCATTCTTTGAGACGAACATGTCTCGTCGCTACTTACACATCGTTTTGAAAAAATCGTATGCTGACGGAGGATTAGATCCAAAAATTAAAGCTAGATTTTTTGAAGCCTTGGCGAGTTTTTTCAAGACGAAACCAACATCTGTTCAGAATGCCTGTATGGGATTCTACAAATTTTTATAAGATTGATCGTTTAGCATTTTTTTAAACTCAGAATCTCTGGCCGCTAGTTCTTGAGGAGATCCGTCTTCAATCACACGGCCATTTTCTAATACCAGAATTCGATCACAGCTAAATATAGTAGATAGGCGATGGGCAATCACAATCGATGTGCGATTTTGAATTAGTTTCTTAGACGCCGTTTGCAGCAATTGTTCCATCTGTGAATCTATATTTGACGTCGCTTCATCCAAAATCACTATCTCGGGATCAAAAATCAAAATACGTGCAAACGAAATCAACTGCTTTTCACCGGTACTTAAATTAGCGCCCGATTCTTCTACCGGGTGAGCCAATGTGCGCTGGGTTTTCGCTAGGTAATCCATCAAACCAATTTCGGCAGCAACTCGGTAGACGCGATCTTCTGGAATTCGTGCGGAACCTAAAGTCAGATTCTCGAATATTGTTCCCTTAAATAAAAACAGATCTTGCTGTACGCAATTTATCTTGTGACGTAGCTGAGTCAGCGGGATCGTTTCGATAGCGTGCCCGCCAATGAATAATTCATTAGGTGGCGGCGGGTACAAATTCAACAATAAATGAACCAACGTTGATTTCCCAGCACCCGTTCTTCCCACCACACCTACGGACTGACGATCTTTAATAGTAAGCGAAAGATTTTTTAGAACGGTAGTTTGCGTATCTTGGTATTTAAAACTCAAGTTTTTAAATTCAATTGTGTTTCCTAATTTCTGCGAAACATGCGGCAAACTATAACCCGGTTCGATAGGCTCTTCTAACAAAGTGAACACACGTTCAGCACTGGTTAAGCTGTTTTGGAACGACTGATACTTTTCGATAATATCACGGAATGGATGAACGAAATCTAAAGCATGCAGAAAGAAGGTGATTACAAGACCGACTTTAATTCCGTCTTGTTGACCTAGAATCCCACTAAAGTACAATGCGCTGGCTAGAATCAAACCATTGAATAAATTCAAAATGGGCATCATCATCGCATAATTCCGAGTCGACTGTAGCGACACCTTTTTCAAATCGCCGGATAGAAATTCAAAATGATCCATCTTTGAACGTGACAATTGATACATCTGAATGATCTTCATGCCATTCAAGCTTTCAGCAATGAATGAATTCAAGGCCGACGTCGCGATCTTGGAAACGCGTAGAGTTTCTTTGATTTTATTGGTAATTCTAATTCCCAAGTAGAAAAATAGTGGCGCCGAAATCAAACAAATGACTGTTAGTTTCACCGATATCAACATCATCGAAGTAACAATCGAAATCAAAACGATAAGCTGAATAAATACTTTAACTACGCCATCACTGAATATTTCGCCAATTTGTGAAACATCATTTGTTGCGCGTGTGACGATTCGCCCTGCCGGAGTCTTATTGAAATAAGTCATCGGAATTCGCTGTACGACAAATAGAATTTTCGATCGAATATCAAGTAATACCTTGTTCCCTAGTTTTTGAAATTCGTAAACTTGCAAGAATTCAAAGACGGAATTTAAAATTTCAAGAACCGCATAACCGATGGTGCAATAAAGCAGCAAATCCCAATCTTTTTTAACGATGGCATTATCAATTGTGTAGCCAATAAAAAATGGAATCGCACGGCCACTGAGCGCCGCTGCCAACACTAGAAACGTAACCCATACCAAACTGCCTTTTCGTCGCGCCAAGAAAGGACTTAGCTTTTTGAAAAGCTGTTTGTAGTTCAACCGAGTAGTTTCTTTATCTTCAGAAAAACTATGCATGGGTATTCCCCGCATCGTTCATCTGCTGCAATCGCCACTGATTTAGATAGAATTTGGATTTTTCTAGTAGTTCCTTATGCGTCCCAACGGCTTCAATTTGCCCCTCCGATAAAACCACGATTTGATCGGCGTTCATCAACGACTGAACCTTGTTAGCCACGATCACTCTGATTTGATCTTTACTAGATCTAAACAAATGATCACGAACATTAGCTTCCGTCTTGGTATCCAGGGCACTTAGGGTGTCATCCAGCAAAATCACATCAGGTTTCGCGTACACGCCGCGAGCCAATGTCAGGCGCTGCTTTTGCCCGCCCGACAGCTGAACACCTTTCTCGCCCACGAAAGTCTCTAAGCCGCGCTCTAGTGTCTTCATGTCCTTGTCGAAATCCACCATCGAAATGATCGAATTTAACTGCTGTTCATTGCTAGCTGAAGATAAAATTACGTTATTACGAATCGTAGAGCTAAACAGGAACGGCTCTTGTGGAACCATCTTAACTGATTTCCAGATTTCTGACTTTGCGTACTGGTTATAATCTTTACCGTTAAGTAAAATCTGGCCTGAATAGTTTCCTAGGTAGTCGACTAGCAAATGAAGAAGTGTTGATTTGCCCGCACCGACGGGGCCGGTGATCCCAATAAACTGACCTTTGTTTATTTTTAAATTTATATTTTTAAGGACGTCAACTTCGCCGTATTTAAATCCTACGTTTCTTAATTCTATCGAATCGACGGACGCAACATGCGCTGTCTTCGCCTGATTGAAAAGATCCGGGAATTCTACCGGCTCTTCTAACAGAGCTTTGATCCGCTCAAACGCACTTCGGCCTTTTTGCATTTGAGATAATCCATAGCCTAAGGCCGAAAATGGCCAGATGATTTTATTAATATAACGCTGAAACGCGACGAAACTTCCTAGCGTCACTACGCCCGAAATCACTTCACCGCCGCCGATATATAGTAAAATAATGGTTCCGGTCGCGACCGCCATCTGCATCAAAGGATTAAAGAATGAATCCACGCGGTTTAGCTGATTTGATTTATCCAGATATTCTTTGCTGAGTTCTTGGTATTTCTCTGATCGCTGCGATTCCATCGAGAATATTTTCACGATCTTAACACCGGAAACTAATTCCTGAGTGAAACTGGTTAATCGCGCTAGCATCGCTTGCTGTTCTTTCGACAAAGCACCAATGCGTTTAGTAATCGCATGAATGAAAAATGGAACGATCGCGATAAAGACCAAACATTTTGCGGTCCAACTTGGACTAAGATAAATCATCGACGGAACTATAAGAATGATTAAACTGATGCCGTCGATCAGAATTAACAAACCAGGTCCAATTCCGTTTCTAAAAAATTGCACATCGTTCGTGATTAAACTCATCATCTCGCCCACTGAATTTTTCGTGTAGAATCTAGGGCCCATTTGCGAATAATGATTAAAAACGCGATTGCGAAGTTCGTCCGCCGCCGATGTATGATAGTCGCTCCAGAATATACGCCAACCAAATCGAGTCGCTGCCAGCATAAACATGACAGCAAAAAATAGAGCGGCAGTTTTTAGAAGTTCCGTTGGTTCAAAATTTCCAGCAGAGATAGTATCAATGGCGATCTTTAGAACTAAAGGTGTGGCCGAGTCTAAGGCATTGGTGGCTATTAAAAGCGCCAATCCAATGCCAAAGGATTTTCTGTTCTTAGATATAAAATAACGTAGAGGCTGAGATAAAAGACTATCTTTCAAAACTTCTAGCAATCTCCACGAACGTTCTGATCATAGCGCCACTAGCGCCTTTTTTAGGGCAATATTTTAGACGATTGCCTACTGACCAGCCAGTACCCGCGATATCGAAGTGAGCCCATGGAATGCCCTCTTCAACGAATTGTTCCAAGAACGCGGCTGCCGTGGCAGACCCCGCACCTTTACCTGCAGAGATGTTTGATAGATCGGCGTATGTACCTTTCATATCTTGCACATGGAAATCAGTTAAAGGCATGTTCCATACCCATTCACCAGAAGCTTTAGCGGCTTCTTCGATTGTTTTTTTCAATTTTTCATTACGAGTAAAGTAACCTGTGTGGGTATTACCCAAAGCCACAACCATCGCGCCCGTCAAAGTCGCAGCATCAATTACGATTTCTGGTTTTTGCTCACAGGCGTACACAAGAGCATCACTTAGGATCAAGCGACCTTCGGCATCTGTATTGTTCACTTCAAATGTTTTTCCATTACGAGCTGTGTGGATATCACCTGGTTTAGTCGCCGATGGTCCAGGCATGTTTTCAGTCGCTGGTACGATACCCATAACATTTACTTTTAACTTCAATTTCGCTACGGCAAGCACGGTTGCGATCACGTTAGCACCGCCGCACATATCGTATTTCATTTCTTCCATCGCTGCTGATGGCTTAATGCTGATACCACCGCAGTCAAAAGTTAAACCTTTACCTACGAAGACAACCGGTTTTTTAGTTTTAGCAGCACCATTGTATTCAAGAACGATAAAACGAGGTTCCTGATCGGAACCCATTGAAACACCCAGTAAACCGCCCATTTTTTCTTTCTTAATACGCGCCTTATCCCAAACAGTGGCTTTTACTTTTACGCTTTTCGCCGCTTCGACGGCCTTCTTTGCTAAGATATCCGGCGTCATCAAATTACCCGGCATATCACCAAGGAAACGAGCAAAATTAACAGTGTCTGCCAACGCTAAACCTTCAGAGAAGGCTTTTTTATAACCGGCATTTTTAGATTCTTTTAAAACCATGTGGAAAAGCATATCAGAGGCCGGCTTTTTATCTTTTTTAGATTTTAGTTCGTTAAATTCATACGAAGTTAGAAGCAAACCCTCTACAGTAGCCTGTATATTATCTTCGTTTTTCATTTTCGCAGGTAATGATTCGAAATCGATAAAGGCTTCTTCTGCTTTAGAGGCTTTTACGGCATCGTAAATAGACGCTGCGACTTGGCGGAATGATTCGTGAGTTAATTCTTTGGTAGAACCTAGACCAACAACCAACAAATGACGACAAGATGCGTGAGCAAATTCTCGGAATAGGACTGTTTCGCCGGACTTACCCGTAATGGATTTCTCTTCTAGATTTGTCTCAAGATGTTTCGCAACAGATTTATTATGCAACACTGGCTTTTTGTCTTTATCGTCACCTAAACTACTGAAAAGAACTAAAACTGTGTTTGATTTTGAGCTGATGGCTGAATCAAGGTCTTGTGAAATTAAATCGATTGTCATGTTATGACTCCGTGGTTCAAAGCTGGTTGAATTTAGACCTTTAGTCGTATCATAGTTAATTGATTCTTCAAGGCCTTTTTAAATAAAGTACTTCTAAAAGCCGCCGATAAAGATTCAAGAGAACGAACACGTAATTCATTTTCAGGAGAACCACAGTGGCACTAATTCCTTACGTTATCGAGCAAACTTCTAAAGGCGAGCGCTCGTATGACATCTACTCACGCCTACTTAAAGATCGCATCATCATCCTTGGATCAGCCGTAACTGATGATGTTGCCAATGCAATCATCGCACAGATGTTGTTTTTGGAAGTGGATAATCCAGAAAAAGATATTCATTTATACATCAATTCGCCGGGTGGAAGTGTATCCAGCGGATTAGCTCTTTACGATATTATGCAATTTGTAAAGTGCGATGTGGCGACTTACTGTATGGGTATGGCGGCCAGTATGGGTTCCCTGCTACTAACAGCGGGCGCTAAAGGAAAACGTTACTCTTTGCCAAATACACGTATCATGATCCATCAACCTCACTTGGGTGGTGGCGGATTAGGTGGTCAGGTAACTGATATCGAAATTCATGCACGTGAATTAGTGAAAACAAAAGAAAAGCTTACTAAAATTTATCAAACTCATACGACTCAAACTTACGATAAACTTTTCGCAGCGATGGAGCGTGATAATTTTATGAGCCCTCAAGAAGCAAAAGAATTTGGTTTAGTCGATCACATTGTAGAACCAAGAAAATTAATCAAAGGATAAGCGAATGTCATCTTCAACAGCTCAAGGCAGTTTACGCTGTAGTTTTTGCGGAAAAGGCCAAAAGGAAGTTAAAAAACTGATCGCCGGCCCCGGTGTTTACATTTGTGATGAATGTATCGATTTATGTAATGACATTATCGACGAGGAAAAGGATCGCGAGACGTCTGCGAAAGGCGTTTTCAAAGTACCAAAACCTTTAGATATCAAAACACATTTAGATGATTTCGTTATCGGCCAACAACAAGCGAAGAAGTCTTTGTCAGTTGCGGTACACAATCACTATAAACGTATTAATAACATCAGTACTAACAAGAAAAGCAACGATATCGAACTTCAAAAATCGAATATCATGTTAATCGGACCAACGGGTTCTGGTAAAACATTGCTGGCACAAACAATCGCCAAAATCTTGAATGTTCCATTCGCGATGGCGGATGCGACAACGTTAACTGAAGCCGGTTATGTCGGTGAAGACGTCGAGAACGTAGTATTAAACTTACTGCAAGCGGCTGATTACGATGTAGAACGCGCACAAAAAGGCGTTATCTATATCGATGAAATCGATAAAATCTCTAGAAAATCAGAGAATCCTTCCATCACTCGTGACGTATCGGGCGAAGGCGTTCAGCAAGCATTATTAAAAATCTTAGAAGGAACGGTAGCGAACTTGCCTCCAAAAGGTGGTCGTAAACATCCTCAACAAGAATTTATCCAAGTAGATACTTCTAATATCTTGTTCATTTGCGGTGGCGCATTCGTAGGTTTGGAAAAAATCATCGAAGGCCGTACTTCAAACAGAACAATGGGTATTGCTGCTGACATCAAAACAGGTAAAGAAAAAGATGAATCCGTCAACATTCTACAAAGTGTTGAACCAGACGATTTAGTTCGTTTCGGTATGATTCCTGAATTCATTGGTCGTCTGCCGGTGATGGCAGTCCTTGATCCATTATCTGAAGATGCTTTGATCGATATCTTGATTCGCCCAAAAAACGCGATCACGAAACAATATCAAAAGCTATTCACTTATGAAGGCATTGATTTAAAATTCACTGACAAAGCGCTTAAAGCCATTGCTCAGACAGCCATCAAACGCCGTACAGGCGCGCGTGGTCTAAGAGCAGTACTTGAAACGGCGATGTTAGACATCATGTTCGACGTTCCTTCAAAAACTAACTTAAAAGAGGTTTTGATCGACGACACCGTGATTACGTCAAAAGGTACTCCAGGTTTAGTCTTCAAAACAGAAGAAGAAATCAAGAAGGCTAAGTCCAACGATCCGGCCGAAAGCGCATAGGAATCTAATTAGAATAATAACTAAAAATCCCGATCTAAAAAATCGGGATTTTTTTTGCCTAATCGATTTCTGGGTGTTAAAGAATAAACCATGATGAAATCATATTTATATAATTGGCTTTTCATTAGTTTAGTAACAATTTCAACTATCTCTTGCATGACCGCTACGAAATATGGCGAGAAAGACAGCTACTATGGAAACTCGATCACCGAAGATACAAAAAATAAAGGCGCTTATCTAAGTTCTTTCAATGGAAATGAATTCACGGGCAGTTTTTCGTCGATGGAATATTCTCAGCTGGGTGCGCTTGAATACTGCGCCAAAAGATCAGAGTTCGCTTTGATGAGTCAGCCTGTTGATGAAAGTACCTCGTCTACAACGCTAAATGCGTATTCCAATTCTTACCGACTTAATAACAAAACCACGTACACCAATTACAACATTGTTCCCGTCACTACCACTTACCCACGACACACTATCGTTTTTCAATGTAAAGGAAAAATGAGCATTATCGATGGAATGTCCGACACTGAACAAATTAGTCGTGAAATGGTTCACGCGATAACAAAGGACTTCAAGGCCGGAGTGCAACTAAAAGATATCGATACCGAGGAAAAAAATGGCGTGTTGCAATTCGATGACATCATTATAAAAGTAAATGGCGTTCGCACGGAAAATCTGACGGACATTACCGAAGCGTTAGAAAAAGCGAACAAAAAATCTGTTCCCGTAGGCATAATACGGGATTCCAAAATTAAAACCGTCACCGCCAAGATTCGAGATGTTACGTATGTAATTAAAAATTCGAACCAAAAAATGGCCAGCAATATCTGTTCTAAGAAGCCCGAGCAGGGGCCGGCTCTGAGAGGCGGTGCCACATCGGCAACCGCGGGAAACAAAACGACAGAATCGGTGGATAAAGAAATGGATCCATTTAGATTGGCGTGTAAAACAGTAAACGATTTTCTAAGTAAGAACTAAGACGCTCTTTTATTACCTTGCCCTTGACGTTTACGGATAAGCCGAATCATATCATCGTAGTCGTCTTTTCTGATTGGCTTTGGATAAAAATAAAGATTCTTCGTCTTTAAAAATTTCAATTTCAAATCAAATTCTGGCGGATAGAACAGAATCACCGGAAACGCTGGACTTAAACTCAATAGATCATTTAACAGTGTATTTTTAAATAGGTCAGGATCGCTGCCGTCAATCACGATGGCCGATAGGGGATGGTGAAATAGGTTTTTCGATTCAGACAGGTTTTGTGCCTCGATGATTTTAAATTGATCTTGCTCTAACTTGTTAAAAAGGAACGACCGGAACGTGGCTTCCTGACTGACGATCAGGACTTTGGATTCAGGCTCACTACTAAGGTTGGCGTTGCTTTTCGGGAAATGTAAAAAGAATGTTGTACCTGACTTATAGTTACTTTCGAACGAAATACTGCCATGATGAATCTTCATAATCTTTTCGGATAGATACAGACTCAGTCCTACACCTTCACCAACATCTTTAGTTGTAAAAAATGGTGTAAAAATTTTATTTTTAATTTCGTCAGACATCGGAACGCCATTGTTATTCACAGAAATAATGTATTCGCCGAGAACGTCTTCACCTTTTACCGTTATCATCCTAGATGTCTTTTGAGTTTCGATAGCCGCGATCGCATTTTTCATCAAGTTGGTTAGAACTTGTTTGATATACAAACGATCACACACAATCTTCACATCGGTCACGTCCAAATAAAGACTAATTCTATTGAAATTCATGAAATATTCATTTTCACTGATAACTTCGCGAATAATTTCGGTGGTATTGACCTCTTTAAAATGAACGTCTTCTGTTTTATAAAAATTCAAAAGTTTTTTGACGATCAAAGACATGCGATTGGAATTCCTAGACATCGAAGCTAGGCTTTTTTGGACCATCTCGAAAGTGACGCCCTGCTTGGCTTTTGCAAGATTTAGCATTTCAAGATTTCCAATAATCACGCTTAAAGGGTTGTTTAATTCGTGTGCGATACCTTGAGCGAGACGTCCCAGATCTGCCAACTTTGCTGAGCGCAAATTTTGATTAATTAAAAATTCACGTTCTTGTTGCTTTTCCTTAACCTCAGAAAGGTCAATTAACGAAAAAACGACCACTTTGCCCCTTGTTAACTGAACGACTTTACAAAAAACATCGACTGGGCATTTACGACCTGATCTGCGTTTGATTTCTAGGTCTTTCTCGCTAATACGAACAAAATTCTTGTCGCCGACAGCAAGATCAATAATAGCATCTATTTTTATACGATTTTGAGGAACGAATAAATCATAAACATCTTCGCCCTTTACTTGATCGACTGTTTTTCCGGTCAACTCTTCAAAGTATTCATTGCAATAGGAAACGGATTTTGAGTCCGGATCAATAATAAGAATAGGCACCGCAAACAGATTAGAAATGCTTGCAAAATCCTTGAAGCTTAATTTCATACAGACTTATCGGAAAATACACGGTTTCTTTCTTTGGTCTTAGGTCTAGTTTTTATATATAGAAAAATGCCGAATTTAAGGTGTGATGCGCGTAGCTCTTTTCTTAACAATTTTGATCTTTTCGACCGGCTATTTTTTAAAGATAGAAAACGGTTACGTCCGTAATAATTTAGTGTGTAATTTTTCATCACAGAGTATGGAAAAAATCAGCCAAAACTATCAAACCAAATTCAAACAGCTTTTACCAAATAAGTTCCCGAATCGCCGCTTAGAATATCTAAGTCAGAAAATTCTAGCTAAGCCCGATCCGAATTTGGTTTTAACTTGCAACCAAGAAGAAAAGAAAATCTACGAAAGTTCTTTTTTGTTCGAATACCGATCGCAGATCTATCCTATTTTCCCCGACTCATTTGATACACTAGACTGGATCGCCGTCAGCCATCGCAAAGAAGGTCTAATGCTCAGTCAGCTGGAGAAATTTAAAAAGATCGTTATCCAAGAAAAAGAAAATTTCAACGCGTTTACATTAGATTGTTCGATGGTTCAAGAGCTCTCGGAACAAGTGAAACTTTTAGAAAAACATTTGAAACTAGAAAAACAACCACGCCAACCGTCTAATACCAAGTCTGCCATTTCTAGAATGAACAAAAATATATCACGCCAACTCGAATTTGCGAAAAAGCACTTTCAAACGAACGAAAAACTATTCTTGTCCAAATGGAAACGTTTTTTTGAATTTGAATCGGAAAAAACTCTATGTCCATTCTAGCTAATTTGCTTTTTCTTTCCTTATTTTCATGGTCCGCTGAAATTCCAAAATGCGAAGAGAAAGTCGCTGACGAAAAAGTAAAAAGGGGCTACGCAGCCCAAGCCGGAAATCGCACACTAGAGGCGGTCGATTTATACAACGAAGCAATAAAAGCAGATCCGAAATGCAGGGATGCCCACTACGAAATTGGCTGGTCTTACTGGAAGTTGGGCGAATGGCAAAAGGTAGTCACCAATTGGGAAACCACATTGAAACTGGATCCAACCCACAAACTAGTCCCCCAATTTATGCCGGCAGCCAAAGAAAACTTACGAGTCATCAATAGCGGTGCAAAAACAAATCAGTTTCGAAAAAATGTCGATATTTTTAGCCAATCATTACCAGAAGAATCGCCTGTGAAATTAAGCCTGATTAATCGTTGGCAATCTTACAACAACAAAATTGAAATAAAAAATGATCACTATGACCAAGATATATTTTCGCCGAAATCAGTTTCTTTTTCAGATGCCGGCGACATGGCTTTTGTTCAGTCTTTGGAAGGCGCAAAAACATTATTTTTTAAAAGTGATGGTTCTGAAAAGGTTGCCGTGATTAAGCATCAATTTGACAAAGACGCCATAGCAAGTCTTGCGGATAAAAAGCCACCATTTACCTATAAACAAGACACCAAAATGGCTAAAGGCTTTACTGGAAAACCGGTAGAAAGCATCGTCACACATAACAATACATATCTTTGGACGACGTACTATCGAAAGAACTATGACGAACTGGGACAACTGACATCCGCCGTTGCAGTTGTCGATATTAAAAATCGAAAAATTGTTCGTATCATGGGAACGGGACCTATTTCCAAATACATTGAAAAGTCACCCGACCAAAAATGGATTGCGATTTCAAACTGGGGCGACAACACCGTCGGTGTTTATGATATCTCTTCCAGTAAACCGGAAGAATTCAAAGAACATCAACTACTTGTTGTCGAAAAAAAGCAGTCCTTGAAGAACTTAAAAGCCAATCGTGATAAGGACTGTGGATTTTGCGTGCGTGGCTTGGCATTCAGCCACGATAGTCAGTACCTGTTTGTAACTCGCATGAAGGGTGGCGGAATTTCCATCTTTAAAAAAGATCTAAAGAATAAATTCGAATTCTTGGGCACAGTGATGGGACTACAACCCGGCCCTCGCGACATTCATTTTTCTAAAGACGGCAAAGACATATTCATTGGCTGCAATTCTTCAGGAACAATCGTGAAAGTTCCTTTCAAAAGCATGATTGATTTATTTAATGGCCACGTTGGTGAAAAAATAGACATCACTGGCACCGATTTTAAATATGACAAGAAATTCGTTGGCTTGGGTGTTCGCAGTTTTAAAGTTCATCCCAAATTTGATTACCTATTCTTAACTTCAAACAACGGCAGCGAAATTATTATAGCCAAATCAACCGACTTATCTGTACTCGGTCGCGTTCCCGTTGATTCTTATCCGGTCGGTTTGTCGATTTCTCCCGATGGAAAGTACCTTTGGGTAACTTCGCAAGGGAAAGAATCACTTGGTGGCAATTCAGTCTCGGTATTTTTAATTACCGAATATTTGAAAAATCAAATTAAACTGTAGCTTTACCATCGGGTTCAGATGACAGCGGAAGATTGATAACAAACGACGTGTTCCTTTCACTGGAATCATAGTAGAACTCGCCATCATGCTGTTCGATAATGGATTTAGAAATGCTTAATCCTAATCCAGTACCTTTCCCCGTCGGCTTAGTCGTAAAAAACGGTGTCATAATCTTATCGACAACGGCTTTATCTATACCATTTCCGCTATCTTTCACTTTTAAGGTGAAACTACCTTGGAATTTTTTTAAAGATATCTCAATCCACTTTTCCGGCAATGTTTCTACGGCATAGATGGAGTTATTTAACAAGTTCAGAACTACTTGGGACAGCTGAGCCGGATGGCAACTGACCCAAGCCCCCTCGCTGTCCATATTATATTTGATTTCGATCCCGTAATTGCGACATTTAGTTTCACATAATGAAATAGTTTCTTTGACGATATCTTGTATTTTGGAAATCTGTTTAGGATCTGACGTATCGTTCCGGGCAATTTGTCGCAATCCCTTAATTATTTCCGAGATTCTAAATACTGTTTTGTAGATTCTTTGCAAGCCCACATCAAACTTGCTTTTCTCGGATTCTGGAAATGTTGTACTTTCAATAATTCTTGAAAGTTGAGTTACTTGCGCCGAAATAACAGCCAATGGGTTATTGATTTCATGAGCCAAGCTGCTGGACATTTCTCCGAGGGCCGCCATTTTTGCGGCGGATTGCAGTGCTATCTCGTTTTGACGCTGCTCATGAATATCCAGAGTGATAGCGATGATAATCGAATCATCTTCTTCCATTCGTTTCAAAATTAGTAAGAATAACTTAGAGGTACCGCCGATAGTTAAAAATACCTCCTGAATCACGCTTTTCAAATTTGATTTTTCAAACTGTTCGTATATCGACGAAAATGCATCGTCGGCGCGTGCAAAGCCGACAGGTTCGTTAACGAATAAGTTCGGCTGGATTCCCGTAAATTGCGAAACTAGCTCGTTTACATAGATATATTTTTTGTCTTTGATGAGTGAAACTCCGCCAGGAAAGGAATTGATAATTAGGCGAAGTTCATTCTTCTGATTAAGCACGTTAAACCACTGGTTTGCATAATCTCTACGAACTAATGAAATTAGAATAAAAAATAGCATGAGCGTTGCAAATAAAAATCCGTTATTTAATTCTGACTCATTGTTCAGAATAAAAAACATTAGCGGTGCCAGCATCAGTTGAGTTCCAAACAGATAATAATCACGTTTTGAAAGAGCTAGACTATAGGATGCGGTCGCCATCATTCCGGAAAATATCATATGGATCAAAGTCAAAATCTTGATATCCGAATGATATTGATCTACCGATAGATAAATTAGAGCTGACCACAAAGATCCCGTGCATGCGATCAATACACTAAAAATCAGATGCCAAAGTCGATAGCCTATTAAATCAAAACTGGCCAAATGAATCCATCGAGTTAGACTCACTAGTAAAATTAAAGACACCAACGCAAAAAATTTCGCTTGAAACCCAAAAAGACTATACACAGTTACAAGAAGCAATAAGGAAAACAGGATATTAATGCCTATACCTAAAAAAGAACGATTCTTCGTTTCTAATAAAATTTCCCGATAAATCGAGTACCTTTTCGACAGATTTTGATTCATATCTTATATTGTAGTTATTAAATCTAAACTCAAGTCAAAATCCCTAATAATCATCTCAAAATAAAGCAAACAAAGTACTTAGGTCTTAAGTCAATAGTCCGATAAGAAAACATGCCTAAATTCATGCTCAATCTACTATTGCTGGGATCAATTTCTGTGCTGATTTCTTGTTCGAATGGTGGCGGTGGTGACGATTCGTCAGCTACACCAACAGCTAGCGAGACGACCAATTGTCTAGATGTTCGCAGTTACGCCGATGCATTGACTCTTTCAGGAAACGCTAGCTACCAATATCGACCGATCACCACAACAGCTACAAATCAGGGCACGATTTACGCACTATCAGGCAATCCAGCCACTGCCGTAATTCCTTACGCAGAAATTGAAGTTTTAAATGGTAATGGTGATCAAATTCAATGCGGCAATACAGATGAGAACGGTAATTTCTCACTTCAAGTGAGCAAAAACACTGGTACAGTTCGTGTGCGTGTTCTGTCGCGTGCTTTCAATTCTAAAATTAAATTAAGCGTTTTAGAAGAAACGAACTTGAATCAACCCTACTCTATCGAAACAAGCGCTACCGCTGCTACCAGTGACATTGGTGGTTTATCCGTGTTAGCAAAAGCCCGCATGTCAGAAAGTGCTAAAATTGAAGGCGGCGCTTTTCATATTTTGGCCTCTATTTATAAAGCAAACCAGTATATCCGCACGCAAACTAATGATGCCAATTTCGTTGCTGAAAAAGTAACGGTCTATTGGAAAGCAGGATTTAATCCTTATGCATATTTTGGTTACCCAAACAATTTGTTATCATTCTATAAACCGGGTGAAAGAAAACTATTTATACTTGGTGGCAAGGACGGCAACGTTAGCCAAGCCGATACTGATCACTTTGACACAAGCGTTGTATTACACGAATATGGTCATTTCCTTGAAGACGTTTATGGCAAAACAGATTCTCCGGGTGGATACCACAATGGTGACGCTGTTATTGATCCACGTTTAGCGTGGAGTGAAGGTTTTGCTAACTTTTTTCAAGCTGCTGCCCAAGGTATTAATACCTATTTAGATACTGCGGGATTCTGCAATGATTCTGCCGAAACAGGAACATGCACACAAAACGTATACTTCCGATTAAGTGAAGACGGAACAAGCACTCTTTATGATAGATCAACCTTAGCAGGTGAAGGTAATTTCCGCGAGTTATCAATTACTCGTACACTTTTCAAAATCGTGCAAAATGCATCTTCAAGTTATCCTTATGGGGCAGGGATTCCGTTCAAAGAAATCTGGAATGTATTTACAGATTCTGTTAATGGATTTCATTCTAGTAGTAAAGTTTTTCGCTCGATGCATTTGTTAACGTCACGTTTAGATCAAATCATTACGGCTTCCTATTCAGGCAATACCACATATTGGACCGCGGTTCTAAATAATGAAAAACAATCAAAAACATTTGCAGAATACAATAATACATTTTCTGAAGTAGCTTTGAATTCATGTGCGACTCGTGAACTAAGCCCTGTTGCAGACAAAACCACATGCTATGGTTCAACATGCCCTATTTACAAAATGTCGAACCAGTTACGCTCAAATGACTTCTATCGCTTAGAAGTAACTCAACAAGATATCGATGCAAATGCAACGATCCAAATCACATACTTCCAGTGTGCGGCGTATCCGACTGGTCCCGCAAACCCAAGTGGTCCTGGTGATTCAGGTTGCACGGTATCTAATAACGTCGATCTAGATCTATATTTATACAAACAAGGCTATACTTACTTTGACGACTACAAGGAAAAAGAATCAGGCTTACAAAGTTCAGACATTGTAAAGAAAAGCGCCCGCACTTACGGATCACTTGAATCTGGTAGTGAAGGTTTTGGTCTGAGTCAGCTGACTGCTGGCACCTATTTACTAGATGTTAAAGCAAATACATATGGCAAAAGCTCGGCAGCGGTAGGTGAAACTGCTCGTTATCGAGTTCAAAAAATTTCAGGATCAACACAGAGGGATTTATGTCCACAAAATTAAAAATGTATAAAACTCGTATATTGCAATTCGTTTTTGTTTTTACGGCCATGTTCGGTCTAGGCTATGCATCGGCAGACTACTTAATGCAATCATCGGCCTCTGGTAAACAAAGTCCCACACTGACTTCGTTGTTGTTCAATGCGAAAATGGGTAAATCACTGTCTTTTGTGAACGTTCAATTAGAAGCACCAGACATTGCAGACAACCCAAATGACGAAACAGAAATCACGGGCTATATCACATTATTAAAGTCTTCAAATAATGTGGTGACATACCAATGGTTATTACCAGAAGGCGTATCCATTGTTGACGGTGATATAGAAGGTCAATTGGAAGGCGTTTATGCTGAGGAACCAGTCGAAGTATCCATAATAGTTAAAGGCTATTCAAATAATGAAAAAAAACTAGTGACGTTGACGGCTGGAACAGTCATCGGCGATACGCCGGTTAGCAACGTCGCTTTGATTTCAAGTCGTCCAGAAGATTCTCAAGAATTTATTGCGAAACAAAAATTCGAGGCCTCTAACGCTGACAAAATTCAAAAGTTAGAATTTTCCAGCGAAAGCCCTCAAGACCTAAGATCTCAAGAGCCTAAAATTCAACGCTAGACTAAAAAGTTTCTAGCGGCTTACTGTACAAAGAATACGACCAGCGCTCAAGGTAGCACCTTGGGCGTTTACTTTTTTGAATGTACCGTTGAACGCGTAATCATGAGTTATATCGGCTCCTTCATACAAAGGAACTTCTTCACCAGTGATATCTAAAAGAAACTTAGATTTTGCTGTTTGTATAACTGCAGTTCTTGGTAGCTCAGCTGTTAAATCATCAACACGATCATCAAAATGAATGCGTTGACCACTGAAGGCTACCGTAGTAGTCGCCTCGGAAGCTTCTTCAGAGAACACGAAGCCTGAAATATTTTTTGTTAGTGAACTGATATTACCATTTTTGCAATCTTGAAATTCCATTACATAGAGACGTACATCATGCAACTCTTGTCCCTCATCAACGCCGTCCGGGTTGATGCAACTAATAGAAGGGATTGCAATTTCACCTGAACACTGTTTCCCTGCTTGCGCTATAGAAACATTAGAAGCGTGCGCAGATACTGACAAGATTAAAAACCCAATAACCGATGCAAAAGTTTTATTTGTAGTAAACATGATAAACTCCTATTTAAAAATAGAGATTTAGATTCGCTGTCTAATCTAAACTAGTTCTGCAATAAGTTCTTCTTTTTTGCATTTTTATCGTATTTTTATAGATGTTTCCGGTAACAAATTCACAAACGTCAAAAATTTTGACAAGCAAAAGCATTGGAGATTTCCTTGCAAGGACCGACCATACGCAATGAGGCCGGTAGAACGGCCGTTCCATTTCACGGCCATTATAGTTCGTTATAAAGGGATAACTTCGATCTGTTCATTGAACTGTTCACGCAAAATTCCTTCGATAGCCATCAGTGTTCCTGAGGTTGAACTTGGACATGTACCGCATGCGCCTTCGTAATGAACGTATAGCTTGTTATCTTCATATTTGATCACAGCTAAGTCACCACCATCACCTTGCAATCCCGGGCGAATTGTTTCATCCAAGATAGTTTCAATTTTCTGAACTTCCGGCGGTAAACTAGCTCTGGCCATCTTCTTTTCATCAACTTTAGTTTGCTTAGGATTATGGGCCGGCATGCGAGTTTGCAGAACAGAAGTCACATTTTTGTGAATTTCATCCGGTTCGGAATCAAATGTGTGAGTAATCGTCACAACATTCTGAAAAAAATGAACTTGTTTTACACCCGATATTTCAAACAAACTACGCGCTAATAGATTGTTTTCTGCTTCCTTAGGCTCGATGTAGGTCGCTTTGCCTTCATCAAGTACCGTTTTATTCAAAACGAATTTCCACGCATTCGGATTTGGTGTTTCTTGAATACGTACAAGTAAATCAAAATTTTCACTCATAATAAAAGATCCTTTGCCTTCTTCACGCTGGCCACAAACTTTTCCACATCATTCAAATCATTATAAATTGAAAACGAAGCTCGAACAGTTCCCACTGTATTAAAATACTTCATCAATGGTTGAGTACAGTGATGACCCGAACGTACCGCAACACCTTGCTGGTCCATCAAAGCCGCGACATCGGAATTATGAACACCTTTTAGGTTAAACGATAAAACCGGAGCCTTATTTGTTTTGCTTCCGTAAACAATCACATCGCCTAGCTTTTCTAATTCACTGGTTGCCGCGCTTAGTATTTTATCTTCATGCGACCGCAGCCAAGTTTTATCAATGGAGTTAAAGAATTGGATCGCCGACATCAAACCCACTACGCCTTCAATGTGCGGAGTACCTGCTTCGAATCTGAATGGCGGTCTATGAAAGGTCGTTGCCTGCTCAGTTACCTCTAAAATCATCGATCCACCAGTTTGGTAGGGAGGCATTTGTTCTAAGAGTTCTTGCTTGGCATACAACACACCAATACCTGTTGGACCGAATAGCTTGTGACCCGAGAATACCAGAAAATCGCAATCTAACTCCTGCACGTCAATTTTATGCTGGGAAACCAATTGAGCCGCATCCACTAAAACTTTAGCAGAAACTGACTTTGCGATCGCTACGATCGCCTTTAGATCGGTGAATGTACCTAACGTATTTGAACAACCGGTGACGGTGACTAATTTAGTTTTTGCACTCACTAGTTTTTTAAGCTGCTCAAGATCTAATTGGCCATCTTCAGTTAGGTAAACGTATTTTAATACGACACCCTTTTCAGTTTTGAGAACATGCCAAGGAACTACATTCGCATGATGTTCCATGATCGTTAGGATAACTTCGTCACCTTCTTTTAAAAAATGACGACCGTACGAAGAAGAAACCAAATTTATCGACTCTGTCGTACCACGTGTAAAAATAACCTCTGAATCCAGTTTTGCATTGATAAACTCGGCTACCGTATGTCGGGCTTTTTCAAACTCATCCGTTCCTCGTTGGCTTAGAAAATGTGCCCCTCGATGTACGTTAGAATTATCCATTTGGTAATAGCGAGTGATACGTTCAATAACCGATATTGGTTTCATCGTCGTCGCAGCACTGTCCAGATAAACCAAATCATGACCATTCACCTTTTGGTGAAGGGTCGGGAATAATGATTTTATCTGTTTAATGTCGTTTAACTGCATAATTCTATTTCACTACCTTTAACTTTGCTTTTCTCTGCATTCCTAATTCATTTAGTAACTCTTTAGAAAAATGTCTTTTCAAAACATCAGAACCCATTCTTAAAACGATTTCGTTTAAGAAACCTTGCCCCAACAATTCAATCGCTTTGGGACGGCTGATTGAACGCGATTGAAGGTAGAATATTTCGTCTTCTTGAATTTTACCCATTGTTGAACCATGAGACGCTTTTACGTCGTCAGAAAATATTCTCAGGATCGGCTTGCTGTTTACCTCAACTTTATCAGATAACAATAGGTTTTGATTTAATTGAGCTGAATCTGTTTTCGCGATACCTTCAGCGATGAAAACAGTTCCTGAAAATACGCTACGTGATTCATCATCCAGAAGTGCTTTATAGACCTGTTCCGTATGGCAGCTACCCTTGTGATGATTGATGTAAGTTTGACTATCGCAATGCTGATTTTGCTTTAAATACGATGCGCCTAATACCTCGGCCTGAATATGTTCACCGTTTAATTCCAAAACAAATTCGTGACGAGTTAATTGCGCGTTCAAATTCAATTCAAAATACCGAACAGTTGCCGATGTTTCCACAGTGATACCTACGAAATCAAAATGATAAGCATTCGTACTTTGATTTATATGGTTTACAAGTTCAACACGGGCTTCTTTCTCTATGGCAAATGTAAACATACCATTCGTAAAATACCGAGCTTGATGTTCGCCTACATGCGAAAGCACAATTTTTGCCTCTTTGTTAGATTTAACGGTCACATTCACTTTCGGAGAGATCGCCAATGGCAGGCCATCCATTAAATGGGTTAAGTTCAAAATCTGAAGAGGCTGAGTTAAATCCGATTTAATTGTAATATCAATTGGGTTTAAGTTGTAAATTTCATTTAGGTGATGAATAGACACACTATCTACGTCACCTTGAAATGAAGAGTCTTTCTTTGTATTTTCGTTAATAAAAACAGTATTAACGTCAAATCTTGAAAGGCCTGACATATAGAATCCATTTAAGAAAACTAGCGTATGGCAGCCATCGATCATTTTCGATGAAGCTAATGCAAGAACACCATCAGGCAGTTGAGTTGGTGAATGACTCGCTGGCTTGAAATCATTTTCACTTAGGAACTTAAGCGATGTATTTCTCCAAGACTCTTGTTTGCGAGTTGGCAGACCTGATTTAACTAATTCTTCCTTATGACGTTGCTTCGAGTTCCAATCTGCGACGTGCGGGAACTTTTGAGCTTCCATTAAAAAAGAATCAAACGAATTTATAATATTCATTGCAAGAATCCGTCGTAACCATTTTTCTCAAGTTCCAGTGCTAATTCTGGTCCGCCCGTTTTTACGATGCGTCCTTGATATAACACGTGAATGAAATCTGGTTTGATATAATCCAATAAACGTTGATAATGCGTGATTAAAACAATCGCGTTGTTTTTAGATTTAATTTTGTTAACACCTTCAGAAACCACTTTCAAAGCATCGATATCTAAGCCCGAATCTGTTTCATCTAGAATAGAAAGACGCGGAGCTAATACTGCCATTTGCAAAATTTCGTTCTTCTTTTTCTCGCCTCCAGAAAAACCTGAATTTACTCCGCGCTCAAGGAAGTCCGGGCGCAGTGATATGATGTTCATCTTTTTATCTAGGTAACTTTTGAATTCAGCTTCTGTCAGTGGCTCCGACCCTTGGTGCTCAAGAATCGAATTAAACGATGTCATTAAGAAATTGAAATTGCTCACACCAGGAACTTCGACTGGATATTGAAACGCTAAAAAGATACCTTCTTTAGCGCGTTCGTCTGGATCCATGTCGGCGATATCTTTCGGCTGAAAATTAATATCGTATAGGATTTCACCACCCGTAACTGAATACGACGGATGACCCGCGATAACTTTAGAGAGTGAACTTTTACCAGAACCATTTGGTCCCATGATCGCGTGCACTTCACCTGCGTTCACTTTTAAATTTAAACCTTTTAGGATTTCTTTCCCGTCAACTTCGGCTTTTAGGTTTTTAATTTCTAACATTCTTTCTCCATTACCCTACTGAGTTTTCCAATTTCATTTCAATTAACTTCACTGCCTCGACTGAAAATTCTAGTGGCAATTGTTTGAACACGTCTTTACAGAATCCATTAACCAGCATTGAAATGGACTTCTCCATATTCAAACCACGTGATTGAAGATAGAAAATTTGATCTTCGCTGATTCTAGATGTAGTCGCTTCGTGTTCGATATGTGCTGTTTTGTTTTTTACATCAATGTATGGATACGTGTGCGCTGATGATTTTGAACCCACCAACATCGAATCACACTGCGAATAATTACGAGCGTTTTCCGCTGACGGCATAATCTTCACCAGGCCACGATAGGCATTCGATGATTTATCTACTGAAATACCTTTCGAGATAATCGTGCTCTTTGTGTTCTTGCCGATATGGATCATCTTCGTGCCCGTATCCGCCTGCATGTAGTCATGCGTTAGGGCCACAGAATAGAAAGAGCCTTCCGATTCATCACCTTGCAAAATAACTGACGGATATTTCCAAGTGATCGCAGAGCCTGATTCAACTTGCGTCCACGAGATCTTAGATTTCTTGCCTGCACATTTCCCGCGCTTGGTTACGAAATTGTAGATACCGCCGCGGCCTTCTTTATCGCCCGTGTACCAGTTCTGAACTGTTGAGTATTTAATTTCCGCATTATCAAGCGCAATTAATTCGACAACCGCTGCGTGCAATTGATTTTCATCACGTTGAGGTGCCGTGCAACCTTCTAGATAATTCACGTAGGAACCTTCATCCGCTACAAGCAATGTTCTTTCGAATTGTCCTGTTTCTTTCGCGTTGATACGAAAGTAGGTAGATAAATCCATTGGGCAACGAACACCTTTAGGAATATAGCAGAACGAACCGTCCGTAAATACAGCCGCGTTCAATGCCGCATAGAAATTGTCCGTGATAGGAACTACCGAGCCCAAATATTTCTTAACTAAATCTGGATGCGTTTTAATGGCTTCGCTGATTGAGCAAAATACAACACCAACTTTATCTAGCTCTTCTTTATGAGTCGTTGCTACCGAAACCGAGTCAAACACCACGTCTACGGCTACGCCAGAGATACGCTTTTGTTCTCCCAACGGAATACCTAATTTTTCAAAAGTTTTGATTAACTCAGGATCAAGTTCATCTAGTGACTTAGGACCCTCTTTTTTCTTTGGTGCAGAATAATAGCAAATATCTTGGAAATCGATGGCAGAGTATTTTAAACCGGACCATTTCGGCTCTTTCAATGTTTTCCAATGCGCGAACGCTTTCAAACGGTAATCTAGCATCCAGCTTGGTTCTTCTTTTTTAGAAGAAATCAAACGGATGATATCTTCGTTCAAACCTTTTTGAACGGCATCGGCTTCGATTTCAGTTTCAAAACCGTATTTGTATGCGTAATCCTCTTGCAAGGGTCCAGCTGATGCTGACTTCTTATTTTCCACTTATACCCTCATTCATCATTTCTACTGATTTCGCTGCTGGAATTTGACCCACAACGATGTCTTTTAATTTTAGACTGGAATAAAATTGTATTAATTTTTGGTTCAACGCTTGGACCGGCGATACGATATTGCAATGAGCTTGCACATCACAGGCTTCTTCTTTTTGCAGGCATTTTACGATTTGTGTTGGGCCTTCAATCATTTCTAGCAAATCATTGAAAGAAACACGGTTTAAATCTTTAGCGATCGAGTAGCCACCCAATGGACCGTACTCGGATTTTAACAAACCCTTTTGCGACAACGATTGCATCACGCGAGCCGTGACATCAAACGGTGTACGAAATTTATCGGAAATCTCTTTAGCTGAAGTTAATTCGCCGGGAATTTTCCCAGCCATGTACTTCAGGGCCACCAAAGCGTATTCCATTTTTCGACTCAATCGGATCAAGCAATTATCCTTTGCTAAAAATGCTATTGTTCGTTAGAGCTACTCATAAAAGTGCGTATGCAGCTGAAAACTAAATGAAAAGTTAAAGTTTTTCAACTTAAATACGTCTTTTTTTAACGTACATTGATTTTCTACAATGGTTGATATTGTTTAAATAAAAACAAGTAAACTCAATAACTTATGGATATGGATTCTAAATGCGGTTATTTTTGATTAGTTTAGGTACAGTAGTAATAGCGCTTTTAATTGGCTTGATCGTTCGCATGTGGGGCCTTTCGTTGCCTTATAAACCATTTGAGCATCCTTTCCTGTCAAGTGCCATGACCACCAACCGCCCCATCACTGTGGGTGTTTTCTCTAAAGATCATGTGCGACCTGACAGCAAACCGACCCTGACATGGATCAATGTTTATATGACCGCCGATCGCGTGTTGATTTCAGATTACAATTTTAATGTGGACGCATTCATGACTTGGGCGCGCGACAAAAAGAAATTCAAAGGCAAATTTGTTCACGGTTACAAACTGGCAGAACTAAATGAATTTTATGAAAACATAACGCCATTAGAAAAGGCCCTTCAAGTCATCACCACTGACCACTATATTTTAAATATTTTGTCGAACGAGACTGACATTCATAAAGACGTCATTAGTTTTGTTGAAAAAAATAAATTGGAAGACCGCATTCTCATTAATTCACCCGTCGACATTGTCATCAAAGCCATCAAGGAATTAAAACCGATGTGGGTATACGGAACGTCAATTCCCGAAGTCACTCGCCTGAAATCCTTTGCTACATTGGGTTTGGAGGCGGCTATTTCTATTCGCGGTGATGTTTTTATCGCTCCTATATCGTATTTGAATCGACCATTGGTTGATGAATCGATGATTACGGAAATGAGACGTCGTAAGAAATTAGTATTTCTTGGGCCGATTCAATCTGAAGCCGAAATGAAGTTAGCAGATGAATTAAAACCAGATGGTGTTATTTTTTAAACGTCTCGACGATTTGTTCAATCAGGTACCAATCCATCCAGCGATTATCGCCGAGTGGTGTTTTCGATTGGGAGAGATAGCCCAAATGCCCACCCGTCTTTTCAATCCTAACTTGAAAATTAGAATTAAATTTTTTACCTTCATACATTCGAAATGGAACTATCGGATCATCCTTTGCCATCAGTATGGTTACGGGTGATTTGATCGCATCTAAGCGATCGATTGTAGAACATTGCTTGTAGTAATCCCACGCATCCTTGAAACCGTTTAATGGCGCCACAAACAACTGATCGAAATCACCAAGAACCGCAAATCGCGGAACCTTCGTATTTCGAATCACCTCGCCCAAGCCACCTTTTTGTTTTTTCGCCAAATTCATGTTGGAAAGATGCAAAAGTCGAGCAAAGTATTTATTGTAAGCTAAGTTTTCTTTTTGTGCGATATTAATTGATGCTTGAGTCAAATCAATCGGTGCATTGACGGCGATGGTACACTTGATATCAATCTTATCTTCAAAACGAATCGCCATGTCGAGCACTGTATTTCCACTTAATGAAAAACCGACAACAATGATTTCACTACCAGGATAATTGGAACGAACCCAGTTTGCGGCCGCGTAAATATCTTCACCACGACCAGCATGGTAAGTCTTGTTAGCATACCCCACAGATTCACCACAGTTACGATGATTAAAACGTAAAACCGAAATATTTTTCTCTAATGCTAAACGAGTCATTCGCTTGATGTATTGCGATTCACTATCCCCAGCCAAACCATGAGCTAGCAAAACCCATTTTTTTTGATCACGCAGATGATATTTGATAAGCAATTTATCATCGTCTTCTAAACAGGAAATCAGTTTTTTATTTTCGTCATGAAAAGAAATTTTAGGCCCAATTAATGGCGCAGCTAAATGAGCCACTAATGTTTGCGAATGGCCTTCAGGCGCCCAGTAAGGTGGCGTTACCGTAGGAAAAATCATGTGAAATTATTATCTTATTGAACAGAAATCAGCAAGGGCTGTCCCATAATTTTGGAAATCTCGTTACGATCGATAATAAAAACGTATTGAGGTGATTCCATTCGAACATTCACTAAATTCCACTGCGTCGGCCATGAATCCGTTAAATTTTGAAATTTAACGTTAACTGGAATGTCCCCTTGAAAAGTCATCTCGCCATCCTGAGGCGTATCACCCATAATTTTTTTGATAGGGATAAGGGCAGCTTGAATTTTCGTCAAATTTTCAGAGTATTTGCAAGGGCCCGAGATCTCCATCGTGGACTTTCGACCGCTGACTGCTGACCCTTCCGCTTCAAAGACAGCCACTACTTTTTCGTAATACTCACAACCCAAAAATTTTTGCCCGTCTGAAGTTGAAAACGCAAAATGACCAAAAGAGATCCCAAAATTATCAGCGGTCTTAACCACTTCCAGGTCGCCCAGCATTTTTTGTTTCAAGGCTATATCTAAAGCATTTCCCTTTAAGTTAGTGAAATCGTAAGTCTGTCTAATCGCCGCCGGATCCCGACGTGTTGAAAACTTATCGTTCGTCTTCACAATGATTAACTGACCAATCGCAAATGCAAAAATTAAAACAAATATGGCATGAATCATAATAACATTCTAGACGATGCCGAATAAAAAGGATACTCTACTAAGATCTAGATTTCGACACCGGTTTAGGAAAGAATCAATATATGATGATTTTTAGCGAAAAGACAATTGCCCACAGACGTGAACGCCTAGAACCAGAATGGAAACGCCTGCTCACTCCGGAAGATTGCGTACTGGTCTTTTGCGGTGAACCTCACACGAAACCCGGGGGTTTAGATCAAACGTACCCATTCCTTCCACACCCTTCTTATTATTGGCTTTCCGGTTATCGCCGTAGTCATGGAGTTGTGTTCTACTCGCCGGAATTAGGTTGGAAAGATTTTGTCCAGCCTGTAACCCGCGATGAGAGCGTCTGGGAAGGCATGCAACCATTTACATTTAAAGGTTCAGACGCCAGCACTCTGCCCGCATTTTTAAAGCAGCATAAATTCAAAAACATCATTGGTCTGGGACAAATTCCAGCGTGGTTTGAAATTTCGCTAACACCAAATACGTCGCTAAAAATTTCATTGAAAGAAAAATTCGATCAATGCCGACGTATTAAAGACGCTGATGAAGTTAAACTCGTACGCGACTTAGCCGATATTGCGAATAAGGGTTATGAGAAAATTAAGTCATTTATTAAACCCGGTGTTACCGAACGTGAAATTCAAATTGAATACGAAGCCGAAATTCAACGTTATGGTTCACACGGGATGCCGTACGACACCATCGTAGGTTCAGGCTCGAATGCGGCTGTCCTACATGCGATCCCGACCGTAAAAAAAGTTCAAGAGGGTGAATTGGTTCTGATCGATGCCGGTGCTCAGATCAACGACTATTGCGTAGATATCACTCGAGTGTTTGCCGCTTCAGGGAAATTCTCTTCACAACAGCAATCTTTATATGATTTAGTTTTGAAAGCACAAACTCAAGCAATTGAAAATTGCAAAATTGGTATGGAGTGGAATCAAGTTCATCGCATCACCGCAAAAGTAATTGCTGAAGGTTTAGTTTCAATGAACGTCATGAAAGGCTCTGTGGATTCAATTTTAGATACCGGAGCCATCGCCGTATTTTATCCTCATGGTGTAGGACACTTGGTGGGTCTACGTGTCCGCGATACTGGGCATGAAGAAAACGTAAATCCAAAGTTTTACTGCGGAGCCCGTATTCGCGTAGACTTCCCACTAAAAGAAAACATGCTCATCACGGTTGAACCTGGTTGTTATTTTATTAAAACTCTACTTAACGATGCGACAAATCGCGAGAAATTTAAAGACTTTATTAACTTTAACGAAGCTGAAAAATGGCTTAACGTGGGCGGCGTAAGAATCGAAGATGACATCTTGATCACCCAAGGTACGGCGTCAAACTTGACGGCCGTTGTAAAAAAATAGGAAACGAAATGTTAAAATTGGTTCTTAGTTTTTTTCTTTTAGGTTTGATTGCACTGGCAGATCCTGCTCAACAAGTTATCGTTCTTTCCAGCCACAAAAATAAGAAGAAAGCTAAATTGGATTTGGCACCGCTGGAAAAAGAATTTCACTTCCATAAAGGTTATCCTAAATTAGTGGAATCTAAATCTATCGGTTTAGCCTCAGGATCATGGGTTTGGATTGCTGGTTATTGTATAGCTGACGAAACCGCGGTTTTTGCTCCCGATCACGGCAAACCCGCGACCGTCAATCTACCGTTAGATGAACAAAAATTTCTATTGAAAAAATTAAAGGCGATTCAAAAATCGACGTACGCAAAAACTGCAAAATCTGGCGAAAATACCTGCCCTATTGACAGATTAAAAACCGAAATTCTATTTTTATCCAAAGCGGGGCCATCCGCCACCGGCCACCGTTGGTCCAAAAAGCCGTTTTCATTCCCCGAGCTATCACGATTTGCAATTTATTTAAGCCCCGAGCAGGCGGAAGCCAGCAACTACCTTGCTTCTTACGGCTATAAATATATGCAGAAAGATGAAAATTTGCTGCAAATCATATACAGGAATGGCCAACCTTAACGGATCAAGGACCGCTTACGAAACAGCTTGAGTTTTAACGCGATTTCTCTTGAAAAAAAAGCGATGTGATGAGCAAATCAGTAGATTATGAACTCTACTAAAATGAAACAAAAAAATGAATTACGCTTAAACTTTATGAGACGTGCGATCGAGTTGTCGAAAAACAACGTCCTTTCATTAAATGGGGGACCATTTGGTGCTGTGATCGTCAAAGATAACGTCATCGTCGGTGAAGGCTGGAACAAAGTAACTACAAACAATGACCCGACAGCTCATGCGGAAGTTGAAGCTATTCGTCAAGCCTGCCAAAAATTAAATACGTTCAGTCTAGAAGAGTGCGAAATTTACACCAGTTGCGAGCCATGTCCCATGTGTCTTTCCGCTATCTACTGGGCACGAATCAACAAAATTTATTTCGCTAATACAAAAACAGATGCGGCTGGAATTCAGTTCGATGATGATTTTATTTATCAAGAAATTCCTAAGCCACTTGAAAAACGAAAAATACCAATGGAAGCTATGTTGCGCGACGAGGCACTTAAAGTATTTCAAATTTGGTCATCTAAAGTCGATAAGATCAGTTACTAAATCTCTTCTGAAATTATCCACAAAAGGATTTTATGCAAGTCAGAGACTATATTGTACTAACGATTAACGGAACCGTACACAAAATCAGCAGCGAACGCGCGTTTATGCCGTTTAGTAGCTTATTGCGATACGAAGTCGGTCTAACAGGTACCAAAGTGGTATGCGCCGAAGGTGACTGTGGTGCCTGCACAATCCTGTATCGACGTCATTCTACTGACGCCGATAAATTTATGTCCATCAATTCGTGTATCAGCACATCGTTCTTAATGGATATGTCGCATATAATTAGCGTCGAAGGTTTAGAAAAAAATAATCAATTGTCCGAAGTTCAAGATGCGATGGTTAAAAATTTTGGCGGCCAGTGTGGATTCTGCACACCGGGTTTCGTCATGGCCTTATCGAGCATGTTTGAAAACACGAAAAACATTTCCGAACAGAAAGTTAAAAACTATGTAACGGGCAATCTTTGCCGTTGCACTGGATACCAGCCTATCATCAATGCGGCTATGGCCGTAGACACCAAAAAAGTCGCGCCATTAAAGTCATGTTATAACTATGAAAAACTGACCAAAGATTTAGAGGCCAACCAAACAATACCGATTAAAATTACTGTGGGTGAGAAAGAATTTTTTGCGCCCACTACATTAACTCAAGCGGCTGAATACAAAAAATTACATCCTAAAGTTCGTATCTTTTCTGGCGCGACCGATATCGGTGTTCAAATTAACAAGGGTAAAAATCCCGGCATTAATTTAATGAGTCTGCATTTAATTCCTGAAATGTACGCGCTGAAACAAGACGCTGATCAAGTGATCGTTGGCGCGCGGGTAAATTTGACAACACTTCAAAAGTTTCTAGAAGGTCGCAGCCCTAAGTTTGCTGAGTTTTTAAATATCTTCGCATCACCTCAAATTAAAAATGCGGCCACCCTTGTGGGTAACTTAGCCAATGGGTCACCCATTGCAGATACCACACCCTATTTGTTAACAGCAGATGCCGTCGTAGAACTGTTCAGCCCAAAAGGTCTGCGTAGTGTGCCACTCACTGATTTTATCAAAGGCTACAAAAGTTTTGATTTAAAAGATGATGAGTTTATCACAAGTATTCGTTTTAAAATTCCAAACTCTCAATCAAGTAAGATAGGGCTATTCAAAGTCTCGCAGCGACGTGATTTAGACATTTCATGTGTCAATTCAAGTTTTGTTTTCCAAACTCAGAACAAAAAAATCGAAAAAGCCAAAATTGCTTATGGTGGCGTTGGTCCTAAGGCCCTACGTCTGTTTGATGTGGAAAAAGTTCTGGAAGGACAAGAAATGACGTCGGCTTTGGCTGATCAAGCAAAGCAAATGATTGCCGCCAGCATCACCCCGATTTCCGATTTGCGTGGATCATCTGAATTTCGTTCGAAAATCTGCCTAGATTTATTCGATCGATTTGTGCAGGAGAATTTCTAATGAGTAAATCCGCCTATCACGATTCAGGACGAAGTTACGTAGTCGGAAAAGCCGAATACATAGATGACCGCCCCTTGGTTCATGGCGAAGTATTCGTGGACGTGTTTTATAGTCCCGTGGCTTATGGCAAAATTAAGAAACTAGATTTCACTGCGTGCTTGGCCATGCCCGAAATATTGGGTGTTTATACGCACAAAGATTTAAAGCACAATTTGTGGGGTTCAATTTTTCACGATCAGGTTTTCTTGGCGGAAGACCAAGTTCAGTATGTCGGTGAACCGATTGCCATAATAGCCTCAACAAAACGGGATATCTTTCACGAGGCCAAAGCGAAAATCAAACTAGAGATCGAAGAACTAGAGCCCACTCTTGATTTACAAAAAGCGATCGATACTAAATTTTTCATCGGTCCTTTGCGTACAATTCAGCGAGGTGATGTCGACGATGCATTGAAATCGGCGCCAAATAAACTAAAAGGGGACATCGAGATCGCGGGCCAAGAGCATTTCTATTTAGAATCTCAAGCATCCATTGCTTACCCTAAAGAAGACGATCAAATTGAAATTCATTCCTCGTCTCAACATCCTACGGAAGTTCAACATCTAGTCGCCGAGGCTTTAGGTTTACGACATCACCAAGTTGTATGTGTTGTTAAGCGTATGGGCGGCGCATTTGGAGGCAAAGAATCTCAAGCGGCCCCTTTTGCCGTATTTGCGGCACTTGTGGCACAGAAACTAAAACGCCCGGCACGCATCATTTTGACTAAAGATGATGACATGATCATGACAGGCAAACGCAATCCATTTAAAAATTTCTACGAAGTGGGTTTTGATAATTCAGGGAAAATCACGGCTTTGAAAGCCGAGTTATTTTCTGACGGCGGCGCCTACGCCGATCTATCGACCGCCATTATGGAACGCGCTATGCTTCATTTAGATAACGCCTACTTCATTCCTAATTTTAAAGTGGCCGGACAAGTTTGTAAAACTCACACGGCTCCCAATACAGCATTTCGTGGATTCGGCGGCCCCAAAGGTGTTGCCACTATCGAATCCATTATTGAAGACATCGCTGTTTTTCTGAAAAAAGACTCTTTAGAAATCAGAAAAATAAACACATATCAAAAAGACCAAACGACTCCTTATGGGCAAAAAATAGAAGATAGTGTTTTGCCGCAACTATTTACGGATATTGAAAAACAAACGCAATACAAACAGTGGCGCAAAGAAATAGACGACCACAATGCCAGTCATCATTCGACGTATCGAGGTTTGTCCGTAACAGCAGTAAAGTTTGGCATTTCATTTACAACTCGTTTTTTAAATCAAGGTAGTGCGCTTGTGAATGTGCACATGGACGGATCCGTTCAGGTGTCTACAGGCGCCACCGAAATGGGCCAGGGTGTGAATATCAAAATCGCACAGGTCGTTGCGGAATGTTTTTCTATTCCTATTGAAGATGTAAAAGTAATGACGACATCTACCGAGAAAATTCCAAATACGTCAGCAACAGCAGCCTCTAGTGGTAGCGATATCAACTGCCAAGCGGCTTTAACGGCCGCACAAGGTATACGCGAACGACTAGCCAAGGTGGCCAAGGCCATGCTAGCGCGCCCAAAAGCGTGGCGTGGTAAACCCACCGCCGGCGCCGGTACCGCTCCAGAAATTCAAATCGAAGCCGTTCAACATTGGCAAACGATCGAATTTCAAAATGGTCAAGTGTACGATAATTCAAATCCGAAAGAAACCATCGCGTTTAGTGAACTCGTTTTAGAAGCCTACTTAAATCGTCAATCGCTAACTCAGCAGGGTTATTTCAAATACCCCGGAATTTTCTATAATAAGGAAACTGGTCAAGGTAGCCCATTCTTCTATTTCACTAACGGCGTAGCGGCCAGCGAAGTTTCAATCGATCGTTACACAGGTGAATTAAAAGTGTTACGCTCGGAAATCCTGATGGATCTAGGACGTCCAATTAATGAGGCCATCGATCATGGGCAAGTAACCGGTGCCTTTGTACAAGGAATGGGCTGGGTAACTACAGAAAACTTATTCTATAAAAATGGTCGACTGCTGTCGAACACACCAAGTACTTATAAAATCCCCAGCGTGCAAGATATCCCGCGCGTATTTAAATGCCATCTCATTGATAATCAAATTAATGTGCGTAACGTTCGCGCCAGCAAAGCGGTCGGTGAGCCGCCACTTTTACTTGCGATTTCCGTTTGGTCGGCCGTGAAAAATGCACTCAGTTACTATAAACCAAAAAATGCCGTCGCCAAACTAGATAAACCTGTGAAATTGAAAATCCCGGCCACTCAAGAGCAGATTTATATGAAAATGAAAGAGTTAACGCCGTGACCGTTTGGCTTGAACATCTGAGTGATGTATCCCGCAGTCATACAGATCACGTGATCGTAACCCTGGTAAACGTCCGAGGTAGTGCACCTCAAGAAGTCGGTGCTAAGATGCTGGTGACCAAAGAGGGATTACGATTTGGAACCGTAGGCGGTGGCAAAATTGAAGGGTTTTGTATCAAACGCGCTGTTGAAATGCTGCAAGCGAAATCGGCTCCTTCAATGGGAACTTATAATTTACAGACTGATATTGGAATGACCTGCGGTGGTGAGGTCAGCGTATTTTTTGATACGCAGTTCTTTAGTAATTGGTCGGTGGCGATCTTTGGTGCAGGACATGTTTCGCAGGAACTGTGCCGAGTCATGCAAACGTGGTCATGTCAGCTACAAGTTTTTGATAACCGCAAAGAATGGGTAGATAAATTGCCAGATTCATTCAACATAAAAAAAATTCAAACAGACAATTTGGCAAATCATGTAGACGCATTACCCGACGGAACTTATTTAATGTCGCTGACTCAAGGACATGCAGCCGATGTTCCCGTTCTAGAGAAAGCCCTGAAGCAGCATCAACGTTTTTCATTTCTTGGCGTTATAGGCTCAAAACTTAAAGGTGAAAAGATCAAAGGTGAACTGCGCAAGCTCGGGGTTTCCGATGAGGCTCTTCAGCGACTACATTGCCCGATTGGGCTAGATTTCGGTGACAACACGCCGCCCGAAATTGCCATTAGTATCGCTGCGCAGATACTATCGTATAAATCTAAATTATCAGAAAACAAAGGATCGTAACATGATTAGTACTCATATTTTGGACATCAATTTGGGCATGCCAGCTAAAGATGTCACTGTGACGTTAGAAAAATTAAATGGAAATCAGTGGTCACAAGTAAAACAAGATAAAACTAATAGTGATGGACGAATCAATTTTGATTGCCCCTATGAAATCGCGCAATACCGTTTAACTTTTGAAATTGAAAACTACTTTAAGAAGCAAAATCTAACTCCGTTTTTTTTAGCTGTACCCGTTGCGTTCAATATCACAGACACAAACAGAAAATACCACGTGCCTTTATTGTTAAGCCCATATGGTTACAGCACCTACCGAGGCAGCTAGTACTATGAAATCCTTTTTTGAAATCGAATATTACCACGACTACATCCCAGCTCCTCTAGCGGATCATTTATTAAAAAATGCGACGGCAATTAAATCCGTAAATGGAATGGTGGAAGTCGGCGAAGGCGGAGGATTAGAAACTCCGTCCGCCTTGAAATTTCTTTCTGATTTGTACCTAGAAACAAAAGACGATTTAAAAAAGGTTCTTCAGCAGCGTCGCATCGATAGAAAATTTATCGATGAACGGGTAAAAGCGTGCTCGGATTTTAATACATCGCTTGAACGTGAAATTACCGACAGTGATTATAAAACAATTATTGGTTTAGAGGATCATCAAGGTCGCATTGTTCTTGGGGCAAAAGACAAACATTACCTCGGCCCCAAGGGTGCTCAGGTGGCTGCAATCCCGCCGTATCTGCAAGGACCTCACGTAACTCTGTTTGGCCCTCCGGATAGCGCGAAATTAGCTATCAACGCTATGAATTCCTATCATCGTAAAATAAAAAACGAGCCCAAAATTGTCGAAGAGTTATTGAAAACTCAAAAGTTCAATCCTAAATGGGGCGCCGATGACGAAGATTCTAAAACACCAATGCGGGCCGATCTGATTGATGCGGCCGTTAATTTGACGGCGTGTTTTGACGGCACTCTAAAAGTCAGCGGCGATGAAAAGAATTACGAACTAGAAAAAGGTCACTTGGCTTTGCCGATTAAACGTTTTCCTGGTTTAGCATTGCCATGTACATTTTTATTTCAAGATAGAAATCCTATTCCGTTGCACCTGTATGATTTCGCTTTGCACTTGTATAAAAATTGGAATCGTCCAGAATCACTGTGCTTTTATGTACCCAAACTGGAAAATGAAGAAGAAGCGGCTTACCTGGCGAAAATGATTTCAACGGCAGAAAGCAAAATAAAACAGCAATTCCCTAGTTATCAGTTAGGTACTGTTCGTCTAATGATTGTTCTTGAAAATCCCCGCGCCATCTTACGTGTGAACGAAATTATGGACGCACTTCACCCTTACTTTGTCGGCGCTTCCCTGGGCTGGCATGATTTCTTGGCTTCCACAGCACGAATTTTCAAAGAAGACTCACACTACAGAATTCCGGTCAAAGCGGACCCTAACATCGTCATTAAATACATCAAAGCCTCACATCACCTGCTTGCCAAAGTAGTTGGCGGGCGAGGCGGAATCAAAGTCGGCGGCATGTATGGTATTTTGCCACTCGATACGGATCCGCAGTCCCCTTCATTTCAAATGACCTTACTTGGCTTCATAAAAGACGTCGTTACACAAATGAAACGCGATCTATCAGGATTCTGGGTCGCGCATCCTGATTTTGTGCGCTTGGGTTTAGCGCTGGTCGAAGCATGGCGCCAACATAGCGCTGGCAACAGTGCTGGACTTGATGAACTAGTGACGTCGCTGCTGCAACCCAAGTATCACAAACAAATTTTGGATTTCATTCACGGCGCTGACATTGAAGGACTATCAGAAAACGATGAAAATTATGTTCGTTCGTTGATCGTGGCCGACATCAAAGAATCTGATTTTATTGCTAACAATCACCCGGATGAAATTCGCTACAACGTGTTTCAATCCTTGCAGTACCTTACAGATTGGTTAAGCGGCAATGGCTGTGTGGCCCTGCCGGCGCACGTAAATGGAGTTTCCGTTCGAGTGATGGATGATTTGGCGACCGCTGAACGTTCCCGCTGGGAAGTATGGCATGAACTTTACCATGGCCGATTTGATAAAGCTGAATTTATTAAAATTGTTCACGAAGAAATGCACTTCATACGCAAAGACCTATCGAATCCAGATAAGATCGTTCAGGTAAAATACACGGCCGAAACAGCCCGTTGGTACCCGATCGCAATGAAACTCATGCTGCAATTAATGACAGATCCTAAGCCGCCCGAATTTGCAACCGAGTTACTTTTGCCTTTTACTATTAAATCAATCCGCGATTCACAGAACCCCTGGACGACAGCACAAGAATTGATGCCGGGACGATTCAAGCTAGATGCCTATATCGAGCGTTTAAATTATTATTTCGAGCATTGTGGATCGCTGGCATTTGCGAAAACCATGGCTCAGGGTTTTGTTTTAAACACAAAGCACGCAAAAACAATTATATTATCCTTTTCGAAACAAGACATCATCGACGCCGCTTATTTTCATGGAAATATAGGCGAAGCCAAAAAAACCTTGGATTCACAAGCCGCATCCGAACAGCAAAAAGTCTTAGCTGGAGACGAAACCAAACGCCAAGAACTTTTAAATCTAGGCAGCGAATATCTAAAGAAATTTGGATTTAAATTTTTAATTTCGGCTAAGGATAAATCAGCAGATGAAATTTTGAATGCTCTTAAAATGCGCCTACAGAGATCATTTCAAGATGAAATCGGTGCCGCTCGGGAGGCATTGTGGGAAATCACTCGCAAACGTATGATCGAACACCCTCTAGATCACGTGCGAAATAAAATTTCGGATTTATTAGAAAAATACAAGATCGTAGGTGCTAGCGTTTCTATTAACGCGTTTGATTCGACTCAGACATTAAGCTTTGGTGAGCGTCGTAAAGGCGAAGGTCATGTGCAAGCCGATACGATGTTTGAAATCGCTTCATTAAGTAAACCTTTGGCCGCGGCCTACTGTTTAGAGTTTTTCAAAAAAAATAATATCGCTTTAGATTCTTCCGTAAATGCATTGCTTGCAAAAGCAGGTTCTTCATTTAGGCTCAGCACTGATGCGGTTCAATTGGAGCACCTTTTAAATCACACGGCATTAAGTGGTCACTATGTTCAAGGACATCCGCTAGGAAAACCAATGCCAGTGTGGCAAGATCTGCTCAAAGATGTAAAAGTGATTAACGAGCCCGGCAAGAAATTCAGTTACTCTGGCGGTGGATTTTTGGTTCTAGAACATTTAATTGAATCCATCACAAAGAAAACCATTCAAGAAATTTCATATCCCTTCTTTGCCGAAATGGGGCTTAAAAACCTAACGTTTAATTTAAAAAATATTCCGGGCAAAAACTATGCATGCGGCTATTTTGATGGGCAGAAAGAAGTACCAGGCACCCGATTGCAATTTCCCGCGTTTGCGGCAGGTGGATTGGGTTCTTCTGCTGATATGGCCCAATTCTTGGTCCATTTGACTCGTGCGTATCAGAATCTTGAAGGCTCCGGTTCTATTTCACACGATACGGCCGCTTTGATGCTGCATGGTCGTGACAAAGGCAGTTTTGAATTCATGGGGGCCCTCATGGGTCTAGGAATATTTATTGCCGAAGCCGGCGAAAACAAAATCGTCATTCATCAAGGTGCCAACGAAGGTTTCCGCGCCTTGTTCATGCATTGCTATGCGGGACCTGATCAAGGATTGGGTTTTGTTATTTTTGCTAACGGCGACAACGGTGCCGTACCGTTTATCGCTGAAGTTGCACAAGAATTGATTAGAACATTGAATCTGAGCGGAATTTCCTTTGATAAATTCCACACTGAATTTGATCCCAAAAAATTCTCGCAAGAACAAATTGTGAATCGAGGCTATAAAGCCCTTATTTTTGATGCCTTCATTCCGTGTCGTCCAGATCCCATTGTTGAAACAGGACCCGTAGATCCATTAGCACAATACAATTTGGCAGTGGGTGCAAAAGTAATCTCAGTTACGGATGAACGATTTGCTCAAGCTGATAACCTATTCAGTTCGTTTCAGCCCATCTTTGATCCGCAGTTGTTTTGTGCTCAGGGTAAAGTGATGGATAGTTGGGAATCCGTACGCCACAATCCCAGCGATCGTCACACACTTGAATTTGAAATGAAGAAGGCGGGACCTATTCGTTACATTCAAGTTTCCACCAAATACCATGATGGAAATCAAGTCGAAGCGATTGAGTTATACGGCTACGATGAAGCGGCAAAAAACTGGGATTTGATACTCCCAAAGAAGAATCTAGTTGGCCACGGTGTCGTGAAAATTAAACAAACCAGTCCTCTCAGCGAAAAACCGTATTCAAAAATTAAAGTGAATGTATTTCCTGATGGGGGATTATCTCGTTTAGGTTTGTACTCTGAGCTTCCTTCGGAAGAGGCGAAAAATTATAAGCTCTTCGAAGAAGCCACCGCTACCCGGTTTACTGAAGTTATTCCAAAATCTCATAAACCACTGACTATTCCTTATGCCGCTTCGGCGCTAGAGACCGAAAAAAATATAAAACGACTTATGGATAAAAAGCGTCCGATCAATCTGGCCTCTGCTGCGTTTGGAGGTTGTCTGGTCAGCGTCAGCAACCAACATTACGGACCGGCCGATCAAGTTGTTTCCCCGTTTCCTCCGATTCACATGTTCGATGGATTTGAATCCGCCCGCAGTCGTAAACCCGGTCATTTCGAAGAACTTGTTTTAAAACTTGGTAAACCGACCGTGATAAAAAGAGTTGTTTTAGATTTTAAATATTTCGTGAACAACAACCCGTCTGCCATCAGCCTAGAGGGCTTGAAAAATGGACAGTGGGTTGAACTGGCTGCCAGAACCACGGTAAAAGCATTTGCCGGAAATAAAAAAGAATTTTTAATTTCTAATCAAGAAACGATAGAGCAGATTAAGGTGAAAGTTTTCCCAGACGGAGGAATTCATCGCGTGCTGGTTTACTAGCTACTGTTTCTTCATCCAACTGACCAAAATTTCACGCTCACTATCCGTCATGCCCGTCAAATTCGCCAGCGGCATGACTTTGTTTTCAACTTGCTTGATAATTAAGTCTTTGTGTTTTCTGAGCTGATCTTCGGTTTCAAGAACGACATCTTTCGGGGGAACTTTGAAATTTTCATCGGTGTTATGTGTGCTATGGCATCTTTGACAACGGGCCTCGACTATGTTTCTTACGTAGGCGTAATCCATATTATCTGGCACGGGCATGGAGGAATTGGAGCTTGATTTTACTTGAATTGAACTTACGAAAACAAGAGCCATCAGTCCAATCGCGGCAGGAATCAGCAGCCAACGCTCTTTCGTGTTTTTAGTTACCATTGTATGACGAACCAAAGCGCCCGACACACTGAGGATAATTAACAGCACCCAATTGTACTGATGACCATAAATGCCCGGGTAGTGATTGCTCAGCATAATGAACAAAACAGGAAAAATAAAATAGGTATTGTGAACAGATCGCACTTTAGATTTCAAACTGACAGAATAATCGGGAACTTGTCCGGCCAAGGCTTCTTTAAGCATTTTGGCTTGTCCAGGAAGAATTCGAACCCATACGTTCAACAACATCAAGCTTCCCATGATTACGCCCATCAATATGAAGGCGCCTCGCCCACTGAATATTCGCGTTAATCCGTAAATCATAGCGACGAAATAGCACAGCGAAAGAAAAATACTTATCGCTTTTACTTTGATCAGATTTGCATTCCATATCAAATCATAAACAAACCAAGAGCCAATAATTAAACCCAAACTTAAACCAATCGCTTGCCACTGAGTCAATGCCAGGGCTTCAGGATTAATCAGCAAAGTCGCGCCTTTTAAGTAATACAAAAAAGCAAAAAGAAAAAATCCCGTGATCCAGGTTAGGGTTGCTTCCCATTTGAACCAATGAAGTGTTTTTGGAATTTCACCAGGATAAATTTTTCGTTTGTCCACTTGGTAATAAAAGCCGCCATGAACCATGTAGACTTCACCTTCGACATTATGACGTGGCTTTTCGGGTGGCATAAAACTGCTATCAAGCCAGATAAAATAAAACGAACTACCGATCCAGGAAATACCGGCCACCAAATGAGAAAAGCGTAAAATGTATTCGATCCAAAGATCAATTGTAGACGTCATTCGACTAGTATTAACAATCTAGTTTTCAGCTGTCAGCAATAAATTGGATCTGTTTTAGCAGTCTTTATGACGAAAGCATTTCACGGTGTGATCGTTGACCATACCTACCGCTTGCATATGCGCGTAAATCACGGTTGAGCCTACAAATTTAAATCCACGCTTTCTCAGATCTTTTGAAAAAGCATCAGATTCTGGAGATGTCGCTTGAAGGTCACTCATACCTTTACGTTTTCTATTGATTTGTTTTCCACCCACAAACTGCCATGCATATTTGTCAAAGCTGCCGAATTCTTTTTGGATTGCTAAAAATAATTTAGCGTTATGAACTGCTGATTCTACTTTCAAACGATTACGAATGATGCCCTCGTCTTTTAGTAAAGAATCGATTTTGGCTTTTGTGTATTTAGCTACTTTCTTTGGATCAAAATTGGAAAAGGCTTTAGCGTAACCTTTGCGTCGTTTTAAAATAGTGGCCCAACTGAGTCCAGCCTGTGCACCTTCCAGTACTAAAAATTCATAGTGCTGACGATCGCTATGAGTCGGCAGACCCCATTCGGTGTCATGATACTTAGCCATCATTTCCGATCCGTTCGCCCACTCGCACCTGACGACTGCTTTTTGTTTTTTCATTTAGAAACTCCATGAAGATAATTTAATTGCTATAGGTTAAGCCTATAGACTGTCAAGCCAAGCCAAAGGCAATGAAAATACCAAAAGCTATTGAAGATTTTTTACATTTACAGATTTCAATGGCGGTTATAGGATCCGACTATGCTAGACAAAAAAGATTTTTACCAACTTTTAGAAAGCCGCAAATCCATTCGTAAATTTAAAAAAGATCCTGTACCAAAAGAAGTACTTGAACGAATTCTTGCCGGTGCGATGCAAGCACCTTCGGGTAAAAATCGACAAAACTGGGAATTCTTCGTTGTTCAGGGTCAAATGCGTGACCAATATTTAAAACACTCTCAAAAATCATGGCTCGGGATTAAAGATATTTTGAAAGAAAGATTGAAACCGTCGTTGTATGATTTCACAGAACGATTTTTCTTTACCCTCGGTGATGCACCCGTCTTGCTGTTTGTATTTTCAAATAACTCAGCCGACGAAAAATATCTGACCAGTATTGGTAGTGTGTACATGGCGGTTGAAAACTTGAATCTGGCCTGCGTGGTTGAAGGACTTGGTTGTTGCACGATGGGAGCCCCGCTAGAAATCAAAGACGACGTCATCGAATTCCTGAGGTTAAACGAAAATCCAAAAATTAAATCCGGAGAGCTGGAATTACTTTGCGGAGTTGTCCTTGGTTACCCCGATCACAATCCACCCAAAGCCCCTCGCCAAACCGAAGGCCGCGTTCATTGGCTCGAATAAGGTAATTTAGCTCATTATTTACCCAGTAAAAAGTTCTTAGATGCCTCCAATTCCACTGAAAATTCCGTAGATATCACGGATATTTATTGTCTTCTGGGCACAAAAGAACTAACTACTTTCTTCGGCCAACACCATTAGCTAAAGTGACGTATGAAACTGACTGATCACCTGAAATTGAATCCCTTTGTTATCGCTCCTATGGCGGGTATCACGGACCATTCTTTCCGCACATTTATTCGTAAGCTTGATAGCAGTGTGGTCGTTAGCGAATTGATCAGTGCTAATGGCCTTGAATACCACAATGAACGAACTTTCGAAATGATGGGTTATGATGAAGAACAGCGACCTGTCGGATTACAACTTTTTGGTGATGATCCTGAAATTCTGGCCCGTGCCGCCCAAGTCGTAGAACAAAAAGGCGTGGATTTCGTCGATTTAAATTTCGGTTGCCCCGTTCCGAAGGTAACTAAAAAAGGGGCTGGCTCAGCCATGCTGAAAGACTTGGTTATGTTGCAAAAAGTCCTCAGTGCGGTAGTAAAAGCCGTTAAAATCCCCGTAACGATCAAAGTTCGCACCGGCTGGAATCATGAAACCCTTAATGCCGATGAAGTCGGTCACATCGCCTACAATGAAGGCATCACTTGGATGGCGATTCACGGCCGCACTCGTTCACAAAACTACGAAGGCAAAGCAAATTGGGACTATATCGGCGAAGTAAAAGCTAAAGTAAAAATCCCAGTGTTAGGAAATGGTGATGTTTTAACAGCTGAGGACGCCGTCGGCTGGCTGAAAAAATACAATCTTGATGGAGTCCTTATTGGTCGCGGCGCTTTAAGAAATCCTTACATCTTCAAAGAATCCTTGGCTCTGTATCAAGGTCGGGATGAAAAGATCGACAAAGACTTCTATAATTTGTTAAACACCTTAAACGAAATGTATGCGCTGCGATGTAGTGACCGCTTAAGAGAGATTCAATTAAGAAAGTTTGCCGCTTGGTTCTCAACAGGGTATCCTGACTCCGCTCAATTTAGGAAAAAGCTATTTCAGTCTCCAAATGCAGAAAGCATCTTGGCAGAATCTAAAATTTATTTTTCTAATTTATTTAGCAAGACAAACCAAAGCCAAAACGAAACAGTTTTAAAAAGCCACGAAGAAGAAAAATTCCTCATGGGCGGCCACGGTTAAAAAAAGGTACCTCCTAACATTCTGAAACCCAGCGCATTAGACGCTGTGGGTTTCAGAATGTTAGGAGGTACCTTTTAAAATTTTATTTAACGTTTAAACGACAAATAGGAAGTACAGATGATAGACAACAAACATATTAGAAATATCGCCATTATCGCGCACGTCGACCATGGTAAAACAACTCTTGTGGATCACTTGATCAAGCAAGCCGGAACATTCCGTGAAAACCAACAAGTGGCTGAACGCTTGATGGATTCGATGGATCTAGAGAAAGAGCGTGGTATCACGATCGCGGCGAAGAACGCGTCTTTCCAATACAAAGACTACAAAATCAACATCGTAGATACACCGGGACATAGTGACTTTGGTGGTGAAGTTGAACGTATCTTGAACATGGTTGACGGCGCTATCTTGCTTGTCGACGCATCTGAAGGTCCACTTCCACAAACTCGTTTCGTTTTGAAAAAAGCACTTGAGCAAAATATTAAAGTTATGGTTTGTATCAACAAGATCGATCGTTCCGATGCTCGTATTCAAGAAGTATTGAATGAAGTATTCGATTTATTCATCGACTTAGACGCCACTGAAGAACAATGTGATTTCCACACTGTCTACGCAATCGCGCGTGAAGGTATGGCAACTCTGGATCCTAACGTTAAAACAGATAACTTAATCTGCCTATACGATGCGATCATCAATCTAGTTCCTCCTCCGAAAATCAACGAAGGTAACTCTCTACAAATTATGGTATCAAACATTTCATACAATGATTACGTAGGTCGTTTAGCTATCGGCCGTGTTCGTGCCGGTACAATCAAAGTGAATGACGAAGTTGTCGTAGTTCAAGAAAAAGGTCAGAAGAAATTAAAAGTATCTGCCTTATTCAGCTATCACGTAAATAGCCAGGTTCCAGTAAATGAAATCGGTGCCGGTGATATCGCGATCGTTGCTGGTATGGAAGATTTCACTATTGGTGACACCATTACATCAGCGGCAGATCCTAAGCCACTTCCACGTATCGCGGTTGAAGAACCGACTGTGGGAATGATCTTCTCTGTAAACAATGGTCCTTTCGCGGGTCAAGATGGTAAGAGCGTGACCTCGCGTAAAATCCTTGAGCGTTTAGAAAAAGAACTTCTTCACAACGTTGCGATCCGTGTAGAAAAAACTGAAAACACCGATTCATTCAAAGTTGTGGGTCGTGGTGAATTACAACTTGGCGTATTGATCGAACAAATGCGTCGTGAAGGTTACGAACTTTGCGTATCAAAGCCTCAAGTTATCTTCAAACAAGATGGCGCTACTAAACTAGAACCAATGGAGTCTGCAGTTATCGACGTTGAAGATGCTTACGTTGGCGTTGTGACAGAGAAAATGGGAACTCGTAAAGGTGTGATGATGAACATGGTCCAAAAAGGATCTGGTCGTACACGTCTTGAATTCAAAATCCCGTCTCGTGGTTTGATCGGTTACCGTTCTGAATTCTTAACTGACACTCGCGGTACTGGTTTATTGAATACTCAATTTGAAGGCTGGGAACCGTACAAAGGTGATATTATTTCTCGTAAAAATGGTTCTATGATTTCTGACCGCGGTGGTGTGACTACGGCGTATGCAATCTGGAATTTACAAGAACGTGGTGTGATGATCGTGACTCCGCAAACTCAAGTTTACGAAGGTATGATCGTTGGTGAGCATGCTAAGGAAAACAACTTAGTTGTTAACATCACTCGCGAGAAAAAATTAACAAACGTTCGTGCCTCTGGTTCTGACGAGGCGATTCGCCTAGTCCCAGTTCGTCCCGTAACTTTGGAAAAAGCAATGGAATGGATCACGGACGACGAGTTAATCGAAGTCACTCCGAAACACATTCGCATCCGTTGCCGCGAACTAGACCCACACAAACGTGGTAAAGCTGACAAAGAATAGTCTTGAATCTAAATTCAAATAACTAGAAACTAGAGAGGGTACCTCCTAACATTCTGGTACCCATCGTGTCATATATGATGCGGTGGGTACCAGAATGTTAGGAGGTACCCTCTGGAGTTTTATGAGTTTAGATACTGCTATCGAAGCTAAAAATGTCGTTAAGAAATATTCCGACTTTGTTGCGTTAGACGGTGTTAGCTTTGATATTAAAAAGGGCGAATGCTTTGGACTGCTGGGGCCTAATGGTGCTGGCAAATCGACGCTGATGAAGCTGATGTATTGCCAATCTCTGTTAACTGAAGGCGAATTGTATATTCTGGGCCTGAACGTTAAAACCAACTTCCGTGAAATTAAATCTAAAATCGGTGTTGTCCCACAGGACAACATGCTGGATGAAGATTTCACACTTTTAGAAAATTTGAAATTATTTGCTCGCTATCAACAAATGGAACCTTCGACCGTCAATGAGAAGATTTTCCATCTGCTACGTTTATTTAAATTAGAAGAATTTGCTAATCATCAAATCAGCCAACTAAGTGGCGGGACTCAGCGACGTTTATGTATCGCGCGGGCATTAATTCACAGCCCTGATTTGCTGTTCCTTGATGAGCCCACGACTGGTTTGGATCCACAATCACGCTTGTGGTTATGGAACTTTGTTAAGCAAATGAAAGAAATGGCTGGCACAATCTTGATGACTACCCACTATATCGAAGAAGCCGAAGAGCTATGCGACCGGGTCGCAGTTATCGATCATGGGAAAATATTAGCTATCGACTATCCGGCGACGTTGATTAAAAATCATATCGGCGAAGAAGTCGTTGAATTTCATTCTAATTCCGTCGATTTAAATTATTACATCAATCGACTAAAAGAAAATAAGTTTGAATATCAAGTGTACCACAACATGGTTTTGGTTTTTATCAAACCAGATCAGAATTCGCGCTTACTTCTTGAAATTATAAAAAGTGAAAAAGTAACACTTAGAAGGCCAACTTTAAACGACGTCTTTTTAAAACTAGCAGGATACAATTTACGAGATGTTTGATTTAGCTTATTTGAAATTACCTAAAATTCGCGAAGGCTATAAAAATATATGGCTACGTAATTTTTTGCACTTTAAGAAAACTTTTCTGGTGAGTTTCTTCTGGGTTATTTTGGAACCGCTGATGTATCTAGGCGCTATTGGCTATGGGCTTGGCTCTTATATTCAAACAATCAATGGACAAAGTTACGTGGATTTTTTCTTCCCGGGTTTACTTGCCTCTACGTCAATGATGGTTCCATTCTTTGAGAGCACCTATAATAACTATACGAAGCTTACGTTTCAGAAAATATACAACCACATGATGCTGACGCGTCTTGATTCGCACGAAATCGTGACGGGCGAATTGCTCTGGTCGACGTTTAAAGGATTTTTTGGGATTGTGGGCCTTGTTGTTATTGGAAGTTTTTTCGGCTTAGTTTCTGAATGGCAAATTATTTTGGTCGTATTACTATTAACTTTGAATAGTTGGATTTTTGCCGGTATCGCCATGACGATTACTTCCATTGCAAAAAACTACGATTCATTTATCTATGCAACCAGCGGCTTTCTGATTCCGCTGACTTTGATCTCTGGAATATATTTTCCTATCAGCCAAATGCCAATGATTTTGCAAATTACGACTTATCTTTTCCCTTTGGCTCATACGATTGAGTTATGCCGAATGCTTTTGAACGATGATTGGCATTGGTGGGGATACCTTCACTTTCTTTATTTGTTGGTTCTAGCCTATATATTCTTTATAGTAGCGCTTCACAGAATCACTAAAAAGCTAGTTACCTAAATTAGTTATCGAATTGAACATCACCTGAGGGTGAACCGTCCGATTCGGGATCTGATTGATCGCTGTTATCCGCCGAATCATCGCCGCTGCCGTCCTCTTCTACTGGCGCGTTAGCATTGTCCTGCTCGTCCATAGAATCAATCTCTGATATCTGATCGGGAGTGCTGTAGAAAGTCCTGAGTTTGTATTTGGCTGCCATGTATTGTTCTTCAGTAATACGATTGTACTGATACATATCACTGACGATGCGTCGGATTCGATTAAACACAAACGGGGTCAGCTTCTTTGTGTAAAACGATCGCGAATATTTTTTTGGACTTGGCAGCAACATCGCTAAGAACGCACTTTCCACCACATCCAATTGCGCCGGGGATTTCTTGAAATAGTGCATAGCCGCTGCCTTAACACCATAGATATCTTTCCCGAACTCTACCACGTTTAAATATTTTTCGAGGATTTCGTTTTTTGTTAAATGCTTTTCGATTTGCAAAGTAATGAACGCTTCGGTCAATTTACGAATTAACGTTTTATCTTTAGTTAAGTATAAATTTTTTGCCAACTGCTGACTGATGGTCGATCCGCCACGTTTGTATTTACCGCCGTCTAAATTTTCCTTCGCCGATTTTTCAATGGATTCCCAGTCAAAACCTTTGTGTGTGTAAAACGACGAATCTTCTGTCAAGATTACTGTTTTCTGCAAAACTTTTGAAATCTGATTCAGTGGTACATAGTTTTTACTGCCAGGACAAAGTTTTACTTCGTACATCTTAGTCGTAAAGCAAGACATCAAGTCTTTGCGATCTGGGATCAGCAGATAAACTCGGATCGCAAAACCCAAAAACAAAAAAAATATCAATGAAAAAGCGATAAGGATAATTTTTGTCGACTTCATATTAACTTATTCTCTCGCATCCAATCTACACTTTGCTTGATACTGTAATCCGCAGGTTTGAAATTCATTCCCAATTCGTTTCTTGCTTTGTCATTTTTGAACCAATGGAAAAGAGTCGCCGTCCATGCGTTTTCCTGACTTAATGAAACCGGCTTCCCTAAACTAGTTAACAAATCACCAGCTTTACCAATCATATGCAATGCGACGTTTGGCAAATAGATGGTCGGCGCAGGGACTCCTGCAAATCCAGCTATCTTTTCAAATAATTCTTTGATCAGAATATTTTCACCGGATAAAATATAGCGTTCTCCATTGCGACCCGATTTATAACCGCGAAAGATACCTTCGATTACGTCTTCAACACTTACGACACTGACTCCGCCTGATGTGTAAAATTTAAATTTACCTTGAGCTACTTTTAGTTGCGTCTTTCGACTACCCTTTTTTGCATCCGCCGGCCCGTAAATGGTCGATGGATTAAGTATCACGCTTTTAATCACGCCGTCTTTAGTTGCCTGAACAACTAACTCTTCTGCCTTTCGTTTAGTTTCAAAATACCCTAGGTTCAAAGGCGATAAATTAAATTTAGAATTTTCATCCAGAATTTCAGTTGGACGATATCCCGCCCCTACTGCAACTACTGATGACATGTGTACTAATTTTGGAATCTTACACTCGTTCATGGCGTCGACAACGTTTTTTGTGCCTTGAACATTAATTGCATCCATCATAGGTCGTTCAGATTTTTTATAGCCGATATAACCAGCTAAATGAAAAACAACGTCTGGCTTGGAAGAACGAAAGGCTTCAATTAACGACACTTTGTCTGTGATATCACCATAGACAAATTCTACTCGTTCAGGCGATTTCAGTTCTGTCAGGAGACTGCTTTTACGAATGAATGCTGTAACTTCTAAGCCTTCAACTAAGAGTTTCTCAATAAGATGAGCGCCCAAAAAACCATTTCCACCTGTCACTAACGCTCTCATACAGTGGCAACTTCTTTTTTACTACGATCAAAAAATCGCAAATACAGTTTAATAAAGACAAAAGATATAATACTACCCACCAATGCGCCGACAACGACGTCAGACGGATAATGTACCCCATTGTAGACTCGGCTATAGGCGACCAAAAAAGCTATCGTAAAAAACAATTTTCTAAATACCGGAAGGAAAAATCCCATAAACAGCGCGAATCCAAACATATTTGCCGAATGATTAGAAACAAAACTAAAACCGGCTGCGGGTGACCTTTGGATAGTTACATGATTTGAATTTTCAAAAGGTCGCATCCTTTCAAACGGTTTTTTAAAACCGTGATTACCAACCAAATCGATGGTTCCGAGGCTTAGTAAACAAAATAGGAAAATTAAAAATCCTTTTTTTGAATACTTTTTGTATAGTAAAAAACAGCATAGCGGAATAACGATTAATCCAAAATATTTCGTTTTATGAAGGTCAGTAATTAATGGAAAAAACATGTCGAAAAACGCATTCGTCATGCCTGAGTTGATCCAAGTAAAAAGACTTTGGTCCATTATAACTATCCAATTCATAGTCTTATTAAGATAAATGAAAATAAAAGGAAAGTCTATGTTCTACAAACTGGATTTCACGCTCACCGTTACATTTGACCTTAGAATTTAGCTCGTCAAAATTGAATATTTGATATTCATCGGCAGCTATGCTGATTTTTTATCATTATCGATTAATTTTTTTGTTTGCAAAGCTCGTTTTCTTACCATTTCGTGTGGGTGATTGGAAAACACAGCGATTTTTTTCACAAAAAAATCAAAATCTGATTGGAACATGTTATTCGATCTAGAGAATGAATCGCGATAAAAATCCATCAACTGGCCAACGACGTAAATGCCGGATGCCACAAAAAACGGATTAGACGAATTAAAAAATTCTTTTAGTTTATCAAAAATTTTAGCACTTAATCCCTTTTTACCTTCGGCAATCAGAGCTTCAGCAGCAATACGATTAAATTTGGAATTAATATGTTCTTTGAACAGTTCCGAATATGGATCAAATTCTGATACTGCTGTTAAAGCGTTAGCTTTAATACGTGTATCTGGAAGATCGACACACTCGTTCAGAGTTTTAAGCAATTCAGCATCCAGTTTATCTGTGGGAATTAATCCATAACTTAAAGAAATGATCGATGAAACTATCGTATTATATGAATTATTCCTATTGAATTCACCAATTGCTTTCAAAAGCAAACGCTTAAACGCATTCACCAGTTCAGGTGATGCAGATTCGGCACGCATATTTCTAATTTGGTAAAACTTATTGAAGAAAACATCACGGTTATTTTCTGCAACCGCGTTTTCCATCACTTCCAATAAGCCTAACAACAAAAGGCGATTATCTTTCATACCCTAATATCGGTTTTTTTAAAGATAAGCTTAATCACTAAAACGGATACCTATTTGTTCTATTCTGAGACGTATTTCACACTAAAAACATCAAACAAATAGACACTTAATAACTTGTTCCAGTGAATTGAATACTATCTAGTTCGCAGGGCGAAGTACCACTAGATTTCAGATAGGCTTTCACTTGCAGTGTTCCCAAACCCGCAGGCGAAGACGAAAAGGTCACAATATTTGCGTTCAATGTAGCGATGTCATTTGCAGTCGAATAACTCGATGAAGCCACCCATGAAGTGTTATTCCAATAATAAAAATTAGTTCCGTCAGAACTCAAGGCATAGCGAATACCGCTACTACATGAATTCGAACCAAGTATTTCCGTAACACCGCTTGCAGTAAACGTCTGGTAAGCCACACCGAGGCCCGCATTTGAAATAATTGACTGTATGGTTGTGTCGAAATGGTTGGGTCCAATAGTAATAGATTTTACTTCTGGCGAACATGGAACAGCACCGGAACCATAATTACATAGGTTTCCTGGATCATTGCTTTCCAAATAAAGTCGATACTGAAAATACCTATTCGTCGTCACAGCTAAACCCGAACCTGCAAAATTACTGAACGTCATCAACGGCGCGTTGGCTGAAGGAACGCCGAACTGTATATTATTTGTCGTATTGTATAACTCTGAGAAATAAGTTGCGCCGGTATTATCTGGACCTTTCCAACCACGATAGTTCGCTGTCAGACTCTCTTGATCGGAACAATCGGCGGCTGAACACGACCGAATTTGATATTTCACTCGGTTGGATCCGCGACGAAATAGTTGAGTGGCTTCACCAGCGCTTAGAGCCCGTGACCAGATAGCCACTTCATCTAAATTACCTTTAAAAGGTGAAGTAGTTCCCGTACCACGAGCCGCAAATGTTAAGGGGTGAGAAGTACTTGGCGGATTATAAACAGTACCGGAAATAAAACCCGCCGCTCCAGAGGCTAAAGCACCATCTACATACAATACCACTGAATTACCGGTCTGAGTCGCAGTCGATGTCGTGAATACACCCACTACATGGTGCCAGTTTCCATCATTGAACGTCGACGATGTCGTAAAATCAGCTGCGGATGTTGCGGATGAATTTTTAATTACGGCAATCAATGCGCCCGTAGCGGTTACACCGATACCCCACCCGCTGATAAGTGATTCGTGACCGACTAAAAAACTTAATGTCGTAGTACTTGTTTTAAACCAAGCTGAAACAGTAAAAGACTGATCCGTGAAATTGTATTTCAGTGCCGTATTAGGAACAGTCACAAAATCATTAACGCCATCAAATGAAATCCCTTCACCAAAAATTCCAGTCTGATACTGAATCGTATTAGTTGCATCCGCATCTTTGGCAGCGCCAGAAGTTCCCGATGTCGCAGAATCGACGACGACAGCGTCATCCGTAATAGCCCCCTCTGTGCCATCAAAATGCCAAACACCGACGATGTTAGACAATGCATTCGTATCACTTGTGGATCCGGTAGATCCCACTATCGAAGAATATTCTGAAGAAGTTTCATTTCCCGATGTACCTAGAATTTCTTTGAAAAATGGAAGTGTCGTAATCGCTGTCAACGTGGTCCAAGACTGCGAACTCATTGCATCTAGTACACGAGATGTAAATTGCCCAGAATATTTTGTGACCTGCCGTGAGTAAATCGCTTTGGCTTCCGTTTGTGTTAGTGCTTTTCTCCACAGCACGAGCTCGTCCATCTGACCTGTATATTGCAAAGTCAAATCCATAGAATTTCCAATCCAAACTGACGCATTATTCTGCAAAGGAGATTCGTCACCGGCTCCCAAAGTCCATGCTCCCGCGATAGCATTTCCATCGACATAAACTTTCATAGAACTGCCCGTGCCAAATTTGAAAGAAACGACCACATGATGCCATCCCGCTATCGGAATAACAGACCCAGATTCCCAGCGATGCCAAGCCGTATCCGTTGAATTTCTATAGACAAAAGAAATTCCGTAAAGTCCAGCTGCTGAAGAAAAGGTTCTAATACCCCAATTTTGATCTGTCGAGTTCGCGGCTGTTCGACCTTTTCCTACTATATATCGATAAGTCGTATCGTTACCCGCGACCCCATTTTTTAACCATACCGACATAGCAATTTCATCATTAAATCCAAAATCAAGTAAACTTCCCGTTCCTGGATCTGCAATAACTACATAGTCATCCGTTGAAGCGGTATCAAACTTTCCAGAATAGGATCCCACTTTGTACAATGAAGAAGAAAAGGTGACTCCATTGTTGCCTGTACCACTAAATGCTCCAACAGAATCATTCCAATTATTTTCCATTTTCCAATAAGCCAGTATGCTGCCCCACTGCGGAGCCCAGCTACTATCTAATTCTGATTGGTTATTTGAACTATTTAAACGTAAATAACTGTTAGTACTATCCCACTGAGTCGCGGTAAATGTCCCACTTTTAAAGCCGCCACTTGTTGCGCCCGTGTTATTTGCGCTATCCGTTTGATCCGCAGGAGTAAGGCGAACCACGCCGCTAGCTAAACTGATACGCGTGCTATCACTTAATACATAGCTAGATTCGGTGCCTGCTGTATAGGGCACAAGCATTGTGAAATTGGCGAAAACAGAAAAACTATTAGATGCCACTGACAATGCCGCCGTTCCGCCGGACCCAACTGTCGAAGCTTTGGTAGCCGTTATAACTTTACCCGTACCCTGCGTGCTCGCGGCAACTCCTGTGAAGGTGGCGACACCGCCCACAGCTGCGCGGACCAGTGTTCCTGTTAAAGCTCCAGTACCGGCTGTCAACGCCAGAGTCACATTAGCAGTTGCATCGGCTCCTGTTGTAACTGTATTTCCATAAAAATCTTTGATCGTTACAACTGGCTGGGCTGTCAATGAAGTCCCCACTAAAACCGATCCTACCGGTTGAGTAGAGAATACCACCTGAGACGCTGGCCCATTAAAAACAGAAATTGATGGCAATGTGCTAGTAATATTTTGTCCTGAAATGCTTGCACTGATATTGGCGGAAGTACCCGCTATCGTTCCCGTAAACGTCGCGGTGTATGTTCCGTTCCCGTTATCGGTAACACTTGAAAATGTTCCGGAGCTGGTGCCACCCGATAAGGTAAACACCACTGGAAATCCTGTTGCGTCGGTCACCACTCCATTTGCACTATCAAGAATATGCAAAGTTACGGTGGAAACAGAACCTGCACTGACCGTTGATGACGAAACAGAAACATACGAATTCGCTAATGAATAGGTTCCAGGTACAACCTGAATACTAACCGTTGAACCGACAACAACTCCATCTACAGTCGCTACAATTTTCGATTCTGTTCCCGCGGTCGTCGCAGTGAAAGTAGAATTGAAAGTTCCATTCTCTAAATTAGTAACTGAACCAAATGTGCCTGAACTAGTCCCACCTGTAACTAAAAAAACGACATTTGGTTTGCTATTGGGAACATGAAATGAATTTCCATATTGGTCCATCAACGACAAGGATACCAAAATCGAGCCACCGCTGATCACATTTCGTTTACTTGCCGAAATTAGGGATCGTGACGTAGACAGTGCCACTCCACCAAGAAATGAGTCATCAACTTTTGAATCGTTTTGAGTACAACTAATGGAAAACAGCAAAGGAAAGCAAAAAATAAATGAAATTATATTTTTCATTTTGAATTCCCTCCACCTTCAAAAAGTGGAATAGAAAAACTGACAGTTCCAAAAACACTCTTTTCGTGTATTAAAACCAATGAAGTATCCTGCTTACGATCGGAATAAGCTAACTGAGCCGAAAACGTACGCTGATCTGACATCTTTTTCACAACACTAATACCAACCTGATATGAAGTTCCGGATTTAACAGTGTAGTTATCTGTCGAAACCTCTCCTAAATACGAGCCGCCCAAATTGGCCACTAGACTTGTTGAGCCTAACTCATATATTTTATATTGTATTTGGGTCGAGAACTGGGGAATGGGCTGGCTTTCCACCGAGATCAAAGTCGAACTGGCTCCACGAATAAAAAACTCACTTCCGTACTCTAGACCATAGTCTATAGTCAGTCGTTCACCTGCTTTGTGACCAATCGAAAGTCCCAATTTATTCGAATTCAAATTTTCACTCACTAAAGATTTCGAACCTGAAATACTTTGCAACCCCACTGATCTTGCTTCCGCAAAAAAATCAGAATGAAAATTTGGTGTCCAATGCTGTCTCCAGGAAGCCCGCGCCGACAAATCACTTTTGGACACAACATTCGCATTTGCTAAGGTTGCCACATCGATTCCCGAAAACGTTGTCAAGCCAGTGTGAACTTGCAGATGTAAACTATGTAGAACTTCCTCCGAGGGATTAGATTGAATCGTTACCGCAGGTTCGCATGACATTTTATCTTCAATTTTTTCTGGAACTGACTTTTGGATTTTCTGCTCTTCATCCGCTGGTATCCTTTGGCTCCGATTATCGGCAATTTCTGTTTTAGCAGATAAATTTATGATATCACCAACGCGAATTACATTCGGATTTTCGATTTGGGGATTTAAAGCTTTGATTTTAGCCAAGGACCCATTAGGACTATAAATCGGCTCACCGATATTTTTTTGTGCGATCGTAGACAATGTATCACCCGACCTAACAACATAGAAAGACGCCTCAGCGGTGTAGCTGACTGTCAAAACTAGCGTTATCAATTTAACAAAAAAATTTTTCATACACCCGTAAACTTGTAAGCTTCAAATACAAAAAAACGAGACCTCTAATATAGCAAATGCCTCTATATTACTTAGCGGTAAAAAAAAATTTACACTTGAGCTTTTTTTGACTCATAGTGAATACGAAAGAGCCGTCTTACAATGAGACAGTCTCATTTTGATTCTGTATCTGATAGAATCGGTAGTAATCACCCTTCTTAGCTAGAAGCTGTTGATGCGTTCCAGATTCCACTATTTTTCCTTTGCGAAGGACATAAATACAATCGCAGTTTTGGATAGTGGACAAACGATGGGCAATAATTAAACTCGTGCGGTTTTCCATTAGAGCTTCAATACCAGCCTGTACTTCACGTTCACTGGAAGAATCAAGGGCACTAGTCGCTTCATCTAATATTAAAAGTGGAGCATCTTTTACGAATGCGCGAGCCATGCTGATTCTTTGTTTTTCGCCGCCAGAAAGTAACGACCCACGATCACCCACTTTACTGTGATACCCTTCAGATAAACGACCAATAAAATCATGAGCATTAGCCCTCTTTGATTTTTCATAGATCACTTCATCGGAAGCATCAGGATTGCCTGAACGAATGTTACTGATTACCGAATCACTAAACAAAAATACATCCTGCGAAACGAGCGCAATTTGTGAACGTAGTTCTTTCAACGAACAGTCCAAAATATTTGTGTCATCAAATAAGACCTGCCCTTGATTTGGCTCGTAGAATCTTTCTAACAAATTAACAATCGTAGATTTACCACTACCACTTTCGCCCACTAATGCTATGGATTGTCCGCGTTGAATCGAGAAATCGATATTGTCCAAGATTTTCTCTTGCCCATATTGAAAACTGACATTTTTGAAATGAATAGATTTCCAATCTTTAGGAAACGGTTTGGGCTGAACAGGATCCATCACGACTTCATTGTTATCTAAAATTTCGTATACACGATCTGCAGCCACAATAGTTTCTTGAATACGAACATAACTTTCTTGAAGTTTTTTAATGGGCTGATTAATCATCAACATCGATGTGATGTAAGCCAAAACCGCACCTGTAGTGGTATTTCCTTTAGCGACTTCCACGCTGAAATAGAAAAATATCGCAAGTATAATTGCCGTTGCCAATAGTTCTGTGACCGGGCCCATGATTTCGATGCGTGAGTGAACTTTTTTGCGGATCTGAAGATATTCATCTGTTTGAGCCTTCAATTTTGATTGCATGATTTTCTCTAAATTGAAACTTTGGATGATACGTACGCCATCAATCGACTCCTTGATGACTGATGTGATGCGTTCCAAGTTTTCCTGGCCAAACAATACGTATTTACGCAAACTTCGTGATATCTGTTTCAAGAAAACTAAAATAATAGGAAGCAGAATTAATATCGCCATCGTCAGGCGCCAATTTAGATAAAACAAATTTCCTAATAGCAAAACAGCCAGCAAAGGTTCACGGAACAGATCCGCTATCATCCTGAGTCCATCTTGAATAACTTTGATATCATTTATGATTCGACTCAATAAACCACCCGAACCAGAAACATACTGTCCATGAAACTTTAAATTTAAATCCATGAACTTTTTTTGAAGTTGCAATCGATAGCTGTTGGTTATCATTTCTGCAACTACGTTCATCGTAAAAATATGTAAATAGCGGCAACCCGCAACCACGACAGCCATGACAAGTGCAATCAAGCCAACTTGGGCGACTTTGTTTTGATCTCCGGATTGGAAACTGTCGTTGATATCTTTTAGTATTAAAGCCAAACGGGCATAAACGGCTGAATACAAAATACCGGTAACAGCGATAATCGCCAGCTGAGAACGGTATTGCTTTACTTCTTTTATGATGCGGATAAGGGTGCTATTCACAGCACCCAATCTACTGATTTTACAATAGAAAGTCTATCAAGGAATGAAATTACTCTAAGCCATAGTATTTTTTCAAATACAACCCAGTTAAACTGCGTGGTTCAGCCATTATATCCTTGGGCGTGCCCACGGCGACGATATTGCCACCTTTGACTCCCGCTTCTGGGCCCAAATCGATGACATAATCAGCGGCACTGATAACTTCCAAATTGTGTTCAATAATAACAACACTTCCACCAGCTTCGATCAGTTGATTAAGGACTTTAATTAGCAATTCAATCTCTCGGAAATGTAGACCTGTTGTCGGCTCATCCAAGATATACAGAGTTGCTTTATGAGTTACCTCGATCAATTCTTTGGCTAATTTCAAACGCTGTGATTCTCCGCCACTAAGTGTGCTGGAAGGCTGACCGATTTGCAGATAATCAAGGCCTACTTCTTTCAACACAGATAGGGCTTTGCGAATTGGGGGATGAGCCACAAAAAAATCCATAGCTTCTGCCACCGTCATGGTTAGAATCTGATGTATATTTTTTCCCTTGTAGGTAATTTCAAGAATTTCGTTCCTGAACTTTTTACCGTCACAGACATCGCAAGGGATGATAACATTATCCATGAACTGCATATCGATTTCTTCAACACCGGTCCCTTTGCAGGCCGGGCATCGACCACCATCTACGTTCAAGCTAAATGTTCCCGCAGTATACCCACGAACTTTAGATTCCGGTAACATAGCCATCACGTTTCTGATTATATCGTACGCTTTGATATATGTGATAGGTGAGCTTCGTGCGGATTTGCCTATTGGCGATTGGTCTACTAACAGAACATTATGGATAAGTTCAGCGCCTTTTAATTTTTTGCACGGCTCTGCTTTTAAAAATTCGATATCCAATTCACGCGCAAGCATCGGGTACAATGTCTTTGCTATCAACGTTGATTTTCCAGATCCGCTAACCCCGGTCACGACCACCATGCGATGAAGCGGAATTTCAACATCTAAATCTTTTAAATTATGTCCCGTAGCGCCTTCCATTTTTAATTTATATTTGTATAGATCACTGGATACAGGACGTGGTTTTTCAATAGGCTTTCTTACCAAAGGATTCACAAACGGCGCCGTTACTGATTTCGTACTTTTCAAAAATTCTTTCTGCGCACCAGAGAAGATTACTTCACCGCCGCGAAAACCAGAACCTGGCCCCATCTCGATAACGTTCTCTGCATTTCTAATGACGTCGTAATCATGTTCCACCAGAACAACGGTATTACCTAAATCTCGTAAATCTTTTAGAATGGAAATTAATCGATCATTGTCACGAGGATGCAATCCTACTGTGGGCTCGTCTAATACATACAGAGTTTGAGTTAAACCCATTCCCAATTGGTTCGCCAAATTTAAACGCTGGTATTCACCGCCCGATAATGTGCGAGTTTCCCGATTTAAAGTTAAGTACCCGACTCCCACTCGCATCAAGAAATCCAAACGTGATCTAATTTGATCGAAAACTTCGCCAGCAATGTTTCTTTCATTGGTATTGATTTCAAGTACATCAAAAAACTTTTTTAGGTCTTCGATAGTTTGTTGAGTTAAATCATTGATATTTCTTTTTCTAAATAAAATAGTATTCACGTCTTTTCGTAGACGTGATCCATTGCATTCATTGCACAATTGGGGACTGCGATAACGAGAAATAAATACGCGCACGTGCATTTTATATTTTTTAGTTTCTAAATAATCAAAAAGCCCCTTAACACCCATAAACTGAGCATTTCCATTCCAAATAACATCTTGATGAGCTTTTGATAGTTCTTCCCAAGCGACATCTGTCGGAATTTTAGATTTCTTACAAAAGGACAATAGGTCTTTTTTATCTTCCGCCGCGCTAGGCATGCTGAATGGATGAAGTGCGTTCGCGGCTATAGACAATTTAGGATTGGGAATAATTTTAGCTGTATCTAGGCTTAAGATATTTCCAAAACCTTTACATGTTGGGCATGCACCAAGTGGACTATTGAAACTAAACAAACGTGAATTTAATGGCGGCGGTTGATAGTCACACTCGGGACATTTCAATTCTTCTGAAAATCGAAGAGTTTGATCGTCAGTAGTTTTAACTACGCAGCCGCGAGCCGTGGTACCATTGTTATATCTAACAAATGCTTCATACGCCTGTGCTACAGAATCAGCGATACGACCCTCGTCGGCGATATTGAACGCCACACGATCCACGACAATAAAGAAATCCTCTTTTGGTGCCGCTTTCTTTGCTATTTTAGGGTCAGTTATTTCAACAATTTCATTTTTGCTTGGAATCCAAAGACGTTGATAACCATCTTTTAAAATTTCGCCCAATAAAACTTTACCATCAAAAGCGCGGTCTTTTTGTTTTACTTCCGCCATCACATATCCACGTTTGCCAGCAAAGACTTTCAAAATCTTCTTTGTAGCCTCAGTGATCGAATGTTTTTCTGCTGGAATATGATGATTCGGGCAGTAAGGCACGCCCAATTTTTCGTACAACAATCGCAAATAATCCACAAGTTCAGTCGTTGTTCCGACATTAGAGCGGCTCGACTTCACAGAATTTTTTTGCTCTAAACAAACTGCCGGTGGAATATTTGTGACGCCTTCTATATCTGGCTTTGGCGCTTTGTTTAAAAATTGTTTGGTATAATTAGACATGCTTTCAATGAAACGACGTTGGCCTTCAGCGAACAAAGTTTCAAACGCAAGCGAACTTTTACCAGAACCTGATGGGCCGCAGATAACTGTCATCTGGCCCAGTGGAATTTTGATATCTACATTTTTCAGATTGTTTTGTTTAATTCCCCAAATGTGAATTTCTTTCATCACTTAGGTTTATGATATTCGCTGAATATCGTCCAGTCTTATTCGTTGACTTCTTGCTTTAAGAAATCCACGGTTTCATCGCCCTTGTTGGCAGACAAGGTCGGCTCAGTCCCTTCGATATACGCTTGCTTTATCACATTTTTTGAGGCTGCTGAGGCTAACTTTCCTGTGTCGGCATCAATGTTGGCGAACACGATTCCACTTGGCACTGGAAACGACGTTTGTGGCAATTTATCATGAGCCGATTTCATATATTCCAGCCACAGCGGAAGAGCAGCGCGACCGCCCACTTCACCTTTACCGATTGTCTTTTCCTTGTCGTAGCCAACCCAAACGCCCGTTGCAATTTGTGGTGTATAGCCCACGAACCAAGCGTCAACATAACCGTTAGTAGTACCTGTTTTACCGGCTACTTCGCGGCCTAATGATCGGGCTCTGGCGGCTGTACCATTTTCATCCTCAACTACGCCTTTCAATAAACTTGTCATAACATAGGCTGTTTGGGGACGTATTAGCTGATTTTCATCATCGAAGAAAAAGAATTCATCTGGTTTTTTTGTTTTTGCATTTTGGGTGTCCGGAGTTTCTGCTTCAGCCACCGCATTCGGGTTGTTGGGGTCGACAGAACCTGTGCCATTCTTTTTAGCAAGATAGTTCTTTCGACGTTCAGAGTATTCTTTATCCAAGGCATCTAGTTCATTTTGGAACCGAATATCTAGAGATACATTCTCCATTATTTTTTTATTATCCTGATCAACTACTGAGCGAATTAATAACGGTCTGATTTTTTTTCCAAGACGACCAAATTGCGAAAACACTTTGGTCATCTCATATAGAGTTAACGATGACGATCCTAACGCTAAAGTAAAATCGCTATTCAAAGGACTGAAAATGCCCAAACGCTTTGAATAGTCCATCGCCCAAGGCACACCAACGTCTTCAATCAATCTAACCGCTGGGATATTTAACGATTGAACAAGCGCATTTCTGAATGTTAACTGACCGCCGAATGATTTGCCATGATTCGTTGGTTTCCACACTTTAGTGTCCGCCTGACCCTCTTGGTCCTTGATTGATTCTTCGTAAACTAGCGGCGCGTCCATTAGTTCGGACGATGGATCATAGTGTTTATCTAACGCCGATGCGTATACGATCGCCTTGAACGCAGATCCCGTCTGACGAACAGCTTGGACCGTGCGATTAAATTCGTTTTTATTTCGAATAAATTGGTAGCCGCCCACCATTGCTAGAATTTCTTGAGTCTCTTGGTCGAAAGAAATCAAGGCGCCCTCAACTTCAGGTTCTTGATCTAATTCAACAGAAATAAATGACGTGAAATCCATCGGTTTTTTTAACCGCGAAATCAAAACATTTTCGTTAGTTAGTTTTACTAAAACAACGTCACCTTTTTTCAAAGCATCTGACGGTTTACTAATCTGCGCTTGATCAAATTTTTTACTTGGATCTGGTTTACGTGCCCACTTCATTGTGTCCATGTCGATAACACCTTTGATTTCAGGCAATTCAACATAGGTTAAACCATCCGCATCGTTAACTTCCGTGACGACAGCTTTGTAGGTTTTCGCTAGCGTTAGATAGGAAGGAATTTTTGTATTTTTGCCCGATCTCTTGGCTTGAATCTCGTCAAAATTTCCTTCGACGTTGATTGTTCTTTCCGGCGTTGTATCTAAAATCAGTTCTTTCTTTTCTTTTTCTAGGAAAGCTGTGATGGCGGCGGGATCTGTCAAATTTTGCAGTGGACCGCGGAAACCCTGGCGCTTATCCAAAGACTTTAAACCCGCACGAACAGATTCCTGGGCTGCAATTTGTTTTTCCAGATCCAGAGAGGTGTATATTTTAATTCCCTGGTCTAAAACTTTTTCTTCGCCTAATTGTTGAAATAGAATTTGGCGAATCGTTTCTTGATAGTAAGGTGCCACATCCTCGAAATCATCACGGACATATACTTTTACAGGCTGCTTGACTGCCTTTTCGGCCTCTTCATGAGTGATGAATCCCACAGTGGCCATACGACCTAATACATATCGCTGACGTTCTTTAGCTTTTTGAGGATTTAACACTGGTGAATAACGACTGGGTGCCTGAGGCAGGCCGGCTAGGATCGCGGATTCTGCAACAGTCAAATCGCTGACCGTTTTTTTGAAATAAGTTTGCGATGCATTTTCAATTCCGTAACAACCGTGACCGAAATTAATTTGGTTTAGGTACAAATATAGAATTTCTTCTTTTTTCAAATTGTCTTCTAGCTGATAAGCTAAAAAGGCTTCACGAATTTTACGATCGAATGTTTTTTCGCGTGACAAGAAAAACGTTTTCGCCACCTGCTGCGTGATCGTAGATCCACCTTGTACGTTACGACCAGCGCGCATGTTCGCCAGCATCGCACGCATGATGGCTAGATAGTTAATACCAGAATGTGAAAAGAACTGATCGTCTTCTGCCGCTAGGAATGCCTGAATGGTTTTCTCTGGAATTCGTTCATAAGGAACCAAAGTTCTGCGTTCACGAAAGAATTCACCGATTTTTTTATTTTTTCTATCAAACACCGGGCTAACAAGAAGCGGTTTGTAGTCTTTTATTTGCAGTATCTGCGGCAGTGATGCTTTGATTGAACTAAGCCAAAAAATAATCGCAATTAAAACAATAAAACTAGAAGCTCCAGCTATAATCAAGATGCGTTTGCGCACGGTTGGATTCAAAGTCACAGTGTACTCCAGGGGGACATTTCCCAATTAAAAAGATACTACTATTATGGCAAATTTTATCGCTGGAGAGTAGGTTTCCGGGGTTGGTCTAGCGACCAAGGTAGAGGGGCGGTTTTACCGACCGCCTATTTAACTTTCTTAGCCGGTTTTTTTGCTGCTTCTATTTTTTTAGGGTCATATTCGCTATATTCCATTCGACAAACAGACGCGCCTTGGCCAGCATACAAAGATTTTCTAGTTTTACCATCTTTACTAATGCTACAGCACTCGTTTTGAAAACTTTCAAGTAGAACTCTGTAGTTTTCTCCACACTGCACAAGCATATCATTCACTGATTTCTCATCACTATATTTAGCCGGACGTTTACCTGCATACATGCTTAACTTCATAGCTAATATAGCAACTTGTTGCTGATATTTTTTAGTTTCCGAATTTAACCGTTCTAGTTTCTGTTTTAAAAGAGTCTGCTCATTAGTTTTGTCTGTTTGTATACGTTGATATTCAGCTGCCAACTTTTTAACTTCACCAGCTGAGGCTTTCTCTATGTTCTGCATTTGGTAGATTATTTCCTGATCAGCTAAACGTTTTTCTTCATTAACTTGACCGAGCGCCTGGTCCAGGCTAGTGAGCTTGGCTTTCATAGCCGCCAACTCATTAACAAAAGTCCCTTCAATGCGTTTTTGTTTTAATGTTTCAGTATTGATACAATTATCGTAACGTTTTTGAATATTAGCAGTCAGCGTTTTTCCTTGCGCAAAAGCACCAGCGAATGAGGCTTGAACCGCTGTGGACGGTTTCGCACTGGCACTAGATTGCTTCGCCGGATCTCCGCCAGTTGCAATGATTGCACAGCGGTCATGAATTGCAAATGAAGAATTTTCAGATAAGGCCACCGCCTTTGCTGAAACCATGTCGTTATATTTTCTCCGAGTATCCGCGATTTGATCCAAAATTTGGCTGTATTTGGAATCCGCCTGCATTTTTGCTTTCAATTTTTCATTGTCAATTTTATGAAGGTTGTCTGCTTTTTCATTAGGAATTTCATTTAAACGATCTGCAATTTTTCCTTCAGCTTCCGCCCAGGCCTTTAGTTTTTCGGCATATTCAGTTTGAGCGTCTTCTGCTTCTTTCATGTTTTCTTTAACTTTGTCTTCCAATTCTTTTTTCTGATCTTGAAGTTTATTCTCGCTTTCTTTGAAATCCTCTTTAGATAAAGTGCAATCAGGCCGTTCGTTCATTGCAGAGTATATTCCAAGCAGGGTATCTGCTCCGCTCACCATACCTAACATAGGAGTGGCCATTTGCATCTCTTCACTGTTCATAAATCCACCAGATTCGCTTACAGACTTAGCACAGGAACGAGCTTGCTTAGCTGGTACTTTGGAACACTCTTTGTAAATGTCCTGGTCATCATTGTAGTATTTTTCACAGGTTTCTTTTCTTACCGAATCTGATCGCGATTCACCCAATTTATATGACTCCTGAATGCTATCGAGAATCCTACCAATCTCGACTTTGCAAGCCGTATCGGAACCGCATTTCTCTCGACGATCTTCCATCTCATGCTTTAGATCTAGACCACAAGACTTATATTTTGTGTCACCTTTAGTATCTGGGATAATATTACCGTTCTTGTCGTACTTAGAGTCTCCTAGCATGTCTTGGCACTTTTTATTCTCTGTATCGAAGTGTGATCTGTTATCCCCAGCCTGTGCATCCGATAAAGTCAAAAATACCAAAAGTAAACCAACCGATAAAAAAAGCGACCTATATTTCGAAAAAATTTTATTCAAAGTGTTTCCCCTGATAGTAGATACAAGAGCAATAACCGCTCCGTCTGAGATAAGTTTAATCGACGTTTAGCGCCGAGTTTAGTCTAGATTTTTTACGCATCAGAGTGAGACGAGACAGTAAATATTCGTAGTTTTAACTACCTACAGTAAGAAGTCTCAGATTCAGACGTTGATCCAGCTGTATAGAAGTTAGACTGGTTTATTTCCGTCAGTTTCTTTCTCTTACCTATCGGAGTCCAGGCTAATTGGCTTAGAGATCAAATCCCGATCAGTTTCGCATTAGTAGAAACCAAATTTGCTGATTTAGTTCGATCCTCATTTTTCTAAATATATTGGCAAGATTCTAACTGTTCGGGAAATTCCAGTTGATTCATCATGAATAGTAAAATCAAAGCCGTCGCGGTATTCTGATCGCATGGTATTTCGTCTTAGCGCACTTGCGCAATTGGGGATTGTTTTACATAGTGGATTAATAATTCCCTTGTCAGCAGTCGCGAATACAGGAGTTACGTTATCCGTTGTTTTAGAAAAAAATACCTCGGTCAATATATCTCTATCATTCACATTATCATGTACCTTATCGCCACCAATACTTAATGATCGCAGTTTATTGTAAACTTGATCATATTCTGCTTTTGTATGTTCGTTTATAGGAAGAATTCTTGTGGACTCTGGAAATTCAAAGGAGATTTTTTTTCTTCTAACAACGTCTTGGACTTCTTGCCCTATTTTTGAGCTTACCCAAAACCTAAATGGATCAGATAAACTAGGAACATTTGATTTTTGCTTTTTTTGCTTGCTAGCCGTTTTAACCATTTTCTTTAGTTGTCCGTGCCATGACGATTCGCCAAGGTGTTCAAACCCTTTCTCCTTTAATGCTATCATTAAATTAGAATCCAGAATGATTCCATGACCATTATAGGGAACATGACGAATAATATGATCCCGCTCGTTTCTGAAAATTCCGTGCTTAATGGCCCTGATTGTATTATAGCAAGTTGATTCAGCAGCATTTACTTTATAGTTATCTGCTGATTCGGCATCTAAACAAATCATAAAAAAACTTAAGATTGTAAAGTAACCAATTTTCCTTGGCATAAGATTTTTTCGGAATTTACTAGAAATATTGTAGTAAAAAATTCCAGGCTAGACAATGGTCGAACGCTCGATGACCTGATTAAAATCAAATCTATTTTTTAAATTTTCTATTTATTCCAAACAAATTCTTGCCGACAAATTCAATAGTGCTTAAATACTATTTTTTGTTCCTTTTCGCCACTCTAACAAGCTTTCAAGCTCTGTCCCTGGAGGCTTTTGATTTGTTCAAAGGCCAGGTAAATCAGTTTTGGTATCACCGCCTGATTGATGATTGCTCAAATCAAAAAACGGAAGAAGCTTCCATACTAAAACCTGAAGAAGTTAAAGCATATTTAGGTAAAAATATGAATTGCTCGAACCAATCAAAACTCACTGCCGAATTAATTCGAAACTCTAACGAATCAAAAGAAATATTATTTTTTAATTCACTTGTTCAAGAAAACGCAAAACAAAATGAGTGCCGTGTTGATTTTTGGCAATCTTTAAATAAACAAAATAAAGTTTCTGAAAATGACATGATTCGATCAAATAAAGAGTTGATTTCCGAGTTTCCAAACTTAGCAAGTGATTTAAAAAAAACAAAGGCTCAAGTGGTTGAAGAGAAATCTGAGGCAAAGAGAAGGGAATCGGCCAGGTCCGCTCAAGAAAAAATTATAGATGATATGATAAGCAAGGCTCAACAAATTGCTCAGAAAACATTAGAGCTAAAAAGCTATGGGCAAGCTTCAAGAGTCTATTCAGTAGATCCAAAAAACTCGACAAAAGAGAAGGTTTTTAAATTGCAACTCGAGATTGAAAATCTTGAAAATTCACTTCCTCTTTCATTTTCTGAAAATGTTAAAAACTATTTTAAGATACAAATCTTAAATCCATTTTTAGAATCCCAAAAAACTGGAAAGCAACCTAATCTCACAGAACTGAAAGCAAAAGCCCTTTCAGATAGTTCTTATAGTTTCCAAAAGCAGGTGATTGAAAGGGAAATCAATCAAAGTTTTTCAGACCAAAAGGACCTTGCCTCTATAAAAGGTCAATACAATGATCAGCATAATTTCAAAACTTCGACTTTTGATGCGGGAAATGCACAGAAACTTTTGTATAATGATCCAAATTCAAGTTTGTTTAAGCCCATTGCCTGTAGCTTAGAAGCAAAGTATGGAAAAGGCGCTGAAGTCTCGAACACTGCAAATAGTTTAATTGTAGGAGGCGTCACGCTAATCGTGGGAGGTGCTGAAATAGCCGTCGCACGCTTAGCAAATCTAGGAATTGTTTCTCAAAGAGGATTGCGGGGGTTTCAAATTATTTCTGCAGTCACCAAAGGAAGTATGTCCTCGCTGCAAGTTGCAAAGACAGTTATGGAGACTTGTTTTGGAAATAACTATCACATACAAAATGAAAACTATTGCCAAAGAACCGATTTAACCTCCGCTCAATCAATTGAGCATTTTGTAAACAAAGATATCGAAAATGCGGAATGCGTCTTGGCACTCGGCACCGCTGCTATATCTGGTGCGAGTGCATTTAATAGTGCCGTTAAAGCTCGAAAGATTGCAAAACAACTTGCGGAACTTGAAAGTGAAATGAAAGGTACATTTAGCAAAGCCTTTGATACTATAAATTTAAATACCAGTTTAAAAACTGACCGCAGAAAGCAAATAAAAGATGAGCTTGCTAAATCGTTAAAATTTTTTAGTAAAGTTAGCTCGCCAAATCCTAAATTGATCCAGGCTTTATCTCAAGATGACCCCGAAGCGTTGTTCTCAATGTTAAAAGAAATCAACGACCAAAAAGTCGGCACAAGTTGGTTGGAAAAAGTTAAAAGGTGGTTGGCGAGTAAGTCATTAAATCAAAAAGAAAGGAATGAATTAGAAGTTTGCCTCACTGGAGGCATATCAGGATCGTCGAATGACAAAAGTGTCCAAAACGAAAAAGTATTAGAAAAAGTGATGTTTTTTGGCCAGTTTTTATGGAAACCATCAAAGCCTAAGCCGAAAACTTGCCCAATTTAGTATATTCATCGTAGGCAGTTAGCTTAGAAAGTTGGTCTCACCTATTGCCCACCCCCCAATTTTCCATTACATTGGTGTCGCATGCAAAAGGGTTTTAATTCAGATATCGTTGTTAAAGGAACTAGCTTTCATATCCAAACCGAAGATTGGGGTGAGAAGAATCCTTTTATCGTCACGCGCGTGTTTGCCGGCGGTGCCGTGAAAGCCACGATCAAGACTCCCTATTCAAATTTGATGAATGAATTTGCATCTCGCAGTGAAATGGCGATCAAGAATGCTCTTCGTCGCCAGCATGCGGACACCATTGATAATTTAGTGTCCGGTAAAATTCAGGTTTAGGGACTATTTAGTTTGCTCAACGGGTTTAGTTTCTTGATCGACTGTTGGTTTACAGTTAATTTTTCCACCTTTACCCCTCCTGATGCATGTATCTTTTTTGCTCGCAATTGTAGTGTTTGGCATCGGAACGCATCGTCCTTTAGCATCTCGATAAAGACACGGCTTAATTATTCCTTCGCTACCCTTTTTAACTTTGCCGGCCGTTTCTTCCATACTGTCACCTGCAGCAATATCGTCTTTAGTTTTTGAATCATCTATTTTACTTGCTGTCGCTCCCGGCGGATCAGCAACAACCTTCGCCTGCGCAAATAAATTAAGCATTAATAAAACCATGATTATAGATATAAAAAATTTCATCCTGATTGCTCCTATAAAAATAATTCTTGAGTGGCTGGGGCGATAATATCTAACAAGGTGTTAAACGTACTGGCAACTTGCATCGCGACGCTTGGTCCTTCTTTACTATCCACTTTGTTAATATCCCCATTTGGTTTATAACTTACTTTAATCGATCCAAGTCCCGGTCTTGATACTACTACCGGCTTGTTGTATTTCTCTTCGTATTCAAGCTTTACGACCTTTTTAGCTTGATCGATGATCTTAGTTATTCTACCACGATTGTCGTATGATAATTCGATCTTTTGGCCATCTGAGTTTTCTGCAAAATTCAAATTACCTTTTGTATCATATTGAAACATAGTGAACTTGGTGGATACCTTTTTCCCTTTGTCGTTCAATACCTCTACGGTCACTTTCGAAGGCTTTTTCAAAGAATTATTGTATTCAAAAATCAGCTTATTATTAGCCGTGTTCTTGGTTTTCACCAAGCCATCTGGTGTATATTCATAGGAAAATTTATCACCATTTTTACGAATGGAAGTTGGGCGTCCGAATGTTTCGTGATACGAAATATCTGTTTCGTTATCATTTTCTTTAGATAACACGCGCGATAAAACATACTCGCCATTTGCCTTTTGTTTATGCCAGAATTCATAACGGCTGTTTGCCACCGTTTCTTTGCCGCAAACTTTTTTAACTGTCGACCAGAAATGACCTTTGGGATCTTTTTTATCTACTTCGTAACCGTACGTTTCATTACATTTATCACGATCAGTGAAACCTATAACCCAGTCGTTATTTTGGTCATACTTAATTTGGATCACTGAATTATCTGTGAATACAACTTTCGTTAAATTGTGTAAATCATCGTAAGTGTATTTCGTAGCATATTTTTTAGCGTCGCGTGAATACGACAAATCATCCGTATTTACATACTGATACTCTGCCGTTAAGCCGTTTGGACCAAAAATTTGCTGAACTTTTTTGTTAGCGGAATAATACTTAAAAGTTAGTTTTCTAGCATTAGTATCTGCGACTTCTTTTAATAGACCCGCTTTATCGTAATCTAACTTCAGCATGTTACCGTTTTTATCGTACATGTAAGTCAGTTGACCTTGTGGATTGAACCGCTGCTTAGATCCATCGGGTAGGGTACGCTCGTAATAAGTCGTTTTGAAAATAATGTTTTCTACTTCTTTTCCGTTGGCCATAAATTTTGTGCCATCAACGACTTTTGTTTGCCAGCCGTATTGTTTAGCTAAATCCGCGCGGTCGTCGTCGTATTCGAACAATTCTTCTTTTTTCTTTTTATAGAATTCATCGGTACGACCAGCAACTTTCTCCGCTTTCATTTTACCAATGATAAAATCCACAACTCTTTCTACTTCTTGTTTTCCAACTTCACGTGGAGAAAATAGAACTTCGGCACCAGCACCACACTCACGAACTTTTAAATTACTCTCAGCGGTAATTTCTAACTTCGTTTCAAAATTTGTGCACCAGCCGAATCCAAAAATTCCGTTAAACAAAGTACGACTATTGTAAGTTCTTTCTAGTTTTAAATCATAGCCAGTACCATCTAATTCAAAATCGATCCAGGTATTAGAATAGTTGGCATTTTTCATGTCCACGATAGCGTGCACATTCAAAGATACAAAACTTAGGAGAATGAGGATGAGTAAGCTTTTCATAATCTAAAAATCCTTTTTTTTACCCGAAACATACTACACTTTTATTGTAACAATTTTTTTGATCCAAAGACCACCAATTACCTGCAGGACTAGCATTACAAAGAGCAAAATATAGCCCATTGTCGTAGTGTACATTGGTCGAATGAACGTAGGATCCATAAATAAGAAGATTACAAAAATCAGAAAGGGGATCGCCATAACGATAATTCCCTGCATGACTCCTTTTGATGTAATGGCTTCAATTTTCTTTTCGATTTTTTGACGTTCACGAATAACATAGACTATAGTCTCGAATGTTTCCGCTAAATTACCGCCAGTTTCTTTTAAAATGTTAATCGCTGTGACAAACATCTGAACGTCCGGTCTAGGTATGCGTTCGCCTAGCTTGTTTAAGGCTTCTTCGAAACTAGAACCTAACTGGGTGTCGCCAACGACTTTTTCAAATTCTTGCTTGATTGGATTATTCATGATGTCGATCACACGTTGCATAGACTGAACAGGATTCGAACCCGTCTTAATTCCATTCGCCATGATTGTTAATGAATCTACCATTTGTTCAACGAATTTTCCGCAGCGGCGTTCGTACGTTGATTTTACTAGTAATACGGGCATATTCCATCCCGCAATACCGACGCATCCACCGAACAACAAGCCAGCAATTACATCAGGCCAAAACAAGAAGAAAAATATACCGCCAAGGCCAAAACTTAACCCGAACAGTAAATAGGTTACTTTCTTTGGATCCGTCTGAACACCCATCATTTCATAGTACTTCAAAATTAAGTCACGATTGGACGCCGACTTCTTTTCAAAAAAAGGAAACAGAACTCCGCTCAAACCATATATAGTCACCGCAACAGCGATTGAGGTGAGTATAATAAAAGGAATTGGTTTGAACAAAAAATCCATTCGTTCTTTATCCTATCTTTTTAACCGGTGGTTGTGCAGTAGGCGATGGGCCAGTTGTTGGAGCCGCTGCCTTAGGAGCTTCAGCCAAGAACAACTCTTTTGGAACAATAACATTTTTCGCAGCTAGCTTTTGAATTAACTTCGGAATGTAACCAGTAGGCTGGAATTGGCCCAAGATTTTTTTCTTGGCATCATAACCCGTTTCTTTGAAAACAAATATAGGTGCTAGTGTCACAGCTTCGCCTTGAATCCCATCAACTTCAGTGATCGACATAATTTTACGCGAACCATCTGATAAACGTGAAACCTGCACGATGATGTGAACCGCACTTGCAATCTGTTCGCGAATCGCACGAGCAGGTAAATCCATTCCGGCCATCATACACAGAGTTTCTAAACGCGAAATGCATTCTTTAGCATTGTTCGCATGCGTTGTTGTCATCGAGCCATCGTGACCTGTGTTCATCGCTTGTAGCATATCGAGGGCTGCTCCATCACGACATTCCCCGACGACAATTCGATCGGGACGCATACGTAAGGCATTCTTAATCAAATCACGAATACTGATCGCGTGTGAACCTTCCATCGATGTAGGACGAGTCTCTAAGCGGACTACGTGATCTTGTTGTAATTGCAGCTCGGCTGCGTCCTCGACAGTTACGATACGATCACTAGTCGGAATAAAAGAAGAAAGCATATTTAATAGAGTTGTTTTACCAGAACCAGTACCGCCCGAAATAACTACATTCATTCCGTTCTCTACGGAAATACGTAAAAATTCGATCATATTTTTTGTCATCGATCCATATTCCACGTAGCGGTCAGGGGACACGCCACCTTTTTTAAATTTACGAATGGTGACGGCAGGACCATCAATCGAACACGGTTCAATAATCGCATTCACACGACTTCCATCTTTCAAACGTGCATCCACCATGGGACTGGCGTTATTGATCTGACGACCTAGGGGAGTCACGATGCGTTCGATAATTCGGCGTAAATGATCGTTCGAAGTAAATTGCATTTCCTTCGCCCAAGTCAGTTTACCACCTTTCTCGATAAATATTTTTCTATAACCATTAATCATAATCTCGGAAATATCTTTATCCGCCAGAAGATCTTCCAGTGGACCTAATCCCAAAGATTCTTTTAGTACATCTTCAATCAAAACCTGACGCTTATCCCGCGCCATATCGGGAGATTCTTTATCTACGATCTGCGTAATTTCACGTTTTACACGGTCTTTGATTTCATTCTGTTTTGATTCATCTTGAGTGTAGTCCTTCATCATTCTTGATAGCTCTGGCAATCTTAATAATTCTGAATGAACACGAAGACGCATTTGCACTTGTGGATCTAAGCCCTGCATTGAAGTGGCTGACAAACCGCCCACTGAACCATTGGCACCAGCATCCGTCGTTGCCGCTGCAGGTTTAGGTTTTGCTAAATTTTTTAAACGTTGAAGAGGTCCGCCCGTAATACGACGAACAACTTCATAATAAGCGTTCGTCAGAGGTGATTTTGGTTGTGAAATTACGAAGGGAGTTTGCTTTTGAATCGAAGCCAGAGTTGTCACTTCGTCATGTGGAATTAATCCCATTGGAGGCAAGCGCAAAGAATTACTGATATCTTGCGGAGAAATGCCTGACGGGCTGACTTTATTGATAACTAACTGGAACATATCACGTGGAAATGTTGCAGATAACATGTCATTCACTAAACGCTGAGTTTGCGCTACGACTAACACTTCAGGTGTCGTAATAATAAAACAAGCAGTTGCCTCTAATAAAAAAGCATTTTGCAAAGGACCAATATCATTGCCTAAATCCACAATGATAAATTTAAATTGCCTGCTGAAGAATTCAATTTGGCGCATTAACCCTTCGGGGTTAACATCCAATTTTTCTTCAGGCCCACGAACCGCACCTAAGTAGGCCAAGCCAGACGGGTGCATGTTGACAAGTTGATTCAATGGCGTAGCAGATAGACCTGTCGCCATGTTTGTGATTTCTTTCAATGTCTTATTTGGCTTTTGTCCCAAAAGGAAATTTTGGTCACCAATAGATTTGGAATCGCCATCGATCAACAGAACCTGAGTACGAAGCTCATTCATCAACGCTACGGCAAAGTTTGCGGCAAACACGCTCTTACCGACTCCACCTTTACCACCAATAACACCAATCATAGTACAATTAGGATTCAACGCCAAAGCTATACTCCTCGTTGGTAGCTTTTTCGGAATATTCTCAATTTTAGATAACTCGCTGAACGACTAGAACGACAAGGATTCAAGAGCCATACGTTAGTATGGCATCTTAAATTTAGATTTGATCTTCTCACTGTCGGCGCTCGCCGAAGTAACGATCTTAGGTGTGACAAACACTACGAATTGATTTTGATTTCTCGCAGTACCCTTGGCTGCTAAAGCATTGAATAATGCCGCTGTGGCCGGGTCACGATTATAGTTCGTATCCGTAGAGTTCTTAATTAGACCACCCACTGCTGCACTTTGACGGTCACGAACCAAAACTAATGTATTCAATTCGTTTTTTGAAACAACCGGATTACTGTTAACAACGCCCACTTTTTGACTGACCTGAAATTCAAGGCGCATTTCTACGGTGCCAGACTTGTCTCCACTGATTTGTGGGGTAACCGAGGCTTTCAGGCCGGTCGGAGTAAATGCTGTACCTTGGTTTCCGTTTTGTCCAATAACTGAATACGGCTCATCAATCGTTTGTGAGATAGAACCTTTTTCGCCATCACGAACCATAAACGACGTACTTTCAAGTACCCGCGCATGTCCATGAGTCTTTGCAGAATTCAATTTTGGCAAAAGGTTACTGACCACCGCCGTCAACGAGGTAACAATTCCTCCACCGGTGTCACCACTAGACGCCTTCATACCAGTCTCATCACTAATTTTTGGGGCCCACTCAAATCGGAATGATTTCGAGTAGTCCTTCTTCAACTCAACATAGTGAATATTGATTTGTACGAGTTTCTTAGGAGGTGCCGGAGCGCCTTCTTTTACACTGATCATGTTGATCACGCCATCATTCATTGGTTTAGGACATTTGATAGAACCGTCAGAACATGATGGATCTACATAAACTGGCGGCATATAAATTTTGGCAATGATTTCGGCCTGAACTTTTTCTTGTTCGCTGCCCACTTGTCCTTGAAGAATGATCTTTTCATGACGAGCACGACATTCAATCTCTGGATTATTGATATCGCTCATGATGAATTGGCAGATCTTACTGTAAGCCATTGGATTAACGCTGACTATACTATCTACTTTGTCACCGAACTGGCGAATTACGTTTTTAATACGCATTAAATCTTTTGGAGTTAATACCTGACCATCGATTACAACTTTATTATTGATGATCTTAATTGCGATACCATCGATATCTGCCAGCATACCTTTAAGTTCGATAACGACTTTATCTAAAGTATTCTTACGAACGCTGATGCGATACTCGACAACTTTTTTATTGTTCTTTTTGTCATAGATAACAAGCGTACCAAAACCTTCTTTGATAGGCTTAAATCGAAATAAGTTTAATTTTCTGTTGAACTCTAGCTTAACGAAACCCTTGTAGGACCCGTCGTAGCGAACATTTTTAGGCAATGGAGGAAGTTTTTTATCTTCTTCGATGCCAAAAGTTAAATTTATATATTCAGCTTGACGATACGAAACGTTCAATTCGTTTCCATCGGTGACTACGTTGTCCGTGTCCGTCTTGTCTGCCGCCAATTTGTCTTCATTTTCGGTGTTGGCTTCATCAGCCCCGTTATCGTCTCCACCAGCATCTTGCGCCAATGAAAATTGGAAGCTAAGGAGTAGAAACACCACTAATAGATTTTTAAACATCGCCATCTGAATCCCCCTTAAACCTGTTACCGTCCGCCGCCGCCGTTTGGTTTTCCGCCTGGCACATTCCCCCCAAAAGAAGGAGTTGGTGCTGATGCGGGAGCCGGTACTGCTGCTGCGTTACCTTCGGTAGCTCGGGCCAAAATTGAATCTGCAGTTGAACTTGGTAATCTGGCCTTCAATGTTCCATCTGTTGGATTTCGAAGAGTCAGATAAATATTTCCTGGCGACGTGGATAAAATATATACCAAATCCTGAGCTTCTTTAATCTCAGCCTCAATCGTTATGGTACCATATTTCGTATCGCCGGTAAGAGAGGTTTGTATCGCATTTTTTCCAGTTGAATCGTATTCAATTAGACGTGGGATGTTGTTCTGAACTGAGACACCAGTGGCAAGAACTACTACGTTTTGCATCAATAAAAAACTTTCTCGTCGCATAGCTGCACCCTTACCGATATCCAGCGCCACAAAAATATCAATGCGGTCACCTGGACGAACTAGTTTTGCAACACCACGAACTTCATCAACTGGAATTGCAATTGCGCGTTTCGACGGCGCTACTTGAAGGGCAATACCGGTGTCTGCACCAGGTGAATACAAATGATTTTTTAGAACAGGTTGGCCTTTTTTAAATGGAACTGCCGATACGTTACCTACGATGTCTTGCATGTTAGAATAGAAACCATCAGGAACGAAATCTACCGGAACTGATTTTGTTTCCAGCATCGAATCATAGATCGTCGTCATTTCTGGAATATCTTCTTTAGCGACCACTACAACTTTTCGCGCACCCAGTTGTTCTTTGATAGCCTTGCGCTGCTCCTGCGCATAACTGTAAATCATGAACGCAGCAAAGGCGCCAGCAAAGATGGAAATCCAAAGATTTTTTGACTCGTTTCCCATAGTAGTGACCTCTCGAAAATTTAATCAAACTATTCGATTATCTATCGGTATTTAGTACGTATTCCTTATCTATTTTTTCGACAATCCCCACAGACCTAGACTCATTTTACTGTTTTCATTGTCGAAAGTTTAGATAGTTTTCCTAAACGTCTCAGTATGAAACATAGATAACTAGCAATCGGGGCGGGTGAAAAAAGGAAAGTGTGATTTCTGTAAACTAAGTCTTTGAGTGAATAAATTATGCACAGTCAGAGCAATGACTAGTTAGTTTTTGAGCAGTCAAAGTTGATGCAGATACCGTAAGTAGATTTAATCCATACAGGGTAAGCTTTATACTTATCTTTATCGTCTAACAAAGGTTTGCCATCATCCCGTATCTGATAAATCGTCGTGTTATGCAAAGTCACATTGTTGTCGGCTTGCGGAGTGCGGTTGTATTCATTTCCGTCTTGATCAGTGCCACCGAATGAACTAACAAATGAAATCGGACGTGCAGTCGCGACCCATTTATCCGAATCCACTGAATATTCAGATGTGATCCCATGGAATCGATTACCAAATTTTCTAAATTTTGATAGATCGGTTGGATTGGCAGCTTCACGCCAAAAAAAATCCAAATTACTACGAAAACGATAAGTTTCCATGGCATAGTTCCTAGCTGCCATGCTTTTTAAAATGCCTGTTTGTATAACGCCGAAAAAACCTAAACTGAAATTGAATAGAATCATGATCACTGCAAAGATACCAACGACTTCAAGAGCTGCCATCCCTTTTTCATTTCTTAGCTGGCTTCTTAACATCCGTTATCCTCCATAGGAAAGTACTTCGGGTTACTGCCTGCCTGAGTATCGTATTGGCCAAATCGTCCATCAATATCTATCAAAGCACGATGTCTATTTTCGACATTAAAAAACTTCTGACATTCTTCCTGTGTAGGGTTTCTAATCATCAAGCCGGTCACTTTGGCGTTCATGGGTTCATCATTCGGGTTTGTACTGCCCAAGGGTCCCAATTTTAAATTTAGTAATTTTGTTCCAAATACTAAACGCACACCTGTCGCCGCTAACCTGGTCCCATCTGGACTAGCGCTGGTATAATCGGAGAAAACTTCTCCACCCACACCGCTGCGAAAAGCAGGGTTGTCATAACCAAGCGTAAACCAACCTTGGGAGAATAACTTCCCCATTCCTGGCGCAGCCATCATTTTAGTAAATTTCTTTCGTGCTAAAGCTTCTTGTTCGGTGACACTGACATGCCCACCAGAGTATATTCTTCCCACTGAGAACGCCACATATTGGGCGACAAACGCTGTCGACAAAGTAAATGCAATACAAAAAAACATAATACTGAATGCAACGCTAATTAACAGTGCCACCGAAAATTCGACGGTCAAAAATCCTTTTGAATTTTTTCTGTTAATCCTAGCCGAAGCCATTTCAGTTCCCTTAAGCCATCAGTGGCTTTTTTACGGTTCCTGTTGAAGAGTCGCCACCTTTTGGTGGTTATGAGGATGCATGGCTCGAGTCGATGCGGGATCACCCCAAGCACCGTTCTCTATCATACCTGATATTTTAGCCCATGGTTTTGTCAGCATGTTAGCAAAAATTTGCTTTTCATCGGCCCATTTCTTTAGACCCATCAAAAGCATTACTCCCACTGACAATAAAAGCACGGCTTCAACGACAAACTGCCCTTTGGATTTTCTATTTTTAAAATCTATTTTGCTTTTTGCCATTGAAGCGCCTGACCGTTCTCCATTCTGAAGCCATGACCAGTCGTTAAGTGTTTCTCAACACGCGCACCAAGCACCGGACCGTAGTCACGAAATGCTTCCATTGGCGCACTAAAGAAAAACTTAATGCCAATCATGAACATACAAAAAAGTAGAAGAACGTATTCTATTGTCATTCATCAACCTAACTAGTTAACTACGCCGTCCATGCTTGATTCAGTTTTACCCATAACTTCGTTGAATTTAGATGTGATTCTGCCTTTGAAAGCAAAAACTAACCCAACAACGACCACAAGTAACAAGATATACTCAACCATACCTTGACCTTTTTGGTTCTTCAAAAATTTCACTTTATTTTTTCTAGCTGTTTTCATAAATCCTCCACGGCGTTTAGATTATTGCGCTTAAGATTATTATCGAACATTTTTTCCTAGAACATGAGGGCAAAAGAAAAACTTCTCGATATGAGACATTTCGGCGATCGATACAGACCAGACTTTTGTCAGTGACCGTTGACCAAACAATCTACTGACTGATATTTTTACAGTCAGAACTTTAATCCCCAAGGAAAATCATGCAAAAGCAGTTAATCCGCCTGTACGTAGTTTGTGTCGTTGTTTTATTCATTGTTAATGTCGTTGTATCGTAGCTAATCTTAGAAACAAAAAAGCCCCGGTGTTATCCGAGGCTTTTTAAAGTAAAAAATAATTATATACTATTTTTAGTTTTTGAAGTGATAAATAGTAGAATAATTTCTACCTAATTCTTCTTGATCCATTCCGTAACCAACTACGTAACGATCATCAATTACTTTACCTACGAAATCTGGCTTGATTGGCAATTCTCTGCGTGCTGGTTTATCTAATAAACAAGCGATTTTTAAAGTCGCAGGGTTTGCATTCAACAAACGATTTTTTAAGAAGCTAAGTTTACGACCTGAATCGATAATTTCTTCTACAACCAGAACGTGTTTATTCACGATGTTTTCAGAAATATCTTTTTGAATTTTTACAACAGATCCTTTACCTGATGATGTCAGATAAACAAAATCTACTGTCATTTTTAATTCTAATTTTCTCATTAAGTCAGCCATGAAATGAACTGAACCTTTAAGCGGGCAAATCATCACCAATTCTTTGCCGTAGTATTCGTCTTGAATTTTATTCGCTAACTTCGTGATGATCTCGTCGATCTCTTTCGCAGTTAGAAATGGAATCATGTCATCTTTATTCAGTTTCATAGTCATCTCACAAGTTTGGGTGGCTAGAGCCCCTTAAGGCGCCGATTTGTTTTAAATATCTAATAGCTTCTGGGTTCTGAGGATCTCTCATCAAAACGCTTTCCCATTGGTCCGCGGCTTCACGAGTGCGACCCTCATTATATAGAATCACGCCCAGTTTATTTTTAGCAGGAATAAATTGCGGGTATTCAATCACTAGATTTTTAAGATCTTTGATCGCGCGATCAGCATTACCCATTTGAACGTATACTTCCGCCATTCTCATCGTGATTTCGGCCCGACGTGAAGACAGTTTTTGAGCTTTTAATAATTGCTCCAAAGCCTCTGGGAATTTTTTGTACTGCGAATATAAATCCGCAAGCTCTTCATGTTTGTTCGCGATTTTTTCGTCAATGTACGGATCAGGACGATTGGATCTAAGTTCTAATAATTTCTTAGCATCATTAAATACTTTTTTACCTTCATCATAGCGACCGATATCGTTCAGAATGATAGATAAACCAACGCTGGCGTCGGTGTAAGTAGGGTCTAATTCTAAAGCTCGTTGGAATGATTTAATCGCTTTGTTGAATTTACCTTGATCGTAATAGATTGTGCCCAGCATTTGATGAATTTCAGGATTACGTTGCGGTTTAGTCAAAAGCTGCGCCAGCATCGTTTCCGCCATCTTGTAATTACCATCGATAAAATTTTGTTTTGCTTCTTGGAAAAGAGCTTCTGTCGAGTATTCCATCACAACTAGTCCTGCACCCTGTCTGTCTCGCCAGCTTCTTTTTCTGCGTCTTTTAACGCCGTTAATTCTTTAGAGTCCGGGAATTGTGTTTTTAACATATCACGATACTTCTTAGTCTTAACACGATCCTTCACTTTGACCGCTGAAAAATAGGCACGCGCTAATGCACGCTCATCAAGTCCTAACTTAGGGTAGTTGGCCACAAGAAATTCGTACCGTAGTAAAGCGCTATCATAAATTTTACGTTTGAAATAGAAATCACCAACGTAATCTTCTTTTTCAGCCAGTTTTTTAAGAGATGTTTCTTTTTTCTCTTTCGCTTCATTTACAAATTCTGATTTTGGAAAACGCTTCATCACTTCGTCAAACGCGGTAATAGCGTCGTTTGCTAGAGATAAATCACGATCGATCGTTTCTGGTAATTGCTGATAAAAACTTAATCCCGTGCGGAAAATTACATAGTCAATTTGTGGATGAGTTGGGTGTAGTTCACGGAACGTTTGATAATTAATTTGAGCTTCACCGTAAGATTCTTGTTTATAATAAACATCCGCAATCGCCAGTTCTGCTTTTGTTGCAAATTGAGAGTATGGATATTTGTTTTTTACATCTGAATATTTTTTGATGGCTTCTTCGAAACGTTCATCTTTTTCGTATTCTTGAGCGACGGCAAAAGTAGACTCAGCCGAATCTGTTTTCTTTTCATCTGAAGCGCACGAAGCCATCAGAATTACTGCAAAAATGGGAATTATTGATAAAGCGACTTTTTGGGCAATGGAAAGTATTTTGCGTAGCATAAAGTGAATTTATTAGGGGGGTCTATTTTCTGTCAAGCTGGTTTTTAGGCTAGGGGTTTTCCATCAGTAATATGCTGATAAATCGAAGCATAAATAATCTTTACAGCACTCGCAAAAGGGATCGAAATAATCATCCCTAAAATCCCCATAGTCTGCGAACCCACCATCACAACCAATACAACGGTAACTGGGTGCAAATTAACAATACGGGCGACCACCATAGGTACGATGATTAAGGCGTCCAAAAGCTGAGCCACCAAATAAATAAATACGATGTAGGATGTCACTGCATTTGTTTCTTGATTTACCAAAGCGATCAAAACCCCAGGTACAATGCCGATCAACGGGCCCAAATAAGGAATTAAATTCATCAGTGCCGCAAAAACTGCCAATATTAATGCATAAGGAAACTGTATGATACCTAGGCCTACCCAAATCACAAATCCCACGATTACAGATTCAAGCAATCGCGCACGAATAAAACCACCCATTTGTTCCATGATTTGATGTTGCAAATACATTGAAAGTTCAAAGTACGCATTAGGCACCGCTGAAATCATGCGGCGATAAAATTCTTTTCCGTCCAATAACATGAAAAAACACAAAAACGGCGCTAAAAATAGTACGGTCAGTGAGTTCGACAATATTTCGGGCAAATCAGTGAATACTGATTGCGCAAATCGTTGCACTTTTTGACTTAACTCGACGCCAAGTCGTTGCTTTGAATCCGCCGGCAGAAAAGAAAAAATCCCTGATTCCCAAGACTGCAGGATCTTCTGCGTCCCTTCGACATATTTTGGAAGTTCCGCTTTCAACGCATCTATCTGGTTCCCCAAAACTGGAAAAACTGCCAATGATAAACCGAATAATACTAACGAGAAAAATAAAAATGGAAATAGCGTCGAAACCAATCGACTCAAACCCTGCCGCACCAGAAAATCTACAAATGGTTTCAAAAGAAAAAATCCAACTAAAGCCAGGAACAACGAAATCAGTAAATTTTTTACCCAAAAAATCAGAAATAAAAAGAACACAAGTGAAACCAAAAAAAACAAAAGCTTGATTCGTCGTATTCGATTAAGAATGTCCAAGCTAATTCCTTTGCTGTGTTTTCACCAAAGCTGTGGTTTCGTGTAAACGCGTACCAATGACTTGGCCGATTCGAAAGAGTATTTTAACACCGATTTCTGGTGTTTGATTCATGATTTGAATCAAATCCGGCTTAAAAAATCCAATCAACTGCGTATCTTCCTTAGCAACGGCAGTTGCTGTTCGCTCCCCACGCTCTTCCACCAAGGCTAACTCGCCGAAAAAATCATCCTCTTTCAGGGTAGTGATGCGATTATCATCATAGATAATATCGACTGATCCTTTAGAAATGATATACATTCCGACACCCACTTCACCTTGCTTAAAGATGGCTTCCGAAGCTTTGTAGCTACGCAAATGGGTGATATTTTGAATTTGATTTATTTCTCGTGGTGCTAAATCTTTAAAAACGATATTTTTTTTAAGTGCCTCTTGGACAGTCCAAACTTGTCGATCTTTTTTAAAAATGTTTTCCCAAAATATCGATAAACTCATGTTTGCTTTCTACAAAATAATTTGTATTTCTTCTTTGTTAACCCAACCAGAATAATTTCCAGGTATTTTCACTTGAACCCAGGCATCTTTAACTAAACCGACTTCCACTTCGGTGCCTTCATTCAACTCAACAATCTTACTTTGATCAGCTCCAGGCGCAATCTTAAGTTCAATTTTTTCTTTGGTAACGATTGCACGCGGGGTCAAATGATCCCACATTTTTAGGCCTAACAAGACTGTGCACAGAACAAAAAAAGTGCTAAATGCGATCGACACTAAGGTGACCGGCGGAGCGGCGGCTTCTTCCAGTGCGGCTTTTTTAATCTGACTTAAATGCCGAATCCATTGAAGACCCGCGACAAGAAAAGTTATTGCGGTTAGTCCAAACAAAAGATTCAATGAAAGCCCCGTCAGCAGCGACTTTCGCAGACTTTCAAAATCTGTGTCTTTCACCGAAAACGCGTTTGGGGCCAGCTTTGAACGAACAAAAGTAGCACCCTTTTGAGCCTCTTCAAAACCAGGATCTAATTTAAGAGCTTTTAACCAGTAGGCGAGAGCTTTTCCCTTTTGATTTAACTCAAATAGCGTCAGTGCCATGTTGTTTAGGACTGCCAGATTATTTGGAGCTTCTTCTAAAGCCGCCGCTAAATTGGTTTGCGCTTCCGCGTAGTTTTTCGCCTGATAGGCCGCCAATCCTTTTTCGAAATGCGTTTGCGCACCACTACCGAGGGCCGTTAAAAGTAAAACAACAATAAAATAGGTTTTATATACGCTAACTAGTTTCATTTAATTTAAGAATGTATCTGCTTTTCACACTGTTGACTAGCTCCCCAGCCCGACTTTGACCCAGGTGTTAAAAGCGTGAACTTTATTAGATTTCATTTTATACTAATTCCGCAGGGAAAACGGTGTAACCAAAGGATTTTTTTATGCCATTAATCGGACAACAACTAAATACTAATCAGAAAATTAATCAACTTATCCAAGATCTTGTTACAGAAGTTGAAAAAAACAATCAGCAAGTATCAGGTATCAAAGCTTCGTCGCCTGAATTTCAAGATAACGGCAAGAAATGGATGGACACTGCTGGCCAATTTCGCGGTCGTCCTTTGCATTACCCTTATGTTGGCAGCGGAGCTGGTCGCGGCCCCTACGTTGAATTAGAAGACGGCAGTATCAAATTAGACTTGATCAATGGAATTGGAATTCATTTATTCGGCCATTCACACCCTCGCGTGATCAAAGCGGCACTTAAAGGCGCGATCATGGATGTCGTAACTCAAGGTAATTTAGAGCCGAACAAAGAGTACGTAAACTTCACAAAAAAATTGGTCGAACTAGCGTCTAAAAAAAGCAATCTTAAATACGCTTGGCTTTCAACCTGCGGAACAATGGCTAATGAAAATGCCTTAAAATTATCTCGCCAAAAAAATTCCCCGGCACGTATGATTCTTGGTTTTAAAAATGCATTTGCTGGTCGTTCAACAATGATGGCGGAAGTCACTGACAACCCGGCTTACAAACAAGGTTTGCCAGATTACAACGAAGTATTGCGAATCCCATTTTATGATAAAAAAGATCCTCAATCGGGCGACAAAACTCTTCGCGCATTAAAAGAACACGTAGAAAAACATGGCAAAAACATCAGCGTATTTGGTTTTGAACCGATGCTAGGTGAGGGGGGCTACATGCCCGCAAACCGTGAATTTTTTGTTCCTCTATTAGAATTCTGTAAGGCCAATGGCATCGCTGTTTGGGCGGATGAAGTTCAAACGTTCAGTCGTACGGGTGAATTATTCGCTTTTGAAACTTTAGATATTGGTAAATATGTTGACCTTGTAACGATCGCGAAAACGGCGCAAATCGGCGCGACTCTTTACACTGAAGAGTACAACCCTAAACCGGGTTTGATCGCAGGTACATTTTCGGGATCAACTGTTTCTATGCACACTGGAATGGAAATGCTAGATATGTTAACGACTGAAGGCTACCTTGGAAAAGAGGGTCGCATTATGCAAATTCATAATAAATTTATCAGTGGATTTGAAAAGATGGGTAACACGACCTGCAAAGGCAAAATTTCAGACGCTAGCGGTATGGGTCTAATGCTTGCGTTCACTCCATTTGAAGGCAAAAAAGAACAAGCTGATGTATTCTTGAAAAAACTATTTGCTAATGGTGTCATTGGTTTCCCTTGCGGCAAAGATCCCGTGCGGGCGCGTTTCCTAGTTCCTGCGTGTATCAAAGACGAAGATATTCAAATTGCGTTAAACGTAATCGAAAAAACCTTATTGGAAGGCGTGTAACTTTTGTCATCGATGGAATTTGTCCAAGCTTGCCGGGAATTCATTTCTATAGATAGCACTCCTACTCAAGGCTCTAAAAAAGCGGTCGAGTTTGCAGCGCAGTTTTGTCGATCACTTGGACTTCATGTGGAAGAACAAATAGAATCTTCGGCATTAGGCGAAGAAGCGAATATTATTGTTAGACACAATTCTGAACGACCTGGCTTGGAACTGCTTTTACAGAATCATTTGGACACTGTGGATCCCGGACCATTTCATTTATGGTCCGTTACCGGCAACAATCCTTTTGATGCTACAATCGTGGATAATAGAATTTATGGTTTAGGTTCGGCCGATGTAAAACTAGATTTCTTATGTAAGGCTCGAGCTATGGCGTCGATCGGTAGCAAGAATCCAAATTTTAAATTACCGCCAGTTCTGGTTGGCACTTATGGCGAAGAAACAGGAATGACAGGTTGTCTAAAACTAATTCGAAAAAACAAAGTGAATCCAAAATTCGCGCTGATTGGCGAGCCTACAAATCTGAGCCTTGCGAATGCCGCCAAAGGTTTTGTAAGTGTTGAAATCATCATCCCGTTTTCACGCGATGAAATTCAATATCGCACCGAACACAACTTGCGTGAAAGCACCTCGACACAAAGTAAAGTTTTTCACGGAACATCGGCTCATTCTGCCCACCCACACTTAGGTGATAGCGCCATTGTGAAAATGCTAAATTACCTAGATATGATTCCCGAAAGCGTTGCGATTATGGAAATCGATGGGGGAAATAACTATAACACTGTCCCTAGTCATGCATTTTTAGAGTTAGATTTCACCCCAGTAAGCAACCCGGTGAATTCAAAAATTAAAAACATTTTCAATGCAATTAAATCTTTGGAGTCAGAATTTAAAAATCATACTGATAACGCGTATTCGCCGAATCACCCGACCTTAAATATCGGCCTGATTCGTACGTTAGAAGATCATATTTTGATGAGTGGTAGCTGCCGTATTTTGCCATCAATCAATCAAGATACATTTGATAAATGGATGGACTTCCTTCGCCAGTCATGCGTAAAAAATGAAAGTCAATTTAGAATTACAGATTATAAAAAGCCATTTAGTTCATCAGAGACGTCTATTTTTGCTAAAGGCTGTCGCGATATTTTGTCCGAAATGAATTTGCCAAATAATTTAACGTCATTGTCATCGACGAATGAATCAAGTCTGATTTCAAGACTAAATGTCGATTGTTTGTGTTTTGGGCCCGGCTTGCGCGAAAACAATATTCATACACCAAATGAAAACGTATTAGTGGAAGATTTAGAAAAAGCCACGCAGTTTTATACAAAAGTTATAGAAAGGTTTTGTTTATGAGTTTTATCGTACGACCTGTCGACACCAAAGATATCAACCAGCTGGTTGATCTTGCTAAGCAGTTCAATCTTTTGAATCTGCCCGGCGACAAAAAAGTTCTGACTCAAAAAGTAGAAACAAGTATTCGGTCATTTGCAGGCGAATTACCTAAGCATAAATCCGAATACTTGTTTGTACTTGAAGACATTGAAGAACAGCAAGTTATGGGCAGTTCATTAATCCTAGCCAAGCACGGTAGCGACGAAATTCCACACTATTTCTTTAAAATCCTAAAACGTAATCATTTCTCTGAAGATTTGGGAACTGGGTTTATCCACCAAGTTTTACGATTTCAACTAGATACCGACGGACCCACGGAAATTGGCGGCCTATTGATAGACAGGTCCTATCGTCGCAGACCCGAAAAACTAGGTAAACAAATCAGTTTGGCTCGATTTCTTTTTATGGGATTAAATATGGACCGCTTTCAGGACCGCGTACTATGCGAACTGACGCCGCCACTAACTGAAGAAGGCCGCAGTGAGTTTTGGGAAGCTCTTGGTCGTCGCTTTACTGGACTACCGTACCAAGAGGCTGATCTTTTAAGCCAAACCCATAAAGAGTTTATCCAAAGCTTATTCCCCGAAGACGATATCTATTTGGCCTTACTAGATTCCAAAGCCCGTTTAGTTCTGGGTCGTGTTGGCGAGGCAACTAAGCCTGCGCAACATTTACTTGAAAGCATCGGCTTCACATACCTCGATGAAGTAGATCCCTTTGATGGTGGTCCTCATTATGGTTGCAAAACTAAAGATATCCTTCCTATTAAAAATGGTAAGTTCGCTCGGATTACTGAATTCAAAGATCCAAAATTCCAAACTCGTAAATTTATCGGGACTCCCGGGTCGAATTTTCGTGCCATGGTAGTTGCCTGCGACCAAAGGGCAGACGAAATTGCTATTCCGTCTAAAGTACGAGATCTTTTAGAGATAGAGACTGATCAAGAGGTGTTTGTAGCTCCTTTTGATTTTGAGAAATAATTAACGAGGTCCAGATGAGTTACAAAGGCGACTTTATCAACGGTAAGTTTGTCAAAATTGAAAAACATGATGGTGAATTTAAAGATATTTCACCTGCCGACTTATCTGACTTAGTCATGACGGTTCCTTTCAGACACGATCACGTAGATCACGCGGTAGAATCCGCCCATAAGGCCTATAAAAAATGGGCTCACACGCCGATTGAAACTCGTAAAGAGTACTTACTTCGACTAAAAGAATTATTCATGTCTCATGAAGCTGAGCTTGCCAAAGCTATCGCTCGTGACACAGGAAAACCTCTATGGGATTCAACGACAGAAGCTAAAGCCTTAGTTAGCAAAATCGATATCACCGTTAATTTTTCAAGTAAATTGATCCAAGAAGAAGTTATTCCGCAAGCATTGCCACACGTCGACGGCGTGATACGCCACAAATCTCGCGGAGTGATGGCTGTTATCGGACCCTTCAATTTCCCAGCGCATCTGCCTAACGGTCATATCATTCCTGCCTTATACGCAGGGAATACAGTTGTATTCAAACCCTCTGAGCAAACTCCCTATGTAGGTCAGTTATATGCAGAGCTTTTTGAAAAAGCTCAATTCCCCCCGGGCGTATTCAACATGGTTCAAGGCGACGGGGAATCGGGACGTCGTTTAGTATCACACGAACACGTAGACGGTATCTTGTTTACCGGATCTTACGAAGTGGGTTTAAAAATTAAACAGGAAACAATGACTCACTACTGGAAAATTCTAGCGCTTGAAATGGGCGGCAAAAATTCAACTGTCGTGTGGGACGATGCGGATATGGATAAAGCTATTTACGAAACACTGACTGGCGCTTATTTGTCTTCGGGTCAGCGTTGTTCTGGAACCAGCCGTATATTCGTACATAAGAAAATCGCCGATAGTTTTATTGAACGATTCTATCAATCAGCAAAAAAACTTACGATTGGCCACTGGTCAGAAAATCCTTTCATGGGACCTTTGATCAACGCAGCCGCGGTAGAAAAATATATTCGTTTCCAAGAAATTGCGAATCGTGAAAATTGTGAATCTATGATGCGGGGTAAAGCTTTAGATTTAAAAACTAAAGGTCACTACGTTACGCCCTCTATTCATTTAGTTAAAAAATTCGATCCGAAATCTATTTATCAAAAAAGCGAAATTTTTGGTCCTAACGTCGCTATCTACACAGTTGATGATTTTGACGAAACCATCGATACCGTCAACGCTACCGGATACGGTCTCGTCATGGCCCTGTTTACTAAAAATAAAGCTTTATACCAGCAAGCTTTGATCGACGCTAAAGTAGGTTTGTTAAATTGGAATCGCACAACAAATGGTGCCAGTTCTAAGTTGCCTTTTGGTGGTTTGGGGAAATCAGGTAACGATCGTCCATCAGCTCACTATGCAATCCAATACTGTACAACTCCGATTGCCAGTCTAGAAGACTTTACAGATTATGACGAAACTAAAAATTTACCTGGTTTAACTTTAGTTAAGTAGAAATATAAAAGTAAGGATATAAGTGAGCAAACCTAAACGTGTACTTTTCTTGGGCCTATTTTCTTTGGTTTTTTCGGTCGTCTTTTTTGGCGGCTATTTGTATTGGACATTTGTATTTTCAAAAGCGTCAGTCGATAAAAAAGAAGTCGTTTACGAAGTGACACCCCAAAAATCATTCATGACAATAGCCAACGAGCTAGAATCCCAAGATTTAATTAAGAATGCTCAATTTTTTAATGTCTATGCTCGTCTAGTAGGATTGCGCTCTAAAATCAAAGTCGGCGAATACGCTCTGAACACGGAAATGCGCCCAAGTGAAATTCTAAATGTTCTAGTATCTGGCAAAAGCATGTTTCGCCCTTTTACCGTCCCAGAGGGTTACAATTTATTTGAAATCGCTGAAATTGTTGAAAAAAATAAAGTTGGCACCAAAGACGAGTTTTTAAAACTTGTTTTTGATAAAGCATTTATTAAAGAACTGTATGCCGAAAAATTAATTTTATCGCCGGACATACTAAGCCTTGAAGGTTATTTGTACCCAGAAACGTATCAAGTCACTAAGTATATGGGACTGAAAGACATCATTCGTGCGCAAGTCAGAATGTTTCGCAAAACATTTGATGATGTTCTAAAACAAAATAAGATTTCCTATCTGAATAGCGAACAGATACTAGTGCTTGCTAGTATTATCGAAAAGGAAACGGGAAATACCAAAGAAAGACCGTTAATTTCCTCGGTCTTCCACAATCGCATCCAAAAGAAAATGAAGTTGCAAACCGATCCGACTACTCTGTATGGAAAATCAATTTTATCCAAGAAACTAGAAAACAATATCACTCGTAATGATTTGCTTTCGAAAGACAATTTATACAATACCTACGTCATTGCTTTCTTGCCTCCCGGACCGATTTCAAATCCTGGCCGCGCCTCTCTAATGGCAGCGATTGAGCCAGCTCAAACACCATTCCTATTTTTCGTAAGCCAAAATGACGGAACAACACGCTTTACAGAATCATTATCCGAACACAATAAAAATGTTCAGGAAACTCAGCTTGACCCGAAAGCCCGCGATGGAAAATCTTGGCGGGATTTGAAACAAGACTCCAAGCAGTAGAACCATTGAGCTATGGCTATATATCCAATTTCAAAACTTATATTCAGAACTCAACAAACACCTAATTTCGTCTATGCCCGGAATGCCTGTCAGAGAACAACATAGAAAATACTGCCTGCAGTTATTGCGGTGAAGACATTCCTAACCACACAGTTTCAAAAAGACATGGATGCCCTTTCAGCAATTTTAAAATAGGAATAATAAGCCTTAAAGATAATCTCTTTCAAAGCTATTATCTCATTTTGACTATTTCAATCCTACACATGTATAGACTTTAGACAGCGTCTCATTTTGATGCGCAGTTAAGTCATTGAAAGTACGTTGAAATTTCGGTCTCAAAATGAATGTCTCTGGCACATGTATCGCAATGATAAAAAAGCAGAACGATAATTCATAAGGAGACATTTATGAAAGCATTAATCCTATCACTTGTAATTGCATTTTCTAGCTCATTCGCATTAGCGGATTGCACTCAAGCAGACTCTACTTTTAATTCAACAGAAGGTGCATACACTAAAGCAGACAAGGAGCAACCAGCCCAAGCAACGCCGCTACACGTAGCTTCTACACCAACAAACGGCGTACCAAAATAACTAATTGAAAACTTTAAACGGTCAGAGCGATGTCTCAATCGCTCTGATTGATTTGAAATTTAGCGACTGGCTTTCTCAACAGAGCCCGAGGCGCTGCTAAACATATCTTTAAAGAAACGTTTAGTCGAGTGAGCCCCATTTTCAATTAATAGCGCGCCACCTTTAGCCGCTGTTCTGATGTGCTGAGGCACATTCGATGTGTAGAACCAATCGGTCACATGTCCTTCTAGACTTTTACCTTTCATTTCAACTTGCAATGCTCCCACGATAATAATGGAAATTACGAAATACCGAATTACAATGAAAAGATCTCCGATCATATGCTTATCCTTGTCCCTCTATTTATTTAAACTGACTCTTTCATTTTTTGATGCGAATCCACAACGTAACCTACAGATGCCAGCGCCTCGAATAGGGTGTCTTTAGTAAATGGCTTTTCTATGAACGCACTCATTCCATTACGCATAGCCATTTGAATGATCCCATTATTATCGACAGTCGATACACCAATAATCTTTAAATCTGGCCAAATTTGTTTCATTTCAGTGATGGCTTCCACACCCGATTTAGTCGGCATTACAAAATCTAGAAACACAACATCTGGTAGCGTGCGCTTCACTAGGTCGATAGCCTCAAGACCATTATAGGCTGACCCTACGTGTTCAAAAGCAGTGTCGGGCATTACGTTTTTTATAATCTCGTGAATGAATGGAGCATCGTCGGCAATGATATATCTAACCATATTTTTATTTTGAACTAGGTCAGGCACGATTCCTAATTTTTCTGTTTAATCTGGACAAAAGCAGGACCAGACGACTTGCGGAATTGACCACTTATCGCATACATACGAAAATTAAGTCATGAACCCAATTTCACTTCATCGTTGGTCGAGTTTCTGGTTTACATTTTTAATAGCGCAGTTGTTCAGTTTTTCAATACTTGCAAAAACTCCGGCGTACATAAATAACGAAGATGCCGCGGTAAAAATAAGAACTGTATATCTAGAACCTTTCTCGGATAACGTAAATTTAATATACGCATCTAAAGCTGAAGCTAAGATCAAAGATATCATCGAAAATGAAAATCAATGGGACGTGACGGTCGGAAAAAAGGATGCAGACCTTGTGATCGAGTCCCGTCTGACAAAGAATCCAAAATCTTATACGCTAAAAATGGGTCTGCTATTCAAAAGCGGAATCGTAATTCAGGACAGTAAAGAAATTGAAAATATTTTCGAAACTGAAAAAATCTTAGGCCACTACGAAACGTTATTCCACAGCTTAAAAGCTAGAATTCCATACAATGGAATAATCCTAAGCCGTACTCAAGACCAGGTTACAATCAATATAGGAGCGGCCCACGGAGTAGTCCCAAATCAAGAAGTACTCGCAATCCATATTGCGAAACTAAATCTACACCCAAAAACCCAAGTCTACATTTCATCAGAAAAAATAGTGCTAGGAAAAATAGTTTTAACAAAAGTCGATGAGTTTCTAAGTTTCGGAAAAATAGAATTCGAACGTGAGGCTCAAATTTTGAAGAAAGATACAAAATTAGAATTCTCCAAATTAGACAAACCTACCTTAGCGGCTCCAACAGCACCTATAGAACCCGGTACAACAGCAGTTCCCCAAGGCGAATGGGTTCCAAGAAAACCGCCGCAATATGGAAAATTCTCGATCTCGGGTGGCTTGATACAGTACTCACAAAACGTAAACTTCCTAACCGCGGGAAACAAAACAGTATCGCAGTGGTTGACTCCAACAATCAAAGGTTCTGCGGAACTATGGTTGAATCCAGAATTCCATTTAGAACTATTCATCAGACAGTCGTCATTTAAAATGAACAACCCCATGGAAGGCTCAGAACCCGGCAGCCTAAACATGAGTCTGAGTCAGTATCAAATCAAAGCGAAGTATAACTACGAACTAGATAGCTCAGCCAGAGCTCCTCAGTTCCAGGTAGCACTTGGAATCGGCTCATTCCAAGCCTTGCCAGATAAATCAAATCCGCTCAGTCTTTCTGGTTTAAGCTACGGCGGAACACTGTTGGGATTCAAGGGAACGTTTGCAGTGTCAGAAGAAAATCCAATCGATCTAAGCCTCTACTTCAATTATTTTTTATCTAAAACTCTGAAAGACTCAGCCGAAGCCAGCCCATCTGGTATACAAATCAACGATTTTGGAATGATAGTTAGATACATGAAGACATTAAACCTAGCGTACGTATTCGAATTGTCGTTTGAATCCTACAGCTCCGACTTCGATGCCACTACCGGCAGCCGCACAGACCCAACCAACAGCATAAGTCACAAACTGATGTCGACACTCGCTGGGATTGAATACTCTTTTTAAAAGTTCCACCTCGTGGATATCTGAAACTAAATATCATCCCAGGATCTTCCGCAACACACTAGTCTCAGCAAAGACCCACAAAAACAAAAAGGCCGGCTTGTGGCCGACCTTTTCTTAGGACGAACGAAATATATGTAATCAAAAAGATTACATCATGCCGCCCATACCTCCCATGCCACCCATACCGTGGTCACCGCCGCCTGGCATTGCAGGAGCTTCTTTTTTAGGAGCTTCAGCGATCATAGTTTCAGTAGTTAACATTAATGAAGCAACAGACGCTGCGTTTTCTAGCGCGCAACGAACCACTTTAACTGGATCGATAACGCCTTCTTTGATTAGGTCAGTGTATTCATCAGAATACGCATTGTAACCGAAAGCGGCTGATTTATTTTGAAGAACTCTATCAAGAACGATAGCACCATCAAGACCAGCATTGTGCGCGATTTGACGTAAAGGCTCTTCGCAAGCACGTTTGATAATTTGAGCACCCCAAGATTCTTCTTCAGAGTATTTAGTTTTATCAATTTTTTGAGACGCACGTAACAGAGCCGTTCCGCCGCCCGCTACGATACCTTCTTCAACAGCTGCGCGAGTTGCGTTCAATGCATCTTCAACACGAGCTTTCTTTTCTTTCATTTCAACTTCAGATGGAGCTCCTACGTGAATTACCGCTACCCCGCCTGAGATTTTAGCAAGACGTTCTTTCAATTTTTCTTTGTCGTAATCAGAAGTAGTTTCTTCGATTTGAGCTTTGATTTGAGCTGTACGTGCGTTGATTTCAGCTTTTTTACCAGCGCCATCGATGATTGTTGTGTTGTCTTTATCAACAACTACGCGTTTAGCCACACCAAGATCAGCGATAGTAGCTTGTTCTAATTTACGGCCCATATCTTCAGAGATTAGAGTCGCGCCAGTTAAAACCGCGATATCTTCTAACATAGCTTTACGTCTGTCGCCGAAGCCAGGAGCTTTAACTGCACAGATGTGAAGAGTGCCACGTAAACGGTTAACAACAAGAGTTGCTAATGCTTCACCGTCAACATCTTCAGCGATGATCAATAATTGACGACCTTGTTTAGCCACTGGCTCAAGCAAAGGAATCATGTCTTTCATTGAAGAGATTTTTTTATCGTAGATAAGAACGTAAGTGTTTTCAAGAACAGCTTCCATTCTTTCAGAGTTAGTTACGAAATAAGGAGATAGGTAACCACGGTCAAATTGCATACCCTCAACAACTGTCACTTCTGTTTTAGCTGTTTTAGATTCTTCAATTGTGATTACGCCTTCTTTAGTTACTTTTTCCATTGCATCAGCCAACATTTGACCGATTTCTTTATCGTTGTTCGCAGAGATCGCACCAACTTGGGCTACTTCGTTTGAGCTCTTAACAGTTTTAGCCAATGTTTTAAGTTCAGCAACGATAGTTTGAACAGCTTTATCGATACCACGTTTAACTGCCATAGGGTTGTGACCAGCAGAAACGATTTTAGCGCCTTCTCTGTATATAGCTTGAGCTAGTACAGTCGCAGTCGTTGTTCCATCACCAGCTTCGTCATTGGTTTTAGAAGCAACTTCTTTAACCATTTGCGCGCCCATATTTTCAAATTTGTTTTCTAAATCGATTTCTTTAGCAACAGTCACGCCGTCTTTAGTGATCAAAGGCGCACCGAACGATTTTTCGATAACAACGTTGCGACCTTTAGGTCCCAAAGTTACTTTTACCGCATTAGCAAGAGTGTTCACACCCTTTAAAATAAGATGTCTAGCATCTTCCGCAAAACGTAATTCTTTACTCATAGTAGTCTCCTCAATTTATTTTCAATTAATAATTTTTTTAGCGCACTTACTTACCGTGCGACTTAGTTAATAATTCCCAAGATATCTTCTTCGCGCATCATCAAGTACTCGGAACCATCAAGTTTAAGTTCTGTACCTGCGTATTTGCTGAATAAAATTTTGTCGCCAGTTTTAACTTCTAGAGGAAGAACTTTTCCGTCTTCAGTAACACGACCTTTACCAGTCGCTACGATTTGTCCGCGTTGTGGTTTTTCTTTAGCTGTATCTGGGATAAATAATCCACCCGCAGTTTTTTCTTCTTCTGCTACACGTTTTACTAAAATACGATCATGTAATGGTCTTACACCGATTTCTTTGCTCATTAAGGCCTCCTAAAAAATTTGCGATATTAAGTAATATGGTTTGCCTGTAAAAGCTGTCAAGGTAAAGGACTAAAGATTTCTAAGAGTAGGGTGTGACCGCACGTGTTGCGAAGCAGCGACAAGGCTAAATCGGTTGTAGGACAAGGCTTTGACAGGGTTGATGGGATTATTTTGCTGGCTCGGACTTTTCCATGGCCGTAGGACCAACCTTGGTTACTGGCGCCGACGTTCCGCTAGAAGAAAACATTGAGTCTGCGTAGGCTTTGATTAGTTGGCCGACCTCATCCGGGGTCATTTTTGCTGCCGCCTCTTTATAGGCGTCGGGTTTATTTTCTTGTTTTGTTAAATATATAGCAAAATAGTCAGTAACGCTTAATTCTTGAGCTACTTCTAACGCGTAAAGATCGTTTTTTAACAAAGCCTCTAAGCGATCAGTTTCTGGGTCTTTAGCCGCTACGGGTTCGCTCTTTTGCAAAAATTGCTTGTTCAGTTTCCTATATTCAATCTGAGCCTTAGTGATCGTTACTTTCTTGATAGCGAGTTGGACTTTTTCGTTCTTCCATTCCTTATAGCTTTTTACAGTGTTGACGATTGGACTACTAGGTAAAGGCAATCCCGCACGAATAATTGGAGTGACTGCTGTGGGAGCGATTGGAACTAATGCAGGGGGGGCCGCCGCCGTGGCTAAACCGGTTGCGAATACGCTAGAGGAAGCAACTAAAACAACTGTAATAAATTTGATCATATTCTTTTGCCCAACTTAAATCGGACCCTTCTGTGAATTATAATTAACAAACAACATGCCATGGGAAAAGATCAGCCCGATGACACTAAAACTCTAATGGCCAAAACTGGATCGTTGATTCTGCCAATTTTGCGGCAAGCAGTTACATTTAAGGCCAGCACCTACTTTGAAATAAATATAGGAAAGGAGGCCGTTTTTTGGCTTTCCTAAGCCGATTTGCAGAGCCCGTCTTGACCATTATTCACAAGCTGGCTAAGACGACCTACACATGCTTCAAAAGTCTGGTTTTGTTCTATTTTTATCAGTGATAGTTTCGGTTTTAAATGGTTGCACGCAAGCCGATTCTCCTAAGGCTCGAGCCGTGAATTCTGGCGGTTTGTGCACGGAAGAATATTCTCGTGAGTACGAAAAAATTTTGAATTTACCGGCAGGAACTGCAGACACCCTAGTTCAGTGTGAAGAATTTTATGCAAACTACCCAGGCATAAAATGCTTCTCGGTCGTTGATGGATCAGAGCTTAGAATTCACACCAATGATTTTGATTTAAAATGTTTAAAAAATATTTCAACCAAATCAAAACCATCTACTAACGCAAGTCCTAAAGACCCAGAAAAGATTGAGCCTGCCAAGCCAAAAACAGCATGTAGTCGCGAACTCGTTGAATTTGTTATCACCAAGAAAGCCGAATTTTACTCGGCCATTAAAACTATTGAAAATTCGGATACCAATGATGAAGCGGATTTCCATCTGGCTCTGGCTTCGAAGAAAATGTGCAATCAGTTTTTCTATAATTACCAATACACAGAATGCCCTCGCGATAATAATACCTATTCATTTTACGATATAAAACCGTACTGTGATGAATTCCAAAATATTCTTCATTTCTTAAAATCCAAAAATTCAAATAAATTTTCACCTCAAGAAATGAGGCCATTAACAGTTGCGAATTTAAAATTTCACTTTAATGATGCCCTAATGCCGATCTATAAACCGAATTTGAAATTGAAGGATTCCTACTTGGTTGAAGGAATGCTAGTGCCCTTTAGTTCAATTAGTTCAAATCAAAATTATTGCTACTTCGAAAGTGAAAAGCTACGTTTTGCGGGCGAACTTAAGGGCGATATTTACAAAGTTGATGTCACTTATCCAAATAAGAACCGCACCGTATTTACCTACACTTCGTTCCATGAACAATGGCGCATGATCTGTCATTCGCGCGCTCAGTTCTATCTTCAGGATTTGGTGGAAACTACCGGCGATAAAATCACCATTATCGAATAACTTTGTCTCAATCTGAGATGCCTAAACGCCTTGCTTACCGCACGTTTGAAAAAAACTGCAATCAAATCAAAACCCTGGACCATCGTCATAAGGTCCCTTGAAGCTGTGAAAAATGACTTAAGTCCAACGGACTTAGACCGATAGCTAGTCTATAGGAGGCCCAATGCAGTTAAAAAATATAGTTCTAGCCGTAATGTTAGTTTTCACTTTTGCTTTCTCGAACATGGCTGAAGCCAAAAAGAAAAGTGGTAAAAAAGCTCACATATCCAAGTCAGTTAAAAAAGGCAAAAAAGTAGCTAAAAAAACTAAAAATAAAAAAGTAGTTACTGCCGACAAAAAGAAAGATCGCTCGGTAGCAAGCGAAAAGAAAAAATCAAAATCTAAAAAGAAAAAGAAGTCAGTAAAAGCTTAGTTTTAACTTCGGGCCATAAGAGGGGTTAACGCCCCTCCTTGTCTTGAACTCTACTACTTGCAGTTTTGTGATTTCGCGATTGGTTTAGGTAAAATTCGGAACGTGCATTTATCTTGTTGTTTATCGAAACGATTGAAGTGCACATACACCTCTTTGGTAAGAGCGTTGTAATCCAACTTGCCCCACCAGTATCCACCTTGAGTTGTTGCCCACAAACCCGTGGCAACAAACAATGGATCTTTTTTTACAGGAAGTTCGATGTTTCGACTTTCCCAACTAGCACCGCTTAAAATCATTGGCACTTCATCCAATGCAAACAATCCTGCAGAATGATCATGACCGACGATAAGTGACGTAATCTTTTTCGCGTGCTTTTTAATTACCGCACGCATGCCGTCCTGGAATCCTTTTCTTTCTTCCCAGTTGTGAGTGTTTGAAACAGTGATGCTTGGGTGATGATATATAACAAAATTTAAAGTGTAATTCGATTGGCTCAATGCTTGATCGACCCAGGCAATTTGTTTTGCGTAGTTGTTTTTGTTATCTGAATTTAGAACAAGGAACAATGCGCCTTTACTTTCCACAGCATAGTATTCGCCAGGCATTCCAAAATAAGCGACTTCTTCAGCATAACCTTTATTATGATTACCGATGGCTACTAATGGAAATTGAAATCCTTCTTTTTTCCAAATATCCCAAACAGCCGGATAATTACTTGTTGGAATATACAAATTATCACCTGGCATGATTAACTGATACATCTGATTAGCTGCTAAATTTTTTCTTAGCGCTTCGGTTGTACCGTTACGCACGCCTGCGTCGCCGACAATTGCATAGGTATTCCAATTTTGAAGTACTCGTGGATTACGAGTATCAAATCTAAATGGAGCCGCCGTAACCGTCAGGACTGTAAAAAGTGAAAGTAAAAGAATTTGAATTCTATTCATTCGTTCCCCCTAAATGACTAGTTGGAATAAGCGATACCCCTTGAGGGTATCGCTTGTCGAATCAGAAATGTGTTAGGAAGAAAATAGCCAGCTGTGCCGTGGCTACTGCGTATCTATAAACTATAGACCGAAGAACGCTGTCCAGTTAGGCGCGCCATTACGAGCGAATAATAGTTCTTTGTACTGAGATAACATATCAGTACCAAAACGCGCCGTTGAGGGATTACGAGCACTCATCATACCTGCCAAAGAGAAAAGTGTCATACCATGTGCACCTTTAGTTTGTAGCGTATAAGAGTCGGCGATTAACGGACTTGTTTCAGGAAATTGATTATGGAAGACGATTGGATTTGCATCGTCACGTAATACAGTGGTTAAAGCATCACGTACTGCGACTTCACGTCCACGTGTACCACCAGCAGATACTACGTAGTATTGAGCTGGACGACGTTGGAATTTGTATTCGTACTGACCATTCGCGCCCAATACCATTGGAGCTTGTTGCCATTGACCATTTACTGACGTTTTGAAATTTACTTGCGATGGTTTAAATCTTGAAACCGTTAAACCAGCCGATGCAAATGATTCGCGCATATTGGGTACCGCGCGTTCGATACCTTCTTTAGGATAACCGTACGCTGCGATCATTTGATCCAAAGCATTTGTCGCATTGGCATCAGTACCAGCTGCCGCACGCGCGTTATTTAAACCAGTTACTAAGTCAAAGCTTCCACTTCCGTATGCATTTTTAATTTTAGCTTTATTAGGAGATGCACTTGTTACGCCGACTGTTTGGTTGAAACCAGCAACAAAGTTATTGATGCGAGATAAATCAACCGCCGCGTAGTTAATGCCTGAGCGACCTTTGTAGTTCAAACTGTATTGGTAAACCATAACTTCAGCCAATTCACGAGGCGTGATCGCAGGTTTAGCTGCCATTGGGGCTAGGAATAATGTATAGTTTTCACCTTCACCAGGTTCATTGAATTGTGAGCCAACCATAAATTTAGCAACGTCTTTTAATTCGTAACCAACTTCAAGAGCAGACATGATACACGCATCGAAGTTTACTAAATCGATTTGAGGACCGCGATTACGAGCACCTCGTTGTTGTGCAATAGCCATGTTCATGGTTTCGAAACCACCACGCAATTCAGGCATTGTTAAATGTGACCGTGGGTTGTCGTCATAAGAAACACCTTGCCAGCCGTTACCATGATTCCAAACGATAACTGCGTATTTTTTAGCTGGATATTTTTGAACACCCCAAACCAAGAAATCAGAAAGTGTTTTTGGATTTCCCATATCTGTTTCAGGCAACTGCTCTAGTACCTGAGAGGTAATTTTGCCGTTAACTGGATTTGGGCTTTTAGTCACAAAATAGCGTGTCGTTGGTTGACCTGCTGGTTCTGGATCAAACTGAACAACTACGTTCATACCTGCCGTTGAACCGATGGCTTCCATTTGAGCCATATTCAAAAAACCAAAACGGTAAAGATCGTTATCTGCATTTAGATAGACTAAAACAGTCCATTCTTTGACTTGGTTATTTTGAGCCGAGGCTTGGTTGAAATTAAAAAATGCAACCGCGAATAATAGTGTCGTTAATAATGTTTTCAAGGACCCCTCCTAGATGTGCAGCCGAGTCTCTACGATATAATTCCTAAGCGCAAATAATTTTTTACAAAATTAAGCAAATGTAAGAATTTCTTTTCCGCAGGGAAAAACGCGGATTTTTGGTACTTAAAAATATTTATAAGTGGGATAAAATTAACTTACGGTTTTGCGTTTCCAATTTAATGCCAACTGCAATAGCAACAATCCTAGGCAGGGAAGAAGAATCCAATACAGTTCACTGATCAAAACAACCAGTCCACGCTCAGAAAAAAAGCCCATTCCCATGGGGGAAACGGCGATCGGCCGCCATGGGAAAAAATAACGGAGAGTGTTGTAGGGCGCATAGAAAGCGACACCCAGCCCACCGGTTGTGCAGGCGTCAATAATTCCATGCGAAATCGTTGTCAGGAAAAAGAAGACACTTAAACGAACTATCGGCGCCTTTTGCAAAGACGCCAGCGGCAACCCAATCACCAACCCCGTGATAGCTGCAAATAGTAAAGAGTGGGTCATGCCTCGGTGACCCCATAGGCTGGCATAGGGAATATTATTAATGAAACCAAGATAATCAATATCAGGAACCATCGCCGAAGCGCCTGCAAATAGGTAAACGGATTTAGTACGCATTTTGGCTGGTAGCAATCCAACCATGGTGCACCCAACAACCGCGTGAGAAAAAATAGTGGCCATTAGGTTTAGTATGCGAAGATTTATTGGAAAAACCAAGGTTATATGGACTTATTTCATCAATGGTGAAATAAAAAAATTGGTGCGGACGGGAGGATTCGAACCTCCGACCACCTGATTCGTAGTCAGGTACTCTATCCAGCTGAGCTACGACCGCACGACAGAGAAGTGAAGGGAATAATATTATTTCGCGTTAAAATCAAACGTTTTGTTCCTTCACGTATATTTTCCTAAAAATTATGCCTTGATTTACCTGAATCGGTATGGCACTTTCGAAAACAGCTATAATATCAAGATTTTAGATCCTGATACTTACCAAAAAAAGTTTATTGAATTCGATAATTTATATAGACGGAGACGTGGGTGAGTGGCTGAAACCAAGCCTTTGCTAAAGGCTCGTAGTCCAAAAGACTACCGTGAGTTCAAATCTCACCGTCTCCGCCAAATTACAAGAACCTCGCGGCCAAAAGCTTCGAGGTATTTTTTTATCTACGCGATTTCACAAACGAATAAAAACAATAACTTAGCTTCGACGAAAAAAAGTAATTTTCCAGTATCATCACACGAAATCACGACCCATCACCCGAGTTGGCTACTTTTTGGCTACCTCGTGGCTACTTAAATACACTTCAGCTCACGCGCTCAGTACCGACCATTTTAATCTGTTGTCCAAGAACAAAACTTAATCATCACTGGGTTTTTAAAAAATCCTGAAAGGAATGTTCTATGGAATCAGTTAAAGAAATTTTTGTGGCGCTAATGATTTTATTTGGTGCCGGTTATGCCGGCGAGAAAGTACACCGAGAGGTGAGAATCATGGCCCTAAAGCAAATACAAAAAGGCCATCCATCACTTTCAAATTTCAGTCGAAAGCTAACAAGGTAGGTAACGAATGGAACCAAGCAATTCTGTCGATGTCTGCGATCAACTTAAAGTTAGCATGTGCAAATTGAGATTTATCAGTCACTTTTTAGAGACACAAAATCCCGATCATTCTTTACCGTTAGATTACGGTGATGTTCTTTTTGGGTTCTACACAATACTAAATGAAACCATAAAAGATCTTGATACATTAAGAAAGAATCTTGAATAGATTAGCGCTATTACGGCGGCAGGCACATAAGTCCTGCCGCCTTTTTGTGCCACACAGCTCGGGACAAAGATAGTTTGTGGCTATTTTCCAATACTGGAAAAATTAGAAAATAGGAAGTCTGGTTGATATTAGCTGTTTTTCCCTACGTCAATTGTAGCGTTTGAAATAGGTTCTGCAAAGTTTATTAATTTCTTTGGTGTATTCACCAGCATGTTTTTCGGAGTCTTGGCTTTCAACGTCCGTCGGGCAAGCAGACTTCAAATCTTCGTGGTGATTAATCGATTTATTATCTATCTGCGCATCTAAACACTTAAATATCGTAGTTACCGTATTTTCATTATTTTTTATTTGGCTATCTTTTTCAATTTCATGAAAGTATTTTTCTTTGCAAGTAAAACCTATGTGAAACAATGAAAGTTGACCAAGGGTCATTTCTGAAAATGAATTGTCACCATTCATTTCCAATTTCATGTAGCCTTTAAACTTTTTAGAATTCGATATCACCCAATCAACTTTATTAGAAACATACCGACCACTTTCAGCAAAAACCGGGTGATAGAAAAAAGAAAATACAAGTATAAGAAAAATAGTTTTAATCATTGTAGCTCCAAATTGTGTTAAGTTTGTATTAACAAAAGTAGTTATGTATATTTTTTTACTGCTTAATCGGAAATTGAAAATTTCTATCACGAATAGGCTTCAGTTTTTTTAGCTGTTCCAATCCTTTTGCATGCAGTTCTTTCTTTTTAAGTTCCTTATCTTCATTTTTCCATATAACTTCAACATTCTTAACGATTGCTTCAATCAGCTTTTCGTGTGCTTTTTTTTGATCAGAAATCAAATTATCTCTGACATTCTCTATAAATTTTAAATCCACAGAGTATTTTAGCTTATATGATGCGAGCCAAGATTTGGTTAGATCCACATTCTGAAGAGACAGTATCGAGTTTTCATTTGATTTCACCAACCCCCAGCCTAAAGATATTGATTTGCTGGCGAGATCGCTTTTGAGGCATTCATTGTTTATGCTAGTAATTGTAGCAATCTCAGAAATCGATTTAAAGATCATGGTCTTTACAAATGTGTTTAGACAGTCCAACGCAAGGCTGACGTTTTCGCAGCCTCTTAGTTTTCTATTTAAAATGAGTTGTCGCTGTCTTTCAATTTTATCAGCTTCAGATTTTTCGAAATTTAAAAGACCATTTTTAATATTCACGGCGTCTGTCATTTCGGTATGCGATGTCTGTGGAAAGTTGAAAACTAAAAACAAGACGATGATCAGAGGCATTTTTTTATCTTTCATTGTATTTGTATAGATATTACTCTTTTTGAAGACCAATTGGTAGACCCTAGGATGTAAGTTTTGTTTTAAATTCCAAGAGTCATACCATTGTCTCGAGTGAACAGGTATTTCGTCCTGTGTTGCAAACAATTGACCGCGATTGGTCTACTGACCTAAAGCGAATGCAAAAAATTGTTTATCTTTGCTATCTAATTGTAATTCACCTAACCCAGAAAATACAAAGATATAGTTGAACTCGCTTCGGTTTTCCGATGAACTAATTGCAAAGAGTATTCAAAATTAAAATAGGAGTTCGATGACAACTCAATCAACATTTTTTAGAGGAATCTATCAATTCGAAGACCCATCAGGAGGGTTGTTGGCCGCAAAAGTTCCTGTTGCTGGTTCTGTAGATTTGTACAATGGAACCGCTCTGATCGTTCGCCCGACCCAATGGGCCCTTTTCATCTATCAAGGGCAGCTTGCCGATATTTTTGGCGGAGGCACTCATCAGATTAAAACAGAAAACGTGCCGATACTGACTCGGCTGGCGAATTGGCGATTCGGTTTCGAGAGTCCTTTGCAGTGTGAATTGATATTTGTTTCGAATCATTCCTTTACTGCCCGACGGTGGGGAACGCCTCAACCAGTGATGGCAAATTTTAAAGATTATGGCGCTGTACCAATACGCTCGTTTGGGAATTTTAACGTTTCGATATATAATCCCAAGACGTTTTTTACTAAAATCATGGGAAGTCGATCTACTTATTCGGTTATGGAAATTGAAGAATTTATTCAGGGTCAAATTGTTGAACTTTTGCCCGAGTCAATTCAGAAAGTTAAAAAACTGGACGAATTGGGCGCCTCCTACAATGCTCTTTCTAAAGATCTTGAAATTAACTTGAACAAAGAAATTGAAGAATTCGGTCTATTGGTCAATAAAATCCAAGTGCTGTCGGCGCTTCCTTCTAAAGAGGTTTTAGACGCGATGGAGGCTAAAACGGCCATTCAAATCATCGGCTCCCAAAAGGAATATCTTTTGTATAAAGCAGCCGTGAGTCTTGGCCAAGCCAATGATGGAACAGGAAATGATCCCCTTCAAATGATGATGGGTTTGATGCTTGGAAAGGGACTGATGGGATTAGATTCCAAGGAGAAGGAAAAAAACGATAGTCCAGTATTAGAAGCGAAAAAAACATGTCTAAATTGTCAATCAGCTTTGGCGGCTGCTGATCGATATTGTGCCAAATGTGGAAAGAAGGTTTAAATGAGTTTTGAAGTTATTTGTCCTGGTTGTGGTGCTTTAAGTGGTCCATCCGTGGGCGTCTGTCCTTTTTGTAAAACCGTGATGTCTAACTCTTCGAATGAAAAGTTTGCTCAAAGTAAATCACTGGCTGAAATATATGAATCAGGTCGGTTAGATTTAGCACTGAGTTTGGCAAGAAAGCTCTACTTGGAAGATCCGGATTCAAAAACAAATATAGGTTTTATTTTGTTGTTTGTAAAGATTCTGATCGAGACAGATGCTCCGTCGATGCAAATTCGTAGTGTATTGTCTGAAGCAAGGTTGATCGATCCTTCCAATGGGGATGTTTTAGATTATATAGAGTTTATAGACGCTAAAAATATGTTGAAAAAGGGGTATGATGACAATGGCGAGAGACAATTGAAAAGTATTCTACGCCGTTCTCCAAAACATTTGCAGGCTCATTTTCTGTTAGGTACGCACTTATTTTGGATCGATGAGCAAACTCAGCAGGCAATTCCACATCTTGAAACATGTGTGCGGTTGGCGCCCAATCACTTACGGTCGTGGGGATGTTTAGGTGCAATTTACAGAAAACTGGGCAATAGCCAGCTAGCTAAAGCGGCCTTTAAACGTTGTATTGAATTAGAAACTAATGTGACGATGAAGAGTTTCTTTGAAAAGCAAATTAGAGATATAGAGGCAATCCCTAAGTAGTTTGCAGCTATAAGAAAATGAATAAATGTTTGTAGTGGGCCTAGGACCTTTGGCTACGGCTTACTATATCAAATGACCGATAGTGATTCCGAACGGCAGGGCTCTGTCTAGTTTAATTCCTAATGACCAATTCTAACATAGGTAACACTGGGAAACAAAATAACAACGACTCTTTTCCTATTATGGGGCTAGCTGTATGGTATTTTTAGCTAATAACGCTATTTCGTCATCCCGACTTTTGACCCTGTTGGCGGTTGGTTTCCATTTTCAATTTGTCTTTTTCGACCTTAGACATAGAATTTAATTATGCACTATCTAAAATATGTTTTTGTGTTTTCGATTCTTTGTTTAAACAGCGGCGCCGAGACACCCGCATCAAAATCGAACGATGTGATAAAAATTAAAGTCGAGGCGCCAAACAGAAAAATCCGCTACATTAAGATTTTCACTCCCCCCAAACAGGCGACCTCATTTACTTCCTTCGCGTCTGAGACAGCGAAACTCACTAATTCATTAAAACAATCGGCCTCAAAAAAAGCTGTCGCTGCACTTCCAAATGAAACGAACCAAGCCGAGCAATTGAAGGTCGTCGAACAATATGAAGACTGGACATTGAAATATTTGGGCGAGGATGATAGAGTCGAATATGATCGGTTTGCTGTCGGTATTTCAGCAACTAAAATTGGACGTCTGCTGGGAATGTATCATGCATTGAATGTCATGCCCTCTAAAAAAAAGTCCCCGGGATCAGACGGATTAAAGTCTAAAATCTTAGAAATTCTTGTTGGTAATTCAGACACGACGTTGTTTGAAATAAATCTAACGTTGGATGAAACAGTTAAAAATCTTTCTAATACGGAACGATCATTTATGGATATAGTTGAAAAACTAGAGGTTTCTAAAAGTGATAAAATTGCTTATTTTTCGAAAGTAATTGTTCGTCCTATGGATTACAAAGAAAACACATTCCTTCCTACACAAATGAAAGGTTATCAATTGGTTACTCAAGCTATAGAAAAGCTAAGAGAAAATTATTTATATGAAGACGTTAGTGAACTATTAAAACAATTTATGGCTGCAAATAAAAACGACAAGCTTAGTAAAGACCGTGCCGAAACTTTGGTAAAACTAAATTTTCCACAATATAAAAATTAGGTCCTGGCTCGGTGGCGGTTAGGGCTTTCACGACTCGGTACTCCGGATCACAATCAAGCGGCCCGTGCGAATACATTAAGAAAATGGCATGGTGACTTTGGCTAGATTCAATACACTTCTTATAAAAAATTCACGATGAGTTCGCCTCTGCGAACTTCTAGGTCCTTCTACAGAAATGTCGTAATTCTACGATAAGATTCGATTTAAAAGTAAATTCAATGTTTTAGCTCCGGGCTTCGGATTTTGGCATTGTTCTCGCTATGTTATCTAACGTCAGGGGGCGTAGATGAAAACACTTTTGCTTTTAGATGATGACCAAAATCACCTGGATCAGCTCAAGGATGCATTAGCTGAAGAGTATAAGGTAATCACAGCTACTGAGGCTGGATTGGCTTTTCGCCTTCTTGGGCAAGCTCGTCCTGATTTAATGATCGTTGATTTGAACATGCCCGAGGTGTCTGGCTTAGATGTCCTCAGGGCAGTAAAACAGCGAAGTAAAGACTTTCCGGTTATTATCCTCACTAGTGAAAGCGATCCGTCAGTAATCGTCAACATGATGAAATCTGGAGCCGACGATTATGTCGTTAAGAACTCCCCAGACCTAGTCGCTAGTTTAAAATTTAGGATCTCTAATTGCTTAAAAATGTCGGCCATAAAACAAGAAACGTCAGACTTAGCAAAAGTTGCGGCGGCCAAAGAATCTTCGCATTATCAGATTCTTGGAAACTCAGTAGCCACCTTAAAACTAAAATCTGAAATCGCTAAATACAAGGGCACAAACGCGACAGTCTTGATTCAAGGTGAAGCAGGCACTGGAAAAGAGTTGATTGCTAGAACCTTTCATTTGCAAGAAGGAAATATTAAAAGGCCTTTCGTTGCGGTTAACTGCGGCGCCATTCCTGAAAATCTTATTGAAAGCACTCTCTTTGGACACAAAAAAGGCTCCTTCACTGGCGCTACGGAAAACAATCAGGGTTTGTTTTTAGCGGCAAACAAAGGCGACCTTTTCTTAGATGAAATCGGCGAACTGAGTTTATCTGCGCAGGTTCGTTTGCTTAGGGTGTTGCAGGAAAAAGTGATAACTCCAGTGGGATCAGAAAAAGAAATTGCCGTTGACGTCAGGATAATCGCAGCGACCAATCGTAATTTAGAAAAAATGGTCAACGAAGGAAAATTTAGGGAAGACCTATTTTATCGTCTAAATAAGATCATGCTCTACACTACGCCGCTTAGAGAAAAGAAAGAAGACATTGCGGTTTTGGCTGAGGCGTTTATAAAAAAGTATCATCCACTAGCAAAGCTTACCACCGACGCGAAAGAAAAATTAGATAACCACATTTGGCGCGGCAATATTCGCGAGCTTGATAATGTGATTGAACGTGCCTGTATCCATACCAAAAGTGACTCGTTAACATGGATTAAGCCGGACCATTTGAGCTTGCAAAGTCAGCCGTCGCCTCCTAGTGAAGTAGGTATTCCGAACGATCTATTTCCAAAGTCTGAGAGCGAGATTTCCGCCGATACATTTAACTTAGGAATAAACTGGGTCGAGAAAAACTATCTGAGGAGAGCATTACAAATTTTAAACGGCGACAATAAAAAGCTAATCTCATTACTAGGAATTGGAAAAACACGATATTTTGAAATGAAGAAAAACCTTGGCCTTACAGAAAATCAAATTTTTGAAAGGTCTATCTAGTGTTTAATAAGGCATTTCTTTTTTATTTAGGTCAGTTTTTGTCTTCGATGGGGAGCCTTGCATTTAATCTTTGTCTCGTGGCGTTTATGCCTCAAGCGGGTTTTGATCTTGGGCAGATAAGTTTAATTCTGGGGCTACAACGTTTTATACCTGTTTTTATTCTAGGCGTGTGGGGACATTTAGCCGATCAGTTTAGTGCTAAGAAAACAGTGGTTGTTCTTGAAGTCCTTGCCGGTATTGTATCTCTTTTACTTCTTTGGACATGGAATGAAACTCAGACGAACTACATATTATTTCTAGGCCTATGTGTCTTTCGAGCAGTGTTAGTAAATTTTCAAACCGGGAGCCGAGTTAAAATATCAAAATTATTGAGTGACGGCAGTTATGATTCCAACGCCAAGCACGCCATTTGGCAAATGAAAGCCAGTCAGGGCGCCACGCTGTTTGCGGGGCTTATTGGTTTAGTACTTATACAGTATCTTTCACTTAAGGTAGCAATCCTTATTGATTTGGCAACGTTTCTAGTTAACGGACTGATAGTTTATTTTATGCCAGACGAAGAGAAAATAAATCAATCAAATCAGGGAAACATTTCATGGAGTACAAAATTTAAAGAGCATTTCATTTTTAACAAACGGGCGGCGATACTTGATATAGGTCTTGCTGTTTCTGTTGGCGGTTTGATTTCATTCTTTGCTCGTGTGGCCGGAGATAGCGCCGTTTGGAATGCATTGTTTCTTACAAGCTATGGTTTATCAGTTTGGATTGCTGGGTTTATGGAGAGGTCATTCGCTAAGAAATTTAGCTCTATTCCGTTTTGGTTTGTGCTTGGCGGCTCGTTTTTACTTCTGGGTCAAATCGCGGGACCAACTGTTGAAACCCTTATTGTTATGTTTATAAAAGATATATCCTACTGGGTTATTTTGCATAGAATATCTGGGCACATTCAGGCTGACACTCCGGTTTCAGCTATCGGCGCCGTTTCAAGTGCTCGATTTGCAATCATGGTTATCATTTTGTCTGTTGGTGAAATTTTAGTAGGAGTCTGGTCAAAAATTATACCGATTGAAACAGAAACATTGCTTCGAGCAGCAGTAGCTATAAGTATTGGAATTGGATTAGTGGTGCTAAGTAGCACGAAAAAAATTGGAGTTTTAAGTGATCGCCCGGCACTTTAAAATTGTCCTTTTAGGGGCGACAACCATCGCGATGTTAGCTTGTACTAAAGAGAGAAAGGAAAACATGAATTTAAATATTCATTTGCCTGATGTAAATTTACAAATTGATCCTCAGAAAATGGAAGACGCGTTTTCTATGATGATCGCTATGCAGCTTCATCGGGGGCTATTTAGATACAATCAGAACGGAGATGTGCTTACGGATTTAGCTGAGTCTTGGCGCGAATCCGATGATCATTTAAGCTATACCGTAAAGCTTAAAAACTTAAATTTCTCTAACGGAAAGAAAATCACGGCTACTCATGTTCAAATGAGTCTAGCTCGACTATTTTATTTGGGCTCGTCGATGGCTGCCGATATCGATGTGATTTCCGGTGCTGATGAGTTTAAAAAATCCTGGGATCTAAAAAAATTCGGAGTAAAAGTAAAAAATGAATCTGAGGTTCAAATTTCATTGTCTCATCCATCGGCTCTATTTTTAAAACAACTGGCCGTTGTTGATTGTGCTATCCTGGACATAGAGGATTTTAAATCAAATCCTAATCTGTCGGTACTAGGTGGATTTAGTGGACCCTATAAACTTAAAAAAACTGAAATTTCAAAGTACACGCTAGAGAAATGGCGCAAAGACAGCATTGATAGTGCGCGTCCTCCGCTTTTAATCTCATTTTTTGCTACGAAAGAGAGTCCTATCAGCCTAGCGATGACTGATCAGACGGATTCTTTAGACACTGACAAAGTTGATGCCGATTCGACGGTGAAACTTAAGAAAATGGGCTGGGTATCAAGCCCGACTGAGTTAACGTATGAATCATTTGTTATTCTAAATCCCAAATTTGTACCATTTGAAGTTAGACGAGAGCTTTATTACAAAATCGACCAAAAGCATCTTGTAAAAACTTTGGGAGATCAAAAGTTGATTCCAGCATTTGGTCTAATTCCAGATGGATTTTATGGGGCGATTTTCGAAAAACCAATATTGGAGCAAAACTATAAACCCTACGACGGCAAAAAGGTTTCCTTTGTGCTGGACTATTTGGCTGGATCTGAATTTGATAAGAAACTGGCTGAGTATCTTAAAGAAAAATGGACAACCGATAGAATCGAAGTGGTTCTGACAGAATTTTCTCGCGGCGAAAAACTCACACGAATGTTTTCAAAAACCGCCGAAGCTACGGTCAGTCGTAAAGGGACAGATTATCCTGACGGCTATTCAGTTCTGACCTATTTTAAAGGAAAATACGAATCAAATTATTTTCATGTCGATGATTCAAAAATTGATGAGATGATTGCTAGCGCTGCCAAAGAGTTTAGTCAGGAAAAAAGATCTAGAATGTATCAAGATATACAGAAATCGATTCTCGCGCATTACACAAATATCCCGCTTTACTTTGGCACTCCGGCTTCGGGACTGTGGAGTGATAAAGTAGAAACGATTCCAGCCCATCCACTTGGATTTCATACGATGCCTTTTGAAACGATTTTGATGAGGTCAAATTGAAACTATCAAAACTGATTCACCAGAAAGTAAAAACCATTCTTACACTAAGCTTAGTGGCGGCCATCGCAGGGATTGTAGTATACGCTTTAGTGTGGAGCATACACACCAAAGAACAATCAAAACAATTTATCGTTTCACATTTAAAGGAAATAATAGTTGCGCAGGTGACTAGTCAAAATACTTTCAATCTTGATGGCGAATTGAATCGAATTGTTGATACGTGGTCAAAAACCCAAGAGTTTCCCGTTCGCGCAGATCTTTTTTTAAATGAGCGACATTGGGCACATGCTGGCCCTCTGACAAAATTTGGATTTTCATCATTTGACTCATACTCAGAAGTTTTACCAAACGGTCAAGTGATGAAACTTGAAATCGAAACTGATCTCATGAGCCCACTATATCGGTTGCTCGCCCTGATCTCAGTATTTGCAGGATTTTTAATTTTGGTATTTTTAAGCTTAAAAAAGAGTCTTTCGAAAGTAGCAAATAAAATTGCAAAACCACTTGAAAATCGAATTGAAACGCTAACTCAAGCGCAAAGTAATTTGTCCCATACAGCAAAAAATGGGCTTTTACTAGAGGACGTGAAAATTGACGAACTTAAAAAACTTGATTCTTCGCTGGAGCGACTTTTTCAACGAATAAATGAACTTGAATCTGAAGTTTCTCAAAAAAAGTTTTTAGAAGGCCAAATAGAAATGGCAAAACAAGTCAGTCATGCCCTGAATGGCTCTCTAAGCGCACTGTCTCTTTGCCTAAATAAATCAAATGGAAACAGTGAATTGGACAAAGAAGCTCTTAAGAAAATCGTTGATCAAATCTCGTCAGTTTCAAAAAAATTAATCAAGTCAAACGCAACTGGCGAACCAAAGCAGGTTGATGAATTCGAACTAGTTCAAATTATCAACCAGATTGTAGAACAAAAACGAAATGAGCTTAGCGTGAATTTCACGACGTCTATAGAAATAGATTTTGTAAATCGTGTTGGGCCAAAATTAGTAATGGCGGGATCAGGCACTCAGATAACCTTGGCATTGCTAAATTTAGTTACAAACTCCATTGAAGCTATTTCAGATAAAGGCCAAATACAATTAAGTCTGTCGAAGGATGAAGGAAACATTTTGATCCTTATCAAAGATTCAGGCAAAGGTATTCCTAAAGACATAATTCCTAAGTTAATGAGCGAGGGCGCCACCTTTGGAAAGACAAACGGCAGTGGCCTTGGACTTTTTCATGTTAAAAATATTTTGGATTCGCTAAACGGCAGAGTAGAAATTGTGTCAGAGGAAGGTATTGGGACGGCGATTACTTTGACGGTTCCTTTAATTCCTGAAAAACGCGTGAACATGTTAAGCCAAGGTAGCCGAATCAAATTGTTTCCAGGCCAAGAGTTAGTAATTGTAGACGACGATGAGCTTATTCATAAAACGTGGGAGCATATCCTCCAAGATGATGTTGATATGCTAAAGCTTGTTCACTTATACTCGGATACTGAACTTGATAAATGGTTGCTAAAGAATGAAAATGACATTTTTTCATCACGTCTGTTCTTGATGGACTACGATTTAAAATCAAAATCAAATGGCCTGGACCTAATCGACAGGCATGGTCTTAAGTTTGAGAGCTTTCTTGTCACAGGAATGTACGACGATGAGGCAGTCAAAAACCGGGCTCGCGAATTAAAAGTAAAAATAATCCCAAAAGATGCACTTTCTGAAATCGAATTTGATTTTGAAAATCAAATGGCTTCGGAGTTCGTCCAATAAGGGAATTAACCCAATAAAGGGAGGGTATATGGAAATTGTTTATATCGACCTAGAAGCTTTAGAAGCGGAAGCTGAAAGTCACAATGCTGGACTCAGTTCAGCAGGATAGGACTCGTGTTTTTAGCAGATACGCATAATTTCGGACAGCAGGTTAAAAGAGTTCAGCGAGGCACGGACGCTTTGCCTTGTTTTTATTATGATAAACCCAGATCGGTTTACTGGGAATGGTTGTTCTTTGGACAAACAAGTCCGCTTAAAAATATTTTTGAAATCAAAGCGCGCGATCCTTATAAAGCGCTTTCACACTATTTGTTTAATCTCGATATTGAAATACTTGGAAAATGGCGAGGTAGATCAAAAGAAGTAGTTGAATGGCCTGGGGATGTTACTAACGAACATTTTTATGCATTTGGCGTACTCATCGCCTACAGTTATATTTTTGGAATCAGAGACTTGCATAAGCAGAACTTGATTAAAACGGAAAGTCATTTTCAAGTCGTCGATGCGGAAGTCGTGTTTACCCGGCTGATTTTGCCAAGTGAGACACTGCTTTTGCCATTTAAACATATTGGGTACGAACTGGCTGGTATTGGTGTTTTTGCAAATAACAAAACAGCGCACACTCTTGAACAGAAGCAGGAAATGGTAAATGGATATTTGGATTTGTTTAGTATCGTGGTGGGCAAGAAAAAAGAAATCGATAACGTTTTTGAGAATCTGGATTTGAAAGACCACCCCGTTCGAGTCATTGTTAGAAACACATCAGAATATAAAAGTTCGTTAGTCAACCCTCCGGATAATATTCTTGATTCTGAAAAAATTCAACTTAGTCGGGGTGATGTTCCTTTTTATTTTAAATTTGTTGGGAGTGATAACTTGTATTGGCTCGCGGGGGATGTTGTTGAATCGACATGTTATCCGTATTTGGACTTCAAAAAAGATATTGATCGTCACGCTTATTTTTTTCGTCAGGGTTGGTGTGAGGCTATAGTTTCGGAAAAAATGCTAGCCACTGGTTATTTGTATTTGAATAAACTGTTTGAAATTTCTACCGAAAACAAAATTTCAATCGGTAGATTTTCTTATTTTCGATAGCTGATCAGTTTGTTGAAATTTTTGGTAATCTAAATTAGCTTACTCACAATTCTAAATAGTCTGTTTTGTTGATCGGGAAAGTAGGGTAGATTTGGCGGCCTTGTTTCTCACCTGCCAGGTCTTTCCGTGCTTAGTTAATTTCAAGTGATCTATGCTAAATGTTTTTCTCCAGACGAAATTTTTCAAAACTTTACCGTGAAAGGCCTTATAGGCAAGGTTTTATGAGCTTGATACTGTCGCGCCAGTACAGCAGTAAAAAAGAATATAAATATAGTCGCTACCAGAATTTGATTTTTCCCAAGAGAATTTTCTTTAGCAAAGCTGTAAAAATTTTTATAAATTTTCTTAGGAGAATAAATTTTTTCTAATTTCATTTATGGTAGATTTTTAAAATTTCAGAGTAGCTATCTTCAACCGTTGAAATTTCTATTTTCCCGACTCGCCATTTGCCAGTATTTATATAAATCTTATTTTTTATTGATGGCCTTTGTGACACAAGGATATTTAAAAAATCTAACCATTCTTTTTCGTTATTACCATGCCAATATACAGAGTGCATTAACTTATTAGATACCGATTGTAAATGAATTTGACCTAGGTTGGGAGAAAAAAGTACGATCCGCACAATATCAGACAAACTAAACTCTTTTTCTTTTGGAAAAAGGTCTACAATTTTATTTTGACGAATAGTGAATTTTTGAAACCACATACCCGAAGCAAATACGATATAGAGGCCTATCAGAATGGGAATAAAAAGTCCTACGTATTCCATTTGGGACACTAAAAGGTCTAATGGCGCAAAAACAATTTCTTTCATTTCCACTGAAAGTAGAATGGATTTGCCTAAAACATTCAAAGAAACCATAAATATATAGAAACCCAATAGGGGCAATAGAATATTTCTTTGAAGCAGTTTTGAATACATAAACTTTAGGTATCCACTATATACTAGACTGGGCGAGTAAATTTTTTCCATACTAGTGCCTATATACCGGTGATCCATCCATAGATGGTGCGCCATTTGACCAGCTACCATCTGGATTTTGCCTAAAAAGATCGTTAATAAATTTCGTCGGGTCATTAGTAATGTCAATCGGAGTAATCGTCCTGTTGAACGAATCTACGGCTTCTATGGCTGTGGCCTGATTTGCTGGAGCAACTATTCCGCCTGCTTGGCCATAGTTGGAGCCATAAGCGCCAGCAATTCCTCCACTTAATGCCCCGGCTAGGCCGGCAATGAACAAAGAGGTACCTCGAGCACCAAGAAGTCCGCCATAAAGAACCATGTTCCCAAGCCCTCCACCAACGGCGCCTGCAACTATTCCGAGCGCAGAACCTCCTCCAACAGTGTAGCCCATAGCTCCCACAGCTGACGTCAGCAAGGCCGCACCGGCCCAGGTAGCAACAACACTGCCAACACCAATTAAAGCTCCCGAAGCAAATCCAGACCAAAAGCTCATTCCGTTTCTAGTTGCATTGTACCCACCAAAGATTCCACCTACAACACCAGCAACGACAATTGCTGCAAAAAGTGGAAATTTTCCATTAGGATCAGTGAGTAACGTCGGTCGATTATCTGCGTACACAAATTTGTTAACTATACTGCTCGGTCTTCGCAAAACTCCAGGATCAGGATCTTGTTGTAAGAATCGCCCATTACTC